>OLFV01000525.1_pt1 | contig 44963 bp, 52 predicted proteins | sample 1605551 | NCBI WGS metagenome assembly OLFV01 (sample SAMEA3888922, study PRJEB22519) | human gut metagenome | biome: human gut; feature: human-associated habitat; material: faeces | place: Denmark | collected 2011 | reverse complement strand
GGAGTGGGAATGAAAGTTAAGAACAAGCCTTGACACAGTTTAAATTACACCCCCTCGCTTGGTTCCATGGTACTGATAATATCGACCGATATTGCGAAACAATCCATGGTACAAACGCGCAGGGTGCTTATCCTCTTTCTACTGTTGCTGTAGAGGCCGTAATCAAAACCCATGCTGATGACATCTACAATAACGCCTGGTGGGGTGACATCGACAACGATCACGAGGGCGCTACCGAAGAGGAGAAGGCTATGGGTCTGGCTGATGGCTGGATCACCTGTATCAACCATGACATTGAGGACGGCTTGATCAGTGAGGCTAACCATAACCTCATTCATTGTGAAGCCATCTCAGCTCCTACATCTGCTACTGATAGTTCTGCTTACAAGAACTTCCGTGATGCTTACATGAAGCTTGATCCACGTCTTCGTCGTCAGAAGATTTTCGCTTATATGACTACAGAGACTGCTATCAATATCTCTGATGCTTATGCTCTCCAGTCATACGGTACTCACAAGCTCGAAGTAGTAGCAGACGGTAACTACAAGATTCCTGAGTTGCCAAAGGTAACTATCGCTCCTGTAGACGGTATGGGTGAAGGCGACCGCATCATCTTCTCTGTTGCCGGCAACCTCGTGTTCGCTGTTGATTCAGAGGGTAATCAGACTTTCGTCGATGTACGCCTCGGTTCTGACAACGACACACGTGACCTGCAGTTCCAGTGTCAGAGTATTCAGGGCTATGGTATCGAAAATCCATTCTCATGGGCTTTGGCTGTTACGGATGGTGAGCTGCGCTGCACCGACTTCGTTTCTGGCGACTATACCAACTCTAACCTTGTAGTGACTATTGCTGAAACTGAAGGCAAGGAGATTACCGACGCTTCAGTAACCGTCAACGGTACTAAGTACGACAAGGCCGTAGAAACCACTCCTAACCAGATCCTGACTCTTGAGGCAAAGGATGGTACAAAGGATAAATTCTCGCATTGGAGTAATGGTAGCAAGGAGAAGTCCATCACCATCACCGCTACTGGTATGAGTATGGGTCTGACCGCCTTCTTCAAGGCAAGTGAGTAATCATTGGCACGACTGCTCATAATAATAAATTCACGGGCGGCGGTCGGCTGACCTGACGGAAAATGTCGGTCGCCGCCTTTTCTTATTAAACCATTAAAACAAGATACGACTATGGCAGAAAAAGCAACATGTCCTGAGCTCGTGGATGTACTGAACGAAAACGAGTGCTTGGAGAATATCGCAGGTATGGGCAATAATGTGTATATCGGTCTGAAGAGTGATTTGGCTGCGCCACTGACTCTCACTGGCAGCACTTATTCTACTCCTACCTTCAAGAGCGGTAAGGGACTTTACAAGGTTGAAGCCAGCGATGACACACAGCAGATTCAGGGTTCTTCGGCTGGTTACAAAGGTGGCTTCGAGATTACCACTAACTTTGCAGTCGACGCTGTGAACGAGGTCGCCGGCAAGTTGGCCCGCGCCGCCAACAACCTGGATATTTTCATCATCGTAACAGGTAAGGGTAACGACAAGACGCAGATCATGTACGATCCTAACATCAAGGTGAAGTTCGACAATGGTGGAATTAAAACGGACACGGGTGCCAAAATCGGCGACGAGCGTAAAACCTCCTACGAGGCAAAATTGTCCGGTGTGCTTTATCCTAACCTCTACGTGACCGATCCTGCTACGGAAGGATGGGATTCACTCCTTGCTTCCAAGGCAGTGGGGGGATAACGGGCGGAACTGATAAGGGCGAGACTGATTCCGCCGATCCAGGAACATCATCAGCAAAGAAAGCGGCTGCGAGAACGACTGCGGGAAGGACGAGCTCTGCAAGTGTGAAGCCGACAGACGCAAGTACAACTCCGACAAGCACCGCCAGTACATTGATTGATGATGATTGATCGCTCTAAATTGTAAGGCATAACATTTACGATTTTAAAATTTATACTTTCAAAGACTCGGTATCTTGGCTAATAAGTCTATGATACCGGGTTTTTTGTTATTATAATATTAGCATTTTTAATGCGAGGTTTCTGTTATCTTTAAATATTTTGTGTAAATTTGCGGCATGAATTTATTATTGGTCTATTAACATTTAACTATTATGGAACTTCGTCATTTGCGCTCATTTGTATATGTCGCTGAAACTTTATCTTTCAGCATTGCAGCTACGCGCTGTTGTGTCACTCAGTCTGCCATCAGTCAGCACATCAAGGCTCTTGAGGATGAACTGAGGTGCAAGCTGCTTATCCGCACCTCGCACAGCATCATGCTCACCGAGAGCGGCGAGGCGTTTTTGCCTCGCGCCAAGGAGATATTGAAGCAGACGGATGATTGCAAGGAACAAATCAATGCGCTCAACAACTGCCTTGTGGGCGAGCTGAGGATAGGTGTAGGCTCTTTTATCGCACCTTACATTCGGATGGCGGCACTTATCTTCATGGAGCGATACCCGAATGTGAGAATCAACGCCGAGTTTGCCAAGGCAGCGAACTTGAACCACCTGTTGAGAAGCCACTCCATTGACCTCGCCTTCACTCTGAACTCTGCCTACAAGAATGAGGGTATCAAGTCAGAACCCTGTATTCCTTTCCGTATCTATGCGATGATGCGGGACACCCATCCTTTGGCCCGACTGGAAAAGGTGTCATACGAGGATTTGTTAAGGCACAACGTGATTATGCCCGATGTAGGCGAAAGGGTGTTCAATACCTTCCAGCAATATCTGAGATACGACTTAATGAAACTGAATGTAAAATGTATTGTGAGCGACCCCAACGAAGACCTTGCCATCGTGGAAGAAACCCATTGTGTTACTTTCATGCCTAAACTCTATCTGAAGAGTCACCCCACCCTTACCGTCCGTCCCATCGTGGGGCTTGAGCACGACCTGATGAGCAATGCCCACTGGATGAATGACGTGCCGATGAAGCGGTCAGCACAACTTTTTCTCGACATTGTGCGCAACGAAGCCATACCTTATATTAGAACTCTTGAGGAAGCCATGCGATAAAAGATATTCTTATTATACCTTTATATATAGTGCCTGTTTATGTTTTCATAAGCATTTCTGTTTCGTGTTTTTCCTGTAAGAATACTTCATAAACTTCCCTTTTCTTTTTGTCTGTTTCCCTTTACTTTTGCAGATGATTCCGATATTGGAAGAATTTTATAAATATCAATCATTATGCAAGTAAAAACTAATGACGGCAACTATGATGTTGCCAGCAAAGGCTTAGGCAACACAGCCCTTGGCCTTGGTATTGCGGGATTGGCTACCAGCCTTTTGGGCGGTGGCGCTTCGCTGTTGGGCATGACGAGAAACGGCGGTCCGGCTACTGCCAACCCTTCCGACCCCGACGCACGTTTCGTGACCAAGAGTGAGACCAACCTCATTCAGGAGAACAGCACTCTGAAGACTGAGCTCGCCATCCAGAAGAGCGAGAACTACACCGACAAGAAGTTGGTAGAGGTGACTCAGTATCTCGACACGAAGTTGCGCCGTGTGGAAGACAAGGTGGATGCCAACAAGGACGCACAGCAGGCGATCAACGCACAGCAGATGGCATACAATGCTGCTGCCAATGCCAACATCGACGTGCTGAAGTCGCAGGTGGCATCTCTTGCGAGTGTCACCAAGGTGTTTATCCCTTCCAGCAACGTATGCCAGACTGGCTGCGGTTGTGGTTGTGGCTGTAACCAGTAATCGGCGTGAGATATGGATTACACCAATTCTCAGATTTTGGCGGCGGTCGTGTCCGAGTGGGCACGGCCAGCCATTTCGCAGATTGCTGCCAGCAACCTGATGCGTCTGCCCATGCTCCAGTCGTTGCAAGCCACCATCGGCAGCATGGGACTGGTGAGCGGCAACTACTCGCTGCAGGCCGACATGGAGCCCATGATTCAGCCCATAGTGAATGCGCTCGTCACGCCGATGCTATGCAAGTACTTCGGCAACATTCTCGACGAGAGCATTCCGCAGATGGCTCACGATGTGGTGGACCAGTTGCGCTTCAAGGGGTCGCTCTCTATCCTTGAGGGCATGATCACCTTCGACGAGGATGACCTCGACGAGCTGGCAGACCTTCTGCAGAAGAACCTCCCTGTGGAGTCATCGACAGGCTATCAGGTGAAACATTAACGTGTGCCTCGCCTTTTCTCTGACAGTAGGAGATACGTCCTGCACTATTTATCAATTAAAAAGAATGCGGCGGCAAGTTTCGTCGCTTTATTAAAAAAGAAAAAGATTATGAACAAAAGAACCATTCCAGCCGTTATTACGGCTACTCTGGCAGTAGGTGCGACAGCCACTGCCCCTTATTATGATGTGAACATCACGCAGCAGCTCTGCACACCTGCCTGTGTGGACGAGACACCCGTGTTCGTGCCCCAGTTTTCGGTGAAGAATATTGTCAAGGTAGGCACTTCGCAGTATCTCGTGGTGATGCACGCCGAGGGTGTCATCAACTACGTGCCCTGCAACTGCGGAACGTGCTGCACCCGCTCCCAGGTGGTGAGCCAGGACTTCACCATTCCCGTGTTCAGTGCTACAGCCATTACAGCCGTGTCTGCTTCGGTAGGTGCGATTCAGAACGGTATAGCCCGTGTGGCTTGTTGCAGCTGCAGTAAGACCTTTGTGTGCGATGCGCCTCTCACCCTCACCATCACAGCGACCGCTTAAACTCTGACGATGATGACGGAGTACCTGTTAGTAACCCTCGCAGTCCTGACGGCCGCGACGCTCATTCAGCATCTGGGATTGGCTGAAGCCGTAGCCCAGGTGTTGAGCAAGGTAGCATCATGCCCTCAGTGCCTTACGTTCTGGAGCGTGCTTGCCGTACTTGTTTGTATGCGTTGTCCTCCCGTCGGGGCTGCGCTGTTGTCCATTCTTGCAGCTTATTGTTCCAACTGGCTTTTGCTGTTGCAGCTTTGGCTGCAGAGATTATTCACAAGACTATACGATTATGAAAGAAAAGAAAGTGAAGGTCATGCCCGAGGCTCTGACAGAACCATCGAGTGAAGACCTAAGAGAAAATAAGAAAGAAAGTTAGAGCAAGTTTCTTTCTTTCTTCCCGATTCGGGACAGGCGACGGCGCTTCCCGTCATTCCACATTTCCGTGGTGCTTGCCCCAATTGTTAGACCATTAATTCTTAAAAAATAAATGAAAATCATGAAGTACAATCAATTAATCAACCAGGCCCGTGTTGACGGACAGATGACAGACAAAAAACTCAATGCTGCCTTGGAGCAGTTGTCGTGCGACCTGATGAAGGTGGAAAATGAGAATCCTGAACTTTACTGGAAGATAATCCGTCACCAACATGCCGTGCTCTACGACCGCCACTACAGCGAGATGTTTGCCCATCATGATGTCGACCGACTTCTCTACAGCAAGTTGGACGATGAGGGTGTGCCTATGGGCAGGGGCGCTCACTGGACTAAATCGGAGATTGAGCAAGCCACCAAGGACTTCGACTTCCCAAGCAAGGTGAATTGTTGGGACAAGTATGTAGCCTTCAATGCCATGTATGCTGACCTCTGCGCCGAGATGAGCGAAGAGGAGATTATCAAGGCCGCATACTTGTTCTACTTCTGTGATGCCGACTGGAAGGACACAGATGTACTCGACTGTACGAAAATATGGGAATACATGAGCCATGTTTGAAAAGTAAAAAGGTAAAAAGGTAAAAAGAGCTTTCTTGCTGATTTCTAAGACAAAAAAGTAAAAAGGTAAAAAGAGCCGAATATCATTTTGCTGGCGTCAGCAAAATGGTAATCTTTCCTTTTCAGGATAATATTTCGTTTCAGAAGCCGCTTTGCTCCACGAAGAGTGCAGCATTGCGGCTTCCATTGTTTCCGGCTGCGTCAACCTGGTGTGCAGTCTGTCATGCGAAGTAGCTGGGATGTTTTTGTCCCGCACGACGGATGGCGTTTTCGTATCTTTGCCCTACATTTATAAACAATAGAACAAGAAAACGATAAACTATGGTAAAGATTGAACCTTTAGCTAAATTCATTCTCTCGTTTGAGGGCGGTTTCGTGAACGACCCGAAAGACCGTGGCGGTGCTACCAACAAGGGCGTGACCATCGGCACATGGCGGCAGCAGGGGTACGACAAGAACGGCGACGGACGGATAGACGTGCGCGACCTCCGACTTATCTCAGATGCTGATGCTACGGAAATCCTGCGCCGCTGTTACTGGCGTCGATGCCGTGCCGACGAGATCAAAGACCAGAGCATCGCCAACCTCCTTGTGGACTGGCTGTGGATCAGCGGTACGCCTGCCGTCACCCTCACCCAAGCCTTACTGGGTGTGAAAGCCGACGGCATCATGGGCAAGAACACCCTCGCCGCCCTGAACCGACAGAAACCCGAAGCTTTCTTCTTGTGCCTCAAGGCTCGCCGCAAGTTGTACTACGAGCGGTTGGTGAAGAACAAACCTTCGCAGAGGCGGTTTCTCAACGGATGGCTTAATCGGCTCGACGGCATCCGATACGGCTCGCTCGTCGACAACCGAGGGAGAGAAATCACCTGGTAGTTTTTGATAACTTTCCCATCCATTTTTGGATTTTTCTGGATAAATCTGGTCCAGCTTTTGGATTTTTGGATTAAATTCTGTCCGATTTTTGGATTTTTGGGATTAAATTCGTCCATTTTTGGATTTTTCTGGACTAAAATTGTCCAATTTTGGCATTTTTGGGATAAAAACTTAGGATTCTGTAAAAATGAACAATCCAAAAAAAATAGACTTACATCTTCCACGCCACTGGAACCTCTGCTCTACGAAACAGTTGGAGCTGATAGCCGACGTGATACGCGAGCAGGTGGAGCGGCAGGACAGATACCACCCCTTCGACATGCGCAATGTGAAGGTGGCGATCTTCTTTGCCCTGTCGGGCTTGGAGATAGTGGCAGCGCCCGACACTCGCCTCGACCTCAGCGAGCAGTATTACCTCTGCCGTATGCAGGACGATGAGGACAGCGGCACCTTTCCGCTGTATCTGTGGCAAATCAACTACTGGCTGTCTCCCAAGGCGAAGACCGATGCCCGAAAGTCGGCAGAGTATATCGCTCAGGGAGCAGGCTTGCTCGACTGGCTTGACAACGAGAACGGTGCCTTCCTCACCCGCTTCCCCTACCCTGTCATCCGGCGACGCCGCGCATGGTGGCGACGCAAGAAGGTGTTCAGCGCTCCTGCCAACGACCTCGACGGATTCTCGTGGGCGCAGTATCGCTTCGCCTCCGACATGATGCAGACCTACACCCGACTGAGCAACAGCCTCTTGAAGATGCAGCAACGCGGCACTTTCACCGACGAGCAGATGCAGCGGCAGATGGAGAACGTGAACTCTGCCCGGACGATGTTTCTCGCCACCATCTTCAACGGCACGACCGACTATGTGGACAGCAACACGGGCATGGTGAAGCACGACTTCCACTACGAGTTGAACCAGTGGGAGACGAACCAGTCCTATTTCCGTGATTTTCCCGAAACGGAATGGCAGGTGATACTCTTCTGGTGGACGGGCGTGATGCACACCCTCGCTCATCGTTACCGTCATGTGTTCAAGGTGCAGCCCATCAAGTCGCAGAAGCCCACCACGCCCTTGGAGATATACACTGCCACCACCGCCACCATGCAGAAGTATGCCGGACTGACGGAGGACCAGGTGAACAACCAAAGCTATTCCCTCGTGCTGGAGCACCTGGAACGCCTGACGGTGGAGAATGAGGAAATGGAAAAGATAAGGAAAAAGTAAAAAGACAATGATAGAACTGAACAAGATATATAATGAAGACTGCCTCGAAGGAATGAAAAGGATTCCAGACGGAAGCGTGGATTGCATTGTGTGCGATTTGCCGTATGGTGTCCTCAATAAGCAGAGCGAAGGAGGAGGATGGGATAGTATTATTCCACTTGATTCTTTATGGAAGCAATATCTTCGTATCAGTAAGCCCAATGCGGCTATAATATTGTTCGGACAGGGTATGTTCACGGCAAAACTGATGATGAGCAATGAAAAGATGTGGCGCTATAATATCACGTGGGATAAATGCCGTACAACTGGCTTTTTGAACACAAAGAAGATGCCTCTAAAGCAAACGGAGATTATTTCCGTTTTCTACGACGGACAGCCAACCTATCATCCACAAATGCGCAAATGTCTTCCACATGAACGCAATCACAGCAGAGGAAAGCAAGAGAAAGAGCAAACCAACAGATGTTACGGAAATTATGGCAAAGTGAAGGATATGATAACCGATGAAAAATATCCAACCGATATTGTCTTATTTCAGAGGGATATTCACAACAGCTTCCACCCCACTCAAAAGCCTGTCGCTCTCATCCAGTACCTCATCCGTACTTACTCCAACGAGGGCGACACCATATTAGACAACTGCATGGGCAGCGGCACCACCGCCATTGCTTGTATAAAAGAGAAGCGCAACTTCATCGGCTTTGAGCTCAACAAGGAGTATTACGACAAGGCTTGCAAGCGCATCAAGTTGGAGCAAGCACAGCTCACGCTGTTCTGAATTTATGTCCGCACCGCTCAAAATTTTCTCCCTACATTTGTAGTCGAAAAAAGCAATGTGTTAGCACATTTGACGAAAAGTGTTAGCACATTTGATGAAAAGTGTTAGCACATTGCAAAAAACCTCTTTGTGGAAACGGGTAAAAATAGAGAGGAAAGTATTAACGCCCAAACAAAAAAATAACCTATGGCAATTAAAACAAGAATTGCAGTTCGTGTGAACCACCTCACACAGGAGAAGCTGGCAAGCGCACAGATCGTTGACTTGCAGCAGATGTCATTCCCTGAATTTTGCGACTACATGGCGCAGGACTCTACAGTAGGCGCAGCGGACGTAATGGCCGTGATGACGCAGTTGGAGAAAAAGCTGCCGCTTCTGTTGGCACTGGGCACCAAGGTACAGGTGTCTGCCGAGGGCATGACGGTACGTCCTACCGTCAGCGGTTCGCTCACTCAGAGCCAGCTCAAGGCGAAGCTCGAAGCACGCAAGGCAGCAGGCGAGGACGTTGACGTGAACCGCGAGATCACCGCCGCCGACCTCACCACAAAGGACCTCACCGCAGGTGTTGCCATCGACTTCTCCAAGAAGTTCAACGCCGCCTTCGCACAGCACGGCTCGTTCAAGCGAGTAGGCGATGCTGCTGCAACGGATGCTCCCGCAGCTCCCGGCACAGGCGACTCCGGCACCACAGGAGGTGGTGGCGACCAGAAGCCTGGCGGTAACCCTCCCGAGATTGAGTCGTAAAGGCAGCGGATGTATTACCATTCCAGTTCTTTCCAATTTTGCAAGATTTGGAAAGAACTGAAATACCTACAGAAACTCTATTGACAATGTACGATTGTCATATATAAGGATTTTAATGAATCAATATAAACAAAAAACAATTATGAAAAAATTATTTTCAATTCTTTTTGCGCTTATCGCAGTAGTGATGTTATCCTCGTGCTGTTTTGTGTCGCCCGATGCCGACGAGGAAACCGTGTTGGTAAAGAAACCATGGTTCTTCGGACACGGAGGTGTTGACAACGACCCAGTTCAGAGTGGTCTGACATGGTGTGCCCTGAGTACTCATTCTGAAACATTCAAGATTGTGCCTGTACGCCACGAGGTAGTTCTTGACGACATCTTCTCCGACGATAACACGCCGCTCGACTTCCATTCTGTCATAGTCACGCAGGTGGAGCAAGGCAAGTCGCCCATACTGTTGCAGAACTATGGACGCGACTGGTTTGATACCAACCTATACAACTACTTCTGCAATCTTATCAGAGACCATATCTCGCAGTACAGTCCGTTCGATTTGATGTCCAACCGACAGGTATTGAGCACCATCGACAAGAAGATTCTGAAGCAGATGCAGGATTACGTGGCTGCCCTCTCCAAGCACAAGCCGATGCCCGTCATCATCAAGGACGTTATCATCGGTAAGGCAACCCCAAACAAGGAACAGCTTGCCGAAATGAACCGCACGGCAAAGATGGTACAGGCCAAGCAGACACAGGAGCGTGAATATGAGGTTCAGGTGGCTCGCGAGAAGGCTGAACGCCAAAAGGCTGTGGCAGACAAGGCGTATATGAACGAGATGAATCTTAACCCGCAGCAGTTTATTCAACTTAAATGGGTGGAGACCGTGGCTCTGAAGCAGGGCGCAAACATCGACGTGCTCGTTGGTCCGGCAGAGCACATGTGGAATATCAAACGATAATGTGCGACTACGATATGTAGGCGGACGCAACACGACACCCCGACAACAACATAATATAGGCCATAATGCAAAAACGTGAAACATATTGTTAGATTAACTGCGGCTCGCACGGCTTCATTCCCGAAGACTACCAACACTCTCGAACTTTCCAATTCTATGAAGTGGACGGGAAAGGGAAGGGAGAACCGACGGGACCGCAGTTTTTTCGCTCAGACGCGGTGCGCCGAATGAGGCAACCGCACCGTGCAGCTCTCGCAGTTCTGACTCATGTCCGTACCACTAAGACAATTCTTAGTACATTTGTAGTCGAAAAAAGCAACAACAACATACATCAACCCCTAAAAATAGGATAACAGAATATGTCACGCAACAAGAACAGAGTTACCAACTTACAGCAGCTCCAAGATCGTAGTGAGGAGCTGAAGCGCGATGGATATGTGGCCGTGTTGCCCTCTGCTTTCATCAATCCCAACAGCGGCGCACAAGTCTTCTCATGGAACGATTACGTCCGCTCCATGCTCTTCGAGACAGCCGGCATGACAGCGCAGGGCAGCTCGTCCACCTCATCGGGAGCACGAAGACAGATTTCCACCATTTTCGCCTCCAGCGGCGGCGAGAACAAGGCCAAGCCCAACGGCGTGGGAACACCCGGACTGGGCTACATGGAATGGGGCGTGGGCAACCGACTGCCCAACCTCGTCTGGATTCTCTCACGTATGTCGCCCTTCACCGCAGCCGGCGTCGACTTCATCAAGAAGATACTCGTAGGCCACGGACCCTCGCCCAAGTACCACTACACCCAGTACGTAGGCGGCAACATCACCGAGAAATACATCCCCTACGCATCGGCTGGCACACTGCTCCGCGGACAGATAGCCGACCTCAAGGCACAGGAGGCAGCCGACCTGCAGGAGCAACAGCAGAACGGCGTCAGCGGCGACCCCGACGACCCTCTGCATTCCCTCAGTCAGCAGACCGAAGGCCAGCCCAAGGACAGCGACGAGATGAAAGCCCTGAAGGATGCCCTCGCCAAGTGGGAACAGACCAACCGCGAGGTACAGAAGTTCATGAAGGACAACGACCTGATGCAGACCTTCCTCAACATGGCGGGCGACATGGCGCTCATGTCGCAATGCTTCGTCGAGCTGCAACTCAACCAGCGACAACTCTCCGATGAGGGCAAGCCGGTACCCACCAGCCAGTGGACCCCCAAGGTCGTGGGACTGAAACACCGCAGCATCTTCACCACCCGACTGGAGCGACAGGACTCCAACTATCGCATCAACTATGCCTACGTGTCGAACCAGTGGCTCGACCCCACGCAAGACCGCACCGCCCAGTTTGCCGACCTCGATAAAAGCATCGCCGCCGTGCCCTATCTGCCCGCCGTGTCGGCAGTGAAAGACCTCCAGGCAGCCGTGCGCCGTGCCCGTCAGCAGCGGGTAAGCCGCAAGGACCGCCCCACCCGCTTCATCATGTCGCCACGCGACTACGGCGGTCCCTACTATGCCGATGCCCTCTGGCATTCCATCTTTGCCGGAAGCATCTACGAGTATGCCTTCACCATCGTCGACGACCGACTCACCCGTAAACGCAACTCCAACATCATCGGTCGCGTCATCTACATTCATCAGGAATATCTCAAGAACCTCTACACCCAGCAGGGCGACAAGAAGACCAAGACCATGGCGCAGCTTCAGCAGGAGGTGTTCAGCGACATCAACACGTGGCTCTCCAATCCCGACAATGCGGGTCAGGCGCTCATCTCTGCCGTGTTCACCGGCGCCGACGGCAAGGAGCACAAGGCTTGGGAGATTGTGGAGATAGAGAGCAAGGCCAACTCGCAAGCGCAAGCCGAGAAGACCGAGCTGCAGGAGATTACAAGCATCATCTTCTTCGCCATGGGCCTCGACTCCAAGCTCATCGGCAATACCCCTGGTGACGCAACCTCATCGGGCGGCACCGACCTCCGTGAGCGGTTCCTCGTCAAGCAGATACAGTTTGCCCCATTGCAGCAGCTCATGCTCCGAGCCTTGGAGGTAATCGACGAGTTCAACGAGTGGGATCCACACCTCGAATGGCAGATAGACCGTGAGGTTCTTACCACCCTCGACAACTCGAAGACAGGCGTCACGAAGCAGGGACAGGAGTAGCCCTTCCCCCCTGACTTTCGCCTGGCAACAACATCTTTTTTCACCCAGCACATAACAGCACAACACATCATGATACTTTCCACCAATCAAGAACTCCGGCTCATCCTGCCCAGCAATGCCGTGGACGAGATAGCCAACCTGCAGGGCGTGCTCGACAACAGCGAGAAGGACTTCCTGCAGGATAAGTTGGGCAAGCCGCTCTACACACGGCTCTGCGAATACTACACCACCCTGGGCGGCGACGGCTTCTATCAGCAGATGACCGACGGCACCTATGTCATGAAGCCATGGAGCGTCCTCCTCGTCCTCGCACAGCGTATGGTGGTCAACGATGCTATGGCACGATACGCCTACCAGCAAATCCTTTCGGTCAACGGCGCAGGCGTCAACATCGCCTCCTCTACCGACTATGACCCAGCCACAGAGAAACTTCTCGACAAGGGAGTGGCGGGATATAAAAAAGAGGCCATGGTGTCGCTCAACAATCTCCTCATACTTCTCGAAAACTGGGCCGTCAGCATCAACACGCCAGCCGAAACAGCCGCCCCGAAAGACGGCAGCGCAAGTACCGAAGTACCAAAGGGCGAAAGTACAGAAGTACCTGACGACGGAAAATCCGACATACCACAGGACGAAAGTACCGAGCGCCTCGCAGCTATCGAGGAGATAGTGCTGTTGTGGCAGGAGAGCAAGTATTACTACCTGCACCACGATCTCCTCATACCCACGTGCAGCATCCTGCAGCAGTACATCGACATTTACGACAACCGCGACAAGTTCATCCGTTTGCTGCCCGACCTCCGCTACATACAGGACGAATACATAGCCGACGTGTTCGGCGACGAGCTCATCGACCGTCTTCAGCACGCCGACGACCGCGACAAACTCCTCCGTAAGGTGCGCCGACTGATGACCGCCTACCTCGTGGAGCGAACCACCGTCATCGCCTTCGACAAGGCTACCCGATTGTTGGCGCACAACGAGTCCGTCTCGCTCCGCGATTCCGTCTATCGCCTCCTCAAGGACGAGAAGCAGGCTCAGGAAGCCGCCGCAGGCAACGCTTCCTCCTCCTCCACTTCCACCACGTTCTCCGCTTCCTCATCATCCGCTGCAGACAAATCCGGCGGCTACGAGAATAACCAGGAGGGCGGCAAGATATTCGTCACACCACTCATGTTCTAAAACCCCGACAACAATAAAAGACACAACAATATGAACAAAGAGCAAATCATTCAGATACTCACGCCGGCACTCAACACCCGAATGCTGACTGCCGAACAGAAAGAAGCCTTCGAGCAGGGACTGACACTGCTTGAAAGCGTGCCCAGCGCACAGGCTTTCGTGCGCGACTCGCATCGTTTCCGCGACTACCACCGCCGTGTGCGCCAGTTGATTACCAGCCTGCAGGTTATCTCCATCCCCGAGGCTGCCGAAGCCAAGCGCCACGTGGGCAGACCCACCAAGGAGGAGCAGGCACGATACAACGAACAGCAGAAGCAGAAAGCCCTCGACGAAGCCCGCCAGTCGCTCTTCCCCGAGGTGAAGCCCAACGTAGCCGTACAGCCACTCACCTATGGCGGCATCGTGGCCAACCCCAACGGCGAGAGCATCGCCGCCACCATGCCCAACCTCGCACAGATACGTCCCTTCCTCAGTCCCGCCCTTCAACAGCGCGTCAATACCGTGCGCGACCTCCGCAACGAGATGGCAAGCAAGGCCGAACAAGCCAAGACGATGGCAGAAGCCAACGAGAAGTCGCAACAGCAGAACAAGGGCATCCTCTACACTGAAGCCGAGATAGCGCTGCTCGCCACCCGTGCAACAGAGATAGAGAGCCACATCCTGCCGGACATCTACATGGCAGTGGACCGTGAAATGGGCGAAGTGTATCTCCGATTGAATCAGCGCAACGGCGACCCCGAATACATCGCTTACGTTGAAAAGACTTTCAGTTTGTCGCCACAGGAATTGCGTACTCAGCTCAAGCCATTCTATGAGAAAGCACAAGAGCGCGATCCTCGCTTTGCCGTCAGCATAGCAGAGAAAATCGCTGCCGACCGCCCCGAGGTGAAAGCCGCACGCGACAAGGCAGCCAAGCACAAGGCCGAAGCTGATGCCATCATCAAGTATATCATCCGCAAGGACAAGCCAAGTACCAAGGCAAGGGTTAAGGGACTGAAGGAGCGTATCGACCGTTTGCGCCAGGAGTATGCCGACATCGTAACCGAAGACGAACTCACCGGCTACGAGGCCATCCTTACCAAGACCATCGCCGAAGCGGGAGTCTAAGATGTCGTTTTGTTTTTAGTGCTTATTTTAGTCTGAAATGGTTGTAGATTCAATAAAGGAGAAGAGTCAGAATATGGAGAAGTCCGAAAAGTTCAAGGCATTGTGCATCGCCATCCTTGCCCAGAGTGGCAATTGCCAGGAGTCGCAGCTTGCCTTCCGTGGCACGGAGAGCATACAGCAGATGTGCGCAGCCTGGCACAAGTATTGGCACGGCATGATAACCGAAGTGCCACAGCAGGTCATGGCAGCTTTTCGTGACTTCTATCCTGACTATAAGAGTGAGATCAATGCTGCCGGCATCTTCTACAACGAGGACTCGCCTACGGGCAATGTGCTCATCGGCGACAGCACAGAGACCATCCACCTCTATCATGCCCACACGGCCTATATCCTGGGCAACGCCCGTGTCGTGCTGCACAACATCGCCTCTGCCCTGGTTATGAATCCCGACTGCCATGTAGAGTTGCGCGACTTCTCACGGGCCACCGTCAAGGAAGGTCACGCCGTGGCACGCAACCAGTCCCGACTGACCACCAATGCCTCTGCCGAGTGTTATGACATGTCGGTGGTCAACATCACGGCAGGCACACTTACCGACCATGGCCACAGAGCCATCTATGCTTTTGGCAATGCCGTCGTCAACTCCTTCACCCGTCAGTTTATCTCTATATACGACAACGCTCAAGTAAATATCAAGAAACAATGAACTCCCATCTCACCATACTTATCAACGACCGCCCCGTGTCGCTGCCCGATGATTTCTCTATCGACATAGAGGACCAGAACCCTGTGTTCAATGACAACGAGATGTTCGCCTATCCGTTTTCCATTCCGCTCGACGGCAACCGATGGCTGGTAAAGAACATCGATGACGTGCGGGCATCGTTTCGTACTGTTAACATGGAGCATTTGCCTACGCGCATTCATGCCGACGGACTGCCCTTCCGCAACGGTACACTCGTCATGCAGGATGCTGAAGAGATAAAGGACTCGCTCTCGATGAGCATTAATGCAGGCAGACAGAGTTTCAGCGACCTCATCGGATCGCTCAACTGTCGTGACATTCCCATCAAGGATGAACTGATCATCGGCGAGAAGATAGGCAACGTAAGGGTAGACATCGAGAGCGACCCTGTTGTAAATGTCAGTGTATTTGTCGAGGGAGGAAAGCATAAGGATGATGAGACTGTCACCCGAACCATTCATGCCGAGCACGTAAGCGTGAGTAAGGTGCTCGAACCGCAGGCGCTTGGCTTCTCCTATCCTGCATCGTGCCAGGAGTACACCACCAATATCCTTTATCCTTTACACATGAAGGCCGATGCCAAGAGAAAGTCGTCACGATCCTACCCCAACGGCAATACAGTCAACGAGCCCGCCATCGCCAAGAATGGCGACTATATCAACACGTCGGCAGCCTATGGCGAGACAGATGGCGCAGGCCGTCCCGCAGCCTATTGCAATGCCCGTATCTGCTACAAGCACCACGGACTTGCAGACGATGGCACCACATCGAGCGACATTATCAGCACAAAGGACTGCAAGTGGACCAACGAGGATCTTTATCCCTATTGGGTGTTGGACGCACGCCGTCCGCAGTCGGGCATTTGTTTCTATGTACTCTATTTTCTCGACTGCCTGTTTGCTCACCTGGGTGTCACCTTCGACAAGTCGGCACTGATGCAGATAGAGGATATGAAGCACCTCTGTTTCTTCACCACCGTTTGCGCCTACGACACCAAAGAGCATCCACATCACGGAACATACTACAAGAAGGACGACCCCGAAGTCATCGCCAAGAAAAAGAAGGAAGGCGAGATTAAGGAAGGATATTTCAAGAAGCAAGATTATATCAACTCCTGGTTGGAGTCGCGCGGTTGTGGTGGAAAAATCAACATTGTAAAGGCAGAGGACAAGACTGTCAACGAGCTCACTCTTACCACTAACGAAGGGACTTCCGAACACATACAGGTGGGAGAGACGACAAAAGAGGGCGGCAAGGTGACTGGTATCAGCATCGAGGCGCAAATCTCTAAGTTCGACGTGCAGGCCAACGTACTCTATATGGTGGCCAACAGCGACAACTTCCCTGATGAGAGCGTCAGCACGATTATCTCATCATTGGAGAGCGCCTTTGGCATCAAGTTCTCCTACGACTATGAGCAAAAGAAAGTCACGGCCTACCTCATCCGTGACGTGCTTCGCGAGAGTGGACAGCCAGCACGCACGTTCCGCGCAGACATTCATTCTATTACTCCCGTCAGCGAGAAGATAACGGGTGTACGTATGCGATACTCCGAAGAGAGCGATGCCAAGGATCAGCAGCAGAACGTCAAGGACAGCCGCAAGAATAAAAATATGGGCTATGCCACCGACTACGACTATATCGACTACCCCGAACCGGGAAGTGGAGACAACGAAACGGTTTACGATCGAGATTACGTTGACTTCTTTCATAATTTAAGTTCTGGCGATAAAAGATGCTACATCGACCCGAAGACGGGCAATGCCTATCGCGTGAAGGTGAATGGCGACGCCACTACTACAGCCGACCTAAAGCCTGTGCTTTTCGAGGTAGGCCAGTACAAGGGTGTGGAGTATGGCGATTGCAGCGAGGAGAATGAAGACTTCATCCACGACATCACCATCGACTTCACTCCCGTGCCGTTCAATGATGTCAACTATTTCAAGGAGATAGAGGCTGCTTATGGCTCTCATAAGGCAACGTACTACGATGAAGATTCAAAGACAATAATCTATGGTGTCGTTATTAAAGAAGGACAGCCCATCCTCTGCGCCTACGTTGATGAGGATATGGAGCATGAGTTTGTCGAGCAAATCATCAACCAGACCATCTCCTCGCCTTTCTGCGACTTCTATATGCAGCAGTCTCTGAAACTCGTCGAGAGCTACGACCCGTCAAACACCGAAGACGGCAACTCGCCTCTTCAAGACGATTCACGATGGGGATTTGCCTTGGCCATGATGCGAGGCGGCGGTACGAATGCAACCACAGAGCCCTATGACTATAACTATGACCACTTCGGTACTTCCAAGTGGCGCACGGCAGTAGGCGAATATGCGCTTGCTTGCGACTCTATTGACATGATGGGCAATGTCTTCGACTACAATGGTGTGCAGGAAGGCATCGGCAGAGGTGAACGCTTCTCGCTCAAGATACGCGCTTTCAAAGAGCCGTCATGGCTCAGTAAGCCGGAATATAAGGATGTTTCTCTTTGCTACCCCGACAAGGTGGATGCCAAAGGCAACGTGATAACCAAGATACGCTCACGCGGTCTTTTCGATACCTTCATTCTGCCCTACGCCTATTTTCTGCTCAACCGCAAGAAGTACATCATCCGCTGTTCGGCTTCTGTTGCACAGATAGCCGACATACCTAATCATTGGAAGACGTGGTGGAACATCGGAGGTGTGAAATGTCTTATCGACAAGGTGAATACAACTATCACGGCTAAGGAAGGCATTGGAGAGGTAGAACTGACGGTCTATGCCTTGTAAGAGTATTCTTTAATCAAACAAACATAATCATGGATAGAAAAATATTAATCACAGGCACAGGTATCGTTTCCAGTCTTGGCAACGATACCTTTTCCGTCGCACAGAAGCTGGCGAATGGAGAGTGCGGTCTGCACCACGACCCCGCACGCAGCGAGAAAGGTTATCAGTCCGACCTGTGCGGAAAGATAAAGGACCCGAACCCTTGGAAGTTTTCCGAACTCACAAGGGCTCAACGACAATGTTTTTCCGAACCGACTCTATATTCCTTATCTGCCGTCAACGAGGCTCTGATGGAAGCCAATATTCTTCCCGAGTTCTTGCAGTCTCACAATGTGTCTGTCATCGTCAGCAACGACTCTACGGCAGGAGAAAGCTATCAGGCAATGACCACTGCCATTACGCAGCGCGACACCCGACGTTTAGGGGCTGCTGCAGTGTTCCGCACACTCAATTCCACCGTCAGCATGAACCTCGCCTCTATCTACCGACTGAAGGGGCTCTCGCTTACCGTCAGCGGGGCTTGTGCCGGAGGAGGTCATGCCATCACTCTCGCCAAGATGCTTCTTGATACGCGCCAAACCGAAATGGTGATTGTCGTTGGCGCACAGGAGACTGGTCCCTTCTCCATGCTGTCGTTTGATGCCATGGGCGTTTTTTCGCCCGACAAGGTGCAACCTTTCGGCAAAGGCCGCAATGGTCTGGCTCCTTCGGGTGGTGCTGCCTGTGTCATTCTTGAGCCTTCCGACAGCTTGCGTTTCGAGGATTATGAAGTCTCGCCCGTGGCAGAACTTTCCGGCTGCGGCTTCTCCACCAACGGCACCAACATCTGTACCCCCGATGCTTATCAGGAAGAGGTGGCAATGATTAAGGCCATAGAGTCGGCAGGACTCGATGCAGGAATGATAGATGTACTTCTTGCTCATGCTACAGGTACAGAGCAGGGCGATGCTGCAGAGGCAGAAGCCATCGGAAAGGTATTTCCCGAGAGCCCATATATCGTAGCCACCAAGGGTATGACGGGGCATGAGTGCTGGATGGCTGGTGTATCGCAGGCCGTTCAAGCCGCCATGATGCTCAACACAGACACTGTCTTCGGTGCGGCTACCACAGCCGAGAATGCTTTTCCCAAGTTCAATCTCGTCATGCAGTCACGCGAGTACTCAGCGCACCATATCCTTTGTAATGCCTTTGGCTTCGGAGGCACAAACTCATCATTCATCATTTCTAAATATCAACCATCATGAACAAAGAAGATATACGTCAGCGGGTGTTCAATATAGTTGAAGGCCTGCGCACACCTTGGGCATCGACAGCAGAAGTGACCGACAGCGCTAATCTGCGTGATGATCTCGCTCTTGAGTCTATCGACTTTCTCGACCTCGTTCTTCAGACAGAAACCATGTTCCATATCAAGATTTCGCCCAAAGAGGCAAAAGACTTACAGCTTGTGTCTGATGTGACAGCTATCGTAGAGAAAAAAATGTCTTAGCGACTTTCGCAGCCAAAAGAAAAAAATCTCTGCACATACATTCATTTCCTGTTTTATCTATAGATATGGCAAAGAATATTTTACTTACATCTGGTTCAATCCTTGCCGGAAACCCGGTTACTTTTACCATCTCTCCGTCAACTTTTGAAAATACGCCTTCTTTTCATCGTGTCGTCGTAGAGGTCGTGTTCGACAATGACGGCAGCTATGATGTCATACAACTCAATGAGCCTGTCACCAAAGAGGGCACTGATGTATCGCTTGATGTATCGTCAGCTCTTCGTGCGGCGCTCGACTCCTACGAATATGCTCCCGAGCCGGCAACCTATCCTTTCGTGAGCTGGTACGTCCATGCCTACGATGAATTTATGGATAGCAATGGTGAGATACATACCAATGTAGGCGAGGTGTTTTATCCTCAAAAGCCCGACAATACCGGCAATACGAACCTTCGCAGCATAGCGGGTGCTTTCTCTGATATGGTGCGCCTTCAGTCTGGACCCAGCAAGGGAGTCATTTCGTTTACCCGGAAGCCCAACACGTTGCCGCAACCCGTCGTTGTGGGTGACACCTTTATTTATACTCCACCCTACGAGACTGAACAACTGCTCAGTAACAGTCCGACCCTGGTTCCTCCCACGTCTGTATCTAAGGAGATTACGCAGGAAGGACTGCAGACCGTCGGTACTCACCAACTCTATGCGCAGCCTGCTACAGAGGCGAGCAACCGTTACACCATACGCTTCATTAATCTGTTTGGTGTACTTGAAAGTGTCAGTCTGCCGAAAGCTTCCAGCCGTAAGATGGCGCTTACCACCCAATCGTATATTGTGGCAAAGCAGGAGACGTTCAATTCCTTCTCTCGTGCGTTGGTCACGAAACAGAATGATCAAGAAACTTGGAATCTCACTACTGACCCGCTCGACGAGAATTGGCTCGACTGGTATCTGCACGAGTTTGCCATGAGCAAACACGCATGGATTCTCGTCAACGGCATTTGGATTCCATGCACCATTCTTTTGGAAGACGAGACTACTATTAAAGATGACACCAACACCAACATGTATGCTTTGTCGTTTAAAGTAGTGATCGATATTAATGGTTCGCTTTTACTTTGATAGAATACTTTTTTTCTTAGTTTGTTTGGCAAAGGACATCGGCTTTAGGGCTGTGTTCTTCGTTTTTTTGTATCTAAGTGTCACCCTCCCGTCATGCTTTGTCCCTATCAAGAAAAGTGTTTTCGGTAACTTTGCTACATCTAAAAATAAATAATCAAAAATCATCATGGCAACAGAAGTCAAAATTACGAATTATTGGATTTCGAGCAGTGCGCTCTATATCCAACTCAACGCAATGGGTGAGCCTAACTACATCCAGTGTAGCGTGGCGAGTGGTGCTTCTATTCTATGCTATATGCAGGACATTGAGGGTCTGGGCTACGATGCCGGGCACAACTATCAGCGTTGGCCGTTAGTGGCTTATTCCTCTCTCTTTCCTGATGCAAAGGCTAAGTATGTTTACGTAGCCATTCCGCGCGTCAGCAATGGCGTCAACGGTACGGCAATGGTGGTATTCCCCAGCGAGCGCATTGACATCTACGGTAAGTCTATTGCATCTGCGGACAAGCAGGTGGGCAACGAGGACTATTACTATGTGTATCTGCAAGGAGAAATCTCTGAGGTCCTGACCAAAAATGTAGGTAAGGATGAGAACGATCAGGACATCATAGAAAAGTATCGTGAGTGGACTCTCACTGTGGAATACGGTTCTCTTGCCACCGACGAAGCGATAGCTTCCGGCGGCGAGGGTCAGTGGTGGAGATATGAGTCAGTACACGACACCATCAAGTTCCTGAAGACCATCTCTGTGGCAGCATTTACTACGCTCAAGGCAGCGACAGCCACTATCGCCACCCTTTTCTTGAACGGACATAAAATCGTTGGCGTAGCGACAGAAAACACCGATGATACGTCAGCCAACAAAGTGGTTACTCCTGAGTTCCTTGGGCAGTTTGGTGTACGCCATTTCTTATCCAAAGAGAATGATGACACGGTAAACGGCATGATTACCTTTATCAAAGGACTGGTGAGCGAGGCTTTAGTAAAGCTGAACAGAGGTGCTTACTTTGGTAAGGGAGGAGCGTTGATAGACGAGGCAGGACGTGCCATCTTTGAGTCGTTACAGTCCATCGACTACGACAACGAAGCAGAGCAGGGTTTCGCTGTTAAGAAGGATAACGGAAAATATCACGCCTTCGTTACGAACCTCACCATCTGGGGCAAGGCGATATTCCACGAATTAGATGTACGCAAGCTGTCTTATTCGGGAGGCAACATCTATTTATCTGGAGCTGGTAGCAAGCTTATCAAAGTTGTGCCTGTCAAGGAATCGGTATCTGCTGACGGTGTTATATCTTGGATAGAAACAACTGCGGATGATGCAGAATGCGCTGGCTGGAAATGCTATCTCTTAGCTGACAACGGAACTACTGCCACGATGAACTACTGGCAGGAGGGCGACCAAGTGCGCTGTCAGACTATTGGCGAGATTGTGGCTGGTGGAGCATATAGTGATACAAGTAATAAGAGTTACTGGCGTACTATTCCTGATGGTGGCGTATCTACGCAAAATGAGAAGATATACGGCACTAAAACGGAGACTTATCTTGACGAAGCTGGTAAGGAGCAGACGATAGAAGAACAGGTGGAATTGTACGATGGTCAGGCGTTTGCTTGGATTGTCGTTGGCAAGCATTCCGAAGGCTTAGACGGATATACAGAGAAGAATGCGCCTGTTGAGATAAAGGGAGACCCTGCTGAGGGCGACACAATCGTGCTGGACGGCAACAGACATCGTAATGGCAATCTTGAGTACGACAAGACGGACAGGCAGAACGTGATTATCCTTGAGACAACTGGCGACTATGCTCCTCGTATCGCTTGCTATGCTAATATCTCTGAGTACAAGCATACTATCACAAAAAGCGTAAATGGCGAGAACAAAGAAGTATCTCTGTCGGTATTCGAGACTTCACCGAAGGGTGGAACGAAAATCAATTCCTCACACTTTGAATTGATTTCGGATGACGGCAGTACTATTAATATCATCAATTATAGAGGTGACTGGGTAGAAGGAAATACCTATCATAAGAACGACCAAGTAAATCACAATAATGCCGTTTGGGTGTGTGTTGCCAATTCAGAGGAGGACGTAACAGGTGAGCCTTCTGACGGCTCGACACAATGGAAAAAAGTTCTATCTGGAAGCAAAGGCGAGAAGGGAGACAAGGGCGAGGACGGCGTGGCTTATCAGATAATGATAACGAGCGATACGGGCACGGTGATGATTAACGGTTCGGGCGAAATGACGCTGAAGGCAACGCTGCTACGCAATGGCGAGGACATAAGCGACACAGTGAGCAACAGCTCATGGTCGTGGTGGCGACAATCGGCTGATGCCGAAGATGATGCTGTATGGAACACGCTGCAAGAGGGGATTGGCCGGAACTGTCTTATCACACGTGACGACGTAGACAGACAAGCACAATTCGGATGTAGTGTGTGCGTATCAGATACAGAGACTATTAATAGTAACATATAATAATATAAAAACAAACAAACGATTATGGCAAAAGTATTAGCTAATGGTCAGATTACTATCGTTGACCTCAATGACGGCAAGGCCGTGCAGTGTTTCACACAATGCTCTAAGGGCGAGACTCAGATCTACACCCCCGACACGGGTGTGTACACTCCGAACTACTCGTCGAGTGAACCAAACGTGATAACAGCCCGTGTGTACGTGACGGGCAGTGCTACAGACCAGGCTCCGACCTCGGCTTGTACGGGATGGTCGTGGAAGGTGGACGGTGTGGCTGCCACTCCTGTGAGCGGCAAGCCGTATCAGCTTAACCTCGCCAGCAACATCGACAAGAACGGCAGCGTGAAGAACATCGAGTGGTCGTGCAAATACACAGACCCGGAGACAAAGGCTACGACTACGTGTATCGGCTACAAGACCATTTCGCTGGCCAAGAGTGGCGGTGCGCTTCAGACGGTGCAGATTGAGACCCCCGACGGCAATACGTTCGACTCGACCAACAACAGCAAGAAGCTGCGTGCTATAGCCAAGTTCTTCCGTGGCAACGTGCAGGACACCACCATGACATCAATGACTTGGGAGGTGCTGAATATCAGTGCAGGAACATGGGACGTCGTGGCTTCGGGCAACGTGAGCACTTCGGGCGGCGTGAGCACTCTGAACGTGAGCGCCAACGACGTGCTTAACTTCCAGACTTTCCGCTGTACGGTGAAGGACGGTGCTGATACCGCCAGCGCTATCATCACGTTCTTCGATGCGAGCGACCCGTACGTGGTGGAGGTGTATTCGCTGACCGGCGACAAGATAGTGAACGGTGCGCAGTCGACGGAACTTTACGCCCGACTCTGGAAAGACGGCAAGGTAGTGGAGGATGGTGCAGCGGTGAAGGCAGACAGCAACCATGCCTCGAACTACATCTACAAATGGACGAAGTACAATGCCAGCGGTGTAGCCACGAACTGGAACGGTACATCAAGTGCGGTGAATGCTTCGAACAAGCCTTACGTCACGGTGGCCAACGCTGACGTGGCGGTGAGAGGCACGTTTACTTGTGAGGTGTCTAAATAAGGGCACCTCACCCTTATTTTTTATTAATAAAAAAAATGAAAGAGTATGGCAGTATTATTGGCGAGGGGCCAGATAACGATAGCGGCGATAAAGGATGGAGCAGACGGACTTGACGGAACTGACGGCATAAGCATTCTCATTGAGCGCCCTTTGGTCTTTGACACTGACGACACCGGAAAAGTGCCTACGTCTGTGTTGCAGAGCAAGAAAGCAGTTGTGAGAGTGATGCAAGGCGGTGCGAATGTGTCAGGCCTGGTTAAGAAACTTACTATTGATAATGCGGCATACTGCTCTGCTTCAGCATCTGTCAAGACTGATCAAGATTCGGGTAGCTATATAGAGGTGCAGCTCAATTCTATTTCTGACGTGCAGACAGAAGCTGGTGTCGTGTCAGCACCATGCGGCTTTGTCGTGTTGCTTTTCATGCTTGGGGGTAATCCTTATCGCGTACAAGTGCCTTTTGCGGTGAATGTTGCTAAGTATATGGGCAGCGTTAAGGCTACGGCAAAGCAGTATCAGTCGCAATTTGAGACATTGGAGAACGACCTCAAAAGAAGCAATCCTACCGTTCTCAATGCCTACACATCTACTATCAAGCAGACAGCTAAGGAGATTACTCTCAGTGTGACTCAGAGCCAGCAAGGACGGCATAACCTCCTGCGAGATACATCATTGACGAGGAAGGGTGATATATATTATTCGGACGGACTCTTTCAACCTACGATAACACAGGGCGTGAACGGCCATAATGCCATCCGCTTCTCGGTGACGGGCGACGGAACGCCTCAGTACAATGGACTTTTCTGGGGAAATAAAGTCAACGGCATCGCTGTGAAGAAGAACACCGACTACACATTCTCGGCATGGATAAAGTGCGACACGAAGGACTTACAGGTTCGTTCGGAGGTGTTCAAGATGGCTGCGCTGAATAGCGATAGAGGGGATAGGATTACTGCCACCTCGGGTAACATGCAGTGGCTGACGAAGGAGAACGAGGTGAACCAGTGGAGGCAGGTGAACTACACATTCAATACGGGCGACGCAGAGTTTATCGAAGTGAATATCTTTGTCTACAATGGCATAACCGTGGACGGAACCTTTGTTTATACTGCCTCGGGCAACGGATGGATATGTATGACAATGCTGGAAGAAGGAAGCGAGTACACAGGCTGGACTCCTGCGGAAACGGACTACGACTATGTGGGAGGAAACCTTATGGAGGACACGATGACACTGACCAAATCGTCTGACAACAGCAATCTCCAGCTTGCCAGCGGACTGATTATGTTTGAAAAATACGAAGGCTGCTACGGTATATTGTACAACAAAAACAACTCGGCAGAGTCTCAGTTCACAGAAGCCTTGCAATATAAATTTCCAACAACAGCTACCCTTTCTGGGCAAGCGAGAATAGTAAAGAAGCAGGACTATGTGTTCTCCTTCGTTGCCAAGGGCAGCGGGAACATCAACGTTTATCTCTATGGAGACAGCGTTCATGCAAATGTATATACAGAAACCTGCGAAGGAAACGTGTATCCGGACGGCTGGGCTAACGGATACGCACAGCTCGCACTCACCTCGACCTATAGGCGGTACTGGGTGCATTGGCGAATAAATGACTATACTGGCGAGGGAGCAGAGGTAATTCCAGACAAGGTGCTGATACGTGTTCCTGGCGATACTGAGGCTTGGGTGACAAAGCCGAAGCTGGAGGAAGGCGCACAACTCACTGATTATACAGAACGGAAGACCGACCTCATCGACAGAGCCACAGCCAAGGCGGCAGGACTTGAGATTACGTCGAGCGGAGTAACTCTGTATGGCGAGAAAATCAAGGTGGAGAACACACTCTCTACCGGTCAGACTACGACAGCCGCGCTCTTTACAGACGGAGCCATCAATGCGGCTCTGATACTGGCGCAGATGCTTACATCGCAAGGACTCAACGGACAGATGGTAAGGATAGCCGATGGCCTTATCAATATCTACGGCAAGGCAGGAACTGCAAACATCCGCTTCGGTCTGAACAGTTCGGGACAGGCCGTGCTGTCGTACTACGACGACAACGGAAACTTTCTCTACGACCTCGGCCCTGCTGGTGTCGCCTCGCTCAGAAAGACCGACGCGAAGATAACTTCTGCGCAATATATCAAAGCAGAGGATGCAGGACTGACGACTCCGCTCGGAGAGAATGTAGAACTGCCGTGGGTTGACACAACGAAGTCGTGGTACACGGCAACGAAGGACAACAACTACATTCTTTTCGTTAAAGGTGCGACGGGTAAAACGACAACCCTGTATCGTTACTCAGCACCAAGAGTGAACGGAAAGATAGTAGCCGACTCGGCCAACGGGTTGGGTTCCTACGACCTTGCGAGCGCAGCCGACGGAAGGACGTTCACGAGCCGCACTATGGTGAAGAATGGTGCGCTGACAAATCTTGCGGATGGCGTGTTCCTTACTGGGGGTGCCACGGTCTACGACAACACAAAAGTGGTGCCTTCCATCAAGAAGGGACAGAGCGTGACAAGGCCATCCTTCTATGTACAGATAGCGTCCTTTAACGCAAAGTTCACGACACTCGGATTGCTCGGAAATATCTATTCAATACAGACAAAAACCACTTTCGGTAATCTTGACATAGAAATAAAGAGCAACAATAAACTAAACGAATATGATAACATATAAGGAATTGTATGCTACGCCTTTGGAAACGAAGGTTGCGACATGGAAAAATAATGAGGTGCGTCTTGCTGTGAACGAACGCAAGACAGAAGACGGTGAGTATCTGTATGACTGCGTGTTGCTCGATATGAATACCGATGCGGAGCCTACTGAAGAACAGTTGACAGAGGCTCTGAGAATCAAGTGCATCGAGCAGATAACGGAGTACGATAAGAGCGCAGAGGTGAATACGTTTTATCTCAACGGCGAGGCTCACTGGCTCGACTTCGAGACAAGAGACAGAGTGTATCAGGGCAATGAGCGACTTATGCGAATGGGGAGAACGGAAACGACCCTGTGGCTCGACGGCGAGTGTTATACCCTGCCTATTGACACAGCTCAAGACCTTATAAGCAAGATAGAAGTCTACGCCAAAGACTGCTACAATGTTACGCAGACCCATCTTGACAAGGTTGTGGAGCTACAGACGATAGACGCATTGATAGCCTATGATATTACGGCAGGTTATCCCGAAAAAGTACGACTAACAATTTAATTTTATAGCTATGAAGAAAATTGTAAAAGGTAATGACTTCACGCTGCGAATCCAAGTGATGAAGATGGTGGAGGGCAAGCACAGGCTTTCCCTCTGCCAGCCTTTGACTACGCATATAACACAATTCTTACGTTAGGTGGTGAAGAACAGCGTGGTTTCATTATGTCGATAGGACAGGAATTAGTACATGTAGCTAACCTTGAGACTATCAAGGAAATTCTGACGGAATTGTTTGATGCAAGCACTGCCACAGCCTATGAAACTTTCGTTAAGAAAACCATTAGATGGACTTCAACGCAGGGTAGTGCCACGTTTGTTGTTTACTGCGCGTATCAGATTGGCACCAACAGAAAGCCCGTCGCCTACTCGTTTTCTGCCTGTCTACGCTTGCTGACCTATTTGCCTCTTTGAGAGAGAGTAGAATAAAAAGTAACTTTAAAAGAAAGGTAAAATTATGAAAAAAACAATTTCGTTTGTCAGTACGATTATTCCTGCTGACCAGTTTTAAAAAAAAATAAGAAATCGGTAGTTCAGACAAGAGTGAAACAATCACCATCTACCATCTTGGCGAGGTGTTGGATAGCGAGATAGGAGCTTATCGGTGTTATGAATGTAGCATCCCGACATCGCGATTCGATGAGGACGAGGTGAAGGTTGCTTACGTTAAATTCGATAAAAGAGTAAAGGCGGCAGAATTGGCTTATGCCATCTCAAAGAAGGAGGAAGAGATAACAGCCTACGACACCTCAGACAAGGTAAACGGCTTTATTTTAAACGGTATGCTTATTTCATGGAACAAGGATGACCCTAATTCTCCTAACGTCGAAAAGCGCATGGGCTTACGACAGAATATTGCTGACAAGGTTGCGCTTGGCGAGGAAAATATCGCTATATGGCTAAAAGGTGTATCTTTTACTATGCCATGTGCGCAAGCCGAAGTACTCATGCGAAGCATCGAAAACTATGCTTACGAGTGTTTTAACGTTACGGCGAGCCATAAGCAAGCAGTCAGTCAGCTGACGACCATCAAGGAGGTGGAAGCCTACGACTACAAGGCAGGCTACCCGAAGATGCTTGAGATGAGTGTGTAATATCATTTTCCTGATGCCGGGAAAATGATAACCATATTATTGACCTCAATAAAATGGTCGGTATTTTCCAAACCCATTAAAATAAAAAGATTATGTGTCTATTAAGTATTATTTCGTTTCTCCTCTTGGGAGGATTCCTTCTTCTGTCGTTTATGCGCTTCGGGGCACCCGACATGATAAGCGACATTTACTATCAACTGCAGAACTGCACGGGCAGCGAGGTGATAGGCAACAAGACGAAGCACAACTATGGACTTCTCTTCACCTTTATCATGTTCTTCACAGCCATCGCCATGATGATATGTATGCTCGACACGGGCAAGGGCATTCAGTGCCTCGCCTTCATAGGTTGCACAGGACTGCTCTTTGTCGGTGCGGCACCCAACTATCTCGATGCCGACGCCTACCCTGTCCATAAGGGAGGAGCCATCGTAGCCGCCATAGGATGTGTAGGTTGGAGTCTGTCCGTATGCTGGATGATGACACTCATCGTACTGGCAGAGTACCTTCTCTGCCTCTACATCTTCGACCGCAGGGCATCATTCTACAAACCCTGGTATTGGGCAGAGATGGCGGGCTTCATTGACGTATATTTCACCTATTGGCTCTGCGTATGAAGACATTTCTCCGAAACCTCATCACCCTCAACAAGCGCGACCTCATCGGTCTCGCCTGTTGGCTGTTTGTCAGTATATTTGTAGGTCCGCTTGCTTTGCCTGTAATGATATGTAGAGAGGTATATCAATACAAACACTATCATTTGGCAAAGTTCGAGTGGGAGGATATTGTGCGATACACCCTCGTCATCATCCTGGGAAGCATCATCAACTATTTCATCTTTGCTTATATCTTGAAGATGAATCATATTGTCGTGCTCTGTTGATTGGGGCAGAACTCGTTTCCATTTATTTCCTTTTATTTCTTAGGAAATAATTGGAAACGAAAAAATTTGGTCGTTTCAAGAAAAAACATATAACAATCCCTGCCATTCTCACGAATAGCAGGGATCCATACTTTTAATTTTAGATTATGACTCTCTATTTGAAACTTCGAGTCACATTATAGCACTGCAAAGGTAAGCAAAGTTTGCGAAACATGCAAACTTTCACCCATATATCTTTAATATTCTATCATGCCGCCACTAATCGAACCAGTATATGTGATGTTGATGTCGCGTGCGTAGTCGCCGTTTTTCTCCTTCATTTCGTCGATATGCAGCTCTATGGTGTATATCTTGTTGCCGTATTTGTCGTTTTTGTGCAAGTAGGTGAATTTTATCCATGCTCCTTTCACTGGGAGAGTATCTGCCGTACCTAAATATGCCTTTGTCACCTCGTACCCATTTTCAAAGCCGTAGAGCGTACCCCAAAGTTGGTCTAACTGGTATGTGCCGTCCCACTTATCCAGACCTGGGTCGTTTGCTATATACATTCCAATCTCCCATCGGTCGGTGGCATCTATTCCACTGCGAGCCTCGCTATGCAGCGAGAATTTACTGACATATTGGTATTGATGGTAGTCAAACCCTGATACCTTGAATTTTCTCAAGGCATCGCAAAACTTGCTTTCTTTTGCGACATATTCTTCTGGAGGATTTTTTTCTCCACCTTCATCGTCACTGCTACTGCTACAGCTCGCTACACTCGCGCCCATGGCAAGCATCATGGCTAACATGAGCAAAAAACTGAAAATTTTCTTCATAATAAATCTGTTATTTTAGTTAGTAATTATTTTTTATGTCCGATGTTTCACGCACGTTTTTCGTACCTTTACACTATGAGCAACGTCAGTGAACTTTCAGTAGACTTTCAGTAGACTTGCTCTGAGTGTATTAACGCCCCTTTTTAGGGACAATGTTTCACGGAAAAATTTATTGCGTATGGCAAAGATTGTTCCAAGCCACTTGGTTAGTTACATTAGTGGCAAACTGTGCAAAAAGGACACTACTTATATTGGTGTCAACAAACGCACGGGTAAGATGTATTCGGCTGGCTATCACGGATGCGTGCAGCCGAACAGTGAGAAACAGCAGACGGTGAAATCTTCGTTTACGAAGAAATCGCAGTTCGCCTCGTCTTGGTGGAAGCAGAACCGCCCGTCGGCTACATCGGCGAAGGGCACAGAGGCTTACCTCGTCGTGATGAAGGCGTACAAGGCGCAGCACAAGATCGGCAACCCCTACAGCTACATGCGCTCCCTCGTCACCGATGACCTCAAGGTCATCCTTGCCGGCAACGACCTCACGGGTGGCGTGAAGCCCGGCGGCTCCACCACTGAAGGCGGCAGTCAGAAGCCTGGCGGCGAGCTGGAGTCTTAAAGGCTGGCTTGCACAAAAGGCCTTAACATTTCCCACGGCAGGCATACGGCTTTCCGTGGGATTTTTTATTCTTCGGGCAGGAGCACCACGCCGACCCGAACCTTTGCGCCACAATGAGGGCAGAAGGAGGTGGTGTTGATAGTGGGCTGTGCGTCCTCTTGTGTATTTTCTTTTTTCTCCTCTTTCTCTTTGTCTGAAAAAGATAATGTTGTCTCTTCCTCGTTGTTTGGGAAGAACATATCGCGAGGGTCTATATCGAGGGCCATTGCTATGCGATATATAGACGCTGTTGTTAGCGATTTATTGCGTAAAAATTGTGCCATCGACTGCGAACTCATGCCGCAGGCTTCGGCAAATGCGTTTGTGCCTAATCCCATCTTTTGCATAAGTTTGCGAAGATTGACTTCTGACTTTGGTCTTTTCTCTGTTTTCATAACCGAATGATTAAATACGTTTATTTGTTATTTATTTGCAAAGGTAATATCTTTATTTAATAATATCAAGTTTTTGGTGATAAATTTATTTATTTTTAGTAAAAATCAAGCGGTTTTGTTTGATTTTGCGAGTGTTTTGAGGAAATATTTAGGATTTTAATAGTACTTCTGAATTATTCTTTCGCCCCTATAAATAGTTAATAATCAAAGGCTTAACTGAAATGCCATCCTGTAAAAGCCATCCCAAGAGGAACACCTAAATAATTGATAATTAGAGCAATCGCATCCAGCAAACTTGCCTTGCAACTTCGTTTCACAAGCGAGAGCGCCGCCGCACTGAGGAGCGTTGCGTGCCCCCGATTTAGCTAAAACTTATCATATATGCGGACGCACTCAGGCGGGAGAGGGTGCGCCCTGGATGGTGAGAGGGTGCGCAGCTCAGGGCGTGAGGCATACCAGACGGGGCGAGGGTGCGCCCCTCGCTCGCCCTGAATCGGTCGAGGGTGTGGCGGTCGTGTGTGCTGTTGCTCGTCGTGGCTGCTGTGGATGCCTGAACGGTGGCGAAGTGGTCCGCGGTGGTGGTGTGCTGCCCTGCTCCAGCCTCTCGACGATGGCGCAGAGGTGCAGCCGTGCGCCTATATAATAAGGTGAAAAGAAAAAAATAATGACGAAAGCAAAAATAATTGCAAAAATATTTGGTAAAAGGTAGAAAAATTCCTACCTTTGCAAAGTCAAACAAATAAAACTTATAAAATAATGAAGTACACAGAATTTCACCGAAGAATCAAGGCCAAGGGCTGGAAGTTCGACCACGCCGAAGGCTCGCACTACTTTTACACCAAGGGCGGAAAGCTCTCGCCCCCTGTCCCCTTTCATGGGGCAAAGGAGGTGCCCGAGCCGTTACGGCGGAGCATAGCGCGAGCGATGGGAATTTAACAGAAGAAAGAGGAAAGGGGCGCGCCCCTTTCCTCCATCATAACAAACGATATAATATATATAAGGATATGGCAAACGAAATTATAATGCTTATTTCTGCAAGTGCCGACAGTTTCGGCGCATGCTCTGAGAATTGCCCCGGTATTTGGGCGGCTGGTGACACCGTGGAAGCATGCAAGGCCGACACCGTGCAAGCTATCGAGTTAATAAAAAAGAACATGCCACGCGAGGACTGGCCCGAACCTCTGAAGGCTGGCGAATATACAATTATATGGCGGTATGATACTGAAAGCTTTTTGTATTATTACGGTAGTTTTATATCTCTTGCAGGTATGGAGCGTATCACGGGGATAAATCAAAAACAATTATGGGCCTATATGCACGGACGCAAGAAACCGCGACAGGCACAGAAAGAGAAAATTATAAACGCTTTACACCGTTTCGCCCGTGAGTTGGCGGCGGCCGTTATACTTTAGGCTAGTTTTATTTGTTTGACAGCTTTTTGAATTAGCCGAAGTTATCCCGACAAGGTTTGCGCCCTGTCGGGATTTTTTTTGTTTTTACCTCTTTGCTCCTCCCCCCTGCTCCAGACGCTCGACGATGGCGCGGAGCTGTTGCACGGTGTCGGCTGTGTAGATCTCACCGCCGACACGCACGACACCAACCAGGGCACCACCTACACCGCTTAAGCGCTGCGCCCTGGCTTGCTTCAGCTCGTCGACAACGGCAGGAGGGGCGAGGAGCTGCCACGGCTCCACCTCTAAGGCGGCGGCGATGCGCTCCAAGGTGGGGAACGATGGGCGGGAGATAATGGCGGATACTGTCGCTTGTCTAACGTCGAGACGCTGGGCGAGTTCTTTTTGTGTGATTCCGTTTTTTTTCAAATAGTCTTTTATATATGTATTCATTTTCTTTTTCTTTTCTTTCTGCAAAGTTACACATTATATATATAATATAAACATATATCTAACTAATAAATGTTAAATATAGAAATTATTTAGTATTTTGTTTGGTAGTATAGATATTTATCTATATCTTTGCAAACGAAAATAAATAACAAACAATATAACAACAAAAATACAAAGATTATGAAAAAGCCAACAAACATCACAGCATTGAAAGAGTTAGTTAATAACAACGTATTAGAGAGCGTTAAATTGCGCATGAATGGCGTACAGGCTTACAACATCTCCGAGGGCGAGGAGTACACCGTAATAGTAAAGTATGAAAAGCAGCGCGGCCGCTATTACTTCGTAGATCGTGACGGCCGCCGCTTCCTCGCTTCCCGCTATGATCGCGCCGAGTTCGTAGCCGGTGAGATGCTCGAAGTAATCGCAGAAGAGAGAGCCGCCGCACAGAACGCAGCCGAACAGGTGAAGAAGTTTGGTTCTGTTTCCGTATGCTCTGCCCTTCTTCCTCTCTTCTTCGAGGAGTGCGACCGCCTCAAGATTAACGTAAAGAGCACCACCGTAGGCGTTGACGACCTCGGCCGAATGCTCACACGTTACGACCTCGTTAAGGATGACGAACCAGCACAGCAGGAAGACAACAACAACGACGAGAGCGACAACAACAACGCACAGAGCAACGAGACACCCGCCGAGCCGTCACGCATCGCCAAGGCATCCGCAAAGGTAAAGGCATACGCCCGCCGCACGGCCTTCGCCGTGAGCCTCGCCGCCGTGGTCGTGCTCTGCTTCGTCTTCTTCTTCGCCTGCTTCCCTGCCGTGCACATGATGTTACAAGCCGCAGGAGTCGAGGGCACAGCCGGCAACGTCTTGACATGCTGCGCCTTCCTCCCTGTTCTTGATATTACTTCGTGGCTTGAGTGTAACGCCCTTGCGGTCTTGGCTCGCTTGTTCCCTGATATGTTCAGAGGCTCTCGCCCTGAGTTCCTCCGCCCCTGCTCTATCTTTGCCAAAATGTACCGCAATTTATAAACCTTTTAAACCCTCGAAGATATGAAGACAATAACCGCAACCCCTCAGACAATCACAGCCGCCGCAGTACGTCGCGCCCTGGCTCAGTGTCTCACCCTCGCCGCCACATACAGCGCACAGCGCACCGCCGCAGCCTTGAGAGCTGCACGACGTGCCACACTCGCCGCCTCTGCTTGGCTCCGCTCCTCGCATGAGTTTTGCGGTCAGGACGGCGACCCTATCCGCTGCACAGGTTGGCAGCTCGTCGGCTTCAACCTCGCCGCCGCTGCCGTTATCGTATTACTCAGCATTAAGTATTAGACACTATATTTATAGCACCCCCTTTATTAATCACGGAATAAATAACAACAAAAATACAAAGATTATGAAAGCAACATTTAACCAGATCGCCGAGAATTTAGTAAAAGTATTTACCGACAAGGCCGCAAGCGCACAGTATTACAGCGATAACGAGCAATACACCGGCATTTGCGGTTGGTGCGGCACTATGTCGCCCGAATCTCGCCCCGCATATATTAAGACCTTTGGCAAGGCTACGACCGAGCAAGCCGAGGCCAAGGCCCGCGAGATCATCGCCGAGAAGGAAGCAGCACGCCAGCGCACGAAGTACGCAGAGCACGCCAAGGAAGCCGACCGCCTCGAAGGAGTGCCCGCCGTTGGCGGCTTCTTCTGGGCCGATAATAGCGGATTAAAGTGTGACGGCGGCCGCGGACTGTTTGAGGAGCTGCACGCCCTCAACTACTATACACACGCCGACGATCAGCCCGCCCGCCTCTGTTGTGTCGATCAAATTATCAACGTATCGGAGGCAGATTTTGCCCGCCCCGAACTTGCCGACGAGCTTGTAACACGTCATAACCTGCAGGGCTTCTGCCGTTCCGAGGACGTGGACGAGGAACACAACAAATACAACTATAACGCCGAGGAATGGGCGACCTTTTGCACCGTCGGCGCCCTTGTAGTCGCGCCATCTGGCAAATATTACCTTATAGACTCCGAGGGCTACAACTACGCCCGTTATATTTACGTGCCGATTGAGTGGCCCGTAATGTTCGCCGACGAGGTGGCAAGCGTTAAGGCAGCCGAAGAAGCACGCAAGGCAGAGGAGGAGCGCCAGGCCGCCGAGGAGAAGGCGCAGCGCCTCGCCGAATATCGCGCCCGCTGTGCCAAGTGGTTGCCCCTTATGCGCAACGTGGAGGAGATGGAGCAGGAAGGAAAGGCAACCGCCCGCAAGATAGACAACGCGAGAAAGGCCAACATTTTGGCGATGTGTTCCGCCGCCTTCCCTGGTGTCAAGTTTTCCGTATCTGTTCGCCGTGGCTGGGGTGCTGACTTTGATTTAACTTGGACCGACGGCCCCACGGTCGAGGAGTTCGAGGCTAAAACCGATTTATCTTTGTTCTGTCGTAGCCGCGACACCTTCAACGGCTGGGACGATTCTACGGACGTTATTTTCTCCGAGTTCTGCGAGTTCGCAGATCTGACGATGGGACGCAACGGCGGCGACATCAAGACGAGCCGCGAAATGTCGGACGAGGCACGCGCCGCCCTATTAGCCGACATCTTCGCCGCAGTACCAGCCGCTGACGTTACGGACAAATACGGATATTATAGCAACTACACATTTACAGCCAAGGAGGCCGAAGCTGTGGCCGCAGCCCTGGGTGTTGACGTGTTCGACGTGTTCGCATTCGGTTACAAGGACAACGCCGCAGCCCTCGCCCGCCGTGCATGGAATGTGCACAGCTACACCAAGACCACCACGCCAGAGCCTACCGACCCGACACCGGGCAAGGCTCAGACGAAGGCGACCGAGCACACCGAAGCCGCACCCGCTCAGGATGCAGCACAGACCGACGAAGCACCCGCCGAAGGCTTGCAGCTCGTAGCAACAGCCGAGGGCGTGGCAGTGATAGGAGACAGCCGCACGACATACCGCAACCGAAAAGCCATCAAGGCGCACGGCGCGACCTGGAACAAAGCCGCCCAGCAGTGGCAAGCGAGCGAGCCCGAGGCCGTGGCACGCCTTCGCGAGTGGTTCGGGGTAGATGTTACCCCGACCGCCCCAGAAGCCGACACAGCGCACGAGAGCGAGCAACCAGGCAGCACCGCACCGACTGCCGAGCAGGGCAGCACCGAGCAGGAGCACGCACACACCACCGAGAGCGACAAAGAAAAGGCGTACCACGTTATCTTTGCAGCGTGCGAAATTGGTGCGCTTGAGTGGAACAAAAGCGGACTTTATACAGGAGGAACCGCCGAAGACTGGGAAGACCTCAAAGCCGTCGCACCGGAAGCCGTGACGGCTTGGAAAGAAGCGGGGCAGCCAATCAACCGCAACGAGTGCGCCCGCCTCTATGGCGACGAATTGACCAAGGAGGCAGCGGACGCGCACACCGTGGCCAGACATCGCGCGAAATATTGCGAAGACTGGCGCGACGAACTCCGCGCAATATGGGCGATATATAAAGACCTGACAGCAACCGACAGCACAACAGATAGCACAGCTGCCCAGACTGGCGCAGATGCTACGTTATGCGAGGCCGGCGAAATCACAGACACCACGACAACCGATACCGCCGAGGACTTCGACCGCCTGACGCAAGCCGGGGAGCAGCCGGAAGACTGCGGCAAGGTGTGGCAGTTTGAACGATGCACAGACGCCAACGGCCACGAATTGCACGAAATTCGCCGCGTGCCTTCTGGTTTCATGGTATTTTTCAACGTGTGCGACGCAACGGGCGGGGGTTGCTCTACGATGGTCGTCTATCCCACATATTGCGAAGCCCTTGAGGTGCTGACCCACTGCCGACCTGGTGCACAACTGATTGCCCAGCCTGCGGCATAGACTCCTTATTATAGCGTGTGCAAAAAATTGAGGACTTCGCACACGTTCAAAAAGAACCTCTCTATTATAGAACACATAAAAAATCGAGAATTATGAACCAGATAAATGTTGAAGCCGACAAGAATACCAACGAAGTGAAGGAGTATAGTAAGCATGTGGACGCAGAGATAGAGCGTCAACAACTTGAAATTAAGGCCCTGGACGGACTTGTGGATGTGTGCAGAAAGTTTGATGGTAAGGTACTGAATAAACGTTTTCGCGATGCAGTACAAGAGACTACCAAGTATGAGTGTCAATTCGGGCTAAGCGGTCTTAATTTTTTCCATACAGAAGAACGTGATGGTGTTTTTATTGGTTTTAATTTTTCTATTCCGGTAGTCTGGAGCCTTTTAGGGTATCACCGCAGCAAGAAAGAGGAGCAAAACGTATGGCGGTGGAACACTGGAGACCGCCTGGAGGCTGAAAAGGCGGTTGCTGTTATAGAACAGTATAAAAAAGAGCGTTTGGCGGTTATTGATAATCTGAAGGCATCCAAGAAGAAGTATGCAGCCTATCTGCGCCTGGCACGAAAAGCGGAGGCGATCATGAAGGAGATGAAAGACTACAACTTCGATATTCGCGAGTATGCCAAGGAAAATGTATTAAGCAAGTATTGCGGCTATTCCCACTTTTGGATTGGGTAAACAATCATCATCCACGGGGTTGCACCTGGCAGCAGGGCAGCTCCCTATTATAGACCATTCAAAAAACGACTAAATTATGAAATTCGTAAGAACGACTTCCTTATCCATCCACTATACAGAGAAGCAGCTAATGGATATATTATTAGCGGATGAAAACAGTTTCACTTCCCAAATGATGGCGCAGGAATTACAGGAAGACCAGACTCAAAGGTTTTTACAACTGATAGAGAGCCAGATGGGCGCGGTGTTGGTATATCCTTTCAGCAAGCGGCTGTTGGTGAAAACTTGGTATAAGCTACAGGATCCAATGTGCGAAGAGTTAGAACTCATCCCTAACGACGTTATGTTTGCCGATTGCTCATGGTTGGAGTCTGGGCGTGAAGAAGACTGCCCGACCTGGTACAACAAATTGGGACAATACAGGCGCGACGTTATACGCGACGCTTATCACTATATAAGTACACAATAATCGAGCGACAACCACATATCATATATAGTAACTCCTATATTATAGATTTTTCAAAATATTAGAAAGTTATGGCACAAATAGATTATTATAAATTTAGCGTTTACGAACCTTATAAATTTGGCGGAGAATGCCATAGAACGCTTCGAGAGGCAAAGCAAGCCTATCTAAAACACTTAAAGCAAGGCCATCGTGTCGGCTGTGATATACTCGGCTGCACTCTGAAGGACGATAGTATATTTCTTACTTATACTTCGTGGTACAGCGACGTGAAAGCCTTTGGATGCACTAAGCTGTCCAACATCGGCTATGCCGTGAAGATTGGCAAGTATAACATATAATAAAAATCTATATTATAGAACCCTATAAAATATTAAAGTTATGAGAATCTCAAAAGATATACCCAACGAATTGAAGCGTTTGATCAATGCTATATTGAAGCGTGATGGCGATTGCGAAAGTTTGCTTAATGGATATAATAGAAATCCATTTGGCTTCACCTGGTATGGCTTCCGAATGATTTGCGAACCTCTATTTTGCAGTTATGGCTGCATAGGCTACGGCATTAATTATAGAGGTTACGAAATCCATGTAGACAATGAATTGTCACGGATTACGATTCTTGACGAATAGAATATCATAATCTAAGTATTTTTGTTTTTAGGCTGCTTGCGGTCCGTGAGGATAGCAGCAGCGCAACGCCCACCACGGAAGGCGTGGTACCAGGTTCGATTCCTGGATGGGCGGCAAGCATCATCTGAGTATTTTTGTGTGTTAGGCTGCTTGCGGTCCGTGAGGATAGCGAGCAGCGCACCACTCCCCACGGTTGGCATGTGAGGGCTCGACACCCGAAGGAGTGACAAGGAGATACAGCAGACAACACGGAAAACAGAGGAAAAATCCGTGAAATCTGTGAAATATGACGTAAAAATGTAAAGAAAATAATAAAAGTGCATTTTATTCTGAATAAAAGTCCTTTTTATTTTGGTAGTTACAAAAATTATCACTATTTCTGCATCAGAAAAATAAAGAAAACAATATTAATCATTAGAACAGGGCGGCAACCTATAAGCGGCAGAAAATTATGAAGGCTTACAACAAAGCACAGTTCATCGAGAAGTTTGGCGACAAGAAGGCATCTATAGCATTCGTTAAGTCTTATGGCGCTGGCCGTGTTGGAAACATTACAGACGTTGAGGACATCTGGAGACTTATAGGAATGTTCTCTGACGAAGCAGTGTTCGACGTTTGCTCTTTTTCGGCAGGTCTCTCTAACGATAAGTTATTGCAGAAAACCTTTAAAAAGGACGTGTTCGGATTTTATGGAGAAAAGAGTCTTTATGATTATCGTAGACTCGAAGATAATGGCGGCGATATGTATGTTGCGCTTATTCGCGACTTCTGTAGCCTTAGAGGTAGTATCGTTGCAAGTCAATTTCCTTATGAGGTGACGGCGGAAATGATACGTCGCGCCTTGGGCAAGACGTGTTGTAAGATGCTTGACCTTCGCGATAAGAAAGTGCGTGGTGTATATCATATAGTAAAAACATTTTATTATACTGGTCGCGCTGATTACGCTACACGTGAGGACGCTCATGGAGTTGTTGAAAAGGAAGTAAAGGAATATCAGTCGTATATACGTGGCGTTCTGCGCAGATGCAAGGATATAGACATAAAAGGACTTTCGCTTGAAGAAGGCGTGAAAGTGTGGCTTAAGTATCAGAAGCAGCTGAAGAAGGAACAGGAGAAAGAGTTGAAGGCGAGAGTAAAAGCCGAGGAAAAGGCTCGCAAGGCGTATGTGGCAGAACAGGATCGTGTTAACTCGTGCATTGATGGTTATGTTTCTGTTTTTGGATTTATCATGTCGAATTTACGCACGGGCGAACATATATGGAGTTTCTGTGGTTATATTGCTGATGAGAATAGTATTGTCTGCGACGAGGAACGAGATTTTGATGGCTATTCTCGGAGATGCAAATTCGCAATGATCCGACGTTCCTTTACCCTGAACATCAAAAAGGGTTTCAGAGTGTGTGTAGTAGGAGGACTCATTACCTTCTATAAGGGCGAGTTCAACCGCCAAGGAATGAAGGTTGACTGGATAGAACAGGGACGCTCTATAGCCGACATCACTAAGCATACGGGCTACCTTGTAAGAGGTGAGCACATCGAGGCAAAGAGTCTGCGTGAGGCTGTCCGCATCAACGAGGAGCACCGAGCCATGAAGCTGGCTCGCATATTGAGCAAGCGCAAGAGAGCCGAGAGACGCGAGGAAGAGAAGCAGAACGGCAGCCTGAAGATCACCTTCGCCGACTCGCTGAACGCTGGCAACTGCCGACCGGGCACCCAGGAGTTTAAGAACAAGTACGAGGAAGCTATAGGCCATAAGGCTACATCTATCTCAATAGCCGACCTCCGTAAGTATGCCAAGCAGTTCGGCGTGGAGTATTATGCAGAGCAGGCCATCGAGTATGCACTTAACCATTAACCCTGCAGCCTCTTTATGGAGGCTGTGGGTAATCACAAAAAATATAGATCATTTAGCCCTCGACATCACGGTTAAGTCATTAGATATGTATATTGAATTATCAGGAACTCACGCACATAATATGTTGTTAAGTGTAAATTTACTAATCGGCGATAGCAAGTATAAAAAGATTGGCGAAGACGTACTTGACGCTGAAGACGTGAATGAAAGTGTTTTGAAATGGCTTGAGCCTTATCTTTCAGACGGTCGTGACCATTCAGACGATTTCGCAGCGTGGTACAAGAAAAACAAAGAAAACGCATGGTTTGACTTGCGTGAGGACGAGGAAGGAGTTTTCTATGCGGCTGCTGGTGATAATGACGGTATAAAGTTTTTAGACCGCATTGATTTCTTCACTGTTGATTATAATGGATTCGAGATAAATGTAGAAGGATTCAGTAAAGACGATTACTTTTTTGGCTTCTGGATTGACCCAGACGGCGGCATCCTTCGAGCTTCTGACGAAGAGCGCGGCTTTGGCTTTTATGACGACTTAAATAACGATGACGCATGTTATCCAAGAAAAGAATATAGCTTCAAGGCAGCTCTCGATGATTTGGTCGCTCATAGTGACGATTATCAGAATCCGGATAATGAGGAAGAGGAAGAGTAACTACAATATTATAGACAATATGGAAAAAGACCAAATAATTTATGACAAGCGTAAGGCCATGGGCGAGAACATCCGCAAGTTGCGAACCGCCCAAGGCTGGGAGCAGGAGCAGCTCGCCCATATTGCGGGTATCACCACATCAAACGTCCGCAGTGTTGAAGCCGGCAAGTATGCCGTGAATATTGACGTGCTCAACAAGATTGCAGGAGCACTGGGCGCGGAACTGAGAATGATTGAAAAATAAAAAGTAAAAAATAAAACGAAGGATTATGGCAAAAGAAAGATTTGAGTTGACATCGGGCAAGGATCTGATGTGGACGGTAACGGACAACGAGAACGGCATCGCGATTGATTTTCGCGAAGGTTTGTTTAACGAGAGCCAGGAGGTGAAGCTGATTGCTGAGTTCACTTATGGTGACGCTCCGAGAATGGCACGTATCATGCGCGAGATTGGAGACTGGATGGCAGAGAACCACGTGGAGGTGGCTCTTAGCGACTGGCGCTCTCGTCGCTCGGCTATCTGGAAGCTGTCTAACGAAAAATACTGGCTGGCGATGGCAGCAGCTACCAACAGCCTTCTGCTGTCGGACAAGGACGCAGAACACGCGGCTTGTATGTTGTACGCTGAGGTGTGCGACTGGTTGGAAATGGAGAAGACAGTGGACCTGACGAAAGCCGAGGAGGAGAACCTGAAAGGCGTGTTGTCGGAACTAACGGACGCAGAAGCCTGGGAAGTGTTCAAAATCTTGCACGTCTTTTGGAACTATCGCACGGAAGACACAGACATGTTCCAATGGGCAATGGATGTGACATGGTGGCCTGCATGGCTGCCTGCGGAACTGAAAGAGTCTGAGACCGCAGATAATGATATTATAGACAAAAAATAAAACGAGGAAAATATGGAAATAATCAAGACTGAAAATTCAAGATCAGGTCGCCCTGCCATGGAGGGCAGAACACGAAAATATATCGTAGCCGATGATGTGCACGAGTGGATTCTCCAGCACGGAGGCGGCCAGTATATCACAGACACCATGCGCACGATTATGGCAGTGCAGCAGGGAAACGAATAAAAAATAGCAACAACATACTTTTAATTTAGAAACACATTATAGCAATATGAAAAGAATAGAGAATTTTGACGATTATCGTGCGCTGGTGGACGTGGTGAAGATGCACGACTATAGATACTTCGGGCTGAACTGTCCGACCATCAGCGACGAGGAATATGACGCTATGTACTTTGCCTTGCAGGAGTATGAAGAGCAGCACGCGGACGAGGTATTGCCCGACTCGCCTACTCAGCAGTGTTATAGCGAGAACGGTAACGGAAAGCGCACGGTGGCACGTCGCACGGCTTGCCTCTCCATGAAGAAGCTGCATGATGCCAAGGCGGTGGTGAAATATCTGAGAGCACAGCAACGAGCGACCAATATCAGCTCTAAGGGCACGGTGGTGGATGTAGAGTGGAAGTTTGACGGCGAGACCGTGAGCTTAGTATATCGTCAGGGAGTATTGGCAGAAGCCACCTACGGACACGGCAAGGAGTTGTTTGGCAACGACTGTCTGGACCATATCAAGCATGTGCAGGGCGTACCCTCCCATGTGGACGTATGGAATCAGTACGACCGAGTGGAGGTGAGAGGCGAGGTGATCATTTCGCTTGAGGAGTTTGCCCGTTATAGCAAGGCTGGCAAATCACCTCGTTCTACGAGCAACGGCATCATGGCTAAGAAGGTGGCTGTGGCTGACGAGTGCAAGCGTCTGGAGTTTCATCCTTTCCGTCTTATTATGGACTGCGTGACAAGACACATGTCGGCGATGCAAGCCCTTGAGCGTAACGGTTTCAAGACTTCGGGCTTCGTGTCGGCTCTCAAACTTGAAAAGCCGGATGCCGAGCTGGAGCAGGACATCGAGAACATCGTGTGTGCTGCCGAGGTGGAGCGAGAATCGCTGCCCTACCCTACTGACGGACTTGTCTTTAAGTTTGACAACTACGACTATTACGACCGCATCGGTCATACCGACCATGACGCAAAGTATTACTGCGCGTTTAAGTTCCGCCCGGTATTCAAGGCCGTAACCACATATCGCGGTCATCATACCACGGTAGGCGAGAAGACCGGCAAGATAACATACGTAGCCGACTTTGACGAGGTGGAAATGAACGGACACCTTTTCGCCCATGCTAATTGTGGAAGCGATAAGACCTTCAACCAGAAAGCCCTTGTGCCGGGCTGCAAGATAGAGGTCAGCTTGCACGGCGATGTGATTATTTGCGTTGATGGTAAGGTGGAGGAGCCTTGCGTTATAGAGCCTGAGATTCATCAGAGTCAGGAGCAGGATGCAGAGCCGGAACCTGCACCTCAGCCGGAACCTATACCCCAGCCGAAGCGCAAGCGCAACTATCCGCAGGTAGGAGAACCGACATCGCGAGGGAATGAAGAATCGGTATCTGTATCACAGCAGGAGAGGTCTTCTTGTGGCATCAAAAAGGCGTTGACCTATATGTTCGCAGCCTTGGCTATCGTATCAACGGGTGTTGTCCTCTTCTCCATGATCGGTGCTGCTGTTTTCTTCTTGCCATTATTGGCAGGAGCCTTCAAGCAATAATTATCAGTCATCAATAATGATAAAAACCACAACTTAAATATTACATATTATGACATACGAAGAAACCAAACAACGTGGAGCACACTCCATTATTAATACCACCTTTTATGGATGCGGTCATTATATTGTGAACGACCATGAAAAGAATGACGTGACAGACAACGAGTTTTTCACGGAGGAAGAAGCGCGACAGCGTATTGAAGAATTGAAGCAGCAGGGATATATCTCTGATGAAGAATATCAGAAGTCTCCTTGCCCAAATACTAATACTTATGAGTTGTGGTCGGATGCAGACGAGTATCTTGATGACTTGATTGCAGAAGAAGGATAAACGGTCATTAATAATATTAACTAAAAACAAAAAGAAAATGAAAAAGAAACTATTTGATATTATTATTTCGGTTTCAACCGACGGTAAGACTGTGACGGCAGACATTTGTTGCCAGAAGGACGGGAAGAACTTCACCCAGGGTGCACTCGAAGGCGAGAACCTTCGACTGGCATGTGAGAGTCTGAGGCACGTGATGGGATTGTTTGCGAGACGCTTTTTCTATGAGCAGAAGGAAAAGGGAGTAATATCCGAAGAGGAGTATAACAAGATCGTAAACGGAAAATAATCAATATTTTTAATATTTAGAGAATTATGGCAGAAACAGAGAAATTTTCAAAGAGTCAGATTGAAACATTGAAGCACATTCAGAAGAAAGGATTTGCGGCTTATCGACGTGTAGACGAAAAGCCAAAGTGTCCGGAACTGGAGGAACTCGTAGAAGCAGGGTATCTTGAGACGTGGTATCTGAAAGTGTTCGGCGAGGATGTGTATAAGTTGAGAGAGTGTAAACTAAACTGTGTCAAGCTACAATAAAAGTAGTTTAACACAGTTTT
>OLFV01000524.1_pt1 | contig 44974 bp, 40 predicted proteins | sample 1605551 | NCBI WGS metagenome assembly OLFV01 (sample SAMEA3888922, study PRJEB22519) | human gut metagenome | biome: human gut; feature: human-associated habitat; material: faeces | place: Denmark | collected 2011 | reverse complement strand
GTCGGTTTAGCGCATGAGTTAATCGGTGCTCTAAGAGAATCAGAGGTAATGCCATCAACATAGATGTCGGCCTCATTCATACGCAAAGATTTGCGATAAATACTGCTTAGTTCTGTTCTTATCTTATCCAAAGCCTTCTTGGTCGGTGCCTTAGGCGTTGGCGAAGTTATCCGAATAGAGGTGTAATGTTCTGCAGTCTCAGTTTCCTCTTCTTTGACTACAAGTTTGGTGAGACTGTCGGCTAGCACCTTATTAAGGTCGAATGTGATTGAACGGGAAACCACTTCACCTAGTGCAGAAGTTTTCAGACTCCATTCGTTGCCAAGCCAAAGCGCAGCAGTCTTCAAGCCCATACCAAACTCATTCAATCCCTCATTGTTTTCTGGGGTATTGGCAAGTTTGAATGCTTTGGTGTAGTTTGAAGCATCAATTCCGCCTGCATTATCTGTGATTATGATTGCCGTTGCCTGATTGGTGTTTCCATCCCACTCAAAGTCAATATCAATTCGAAGCCGATACTCTGAATCAACCGCAAGAAGTTTCTCCTTCTTATCACGTGACGACTGTAGGGCATTATCCACAAACTCAGCCAGCACATGTGAAGGTGTGTTGGGCAGATCGGGAATGCGTCCGTACATGTTTGCACCGATTGTTATGTCAACGGATGAAATGTTTTGATTTGTCATAAACTCAGAAGGTTTTTTGCAATATGTTTAACTATAGTTACATTCACTGCATTACCAAGAGCTGCATATGAACGAGCTACCGACAATTGGAATCTCTCATCACCAAACTTGAGTTTCATCATTCCCTGCAATTTGGCTGCCTCTTTTCTGGTCATATATCGTCCTTTAGAGGGCTCTCCTGGTTTATAAGAACCTTTGGGTAAATCTATCCATAGAAAAATCGGAATTTGCGTGCCAACCAGATTCAATGCGGGAGAGAAAGTTGGTAATTTAACTCGTATACCAGATGCACGGAACTGTATAATTTTGTCCTCCAATATGGGTTTTGCATCATCACCACAATTCCATTCTAATTTAAGATGGCTGTTCTCTAAATGCTGAATCTTAGATATCCAAGGATCGAGCCATTCTTTGTTTTTTTTGTAGAATTCTCGATTCTGTTCTATGTATCTAATTTTCCAGTCTGGAAAAAACTCAGCCTTATCTGTTTGTGAATAGATTGGAAGACACCCTAAACACTGGGCCTTACCAACACCATCTATGGGCCTGCCTAAATGACCATGCTTCCCTTTCAATTCTTTTAAAGATTGAAACGCAGGTGCCTTCTTTTTAAATTCGTAGTCAGCGCCAAACTCCATCGCCCATATTGGGAAACGAGGAATCTTCTGACCATGAGCTATGGTTAAATCTATAAATTCCTGCCATAGTGCCAGTTGTTGACGTGTATCAGCTTTGAGTTTAATAAAATCAGAATCGTCTTCGTCAATAATCTGCTTTATATTGCTAGGCCATGACTTTGGTGGAATAGGGAACCTGAAATTTTTCAGATTTCCCATTCCCCTATTTTCACATACTATGTATATACGTCGGCGGTGTTGTGGTATTCCCCATTGATGAGGTGATAATATCGCAGGTTCAGCCACTTCATAGTTCAATTCTTTGTCAAGCATCCTATGGATGGTTTGCCATGTACTCCCCCCATCATGTCCTTTCAAGTTAGAAACATTTTCAAGAAAAACGTATCGCGGGCGATGATATTCTATTATTTTGCAGATATATGTAAACAAATTACCTCTGTTTTTCTCATCGTTAAATCCTTGTCGCTTACCAGCCTGACTGAATGGTTGACAAGGAAAACCAGCACAAAGTATATCGTGGGCAGGAATGTCTTCTGGTCTAATGCTCGTTATATCTCCCTCTATCCTAGTACCAGGGAAATTAATAGCGTATAGTTTTCTTAAATCTTCACGTAATTCTGACGCAAATACGCATTCATGCCCTAATTCACTAAGAGCGAAATGGAAGCCTCCTAAGCCGGCAAATAAATCTATGAACTTTAATGGCATATTATTTCTTATTAATCAATTCTTCAATCGTTGTTAAATATGGTGCATAACGCTGTTTGAGCCTAATAGTATCTTTGTTGATTCCTACAGACTTCAGTTTGTATTTTGACGAAACATCAAAGCCAACACCGATGTATGTATCTCCTGATGGCTGGAATCCTAAGCGTATTATATAATCCTTTCCAAAATATTTAGGCTCAGAATCTGTCAGTTCGTACAACTGCATCCGTCCATTAGAATGAAGCAGAAGCAATCTAGGGAGGGGTTGCAAATCCTCAACACTCATTGAACCTTTACGTCTATCAGTTCTGACGTAATAGAAGCCTTGGTGAGTGATGATTTTCCAATGGGGATAGCCCTTGTAGAAGCCTACCAGTACACGGTCTTCTGGCTTGATGTCACCACGCTGCTGTTTGCGTTCAGAGGTAACTTTCTCGATAGCCTCTTTGATAGAAGTTGCCAGAATCTCTGCCATCCTTACAGGCACAGCATTGCCTATCATCTTATAGGCATCAATGATGTTGGGACAATCTATCTCAAAACTATCAGGGAAGGTTTGTATTCTGGCACATTCGCGTACAGTCAAACGCCTGTATTCACGATACCGTCCCTTGATAAACGACCAATCCTCATGAGCATTATAAATCATGCTTGGCGAGGATGGATGCAGGGGTATGTTGTAACCTGTAGCATGGATAGTGAATGATGGCTTATCCCAACTGCGGCGGCGATTTCCGCGATAATAATGTGGCCCAAACTTGCCGTTGTAATAGATGTTGCAATCAGTCATCACCTCGACCTCTTCACATGGAATGGGTGTTGCCGTAATGTCGCCTATGGCATCCTTTAGCGTCAATGGCTTATTAGTTGAAGGCAGAGGGAAATGGTAGTCAATTCCCAAGTCGTGACGGAAACCAATTAGGAACACACGTTCACGATTCTGGGGAACCTCATAGTCAACGGCATCGAGCAAACGATATTTCACATCATAACCAATCTCGTCCAGTTGAGCAAGGAAGGTTTCAAAGACATCCTTGAACTTTTCATCGAGCAATCCCTTGACATTCTCAATTACAAAGAACTTGGGCATCTTTGCCCTAATCATGCCGATGTAGGTGAGAAACAACTGGCCTCGCTTATCATCAAGTCCCTGTTGCTTACCTGCTACGCTCCAAGACTGACAAGGAGGACCACCAATGAAACCGTCACAATCTGGCACATCTTTGGGGTCAACACTAATTATATCTTCTTTGCAGAGAATCGTATTAGGATGATTCTTTTCATAGGTCGCATGAACGCCTGGTTCGAACTCATTAGCCCAAACCACACGGAATCCAGCCTTTTCAAAACCAAGGTCAAGACCTCCGCAACCAGCAAAGAATGATATCACGTTCATTACAATTATTCTTTCTTCTTTTTATTCTTGTTTACTTCTCACCCTCAGTTCGATATAGCTACACAATCTCAATAACGCAATTGTAAGGGATAATAACCTCCCATTTGCCAGAACGAGGGGAACCTGTTCGAGAGATATAGCCTTTCTGTTTCATTTTAGCAATTTCTCTCTCCAACGTACGTTTCTTTACCGCCATCTTTACCGCCATTAGGTCGATAGAAATTGAAGCATCAGCCCCAATCAAATCTATTATACTTTTCTGAATATCAGTCATTTCTATTAGCGCCACATCACCGCCAACTTTACCGCCAGTTTTACCGCCAGTTTTACCGCCATCCTCTTTGGTATAACTCTGTGAGACTCTCACATCAACCTTGAATGCCGTGATAAGATTGACGTTGAACTCTGCGGGTTGGTTGCCATTTTCCTTCAAGTCAGTCTGGACTTGTCCGACACCTCGATTGAACATATTGACATAGCCCAGTGCCTTCATGGCACTGGCTACAAGTGGATTGCGGTAGTCATTCACACTTGGGAAATTCTCTGGGCGTGCGTTTCCATAAAGCCCTCCAGCATTCAGTATTTCCAGATGGCTGGCAAACTCATAGAAACGCAATGGGGTATTGCTTTGTAGATCGCGATGCATGCAGGCGTTGAGAAGAAGCTCTCGGATAGCCTGATAGGGGTAGTTGCTGACCATCTCCTCGCGTAGGATGGAAACGAAAACGGGTTTCTTCTTGATGACAGACAACTCCAAAAGCGATTCTAGACGTGGTAACAGTTCGCAATAGTTGCCTTCCAACTGCATTTCGTTCTCTACCTCACTGGTCACGTCCTCGCCCTTGAAGCATACATACTGCACATAAAGACCCGGCATAAAACGGCGTGGCTTGTAGCCAAACAGTACGACTGCTGCGTATGTGGGGCATTGGTGCTCAGTGTCATACATGCCCACAGCGGCCATCTGTTCCTCGATAGGACGAGTATCAGAATCCACTAACTCATTACCTAATAGCGGTATCAAATACTTTGTGCTTAGCAAGTCCGTATTGACATCATTTAGCTTGGCAGCCAAACAAGGCATGGTGTCAAAGGTGGCCATGAAAGACATTCTTCGTTCTGCAAGGATGCGTTCTTCTGCCTCCGTAGCTATGTCGCGACGAGGACCGATACGTATAAAAGTGCGACCACGATAACGAACAGGCGGCAGATCGGATGGGCTGACCTCAGCAACCAACAAGTCACCTTCCGGAAACTGGAAACGGTCAACACTCATAACAGGTATAGGCAGGATGTTTCCGTTGCTGCGTATGGCTGCAATCTTCTTCAGCAAGTCATCGGTGACCTTCAGACCTGACAACTCTCCATTGTCGTAAGCACCCAATATCAGGTAACCATTCTTTCGTGAGTTTGGCAGATCGTTGGCAAAGGCACAGATAGCCTCCTGGAACTTATCCATGTCACCTGTTGACGTGGTTCGCTCCACTCGATAGGTTTCCGTGCTATGCAGCAGTTCTTGTACTTCGTCTTTTGTTATCATTTGATTTCGTCTTCTTCCTTCTTGCAAGGCATAGCCAATACAAGCTTTAGCTCTGCTCTTGCTTCGTACGTCATTTCGACTTATTTCTCTTGATTGAATTCTTCCTGTCTAACCAACTTCTGCACAGGCACTTCAAGCGCATTGGCTATTGCAATGAGGGCTTCAAGGCTGGGCTGGGTGGTATTGGTGACCCACTTGGAAATAGTTGCCTGATCCTTTCCAAGCTTATCTGCCAACCACTTGTTATTTAGATCGCGTTCAGCCAGAACAATTCTTATACGATTTAATTTTGCCATGATAGATTTCTCTTATTTGAGGACAAAGATACAAAAATTTATTCATAATTCAGTAGAACACACTTAATTTTTATTGTTTGTGGTGAAAATTTGATGATTTTATCAAGTATTTGGCGCTATCATTGGCACTAACAAGTCATTTTGGCAACGTAATCGCATTCCTCTTCGAGCATAAATTAATTTGCTGGTAATTTGCTGAAACAATCAAAATGCGGATGCATATTTGTCTAATACACTGATAATCAGCAATAATTAAAATCAGGTTTAATTTGCTGGTAATTTGCCAGAGACTGAGATAATAGAATTTTTTACAGGTATTCCTGAATAAGAAAGTGCCAATAGTGGCAGATATTTAATGCGACCAAGACAAGCCTCACGACTAAAAGTTGCCAGTATTGGCAGATTTTGGTAATAAAAAGTATACACCATCTACCTTTTAAGGTGCTTTCTTGCATATTCGCATAGGCATGCCCAATTTGTGAAACACGTTCCACTTTTTTCACTTTGAGCGGACAAATGTTAAATAGTAGCTTCGAAGAGAATGTTTTTGCTTTAAAATAGCAAAAATCTAAATTTAATGCTTATATTTGCGGCAAAATAGCAAAAACCGAATTTAAAATGATATTAAAGTTCCGTCTGAGAAATGTATTCTCGTTCCGCGATGAGATAACGCTTGACCTTCAAGCAGCGAAGATACAGACCGAGAAAGGGAAAGCTTTGAGTGGAAATCTGTTTACCACCAATGGGGTACAGGTATTGAAAAGCATTTCTATGTTTGGTGCTAATGCATCAGGAAAGAGCAATGTGATTAAAGGCATAAAAGCCTGTGTGAACATGATACGTTCTTCCCACACATACAATGAGAACACAACTTTTCAAGTTGCTCCATTCAAATTCGACAGGTATGACAAAAAGCCAAGTTCTTTCTATGTCCGTTTCATAGTTGATGGAATAGAGTATGAGTACTCTTTTTCGTTGACTCAGGCAGAGATACTCACAGAGCAACTGTACTACTATCCAAAGGGACGTCGTTCTTTGGTGTTCACCCGTGATGAGACCAAAGGACCTAACAAAACGGATATCTATGAGTTTAGACAAGCCATAAAACGTCCCATGGACGTTGCTGCCAACACATCGCGTAAGACATTGTTTGTCTCACGAGCCAGCCAGATGGATAGGGATATAGCGAAAAAGGTATTCCGTTTCTTCACTGAAGATATTGTTTTGGATTACAAAGAATCAGCTATGCCGGTAGAGGATTTCTTGAAGACAAAAAAAGAAGATATCTTGGAAATTCTCAATACTGCTGATAGCGATATAGTTGACATCAAGATTCAAGGTTACTCTTTGAAGACGTTTCACAAAAGCAATCCCGACATTGCTTTTGACTTTGATACGGAAGAATCTGAAGGAACAAAGACTTTGTTCCAAATGATGCTTGGTATAATAAATGTTATTCGCAATGACAGAACTTTCCTATTGGATGGAATAGATACCAACTTGCATCCTCACCTTGTGGAGTATATTATTAACCTGTTTAACAGAAGCAATCATGCCCAGCTCATTTATACAGCCCATAATACTCATCTTTTGAACACTGACTTCCAAAGACGCGATCAGGTGTATTTTGTGAACAAACGCGATGATGGTTGTAGTGAACTCTATTCTCTTTACGACTTTAAGGACTTCCGAGACAACTACGACATGGAAAAAGCCTATTTACAGGGGCGTTTCGATGCGATACCTTATCTTACTACTCCAAACATTTAATCTATGGCACGAAAAACAAGAATCTCTAAAGGCAAAGCCATGCTACCCAACTTCTTCGTTTTGGCAACTGAAAAGCAAAGAAATTGTGTGAGTTCCAGAATCCTTCAGCAGGTATCTGCAAATTGATTGAAATGCTAAGGGGGGGGGAGACACAGCTTATCTGAAAGCGGAGGGATTAAGTCTACTTGTGATGTCTTGTTATTAAACGAAATGTTGTCATATGAAATACAAATTTTATCATAGCCTAAAGGGAGATAATATGCTCAAGTATCTCTCATACTTATCCATACAGCAAGAAAACTCTAGCTTCTGCTATCGGTTTGAAATGGCTTTAGTAGAAGCATATTTGATGTGGAGGCGTAAAAAGTATGATTGGGAACTCATTGATAGAATTCTTGAAAAAGGCAATCCGCAATTGGAAGATCCGCAGGAGAGGTTGTTTGTAGAAACTGTTAATACTCCGATAGGTTCTTACAAGGTGTTTTCTGCTTTTTATTTGACTCACAAGAATCTTCTCAGTCAATTGCTGTTTCTTGCTCACAAAGAAAAAATCGAACAGAGCAAATTGGCTTTGGTGTATGCTATCTTAGAATTGTCCAATGAAATCGCTGACAGATTCTGCTATGGCCGAAATGTTTGTGGTAAATCTGATGCAGAATCAGTGTATTACTCAAACTACAAGGAATATAGTCAGCGTGATTCTTATAACTGCTTTTGTAAGGCTGAGTTGATCGCTATATTGTCGAAATATCAAATTGACGTAAAGTGTCTGCGACCACTGATTCTGTGCATGAGAAGGAAGGAATACGAAAAAGAATTATATCAATTAGGGCATAGTGATATCTTCGAGTTACATCCATTCATAGAATTTGACAATGGCGATTATTTGGTTCTGTTTCCAGCAAATCTCTTAAGACTAGCATATAGACTTTGCTATGGTATTATGGCAAAGGATTTGGGTGAAAAGCGTCTCCTTTCTCTAATTGAACAAGAAATGATTCAAGAAACAGGATTTATCTTGCAAAACGGTCATGGATCATTTATAGAACAAAAAACATATCATGACACCCCATTTCTTTGGTTCCGTTTTGACGAAGACAAAGTTGCTAATGTAACTATCATCTTGGCCGATAAGAAATCCCACATAGAGCAGGCAGTCAAAGAGTCGGAGACAGCACTAAATCTTGCGTTCCCTGCAAAATCTGTTTTTACATTTTTTGTAACCCAACAGATGGCAGAAGATGGCTTGTTTATAACCTTCAGTCGTGATGTAATACATTTCTCTATCGAGGAGTTGAAAATTGCAATGGGACAGGACAGAATGAATCTGCTAAATTTATACTATTATGATCAAGATAGAAGGTCTCTTAAATTCGTTCCTACCACTCAAGAAATAGATAGATTTGCATATTATAGTTCAAACAACAATACTTTCTATCGGGATGAAATGCCTGACATTATGTTCGTTGAAATAGGTAGTGCTCTGTCAATGCGTGAGAAATATTTATGCAGAATGGATGAACACATGGAAAATTCCGCACCGCAAGGTCGCTTTATTATGGTTAAGCATTTTGCAGACATTCCCACGCAAATTCCCATTTACGCACCTTACATGGCGGTAAAAGGACTCTTCATGCTCAAATTGAAGAATCAAGAATTGTGGTTTCATGTGAATTGCAAAGATGAGTTTCGAATCTTTGGCCGAGAGGCTGCAATTGCATTGATGAATTGGTTATTAGCTGTTGAGAAGAAGCTCTGTATTACAAGCCTTAATCAAAATCTCCTCATAGAATTTTGTATAGTACCAGTAAAAGAATATATTTGGGGAAAAGCAAACGACTACACTATAGTTTTTTGTGTTCCAGAAGATATTATGAACTCGGATGCTTCTACTTTGGAAAGAGACTTAGTTGAGCAGTTCCTAAAAGCAATTCAAGATTGTGGTTTTTCTTCAAACGGGTCATTAAGCATTGATGGATTACAAATATTTGATTCTGCACCAGGCAGATTTATTCAGATTGGTAATACAGAAAATCTAACAGTTATTGATGAGAAAGATGGTGTGGATTCATGTTATTATGTCAATTCCAGGTATTGTGATAAGATACTCTCTGAGATAGCAGATCACCTAAACATGAAAGGTTTAGAACAATCTTTTGATTTTGTGGAGTCTAAGAATATAATGATTAAGGTATCCGATTATATTCTTGCCGAAGTGAAGAAACTTTTGGCAGAAATAGATACAAAACTACTTCTTACCAGCCTGCTTGACCTACATCATGCAATGATTTATTGGTCGAAGCTTACCCAACGAAGATACGAAAGTTTAAGCAAAGCCTATTCGTTCTTGGATGCAACATTTGATAATCAATTCGATTATGTCAATGAATATTCAGAGATGAATACATTGACACAAGGTATGATTGAGACCATTGTTCTGAATGGTATTCATAATACTGGTGGTAAGCCTGGATTAGAGAAATTGGATCGTTTGTTTGCTCTTATGCACTTTAGCTTGAATATGGGTGTGTATATGGACCAATTAAGTGAGAAGATAAAAGGTTCAGAATTGACAATCCTTAAAAATGGCAGATTGGCAATGCCAAGACCTGTGATAGACAAACTCAATACCTACTTCTATAATCTAAGAGAATTGTCAATGTGTAATCCAGATTTATATACTATGTTGCATAATTTGATGCCAACTTCTTCTATCGATACAAATGATGAAACGTTTGTGAAGGCTTATAAAGCACAATTCGGCATTTCATTTGAGAAGTATTGCAAGATACTTACAGCTTCAATTGATTATGCCAACGATAACAAGAAACCAGTAATGGTATTGTCGGAGAAAAAGTTCTTTGAAAAAGTTTGTGCTGGGATATTTGATGAAGAAGATATCAAATTATTCAAGGCGAACTTTGTTCTTACGGAGGACCTCAATACTGATGATCTTAAGTTTAGTGACAAATGGGTTCAGAGGTTTAACCGCCCGGTACAGGTTACAGCAAGACCCTGGATACTCTTTGAGGGCAATATCTATTATTCTACCAAAACGCTATATGAGAGTTGGATGATTCGTATAGAGCGAATGAATAATGGGACCGTTGTTAATACCACCCCCGAAATGCAAGCTCTTGTATCAAAGGTGAATAACATAAAAGGGCATGAATTTACCCTAAATATACAGATGTTATATAAAAGTTTGTCTCTAGATTATTTATATGTTGGTGCTGAGGTAGATATTATGCCTAGAAAACCTCTTAACGCACCAAAGGAACTTGGAGACATTGATGTCTTACTTATAAATAAAGTAACAAAGCAGATTGTTTGTATAGAGGCTAAGAACTTCTCGGAAAGTAGAACAGCATACGAACTGATACAACAAAACAGAAAGATTGTTACAAAAGAACTACCCCATGTAATAGACAGAGATGTCTGGTGTAAAGGTAATATCGATAAGTTTAGGTTCTATGTGCCTGAAGTTGATAATCAATACTCTGTTAAGACGATATTCTTGACATATCATGAGAATGCTTATAAATACTTCGAGCATGAGCAAAAAAATGGCATCACATTCCTTTCTGCTATTGATATTGTAGAGAATCCCATGAGCATATTTGCTTAAGATAATCCAAATACATATCAAAGTAATTTACAGGAACAAAGTAATATTAGTTTCATTGCACCATCAAAAAAACATCAACATTAACAGACTTTTAATGTGGGTTACGAAAGCATCGGTTACTAAAAATTACCAGTATTGACAGATTTTGGCAATGACTATATTTATGATTTCTGCATTCTATACCCAACCAAAATCAAGAAAATGTGACAAGTTTGTGATTTTTTCTGTGTTTTTCTTTTGGTTATTTGGGGGAAAATTCATACCTTCGTAGTGATTTTGTAACATGTTGATTATCAGTGGTTATTTCCGTTTTTGCGACATGTGTGCAACATCCGATGCTAACGCATTGATAGTCAGTTAAAGTCGTTTTCGAGGAGGTGAAGTAAGATAGATAACTATCCGAAATAACAAATAGGTAAATCCGCATAACTTAATGGGTTGTGCGGATTTATTGTTTTATGTAGCTTTTCTTTTGTTTTTATGAGACTTTCCTTCGGACATTCTTTGTATTTTTGTGATATATTTGCAACCAATTAATACATATAAAGATAACGTGAGTTCGACGAATTCAAAACAAAGCGAGCTGTGTGTCAAGAGTTCTCGTAACATTGATACACGGCTTTTTCGGAAAGCAACAGTATGCAGCAATTGCACCCAATAGGTTGACGATAAAATTATCAAAGCTCCTGTGTCTTGAATGTTCCACTTGTGCTATATTTTTGAGTTCGTCGTTGACGGTTTCGATAATGACCCGTTTCCTGAGTAGTAGTTTGTCTGAGAGTGATATCAATGCTCCTTTCATATTTCTTTTCAACTTGGTTATAAGTTGTATGCCATCCACGAACAGTCTTTCAAAAAGATTCCTGCCGATGTATCCCTTATCACCGACAAGCTTTCCATAGATGAATTCCACAAAGGCCTTGTATTCAAGGGGTTTACGGTCATCCACATCGCCAGGGGTAATCATAAAATTCAGGAGTTCTCCGCATTCGTTGCATATCAGATGAAGCTTGAATCCGAAGAACCAGCCCATGGAACATTTACCTCTCTGTGCTATTCCCTTGAACGTCTTATGGATATGGATTCTCTGATTCCTGCATACCCGTAAAGGAGTGGAGTCAACGAAGCTGATACCTGTGCATTTACCTAAAAGCACCTTCTTGATGAACAGGGCCAATGGTATGGCCACTTCTTTTTCCAGTTCTACAAATCGGTTATAGGAGACGACTTTGGGAAAAAGATGGCGCATATGACGGCAGACCTTTTCGATATAGAAATGCTTCAGACATCGGTAACCCGAGTCGTGGAAAAGTATCATTATGAGCATGATTTCTGCCTTTGACATGGTTGAGGAACGGTGATATGAGCGTTTCATGACAGCTTTTAGTGTATATTTTGACATCATTGAATCAAAAAACTTGTAGAAATCATCTGCCATACAAAATAATTCTATAACTTTGCTCTCGGTGATCATAGCGATTATTGTTTGTAATTCTTTGTAATTCAGCACTATAAAGTTACAACAATTTTCGCTAATCACCAAATTTTCAAGAACTTATAATTCGTCGAACTCACGTTATTTATTATCATATAAACTAAAGGATGTAATTCCCCCATCTACCTCTGCCAAGGATAATAAATCGGGCAATTGAGGATTATACTTGATAAAAAATTGGGGAGTAGAAAATTCATTATAGAATACATCCATTTTGCTTGGTGTGAAATTGAGAGAGTTTATTATTCTGCCAAAGAAATCACACAAACAGTTTGTTTTCAGACGTATGCAAAATGTAACCGTTATCATAACTATGCTAAAGTTTTTCCCTCAAAAGGGTATGGAGCATGGCTGCTTCTTGCAAAAAAAGTCGTACTTCTATGGCGGTAAAACATTTAAGTATGAATTCTTTACAAGAAACTGTTCCAAATGCAAAATAAAGATATTTGTCCGAAGTGGCAAATGTTTTTACAACTAAAAGTAATGTCATTGCAAAAATTTTTTGTTCTTTTCTCTCGTCTCTGTTAAACTAAATGTTTATGGTCAATCTATATAAAAGCTCTGAGGCACATAAAAACACAACAAAGTTATTTCTATTGCGTGTATTTAATCCTTTCAAGCGGGTGATAATTTTTCCCCATAAAAAACATAAGGCATGTTGTAAAAAATACAAGGCACTTATTTTAAAATAAGTGCCTTGTATTTTAAAATATATGGCTTGTATTTTTTGCGTTTATAAGTATCTGTATTTCAGTGTGCTTTTTTGTACTGAAAAATAGCCCGGTTTCTTAAAGAATTTATTGGGTGTTTTTCAAGAATATTTCTTCGGATATCTGATAATAATTCCTATAATTGCGGTTATTCCTACAATTACGGGATAATAGATATAGGGCAGTATGTTTGTGGGTTGGACATGCGACAGTCCTGAAGCTATTAGGAATTGCGCTCCATATGGTATGAGACCTTGCACAACGCACGAAAACGTATCTAAAATGCTTGCTGCTTTGCATGGATTTATTCCGAAACGGGTGCTGATGCTTTTGGCTATCTTTCCAACCGACAATATGGCTATTGTGTTGTTTGCCGTGCATAAATTGGTGATTCCTACCATTGCGCCAATTATAAGTTCGCCGCCACGTTTGCTGTGTATATGACTTGATAGTTTGTTTATGATGTATTCTATACCGCCGTTTTCGCGTATTACTTCAAGCATTCCGCCTGCCAGCATTGATATAATTATCAGTTCTCCCATAGACATTATTCCGTTTCCAGCCGAAACGAACCAATCTTCCATGTTGCAAACTCCCAATGCCATACCTGTGATTCCTGAAAGGAGATTACCTACAGCCAATACAACGAAGACATTCATTCCACATATTGCCGATACAAGTATTATGATGTATGGCAACATTTTAATATAGTCTATGGCTGTTATTTCGGTGGAGTATTGCGATTGGCTGTAGGTAAAAATATATATTATGACGGTAATTATGGCAGCGGGCAGTACTACCAAAAAGTTTGCTTTGAATTTGTCTTTCAATTCGCACCCTTGTGTTTTGGTCGAGGCTATGGTTGTGTCGGAAATGAATGAAAGATTGTCGCCAAAAAACGCGCCTCCCACAACGGCTGCTACAAGCATTGCCGTTGGTTGTCCTGTTGATGTGGCAATACCGGTGGCTATAGGAACCAACGCTGCAACGGTTCCCACGGAAGTACCAATGCTTAGCGATACGAAGCATGCGGTTACAAATAGTCCGGCAAGTATAAGGTGAGAGGGGAGAAAGTGCAAAGCTACTCTGACAACCGCGTCTATGGCTCCGATGTCTTTTGCTGTCTGTGCAAATGCGCCCGCAAGAACAAATATCCATAGCATAAGCATCAGGTTTTCTTGTCCTGCTCCACGCGAAAAGACCTTTATTCTTTCAGTGATGCTTCTGTTTTTCAACGTGTACAGGGCGTAAACAGAAGATATGGTAAATACTACGGATAGAGATATTTTATAGATGTTGCCGGTCAGCAAAAATATGAATATAAACAAGAGTATAAAAAACAACATCGGACTTACCGAAAAAAGTCCTTTTACGTTGCATCTGCTATTGTCATTCAGCAATTTACTCATAGTAGGTTTATTCTCCTATAGATAAATCGGAAACAGAGAAATCCCGCATGACCATGCTCCTGTCAACGTAGCCTTTTATGCCGTCGATTTTTCCTCTTTGAGTATATTGCCATGCTGTATACGGTTGGTCGTCATCAAGTGTAGGTTCGTCTTCACGATAACGGGCAATCATCATTCGGTATCCTTTGAAATAGCCGCTAAGATATTTGTTATAGAAGTTGTGGAACGTGTAAATTACGGGCTTGCATCCGTAATGTTTCTCCATTTTTACCAGAAAATCGCGCAAACCGTTTATAAATTCCTCCTGTGATTTCGTTCCGCGCTTCTCAATATCTATAATGGGCGCAAGATCCTGCTCTTCCTTCCTTACTTGTGAGGTTATGTTTTGAAATTGCAGGTCTGCGTTTGCGTCAGGACGGTAATAATGGTAGCTTCCAACCTTTAGACCTGCTCTTTTTGCGCCTTCTATATTAACCCTGTAGTAGTCGTCAACAAGAGTTTCGCCTTCTGACGATTTTATATAAACATAACTTACCAATTTAGTTTGAGCCACTGCGTCCCAATCTATATCTCCTTGGTAATGTGATACGTCAATCCCTTCATTTGTAAGTCCCGCCCACGAAGCATTGCTATGAAGTTTGGCTTCGTGCGGAGTAGTTATGGTTTTTGCTTGCAAAGCTTTGGCAGGTAATTTGTCTGGCAAAATAAGAGATATGATTTCCGTGTTCTTATGGTGTTTCCGGCTTTTGTCTCCAAGTGCATAAACCGAATGGGCAATCAATAAGAAAACAATACAAATGACTATTTTGTGTAAAGACATCTTGTTTTAATCTCAAAGTTTATTGTATTTGATATACACAATTGCAAAATTATTGATTTTCTTTGAGATTCCGGCTTTTTGCAGTGTTATACTTTTCAAAACATTCCTATAGAAAGCACTTTAATTACAACATGAATCGTTCAAGATATTTCTTCCCAGTCAATATCATTGCGACGTTGCAATTTTAGTTGCTTCCAAATTACGTCATTATAAGAATGATTGTGTTGCGGATCGGAACTTATAACTTCGTGGGCTATACGTCGGGCTTCTTCCAATAGCTTTCCGTCGGTAACAAGGTTGGCTATTTTCAAATTGAAAGGGATTCCGCTTTGCATTGTTCCTTGCAAATCACCGGGACCGCGTATTTGCAAATCTTCTTCGGCTATTTTGAAACCATCGTTAGTCATTGTCATAATGTCAATGCGCTTTCTTGTGTCCCCCGAAAGCTTATCGGGAGTAACGAGGAAGCAATATGCCTGGTCTGCATTCCTTCCAACTCTGCCGCGTAACTGATGTAGTTGTGAAAGTCCGAATCTTTGTGCGCCTTCAATCACCATTACCGTTGCATTAGGTACGTTTACTCCGACTTCTATAACGGTTGTTGCCACAAGAATGTCCGTTTGTCCGTTTGCAAACCTTGTCATTACTTCGCTTTTTTCCTCCGAAGACATTCTGCCATGTACATACGCAATTCTGCGATTGGGAAATTGTTTGCAAAGTCCCTCGTATCCGTTTTCAAGGTCCCTCAAATCCATTTTCTCATTCTCCTTTATCAGCGGAAACACATAGTAAACCTGATGTCCGTGAGCTATTTCGTTTTCAAGAAGAGAGAAAAGCCTTGAACGATCATGGCTTTCCACTCTTTTTGTAAGCACAGGTTTTCTTCCGGGAGGCAGTTCGTCAAGAACAGATACGTTCAAGTCGCCATACACAGTCATTGCCAAAGTACGGGGAATAGGCGTGGCGGTCATTATAAGAATATGTGGCGGCGCGGGATTCTTTTTCCATAATTTTGCACGCTGCGCCACGCCGAATCTATGCTGTTCGTCTATAACGGCAAGCCCCAAATTTGCAAAACTAACCTTGTCTTCTATGACGGCGTGCGTACCTATCAGGATATTTATCTCGCCGCTTGCCAAAGATTCAAGAATTGCTTTTCTCCGTTTCCCTTTTACTGACGATGTTAGCAATGCCGTTTGCACAGGCATACCGTCAAGAAGCTGGCAAATTGCTTCGTAATGTTGTTCTGCCAATATTTCCGTAGGCGCCATCAAGCATACTTGCTTATTATTGTCTATTGCTATGAGCATGGTCATAAGTGCAACGATGGTTTTCCCGCTTCCCACGTCTCCTTGCAGCAGTCTGTTCATTTGCTTTCCGCTTCCCACGTCGGCTCTTATTTCATGTAGCACACGTTTTTGGGCATTGGTTAAATTGAAAGGCAGATGATATTTGTAAAAGTCGTTGAATGTGTTTCCTATCTTTGTGAAACGTTGCCCCACGGCACGTGTCTGGCGTTCTTTGGCGTAGTGAATCAATCCCAACTGAATATAAAACAATTCTTCGAACTTCAAACGTCTTCGCGCAGCCTCTAATTGTTCGAAATTCATGGGGCGGTGTATAGCCGAAATAGCTTGTGAGCGCGAACACAACTTTTCTCGTTTCAATATATATACAGGAATTGTTTCCTGAATACCGTTTCCCAACTCGTCAAGTGCCACTTTAACGAGTTTCTCTATTGTCTTGGATGTTATGTTGTTGCGTTTAAGCCTTTCGGTAGTGTGATAGTAAGGCATGAAAACGCTTTCCGCACCGTTTGTTTGGGGCTCTTCGAGTTCCGGGTGCGCAACTGACCATCGCCCTGCATATATCTGCGGAATTCCCCAGGCTATATATTCCGTGCCGACTTTGTACCGTTTGCGTACATAAGCCAAACCGCTGAACCAGACAAGCTCCATAACTCCGACACCATCGGTAAAAGTTGCCTTAAGTCTCTTTTTGCGTCCCTCACCTTCGGTTTCGAAATAAAGAATCTTGCCTTTAATCTGGACATATTGCATGCCTTCGCGTAGTTCTCTAATGGCATAGATTTTACTACGGTCTATATACCGATAAGGGTAGGTCGTAACCAAATCTTCTATCGTATGTATACCTAAGTCTTTCTCCAATGCTTTTGCGCGCATCGGTCCTACGCCTTTCAGGTATTTAATATCTTGCGAAAGCAGCATTTTTCTATTGTGATATGTTTGAAAGTGCAGCGGTTTATGCCTGTAGCGGATTTATTTGCACAGCATTCCGGTCGCCACTTCGTCGCTTTGCTTTTTACTTGTCAGCAATTCGACTATTTTCAAAGCAAACTCCATGGCAGCGGCAGGACCTTTGCCGGTAATAATGTTCCCGTCTTTTTCCACCATTGTTCCTGTTGCGTGCGCTCCTGTAAGTTTCTCCTCGAAACCGGGATAACATGTTGCTTTCTTGCCCTTTAGTATTCCCAATTCTCCCAATATGAAAGGAGCGGCACAAATGGCAGCAATCGGAAGATTCTTTTCTGCACGCTTATTAAGCTCTTCGCACAGAACGTGGCACTTTCTCAAATTCACTGCACCCGGCATTCCGCCGGGAAGAACAACAAGTTCGCTTGCTGCAAGGTCTGTGTTTGGTAAAAGAACGTCTGCGGCAACAACAATTCCGTGTGCGCCTTTTACTTCTTTCTCTGATGTAATGGAAACCATGCAGACCTCAACTCCTGCGCGACGAACAACATCAACAACTGTCAGAGCTTCAATTTCTTCAAAACCTTCTGCGAGTATAACGTAAACCATAATGTAAATTAAATTTGTTATATATACAAATATAAGAGTTTTTTGTGAAATGGCGAAATATAAATAGAACATGTCGTGGAGCAATGTTATGTTTGCAACGTACTTTTCGGACAAAAAACGGTCTGTTTTCGTCTCTTTTTAATATTGTTTTAACGACGTAAATAAGAAGTAATTTAGGGCTTTTGTAAGTCGTTGAAAATCAAGTGTGATTTTTCGCGAAAAATATAAGGCATATATTTTGAAATATGTGCCTTGTATTTTAAAATATATGGCTTGTGTTTTTTACAACATGCCTTATGTTTTTTATGGCATTACAAAAACGGAGATTTGCGAGCTAATTCTATTAGCACAAACAGGAAGAATTTATAATTCTTAATGGTGTCATTCGTTCGTATTTGCTTCTAATAAAATGTTCATGTCTGGCAGTTTTGAAGCAGTCGTAATATTTACCGCTTATTTTTTGCTGCAAATTAAAATCTTCGTACTTTTGGGAAGTATTTGAAGAGTTTTATTGACCAACAGCAGAATTATGTATTTTGTTGAATTACCCGATGTGGAACAGCAACGGTTGTCTTTTTATCTTGCGGCAGAAGAATATGCGGCAAGATATATAGATGTTGCGCCGCTTTTTTTGTATTGGCAGGTGGAACCCACGGTTATTTTCGGTCGCAACCAAAACATGGAAAGCGAAGTGAACGTGGAATACTGTCGGAAGCACAATATTCAAATGTTCAGACGCAAAAGCGGCGGCGGGTGCGTATATGCGGATTTAGACAATTTGATGTTGTGCTACATAGAAAAGGGAGATGATGTACAACTTACATATTCGTGCTTTATTACGTTGATGACCGGAGTTTTAAGACGCTTGGGTCTGGATGTAAAGCCAACAGGAAGAAACGACATAACGATAGACGGAAAGAAGATTAGCGGCTCTGCTTTTTATCATATACCGAATGGTAGAAATATTGTCCATAGTACGATGCTTTATGACACGGACATTGCCAACATGGTGGCTTCAATCACACCGCCTAACGAGAAACTCGTGGCAAAAGGTGTGGAAAGCGTAAAGAGCAGAATAGGGCTTTTGAAAGACTATACGTCTTTGTCTCTTTCACAAATCAAGTATGAATTGCGAAGAATGCTTTGTGGCGATAAAGTCATCAGATTGGGTGAGGACGCTTTGTTGGAAATAAGAAAAATAGAGCAAACCTACACCGATCCGGATTTCTTGTATGGAAAAGGCAAACATTGGAGTGTTGTGAGAAAGGGTAGAGTGGAAGGCTGTGGAGAGTTGGAAGTTCGCCTGTCTGTGAGAAACGGGAAAATATCAGCCATGGAAATGGCTGGCGATTTCTTTGCAACGGCTGACATCGAGCTTTTCTGCAAATCATTGCAGGGAATGAACTTCGAAAAGGAAACTCTGCGAAAACATTTCGAGGATTTCCCGCCCGACAAAGTGATACGCGGTCTTGATACCGGGCATCTTGTAGATTTGATTTTTGAATAAGAATAATATATAATAAATAATGGCATGGAAACGAATAATAAAAGAACCTGTTTGTATGATAGCCATGTGGCACTTGGGGCACAGATAAGTCCGTTTGGCGGCTTTGATATGCCGATACAGTATTCCGACATCATCAGCGAACATAATGCGGTAAGACATAATTGCGGCATTTTTGATGTTTCACATATGGGAGAAGTCAGAATAACCGGTGTGGATTCCGAAAAATATGTGCAGCACATATTTACAAACGATGTAAGCACCATGACGATAGGTAAAATACAATATGGAATGATGTTGTATTCCGACGGAGGCGTTGTGGACGATTTGTTGGTGTATAAAATGGGAGAAAATGACTTCTTTCTTGTAATAAATGCCGCAAACATTGCGAAAGATTTGGAATGGATGAACCAAAACAGTAAAGGTTTTGACATAAGCATCGAAGATTTGTGCGACAAAACAGGACAGATAGCAGTTCAGGGACCGCAAAGCGAAAATGTTGTGGAATCTGTGTTGGATTTGTCCGTTCGTGATTTGGAATTTTACACTTTCAAGACTTTTGAGATTAACAATGAAATGGTGATTGTAAGCCGCACCGGTTATACCGGTGAGGATGGTTTTGAAATATACGGAAGCCACGCTTACATCAAAGAAATATGGGAAAAACTTATAAACAGTAAAAAAGTTATGCCTTGCGGTTTGGGCGCACGCGACACTCTTCGCTTTGAAGTCGGTTTGCCTTTGTATGGTAACGAACTAAGTAAAGATATTTCTCCTATAGAGGCAGGGCTTGGAACATTTGTAAAAACCGGCAAAGAAGACTTTATCGGGCGCGATGCGATATTGAAACAAAAAGAAAACGGAGTGCCTTACAAAATCGTGGGATTGGAACTTGACGATCGTGCAATACCAAGGCACGGTTACGATGTCCTTTGCAATGACAAAGTAGTGGGACATGTTACTACGGGATACAGTTCTATTTCTACAGGGAAAAGCGTGGCAATGGCTTTGGTTGAATCCGGGTGTTCTGCAAAAGGAGAACGTTTGAAAGTCAAGATACATCGCAAATTACATGATGCTACCGTGATAAAAAAGAATTTCTATAATAAAAACTACAAAAAATAAACAAGAAACTACTATGGCAAAGATTATTGAAGGCTTGTATTACAGCGAGTCGCACGAATATGTTCGTGTAGAAGATGAATATGCTTTTATTGGTATAACAGACTATGCTCAGCAGCAATTGGGAAATGTTGTTTACGTAGATATGCCTGAAGAAGGCGACAGCGTTACTGCCGGTGAAGAATTTGGAGCCGTAGAAAGCGTAAAAGCTGCGAGCGACTTGATTTCTCCCGTGAGCGGAACGGTAGAAAAAGTAAACACTTCTTTGGAAGACAATCCTGAAAAGTTGAACGAGGATGCTTATGCCAATTGGATTATAAAAGTAAAAATGTCTGACAAAGCCGAACTCGATTCTCTTCTAAACGCGGAACAATATAAGGAAAAGGAAATATAACGTAATAGGAAATATTTATATGTTTTCTCATAAGTATTTGCCACAAACGGACAGCGATATAAAAGAAATGCTTGCCGCTTCAGGTGTCAGCAATCTTGAAGATCTTTATTCGGATGTTCCAGAGTCGCTGCGACTGAAAAAGGATTATAACATCCCTTTGGGAAAATCAGAAGCGGAAGTCCGCAAAATTTTCTCTTCACTCGCCAACAAAGACAAACAACTTATTTGTTTTGGTGGTGCCGGAGTTTACGATCATTACATTCCGTCTGTAATTGATTACATAACTTCGCGTTCTGAATTTTTGACGAGCTATACGCCGTATCAGGCTGAAATTTCTCAAGGCACGTTGCAATACATTTTTGAATACCAGTCCATGATGTCGGAACTGACAGGATTGGAAGTATCGAATGCAAGTCTTTATGACGGAGCCACGGCAACTGCAGAAGCTATGATGACCGCGATTTCCGTAACCAAAAAGAAAACTCGTGTTCTCTTAAGTTCCACTCTAAATCCGCAAATTGTTAGAGTTGTTGAGACTTATGCAAAATTTCATGGCGTAAACCTGACGATGATTCCCGAGAAAGACGGAGTAACGGATTTGTCTTTTGTAAAACAAGAATTGGCAATCGGAGATATTGCCGGCGTTATAGTTCCGTTACCCAACTATTATGGAATTGTTGAAGACTATTCCGGTTTGGCAAACGATGTACATGCCGCAAAAGCTGTTCTTATTATGGAATGTGTTGCGGCAGATCTGGCTCTTTTGAAATCTCCCGGAGAATGGGGAGCAGACATTGCCGTAGGAAGCGGGCAGTCTTTAGGATTACCAATGGCATACGGAGGAGCAAATGTAGGATTCTTCTGTGCGCGTGAAGATTTTTTGAGAAAGATTCCGGGAAGAATTGTTGGAGCAACCATAGATTCTGAAGGGAAACGTGCTTTTTGTCTTACTTTACAAACTCGCGAGCAACATATACGACGTGAAAAGGCAACTTCTAATATATGTTCCAATGAAGGAATGCAGACTTTGTGTGTTGCAATCTATCTTTCCATTATGGGAAAACGCGGATTACAAGAAGCTGCTTCAAAATCTTTTTCCGGTGCGCACTATTTGTACGAAGAACTTTTGAAGACAGGAAAGTTTGAAAAAGTTTACGATGCGCCGTTCTTCAATGAATTCTGTTTGGAATCAAAGATTAACCCGGATAAATGGGAAAAAACTTGTGAAGTTGCCGGCTTCTTCGGTGGCGTAAGGATAGAAAATACAAATCGCATAATGTTTGCGGTAACGGAATTGCGCACAAAAGAGGAAATGGATGCTTTAGTTGCACTTGCAAAAGATATGTGATATGAATAAAATATATTATAGTAAACTGATTTTCGAACATTCAAGCGAAGGTCGTATAGGTTATTCATTGCCCGATAATGAAATTTCGCAAGATTACTCTTCCCTGCTGCCTGACAATCTCAAAAGAAAGGCAGAACTTAAGTTGCCCGAAGTCGACGAAATGACTGTTGTGCGTCATTATACAAACATGAGCAACAATAACTTTGGAGTTGATACGGGCTTTTATCCTCTTGGGAGTTGTACAATGAAATACAATCCAAAAATAAACGAGGAAGTTTGCAAGTATTCCGGCTTTGCTAACGTACATCCCAAGCAAGAGGACTCTTCTGTACAAGGAATATTGGAAGCATGTTATAATCTGAAACGTTCTTTGTCTGAAATCTGCGGCATGAGTGATTTTACTCTTAATCCTTTTGCAGGAGCGCATGGAGAACTTACCGGACTTATGGTAATACGTTCATTCCACAAGAGCAGAGGAGACTATAAACGCACAAAGATTATTGTACCAGATTCTGCGCATGGAACAAATCCTGCATCGGCTGCTCGTTGCGGATTGCAGGTTGTTGAAGTTAAAAGCAAGGATGACGGTCGCGTAGATATTGAAGCTCTGAAACCTTTATTAGGCGATGATATTGCAGGAATGATGATGACCAATCCAAATACTTTGGGTCTGTTTGAGTATGACATACCCGAAATTGCGGAACTTATTCATGCCTGTGGCGGATTAATGTATTATGACGGTGCAAATATGAATCCTATGCTTGGAAAATGCCGTCCCGGGGATATGGGATTCGATGTTGTTCATTTGAATTTGCACAAAACATTCTCCACGCCTCATGGCGGAGGCGGACCGGGCGCAGGACCTGTGGGAGTAAGAAAAGGCTTGGAATCTTTTTTACCTACACCGCAAGTTGTAAAAGACGGTCAAGACGCATATAAAGTTGTATGGGATTCGGAAAATTCTCTTGGTAGTATTTCTGCTTTCCTTGGTAATGTTCCTGTATTATTGCGTTCTTATTCTTATATATTGACAATGGGAAGAGACACATTGAAAAGAGTAGGAGAATTGTCCGTTCTTAACGCAATGTATATAAGAGAAAAACTAAAGGATAAATACGAACTGCCAATTACTTCCGTATGTAAGCACGAATTTGTCTTCAATGGTTTGAAAGATAAATCCACCGGCGTAACAACACTTGATATTGCCAAACGATTGCTTGACTATGGGTTTCATGCTCCAACAATCTATTTCCCGCTGTTGTTTCATGAGGCATTGATGATAGAGCCTACGGAAAGCGAAAGCAAGGAGACTCTTGATAACTTCATTGACACAATGCGGAAGATTGCGGATGAAGCTGCACACAATCCCGAATTAGTAAAAACCGCTCCGCACGAAACGCCCGTAAAACGTCTGGATGAAGTAAAAGCTGCGCGAGAACCAAGACTTACTTATTCCCGCTTGCAATCCAATCCTCTGTAAAATGAAAAATGTAGATTTGATAATTATCGGCGGCGGTCCCGCCGGTTATGAAACTGCTCTGCTTGCTGCCAAAAACGGCTTGCAGACAGTTTTAATAGAATCAAAGAAGCTCGGAGGTACTTGCCTTAACGAAGGATGTATTCCTACGAAATGTTTATGCCGTTCGGCAGAAATTAAAAGACTTCTTGGTAGTCATAACACACTGAATACTTTTGGTGTAGAAGATATTTCTTATTCTTTTAATATAAACAATGCAATTCAGCGCAAAAATCAAGTTGTTGACACTCTTAACGGAGGAATTAAAGCAATGCTCAAAGCTGTCGGCGTGGAAGTTATATATGGAAATGCTTCTTTCAAGAGCGGTCATGTTATTGCGATAGATTTTGCCGATAACGAAACGAATGATTTGGCTGAAACAGAATATACCGCGCCATACATCATGATAGCCACCGGAGCCGTTACAAAAGTTCTGCCTATAGAGGGAGCAAATTTGCCCGGAGTCCTGACATCGCGCGAAATACTCGATATAAAAACAACGCCAAAAGACCTGTGTATAATAGGAGGTGGGGTAATAGGTATGGAGTTAGCCTCCATATTTTCAGCATTTGGCTCAAATGTAACCGTCATTGAGTATTTCCCAGAAATACTTTCCAACTTGGATCGCGATATGTCGAAACGTCTGCGAGTGGGAATGGGCAAAAAAGGTGTAAAATTCCATTTGAAATCGTCTGTTACAGGCATCGTAAAAACGGGAAACGGACAGTTGACGGTGAAATACGTCAATGGTGATGAAGAAAAAGAAGTAAATGCAGAGGTAGTACTAATGGCAACGGGCAGAGTGGCAAATATTGATAATCTTAATCTTGCATGTACAGGAATATCCTTGAACAAACGTGCCATAGAAGTGGATGAAAATTATGAAACATCAGAGAAAGACGTATATGCCATAGGAGATGTAAACGGTATATGCCAACTTGCTCATGCTGCAAAGTTTCAAGGAATGCATGCACTTACACATATTCTCGGCAAATCGGACGATGTGGACTTTAACATGATTCCTGCAGTTGTCTTTACCTCACCCGAATTTGCGTCTGTGGGACTTTCCGAAGAAGATTGCAAAAACAGGGGTTTGTCTTACAGAGCTCACAAATCTCAATTCGGAGCAAACGGAAAGGCAGCTGCTTTGGGCGAAACAGAAGGACTTGTTAAGATATTGGCAACGCCGGAAGGAACAATTCTCGGAGCGCATATACTTGGTACTCATGCTTCTGATTTGATTCATGAGATAGCGATGGCAATGCGTTTCAAAGGAAATCTTTCGGATATTTGCTCAACAATACACGCTCATCCCACACTTAGCGAAATAGTACTTGACGCTGCGGGAAAATAACCGATTTTTTCTTGTAAAAACCTCGTATTTTTACAACTCTCAAAAGTTGTTGTTATTCAGATATATAAGAAAGCCAAAAATACAAGGCATATATTTTGAAATATAAGGCACATATTTTAAAATATATGCCTTGTATTTTTCACAAGATGCCTTATGTTATTTTTACTGTAAAAAGTACATGAAAATTTGTTCCTGCCAAACTGCAAAATTTCTAATATCTACGTTGACTTTACTGCGTGCGATAAAAAAGAAATAGAAAGAAAAAGTATTTACGCGATTCACGTATGTTTTATAATGTATTAATCGCGTAAATACTTGTATGTGCTTTCGTATCAGAATATTGCAAATGTATAAATAATTGCGTTGAATGTAGATTAGTTGCTAATAGTAGGAGTTTGTCTCAAGAATTTTTTATCAGTTAATTGGTTTATCATAAATTCCGCCAAATCAGTTGCTGTAATATTGAATTTCAATCCTTTGCCATTCAATGTAGCTTTTACTTTTCCTGTAGCAGGACGATGGTTTACGGTGGTGCAGCGCACGATTGTCCATTCAAGTCTGCTTTTCTTGACGGATTCTTCCATACGATTCTTGTCGTCGATAATAACCTTAAACCATTTCGTGAATACAGGTAGAATGAAATTCCTGTATATTAGGGGAAGAAATTTCCTACTTTCTCCGGCTCCGATTACACTTATGACTACCAGACGCTTAATGCACGTTTTTTCCATTTCTTCCATGATTACATTGTTTGCCATGGAGACAAAATTTGTGGGCTTGCCGTTTCCTTTTCCACCAATTCCCAATGTCTGAATAACAGCGTCCTTGCCGTTCAAAATGTTATGTACAGTGTTTCTGTCCATGACGTTGCCCTCGTAAACGTGCAGGCATCTGTGTTTTATACTTACTTTCTTCGCATCGCGTGTCAGTACCGACACGTCGTACCCTTTGCTTAATGCTTCGTTTACAACGGCTTTTCCCACTATGCCTGTTGCGCCAAATATTACAATTTTCATTGCTCTTTATGTTTTAATTGTGAAATAATTCAGTCTTGCAGTCTTCTGTTTCGAAATTCCATTGGCGAACATCCTTCGTGGTGCTTGAAATATCGCGCAAAGGAAGATTGGTCAGGAAAATTCAAACAATCGGCAATTTCCTTGATGCTCATATCCGAGCATTTAAGATATTGACGGAAAAAAATCATTGTGATGTTGCCAATCCATTGTAACGCACTTTTACCGCTCTTTTCTCTGATTATAGACGAGAAATAGTATGGCGAAAGCTCGTGTAAACGCTTTAATGAATCAGCGAAAGGCTGCACGCTCTTCGGTAAGCGAGGTAAGTCAAAAGCAGCAAGGCAGTAAATATGGCTCGCCTGAATCTTTCCTACACAATAGTAACGGCTCCTGCCGATGGTTGGGTGGAACGCAGAACAATTGAGGAAGGACAGCTTGTAAATCCCGGACAAACAGTTACAACACTTGTTCCGGGAACGCTTATAGGAGTTGGCATTATAGGGTTGGAAAGCGATTGGCTGAAATATCAAAACAAGGAAATAAAAGAAGAGTTGCAGGAGAACATTGACAGAAAGTTCACCATCGACGACTTTTCGCAATATGTCCCAATGGCTGCAACATACGGACTGAACCTGTGTGGTGTGAAAGGGAAGCACGGCTACGGAGATTTGACCATAATTTTGGGAACTGCCTATGCGCTAATGGGAGTTACGGTGAACGTTACGAAAAACCTTACAAAGGTAGAACGTCCCGATGGAAGCGCGAGAAATTCATTTCCGTCAGGACATACCGCCACAGCATTTATGGGCGCAGAATTATTGAGGAGAGAATATTGGAATGTGTCGCCTTGGATAGGCATTGCAGACTATGCCGTTGCTGCGGGAACAGGCTTTTTCCGAATTTACAACAATAGACATTGGTTGACAGACGTATTAGCCGGTGCCGGAGTAGGAATACTTAGTGTTCAAGCGGCATATTGGCTTTATCCCGCAATATCCAAAACATTCTTTCACAAGCAATATCTTAAAAACACATTCATATCTCCCTACATGTCAGAGCAAAGCAAAGGATTAAGTTGCACAATAACTTTCTAAAAACGAACAAGAAAACTCATATAGGTATTTGCAGAAAAGTAACCAGGCTTTTTGCTATTTGAATTCTTTATACAGGTTTGTTATATCCTTAAGCAATGTTGGGGGGACGTATGCGGAGATGTCTTTTCCCTGCGAGAGTTTTTTGCGAATATCAGTTGATGAAATTTTGTACAGAGGCATGCTGACATATTTAACTCCCTGCGGTAGGGAAGCGGGAGATATGTCGAAACCTTCTCGCGGATATATTGCTATTTCGAAATTTTCGATTATGTCTTTGCTTCTGTACCATTTGGAGAATATATTCCAATTGTCGGCTCCTATTAGTAAAACATATTCGTTTTCAGGATGTGTACTCCGCAGTGCGCACAGGGTTTGCCACGTATAGGAAGGGCGGGGGAGAAAGAACTCGAAGTTTGAGACTTGGATACCGCATTCGCTTTCACATGCTTTTTGGGCTAACTGAAAGCGAATGTCTTCTGGAAGCAGAGATTCTGGAGATTTTATCGGATTTTGGGGAGAAACCATAAGCATAACCTTATCGACTATCGCACGTTTTATCATTCCGCGCGCAATAGCGAGATGACCGTTGTGTATTGGGTTGAAAGATCCTCCCAAAATGCCGATACGCATTTATTTTGTTGTATTTAGAAAATCGTAAACTCTGTCGTAAGCGTCCTTTTTCGCTGTTTCGAGGTCGTCATTTATTATAATGCAATCATATTTGGACGCAAATCCCAATTCATATTCGGCGCGTTGTATTCTGTCCTCTATGACTTCGGGGCTGTCGGTTGCCCTCTTTTCCAACCTGCGACGGAGTTCCTGTATAGAGGGCGGTTGGACGAAAAGGCTGAGTGCCTGCGAACCGTATATCTTTTTAATATTGCATCCGCCGCACACATCAACGTCCAATACAACATTTTTTCCGCAAGCCAATTGTTTTTCAACTTGTGATTTCAGTGTACCGTAAAAACGTCCGGGATATACTTCCATGTATTCAAGGAAATCGCCGTCTTCTATTTTCTTTCGGAATTCGTTGGGAGTTAGAAAGAAATACTCAACGCCGTTTTGCTCCGTGCCTCTTGGTGGACGTGATGTCGCACTTATGGAAAAAGACAAAGGCAACCCTGCGTCAAAAAGTGATTTTATTATTGTTGATTTTCCGCTTCCGCTTGGTGCTGAGAATATCAAAAGTTTTCCGGTTGACATGATGAAAATATTGATTAAAGCGCGTTCAAAACTTGTTCTTTGATTTGTTCAAGTTCATCTTTCATTTTTACCACAATGTTTTGCATTTCTGCAAGATTGCTTTTACTTCCCAATGTGTTTATTTCGCGTCCCATTTCTTGTGCAATAAATCCGAGTTTCTTGCCTTGTCCGCAAGCTCCGTCCATGGTTTCGTTGAAATATTTAAGGTGATTGGCAAGACGTTGCTTCTCTTCACTTACATCAAGTTTTTCTATGTAGTAAATCATTTCCTGTTCGAGTCTTCCCTGATCTATTGCCACACCTTTTATTTGGGCAAGTTCTGACAGAATTCTCTCTTTTATCTTCTTAACACGGCATGTTTCGAAAGGCTCAACTTCTATTAGCAATCGAGCTATGTTGTCTATTTTTTCTTTGAATTTCTTTGCCAAAGCCTCGCCTTCCTGTGTTCTGAATAGAACAAGTTGGTCCAAAGCCTCGATTATGGCTTTCTTCACAGCAACCCATTCCTCTTCATCAACATTTTCTTGTTCCGTGGTGGACGTAATATCATTCATCCGCGACAAAACAATCCACCAATCCTGAGGCTGTGATATACCGTTTTGCTGCGAAACATCTTTGATCTGCTGTATGTAACTTTTTACGACATCTGCATTTATGGATGTAGAAGATGCAGAAGATGTATTTTCTGTAGTTAAACTAAAATCAACTTTACCTCGAGTGAGTTTTTCCGAAATCATAGCCCTTATCTCCAATTCGTATTCTCGATAAATAGGAGATATTCGGGTACTAATGTCCATAGACTTGGAGTTTAGAGACTTTACTACAACATGAATTTTCTTTTCTCCATAAGATGCGTCGGCTTTTCCAAAGCCTGTCATTGATAATATCATATTCGGTATATTTCTTTTTACAGTTTAATGATACAAAATTACCTCTTTATTTCCACAAAGAATAAGTTATGCACTTACAAAAAGAGAATTACCGAATATCGCATGTTATTTTGTTATTTGATATAGGGTTTTGCAACGATGAGATTTCATCGTCTACCGTAATTGTACTATTTCATAAAAAAGATGCCCTACAGAATAGTTTTTTCAACTGTCTGTAGGTAAGAAAAAACGCACGATTGGGCAATAGTATATATTGTTGTATTTCAAAGAAGTGTAAAGCTCCCAAAATATAAGGCATATATTTTGAAATAAGTGCCTTGTATTTTAAAATAAATGCCTTGTATTTTTCGCAAGATGCCTTATGTTTTTTTGAGCATCAATAAACTACACTTTTCGAAAAGGGAAAAGATCTTTTCAGCGGAAAGTTGCCGGATATTTTGTCCGGCAACTTTGATTCTTTTTGCATTAAATAAGAGGAATAGTGGAGAATACGGGGAGACTGTGTTATTGGAAAAAGTTGTTTAATGTTTGTGTACAAAAACTTCATTAAGAATTTCTTTTGTATCATCGCCAAAAAGCGGTCCGTTATTTAGTTGATGAAAATCTATTTCTCCATATTTCAGATTAGCTTCAATAATGATGGGATTATTATTTTTATCAAGAGCAATATCCCATGATATTAGGCGAAAGTGCGGGAAATTTTTAGCCTGTTCTTTAACAGTATGTTTTATTTCCTCAAAATTAGGTATGGTGAAATCATCAAATTTAACACCGCTTGTAGGATGTTTGTCAAAACGTATACCCTTAGCATTATATGCACAACTTTTTAATCTGCCGTTTTCTTCTATTCCTACGGTAATTCCACCACTACTTGCATTATCAACCTTGGATTCGTTTATACCCATTCGTAATACTGTAGAGTATATTTTTACGTTGCCATCTCTCTTTAGAAGTGTAAGAAGTCTTATGGTATTTACAGAACTACTGTTTATACATGAAAGTGTTGAACTCTGCTCAAGTCCTTCTTGTACAACAATATCTAAAGAATTAAAATCTAATAGTTTTTTCAGACTTTGTGATGTTTGCTTCGAACTATCAACAAAAATAATACCGTGCCCTCCTTCAGAACCTACAGCTTGTTTTATAAAAGAGTTTTTACTGCGCATAACTGCAGATATTGCCTCTTCTTGATTTATAATTATACCGTTTTCATTATACCAAAAGCCGTTCATTCTATATGTAAGTAACTTAGGTTGCTTTGCTCCCGGGAACATGTTTCTATATAAGCCTTTGTGGTCTAAAAAAGATGCCATATCCCAATTGTTGTAAAATGGATCTATGTATTGATAAAACAAAGAATCCGGCATGTAGTTTGGGAAAAATTTACCTGTAGCTATTGTATAGAATTTATGAGAAGCGTATGAAAAAGAAGGAACTTTTTGGAAAACTTTTTTGATGTTATTTTTCTGATTAATAGTTAATTTTCCCCCTCCCCTTACGCCAAGAGAGGAGACGTTCCTTTTCATTAGGCAAGTCCAATAATGTCTTCGTCTTTCTCGTATAATTATTTCCAAAAAATAATAGATGTATTCTTTAGGTGTTTTCATTGTATCATCTCTTTTATCTTTTTGTAATATCCTGTTGATCCCAAAAACTCAAATAGTTCGTAATCTGGGTTATGATTGCCTTCTATTAATTCTACTTCATTGACAGTTATTGCAACGTCCCAACCGATGATTCTAATTTGTGGTAGAAGTTCTGCAGCACGTTTGCATTCTTTGATTACTATTTCCCAATTAGGAATCTTATATCCAAGCATCACAATATCCGTTCCTGGATGAATGTAGCTTTGAGAATTGTTCTTTGATTGCCCATAAGTACAAACAAGACCGGTTTTCAAATCCACTTCATATATAGACCCTCCTTGGCAGTAATTATCTACGACAGAATCACCTACGCCAGCTCTTAAAATAGCTTTTATTACGTGAGCTTTACCCTGTGAATCAAGTATTGTATGTGTGCGGAGTTATTGCCAAAAATCATTCGAGGATGTTGTACAATAACTTCTTCAACCAATACATTTTCTTCTTTTAGATTGTTATAAAGCTTAGACAAGTTTATATCTCGGTTTTCAGAAAGAATAAATTTGCGTATGCCACCACCTTCAACTCCGTCAACAGGTTTTATGATAACCGCATCATGTTTTGTAAGAAACAACAAGAAATCGTCTTCTGAAACATTATTAACATAAATCCAATCCCGATGTACAAAGTCCTTAAAGTAAGCATTGAATTCCTGCTTTTCATTCAAAAAATGAATGTACTTTACATTGTTGTATTTGGCAAAAAGTTTAACCATGCGACTATAAGTAAGTCTCTTCTTGCGTTCAGGATTGCTAAGTTTCCAAAATTCACCAATCACATATTGACGAATAAGGCATCTATGTTCGAAAACAGCACATGCATAATCTGCCATAAGCCATACACGGCTTAAATGCTCGTCTGCAGCAAGTTTATTAAGCCATGTAACAGTTTTTTTTATATAAATGCGATATTTTTCAATCGGGGGGGGGTAAAAGTGCTTTCATATTAAATGATTACAATAAAGGAAAATCGTCAGACATCAAATTCTTTTTGGATGTAATAACAACGTCATCATACATCATCATGATAATATCTTCATCATATTGACCTATGATAGATTTATTCTCAATACCGTGCATGTTGTTAAGAATTAATTTTACAAAATCTACTCCTGCACCATAAGCGTGAAGATATGCTCCGCCAAAGCGTGGGTTTATTTCAGAAAGATAGTATTCACCATTCTTTATGAAGAAATCCATGTCGCATGGACCGTTAAGCTCAAGAACAGAGCAAACTTGCTCTATGAATTCAAACAGTTTGGGATCTTTGAAAGAGATAGTTTTACTTGCACCGCCTATCCTACTTTCTATTTTCTTTTTGCTGAATGCTGCCACGGCTTTATGACTGATGCAATCCACATAAACATCAGCATCACAATCCCCTCCGGTCATCAATTCCTGAATGATATACTTAAACTTTCCATCATTGAATTTTGCTTCCGCTTCTTCCCAATTATAAACCTTACCAATGCCAACGCTTCCGCTACCTGATATCGGTTTCATGAATACAGGAAAAGATATTTCTCCCTTGTCAAGCCCTTTTTTCAGTTCTTCAAGAGAATTGTATGTAAGCACAGTCCTAACTCCTTTTGATCGGAGGTATTTGAACATTTCGTATTTATCAAAACAGAGGTGGGCTGTCCATTTTGCAGGGCAAAGAGGTAAAATGCCTTTGCTTACAAGTTCTTCACGATGCTTCGCAAGTATTTCGATTTCCGGGTCTATAACGGTAGTTATTGCTTTTACTTCACTTTTATCACATATTTCGAGTACCTTGTCAAAATAATGAGAGTCATCTATTCGTGGAACTAAATAAGTTTCGTCAGCAAAAAACAATGCAGGAGCCACAGGACTTAAATCCGTGGCTATTATCTTACCGCAACCATTCATGGATTTGCGAAAATTCATCAACAGTTTGGCACGACGACCAACACTACAAAATAAAATATTATCCATAGCCTTTATTAGTTATAATTGTACAAACCTTGTGAGGAATAAAGGCTATGAATATAAAATATATCTAAGCTTTTACCCCCCCTGTTTAAGAGAATTTAACATAGTGATATCGCTTTTAGTTTTTACAGGATTATCAATAGAATTCATTTCATCGATAATGTTTTGATAACAATGGCGCAATATGTTTTGACGATTCCCGACATAAAGTGTACCGTCGGGAATATCTTTAGAGACAATGCTTCCAGCACCGATAACACACCACTTTCCTATATTTATTCCTTGGATAACTGTACTACCTGCTCCAATCCACGAACCTTCCCCTATGTGTACGTTTCCGCAAAGTGTAGTATGAGGAGACAAATGAACATAATCTTCTATGATGCATTCATGGTCTACACTCGCTCCTGTATTAATAATGCAATGTCTGCCAATTGCGGAATCAGATTGAATAATACTTCCGGCCATAACAACAGTACCTTCTTGAATTTTTGCTCTTTTGGAAACTATAGCTTTAGGATGTATTGCAGTTCCATAGATTGATTGTAATTTGCAAGCAAGAATCTTGCGAATCCTATTAGAGCCTATAGATATGATTAAAGGGGCATTGTCATGGAATTCATGTATGACATTATAACCATTGACACATGAAAGTTTTTTGTTGTCATCTATTAATCCTTCTATTTTTATTCCACATTCTTCAAGAAGGTCTATTATTACCTTTGCATGTCCGCTTGCTCCGTAAAGATACATAGTTATTATCTTTTTAATTATGTCCGTTGAATGCTTCCATGGTTGCACATCCCTCATGTGATATTCCGCTTCTTTTCAATACAGTTTTTATTGTTAGCAGAATAACTTTCATGTCTGTTACAAAAGAAATATGATCAACATACCATACATCGTAATCAAATTTTTGCGTCCAGGATATTGCATTTCTTCCGTGGCATTGTGCCCAACCTGTAATTCCCGGACGAACTTCATGTCGGCGCATTTGTTTTTCAGAATACAAAGAGAGGTATTTTACCAATAACGGTCTTGGACCTATAAGTGCCATGTCTCCTTTTAATACGTTGAACAGTTGTGGAAGTTCGTCTATAGATGTTGAACGAATGAATCTTCCTACTTTTGTGAGACGTTGTTCGTCAGAAAGCAAGTTGCCATGCATATCTTTTTCATCTGTCATGGTCTTGAATTTAATGACTTGGAAAATTTTTGAGTGTAATCCCGGGCGTTCTTGAGTAAAAAAAGCCCCTGCGCCTTTGTTGGCAATTTTCAACCATATCGTAACAGTAACAATCAGCGGTGATAGTATTGTAATAGCCGTCAAAGAAATCATGAAGTCAAGTAATCGCTTTATAAAATGTCTGTACATTATTATTCTGTTAGATTTTTGTAAACTTTCAACAGTTCGCCCCATAAATATTTTTGTTCAAAACGTTCTGCTACCATTTTACGTGCATTGTTTGACATTATTCTGCGCAGTTTTTCGTCAGACATTAATTGTTTCATCGCATTCCAAATATCATCAACTCTGTGCGGAGGAATTATAAGTCCATTCCATTTGTCCTTGATTATTTCATTTGCCCCATTTATATCCGTTACTATTTGCGGAAGTTCCATAGCTCCTGCTTCAAGAACGGTATTCGGGAATCCTTCCCTATAAGAGGGGAAAACAAAAATATCGGAAACCGAATAAAATGGACGAACGTCTTCAACAGCTCCAACTGTTATTATATCGGGATTGTTGTCTATTTCCTTTTTTGTTTCAGGTTTCAAAGGATCTAAATTCTCTTCGAATCTACCTACAAGCAATAACTTTATCTTCTTGATGTTTTCCGATTGCAAACGTTTGAATGCTTCAACAAGTTCGTTTATACCTTTGTCTTTTACCAAACATCCTACAAAAAGGAACACAAAACTTCCTTCAATCTTCTCTTGTAGTTCTTTGCTTACATTGCACGAAACATCACGTTTCCAATAGTCAAGATCAATACCGCGTACATTGCCGTGCCCAATTATGTGCATCGGTTTACTGGTTATGGCCGACAAATCATTCTTTACACCGAACCCCTCCGGGTTTATGTATGTGGCACAATGGCATAGAAGTTTATCCATAGCCACAAGTACAGCTTTCTTTATGCCATGAGCCGTAGGGAAAACCAAACCGGTATATGTGTGCATTCTTACCGGCACATGATTTAACCATGCAGCCACCATACTTATAAGTCCAGCCTTGGGTGTAATGGAATGTACAATGTCCGGTTTCTCTTTATGAAAGAGTTTGGTCATGGCAACCAATGACTTGAAATCCTTAATCAAAGAAATATGTCTTTCCATGGGAATGCCAATACACCTAACCCCTTCACGCTTGTGTATTTCGTCAAGTTCTTTCATTGGCGATGAAACAGCAACGACTTCGTAATGTTCTGAAAGCATTTTCAATTGTCCATAGCAAAATGTATTCAGAAATGTCGGTACAGTGGAAACTTTTATCAATTTCTTTTTTTGTGCCTCGGACATAATTTATCGGCGTTATTTTAAGCTGTTCTTATACCAATCGTATAGCTTTTGCACTCCGTCTTCAATTTCTACTTTGTGTTTCCAACCAAGTGAGTGAAGCTTTGAAACATCTATGAGTTTACGCGGTGTTCCATCGGGTTTGGAAGCATCGAAATCTATTTTTCCCGTAAAACCTACGGTTTTTACCACAAGTTCGGAGAGTTCGCGTATTGTCAATTCCTTTCCTGTGCCAACGTTAATATGACAGTTGCGTATTTCGCCCAATTTTGGAATAGCCCCTCCGCGACCTTCGCTATTGTTTCGGTTTACTTCGCCGTTTGTTTTGGTTCCGTAGAATACCGAAGAGTATTTTTCTATTCCTATAATGTCGCTGAAATTCACGTTGAGAAGCATGTGGACGGAAGCGTCTGCCATGTCTTCGCTCCATAGAAATTCTCTGAGAGGTTTACCTGTTCCCCAAAGTGTAACGTGGTTATTGCCGATTCCATAAAATACGAGTGCTTTCAGAATTCGTTCTTCCGTGCAATTTCCGGTAACGTTTCCTTCACCAATTTCCTTGCGTAGTGCTTCGCAAGGATTTATGGGACGTTTGTTCATATCTGTTCGAATATCCGCCCAATTGTTATCGTTTATAAGTTTCGCCAGATAAATTTTCCTCATCATGGCAGGCAGAACGTGAGAATTCTCCAAATGGAAATTGTCGTTCGGTCCGTAAAGATTTGTTGGCATAACGGCAATGTAGTTTGTACCATATTGAAGATTGTAGCTCTCGCACATTTTCAATCCTGCTATTTTTGCAATGGCATATTCCTCGTTTGTGTATTCGAGAGGAGAGGTAAGCAGTGCATCTTCTTTCATTGGTTGCGGCGCGTTCTTGGGATAAATGCAGGTACTACCAAGAAAGAGTAGTTTTTTCACTTTGTGCGAGTAAGCATTGCTTATCACGTTGCACTGTATCTTCATGTTCTGCATTATGAAGTCCGCACGATATAGCGAGTTTGCCATTATTCCTCCCACGAAAGCCGCCGCCAATACCACAGCATCGGGCTGTTGCTCATCGAAAAACGCTTTTACTGCATTCTGATCAGTAAGATCAAGTTCTTCGTGGGTTCTTCCAACGAGGTTTTCATATCCCCGCTGTTTCAAATTGTTCCAAATAGCAGAACCAACAAGCCCTTTGTGTCCCGCTATGTATATTTTATCGGTCTTGCAAAGCATTTTTATGGCATTTGTGCTTTTATGTGGTTCTTTACATAGTTCATATCATGATCGGTCATGATTTTCACGAGTTCTTCAAACGAAGTTTTACACGGATTCCAACCAAGTTGTTTTTTAGCTTTTGTAGGATCTCCAAGCAACTGGTCTACTTCGGCTGGACGGAAGAATTTCGGATCTACTTCCACGAGTGTTTTTCCTGTATTCTCGTCAATTCCTTTTTCGTCCACACCTTCGCCTTCCCAACGCAGTGATATACCCACGTTGTTAAAAGCAATTGTGCAAAATTCTCTTACAGTGTGCATCTCTCCTGTGGCTATCACAAAATCATCAGGTGTGTTTTGCTGCAGTATAAGCCACATACATTCCACATAATCTTTTGCATATCCCCAATCGCGGCGTGCATCCAAATTTCCGAGGTATAATTTGTTTTGATAGCCTTGGGCTATACGGCTTGCCGCAAGAGTTATTTTACGTGTAACGAAATTTTCGCCTCTGCGTTCGCTTTCGTGGTTGAACAATATACCGTTACAGCAAAACATGTTGTAGCTTTCGCGATAATTCTTCATAATCCAAAAGCCATAGAGCTTGGCAACGGAGTAGGGGGAACGCGGATAGAAAGGTGTTGTTTCGCGTTGTGGCACTTCAACTACCTTACCGAACAGTTCGGATGTGGAAGCCTGATAAATGCGACATTTGTCAGCGAGACCACATATTCTTACGGCTTCCAAAAGACGCAAAACTCCAATTGCATCTGTGTCGGCGGTATATTCCGGTACGTCAAACGAAACTTTTACATGGCTTTGCGCGGCAAGATTATAGATTTCCGTAGGCTGGGTTTCCGATATAACGCGAATCAGAGAGGACGAATCGGTCATGTCCGCCCAATGAAGGTTTACGAGACGCTTTTGTTTCATATCGCGTACCCATTCGTCTAAATATAAGTGCTCTATACGCCCTGTATTGAAAGACGAAGAACGGCGCAACAGTCCATGAACTTCGTATCCTTTTTCTATTAGGAACTCTGCGAGATAAGAACCGTCTTGTCCCGTGATGCCGGTTATTAAGGCTACTTTATTTTCCATTTATTGTTATTTTGATGTTACAAAGTTACAACTAAAATATTTAATACCCAAACCCGGAAACGGTTTCGGCTACATACTTTCCACAAAAACGCATTTGCCTGTTTCAAACAAATAAAACGGGGAATTTGTTACTTGGAATGATATAGAAAAACAATGTTTTTGCATAACAAAAAAACACACAAGGCATCTTGCAAAAAATACAAGGCACATATTTTAAAATAAGTGCCTTATATTTCAAAATAAATGCCTTGTATTTTCGGACTTTATATAACTGTGATTAACAACAACTTACAAAAGCTGTAAAAATACTCGTTATTGCGAGAACAAATTTGTCGTTGCCTTTGGGCTATATTGTCGTTTCGTTCGGCAAAACAGGTTACATAATGATGTGTCTCTTTGCTTGTGTGGTAGTATACCACTTCTTCTGTGCGATTATTTGCGAAATATGTTTGCAGATATAAAAAATGTGCTTACATTTGCACACCAAAACTTGAAATGTGCAAAATGAAAGAGACTCAGATTGGCAGTTTCATAGAATTAGTTGAGAATGCCATAAAAGAATATTGGGATCTTGACGCTTTGACCGATTACGAGGGAGCCACTTTGCAATATAAAGATGTGGCGCGCAAGATTGAGAAACTACATATTATATTTAACGAAGCCGGAATAGAAAAAGGGGACAAGATTGCGGTTTGCGGCAGAAACAGTTCGCAATGGGCTGCTGCTTTTTTGGCAGTTCTCACATACGGAGCTGTAGCCGTGCCTATTCTGCACGAATTTACTCCCGAGCAGATATATAACATTTTGGAACATTCCGAAAGCAAACTGTTTTTTGTAGGCGACCAGGTATGGCCGGATTTGAATGCCGACAAAATGCCGGGTGTGCAAGGAATTTTCGGTCTGCACGATTTTTCTTTAATGGTGAGCCGTTCCGAAACTATTACAAACGCCCGCGAAAGACTGAACGAATTGTTCGGAAAGAAATTCCCCAAAAATTTCAGAAAGGAACACGTAAGCTATCGCAGGGACGAGCACGAAGAACTTGCAATGATAAACTACACATCGGGAACCACAAGCCAGTCAAAAGGTGTCATGATTCCTTATCGTGCAGTTTGGAGCAATATGGATTTTGCTAATGGTGCACTCGGCATGAGCATACACCGTGGAAGCAAAGTGGTATCCATACTTCCCATGGCGCACATGTACGGAATGGCTTTTGAGTTTCTGTACGAATTCATATCGGGAGCTCATGTGTTCTTCCTTACAAAAAATCCCAGTCCAACAATCATATTCAACGCTTTCAGCCGCATTAAGCCGGATTTGATTGTATCGGTTCCTTTGATACTCGAGAAAGCCTTGCGCCGTGCAGTATTGCCGAAACTGCAGACACCGAAAATGAAATTGCTAATGCGCATGCCTTATGTAAAAGACAAGGTTATAACTGCTATAGGAAACCAGTTGACAGAGGCTTTCGGAGGAAATTTCTACGAGATAATCATAGGCGGAGCTGCGCTTAACAGAGATATAGAGGAATTCCTGCATAGAATTCATTTCCGTTTTACGATTGGTTACGGACTTACCGAATGTGCACCGATTATAACCTATGCCGATTGGACAATGATACCAAACGGTTCATGCGGTCGCCCTGTAAAACACATGCAGGTGAAGATTGATTCTCCCGATCCGCAAAATGTTCCCGGCGAAATCCTATGCAAAGGAATTAATGTCATGCTCGGATATTACAAGAACCCGGAAGCCACGGCTGCAACCATAAACAAAGATGGTTGGATGCATACAGGGGACCTCGGACTTATGGACGAATACGGATATGTATATATAAAAGGTCGTTCCAAAAACATGCTGCTTGGTTCTTCAGGGCAAAACATTTATCCCGAAGAGGTGGAAGGCAAACTGAACATGCTTCCTTATGTGGAAGAAAGCGTGATGATTCAGAAAGGAAACCGTTTCTATGCCTTGGTTTATCCTTCGGAAGAACTCGTAAAGACAAATGGCATAACCAGCTTGCAACTTGCAGAAATTATGGAGCAAAACCGCCGCGAGCTAAACAGCGAATTGCCCAATTATTCGCAATTGTCGGGAATAAAAATAGTGAATCAGGAATTTGCAAAAACGCCTAAGCGCAGCATTAAAAGATTCTTATACGCCGATTATGACATAAGCTGAAAAACGAAAACGGAGCAGAATTAATCCTGCTCCGTTTTGTAATCCACGCAACTGCGTTCGGCGATATAAGGTTTGAGTTGTCCTGCCACTTTTACATGGTTGGGATTTTTTCCGTAATCAATAACGTCTTCCAATGTACGGAATTCGCTGTTCAGACAAATGTTCCATTGTTCGCCGGGGTTTATGTTAAAGCCAACTTCTATATTGCCAATTGTGGGAATTACATCTTTTAATTCCAAAATACCTTTGCGAAAAGAATTGGCAACTTCCTTGCGCGTGTTTTCATCAACATCGTCCTTGAAACGGAACATAACTATATGCTTAACCATGCTATCTGATTTTTTATGTTATGCAAAGTTAGGCATAATGCTTAAAAACAACAAGCTCATAACAGTATAGCGTTCTAAATTTGTATCTTTGCAATAAATAATAATCTCATGAGTAGAAATAAAAAGCCATTGCCTTTATATAAAGATGTAGAAATAGTAGCTGTAGCAGCAGAAGGAAGAGCTATAGCAAGGGTAGACGATTTGGTTGTGTTTGTTCCTTTTGTTGTTCCGGGAGACGTGCTTGACATACAAGTTACACGCAAGAAGAACAAATATTGTGAAGGTGTGGCGGTTTCCATAAATAAGCGTAGCGAAGACCGTAGCGAACCTTTCTGCAAATATTTTGGAATATGTGGCGGCTGTCGTTGGCAAAATCTTAAATATAGCGAACAATTAAGATGGAAGAGACAAACAGTTGTAGATGCGCTCAGGAGAATAGGGAAAATAGACTTACCGGAAATACTGCCTATAATCGGAAGTGGAAATACAAAAGAATTCAGAAACAAACTTGAGTTCGGCTTTTCAAATAAGCGTTGGTTGACAAAAGAAGAAATTGCCGAAGATAAAGTTTATGACAACATGAACGCCGTAGGCTTTCATGTTCCCGGAGCTTTTGACAAGATTATCGACATTGACTATTGCGGTTTAATGGATGATTGGCAGAATAAAGTTCGCAACGAAGTTAGGAAATACGCTTTCGACAATAATCTCACTTTTTTCAATATTCGTCAGCACGAAGGCTTGCTAAGAAACATGATGCTCCGCAAGACAACAGTGGGAGAGACCATGATTCTTATGCAATTTCACTATACGGACGATATAGAGCAGAAAAAAGCAATGAAATTGCTTGAACATCTTTCAAAGAAGTTTGAAAACACAACATCGTTGATGTTTGTGAACAATCTGAAACTCAACGATACTTTTGGAGATTTGGATATTCAAACTTATGCAGGAAGAGATTTTATATACGAAGAGATGAATGGGCTGAAATTCAAAATAGGTCCTAAGAGTTTTTTCCAAACAAATACTTTCCAAGCAATACGTCTTTACGACACTGTGGCTAAATATGCAGCATTGACAGGAGAAGAAACCGTTTATGATTTATATACCGGCACTGGAACTATAGCCAATTATGTAGCCCGTCAGGCAAAAAAAGTAATAGGTATAGAATATGTTCCAGAAGCAATTGAAGATGCAAAAGAAAATGCCGCCGTAAACGGAATTAAAAACGCGGAGTTTTTTGCCGGAGACACTCGCGAGGTGCTTACTCAAGAGTTTATTGCGAAGAAAGGTAATCCAGATGTTATCATAACCGACCCGCCACGCGCCGGCATGCACAAAGACGTTATAGACACTATTCTTGGGGCAAAGTCCAAACGTATAGTATATGTTAGTTGCAACCCTGCGACACAAGCAAGAGATTTGCAATTGATGGATACGGAATACAAAGTTGTCGCCGTGCAGCCTGTGGATATGTTTCCTCAGACTCATCATGTGGAAAATGTGTGTGTGCTTGAAAGAAGATAGAATATGACTGGTAGTCAATGCACTGTAATGGAGCAGCACATGCTTGCACTATCTTCCCAAGAGGATTTGTCTTTATTGGGTGATTACCTTAAAGGAATGACAAATTCCGAATTCCGTGCGGCAAGTCGTTTGTTATCAGACAGAGTTCTGATAAAACTATACGGCGAAAACTTTTGGCGTGTTTTTTCGTATTTGTCCATATTGAAACCTAAGGCATTTCTCGGAACTTGTCTGAAAGCAGCAGAGACATTGTATAAAGGAAACAATATTTCGTTTGAGGGAATCGCACTTTCTGAATATGCTTCTTATTTAAGAGAACAATCAATGAAAATTGATATAAACAAATTCTTGAGGACCGCTATGGTTTTAGTAAAGGAAGAAAAAGAATTTGCATTAATATGGAAAATGTTCGGTGTTTATGAAGCCGAAGAACGCATAGATTTTTTAATGCTTGGAACAACGCCTGCACTATATTACGAAGTATTTAAGGAGTGTAAACGTTTACAAGATTCTCACGACTATTTGAGGAAACTATGCTATGTATTAATCAGGAAAGGCGACAACTTGTCTTTTAATCTAGCAAGCATAATATGCACGTATTTTGGAATAAACGGTGTGAGTGCAATGTTTTCATTAAATATAGAACCATACAAACTAAATTACATAGAATCATCACGCCATAATTTCGAAAAAATAATAACAAGCTTGTAATCTCTTTTCAAAAGATGTAATTTGCCACAAACATTGTAAAGGCATTTATAATAAACTGCACATAATTTTGAAGAGAAAACATACCATGTACATTATTACATGGATCATCTAGCTTTATATGACTTTTATTTCTTCTCCTGCAATTTTATTTCATTTGCCCACGCACTATCTTCACATTCCTGACAGTCAAGCGCATTGCACTTTAATCGGTACGGACGAAATTTCAACATTTAGCCAAACATCCTCGGAATGTTCAAATCCTTGATACTCAGCCGTTGCGTGTATCTCTTCGTACCAGGCTTCTTCTTTGTGCTATTTTGCGGTAGCTCTGATGAAGCAAAGGTAGCTATAATCAGTGAGAAACGTGCTACTGAAGCGGTTGTGAACTGACGGATTTCTGCATCCTTACCTACGAAACCTGTTACTGCAAAATTGTTCTCGATCTTTTTCATTGTTTTGAATTTTTAGAAGTGAAACATTTATTTTTTACGTTGCTATCAGAGTTGGCAAGGGAAGTATGGGAATGCAAGGAATTACCGAATTATTTCACCCTTGGGCCAGAAAAGTTTTTATTGGCTGGTACAGACAGCAAAAAGTTTTTGAAAAAATTCAGGGAATAAGGCACCTGTACTTGCAGAATACGGCTTGCACTAACTTTGCGACGGAAAAAGTAAGTTTGACTCGCTTCGCCCGGAAAAGTCATCGATGAGGAAGTCGGAATAAGAACAATTCAGTGACAGATACGAAAAGGAGGATGCCCGGCTGTCCAACGCTCAGACAGGGGACGTTATGGCCATCGGACGGAGAAGGACACGGAATGGGCTGCGTATCATTCCGCTATAAGCAGGGAGCATATAGAACGATGAATGTCCATTGGCAGGTAAAGGGGCTGTGACGTGGAATGAAATAAATGAAGGAATGGGAAAGAGATTGAGAATGTAGTAAAAGCAGTTTGTAAGGTATCAGGATGTGGACTACTACAGGGATGGAAAGGAGATTTTTTGAAAAGCAGAAGAAGGGTAAGTGAGCCATCATTCAAGAATGATAAGAAAAAGGGGATAACAGTGAGATACAATTCTTGTCTTTTGTGAAAAGGTGTAATAACTGGTAGTATTTGAAGAAATGAGACTTTTTTTTGTTAATCTGATGAAGATTTTTCTGGACATTGATGGTTGTTATGAGATAATTTATTAAATTTGCATTAAGATTTAATTTTATTGTCTATGGAGAATTTAAATAGACTTAAAGCGGTACTCGCAGACGCTGGTCAAACCAACAAGTGGTTAGCAGAGCAGCTGGGCAAAGATCCAGTGACCATTTCGAAGTGGTGTACGAATACCACTCAGCCTGACTTGCAGACGTTATCTAGAATATCTGATTTATTGAATATCGATATTCGTGAACTTTTAGTTAGCAGGAATCAGCCAGTTCAACCTCTAACGAAAGAAATTAAATAGTTTAATAGCATATTTGTTGTTTGGTCAGGTGTTTTCCTCCGTAATAATTCAACAATATATTGTCTTTGTACATTATGCTTGATATAATTCAACATAATCCATACCGTCTATTAGGCGTTTTTGCAACTGCTACAAGGAGAGAAATTGTGGCTAACTTAGCGCGTATTAAAGCAAATATACGTGTTAACCGCCAAGTTTCTTTCCCAGTTGATTTGGATGGTATATTGCCATCACCTCAAAGAACAGCAGAAACCATTGCGGATGCTGAGTCAAAACTAGCCCTTCCTAAGGATATAATCCGTTATGCCCAATTTTGGTTCATTGAAAATACAGAGATAGACAAAATCGCCATAAACAACCTTTCCGTTGGTTCATATGATAAGGCGATTTCAATTTGGGAAAAGAAAGAAAACCTATCTTCTGTTCATAATCGGATTTTAACATTCCTCATAAGAGGAAATTATGGTAAGGCATTAGAATTGGCTTTCTTGTTCTATGGTAAATATTCGTTTGAATTTTCCCAACTGATATTAGGAAAAGAAAGTAATATTGTTACGTCAGAAAGCCTTGAACATGGATTCCTTGACGTATTATGCGATGAAATTGGTGCATCAGAAGTTTCTCTTTATATAATCAATAAGGATTGGGGAGAGTATGTTGGAAGTAAAATAGTTAAGCCGTTAATAGATGATATTGATCGCAGTATAACGGTCGCTAAAGAAACGAAAGGAAAAGGAGCGAATATTCGTTTGTCTGCCGGTACGAAATTAATGACTGATACGCTTACTCCACTACGAAATTTAAAGAGTGAATTGTCTGTGTCAGATTCGAGGTATCAGATAATTGCAGATAAACTTGGATTGACTATTCTTCAGTGTGGAATCGATTATTATAATGATTCTAATGATGATGACGCTGCATTTACTGTCAAGAAAGTACGTATTTTTTATAAGTGATTGAGAATGAGATAAGTTTTTATCTCATAA
>OLFV01000520.1_pt1 | contig 45169 bp, 35 predicted proteins | sample 1605551 | NCBI WGS metagenome assembly OLFV01 (sample SAMEA3888922, study PRJEB22519) | human gut metagenome | biome: human gut; feature: human-associated habitat; material: faeces | place: Denmark | collected 2011 | reverse complement strand
ATGTTTCAATCCACAGTCGCCCCGTCCGCCGACTGACTGAAGCAGCCGACGGACAGGGGGCGTGCGGATTGCCCCTCCCTGAAGGGAGGGATTACGGAAAAGGATTTCACCGGCTTTGCCGTCTTGTCAACTCCTCTTTTCCCTCCTGAAGGGGGAGGTTTCAAACCACAAGGGAATTTTTGATGAAATGATGACTCCGGATATGGATGAGCGAGATGAAAAGGGCGGGGCGGAAAATGCTCCCCGCACAGAACATCCGGCGAGGGAACGTGTGATGAAAAAATCGTCCGCAAAGGCAGAAAAAGCAGTTCCCGCAGGGGGGGAAAACATCGTGGAAAAGAAAGATTCCGCCATGACTCGGGCGGAAGCGGCCCAGGCTCGAAAGAATTCCGGCAGGAACGCATCTTCCCGGACTTTGGGGAAAAAGATGGCGGCGGGTACGCGTTCCGTTGCGGAAAAAAGCGCGGAATCCGGGGGCGTTTCCGCTTCTGCCGCCGTACTCCCTGCCGGGAGCGAGGCGGCGCGGGATGCGGATCTCAGTTCCGCCCGTCTGCCTGAATCTCCTGTCATGGAAGATTCCCTGCGGCACGGGCGGCATGTGGCCGCGCTCTCCGCATCGCTTTTTGATCAACTGGCGGAACTGCACAAGCTGGATGAAACATGGCGGAACAGACTCGTCATGGCCGCCCGTCTGCATGATATCGGCTTCGCCGAAGGACGCAAGGGGCATCACAAGACCGGCATGCGCTATATTGAGGAAGATCTGAGCCTGAACATCAGCGATGCGGATCGTCCGCTTGTCGCCCTGCTGGCCCGCTATCACCGCAAGGCCTGGCCCTCGCGCCGCCACTCCCGCTTTGCCGCACTGCCCCGCAGGGAACGCCGCGCCCTGCGTCGTGCCGCAGCCCTGCTGCGTATCGCGGACGGTCTGGACTATACGCATGGAGAGCTGGTCAAAGGCTGTATTGTCGATATCAGGCCGCGCAGGGTCATTCTCGTACTCGACAGCGCGGGGGATTGTCCGGAAGAAAGGGCGCGCGCTGTGAAAAAGGGCGATTTGTTCACGCATGTTTTCGGACGGGAGCTGGAGTGCGTATGTCAGGCCGGATAGCGCCTCGGGCGGAAAGGTGCATCGGCATCATCGATCTGGGCAGCAACTCCCTCCGGCTTCTGATTGTCCGCATCCATGCGGATGGTTCGACCACGGTTCTGAATCAGGTCAAGCACATGGTGCGTCTTGGCGAAGGCGGTTTTGTCCATAACCGCCTCCAGGACGAGGCCATGAACCGCACTCTCGGGGTGTTGCGCGGTCTGGCTGAAATGTGCGCGGTATATGAAACTTCGGAAATCGTGGCCATCGCCACGGCCGCCGTGCGCGATGCGGAGAACGGTCAGGACTTCATCCTCAGAGTGAGGGAAAAGACCGGCATTGACTTCACCGCGGTTTCGGGCAGGGAGGAAGCCCGTCTGATTTACCTCGGCGTATCCAGCGGGCTGGAGCGCAGCGACAAGCTGCGGCTGTTCATTGATATCGGCGGCGGCAGTACCGAGCTGATTGTGGGAAATTCACAGGAGTACAGGAACCTTGATTCCGTCAAGCTGGGATGTGTGCGCCTGACCAATCTTTTTTTCAAGGGAAGCACGGGGCCGGTTTCTCCCCGTGAGTACGCCGCGCTGCAGGCTCATATCCGCAATGCGGCGCTGCACTCCTTCCAGCGGATCGCGGACTTTGATATCGAAGAGGCGGTAGCCAGCTCCGGCACGGCCCAGAACCTCGCGGAAATTGCCGCCGCCCGCGAGGATGCGGACGCCGTCCGTGAAGGCAGACCGTCCAGGGCATCCCGGCATGTCCTCAGTTATGACGGACTGATCCGGGCGGTGCGGGAACTGTGTTCCCTCGGGCTTGAAGCCCGGCGGGAAATTCCCGGCATCAATCCCAACCGGGCGGATGTCCTCATCGCGGGAGCGGCCATTCTTCAGACCGTGATGGAAGAACAGGGCTTTGAAAGTGTCACGGTGAGCGGCCGCAACCTTCAGAACGGCATTCTCGTGGACTATCTCATGCGCATGGCCCCGGAGCGCGAGGGAACGGCGCTGCCCTCACGGGAGGAAAGTGTCCTCCAGCTTGCCCGCTTCTGCCGTTTTGAGGAAAAGCATGCCTTTCATGTGGCGAAACTTGCGCTGGAGCTGTTCGACAGCGCCGGAACTCTGGGGATGAACAGCTCTCCTCCCGTTTCGCGCGAGCTTCTGTATTACGCCGCCCTGCTGCACGATATCGGCATATTTATCGCCTTTGCCAATCACAATGCACACAGTCACTATCTTATCCGCAATACGGAGCTGCTCGGCTTCACTGACCGGGAAATTGAAATTATGGCCGCTCTGGCATATTTTCACCGGAAACGTCCGTCCAAAAAGCAGCCTGTTTTTCTCCAGCTTAATGAGGATATTCGGGAGGATGTCCGCCTGCTTTCCGTATTTCTCAATCTGGCGGAGCGTATGGACAAGAGTCACCGGCAGGTCGTGCGCGCGGCCCGCTTCACCCGCGCGGGAGACGGCTGGCTGGAACTGCATGTCCTGGTTGCCGAAGACTGCCCCATTGAGCTTGAGGAAATCGCACGCGGCGGCAAACTGATCAGGAAAAGCTGCGGCATGCGGGTCGCGCTCCGGCCCTGTCAGGAGCAAGCCGTTTTTGAAAGCGCCGTGGGCCAGACGATGAGGCCAGCAGGACAGTGAGACAGGACCCTGCACGGCGGATATGTTTAATCACAACATACCCTGAGGAGTAACCATGTTTGAAACCGTTGCCCTTGGTCGGCGCTGCGGCGACAAGGAATACGCCGAGCTGGCGCCGCAGTTGCGCATGCGCTTGTTTGAGGCCCAGCGTCAGTGCAGGGAGCGCGGAATCCCCCTGCTGATCATCATTGCGGGTATCGACGGTTCGGGGCGCGGCTCTGTGGTCAATCTGCTGTCGGAATGGATGGACAGCAAGTTTGTACGCAACCATGTGTTCTGGATGGAAACAGATGAGGAGCGCGAACGTCCGGATGACTGGCGGTACTGGCGCTGTCTGCCTGCCGAGGGCAGGACGGGCGTGTTTGTCGGCGGCTGGTACGGCCCTTCGCTGCGGCTGTTCTGCTGCGGCGAAATCAAGGAACATGAGTTCTGCGCCCGTATGCACCACTGGCGGGGACTGGAGGCCAGCCTTGCGGATTCGGGCATGGCGCTGGCCAAGATATGGCTGCATCTGGACAAGAAGACGCATGACCGGCGCTTGAAAAAACGTCTGCAAAACAGGGAAGTGCATCATTTCACGCCCTATGACAAGAAAACGGCGGAAAACTACGAAGGTCTGGCCGGGGCCGCGTCAAAGGCCATTACACTGACTGACAGGGCCGATGCGCCGTGGATTATTGTAGATGCCGCCGATGCGAATTATCGTAATCTGGCTGTGGCGCGGGCCGTGATCGGCGCGGTGGAGCGGACCGTTGCAGCCCGGGATGCGAAGGCCGCCCGGGTACGGCTCGAAGAGGACGGAGCGGCGGACGATATCACGCGGGAAGGCGTCATTTCCACGCTGGAAGCCATTGATCTTTCCGCCGGCGCAGATCACGCGGCCTACAAGAAAGAACTGGCCGAACTTCAGTCCGAATTGCGGGAGCTGACCTATCGGGCCTACAGAAAGGGCATTTCCAGCACGCTGGTTTTTGAGGGGTGGGACGCCGCGGGCAAGGGCGGGGCCATACGCCGACTTCTGGCGGGCGTGGACGCGCGCATTTCACAGGTCATTCCCGTCAGCGCCCCCTCGGATGAGGAGCGCGCGCACCATTATCTGTGGCGTTTCTGGCGGCATGTGCCCCGTGCGGGTTTTGTCACCGTCTATGATCGGTCCTGGTACGGGCGGGTGCTGGTGGAGCGGGTGGAGAGGCTGACGCCGCGCGAGGACTGGAGCCGCGCCTATGCGGAAATCAATCTTTTCGAGGCGCAGCTCACGGCCCGCGGCAACATTCTGCTGAAGTTCTGGCTGCACATATCGCCCGACGAACAGTTGCGACGCTTCAGGGAGCGTGAGGAGATACCGTGGAAGCAGTACAAGATAACGGCGGAAGACTGGCGCAACCGGGAAAAGTGGCCCGAGTACATGCGTGCGGCTGATGAAATGTTTCTGCGCACCAGCACGGCATATGCGCCGTGGAATGTTATCGCCGCCGAGGACAAGAAGTTTGCCCGCCTTTCCGTGCTGCGCGCCTGCCGGGACGCCCTGCGGACGGCCCTGCACCGCCCCCGCAAAGCGCTTCGCCATTGAAGTGTCCACGGAGTCTGACAGGGCGGGAGTCATCTCTGCGCTCCTTCAGAGGCCCCGCTCCTCCTCTTCCTCCTGTCAGGGGGCGCAATTCACTTGCGGCGTGAGGCTTCAGGCGTGAAACCTGCGAGCCGGAACACAGAGTCCGGCCAGCAGATATCTTCAATCATATCCGGGGAGAGGAAGGGAAGAGATATTCGCCTTTTCGGTGATTTTCTGGATGTTTCGTTTGAATTTCAGATAGTTGAAATACAGCTTTCATTTGAGGATGTGAATGCCCCGAAGGGGAAACAGGCTTGTCTTTCAGCCGGAATTCCGGCAAAAGCATCACGTCTGCCCGGGGTGTTCCGTCCTTTTATCCGCAGCATGCTTCACAGCGAAGGGCGGCTGCCGGGCGTTCTTCCGCTGTCTGTACAGAGCCGCTCCGGCAGTTGCGGAACTGCGCGGCATGCACGTTTAATCCGTATCAGGAGGGAAATTCCGAATACCCTGTCCCCGGCCCGGAACATCAACCTTTTCCCCGTGTGCTTGAGAACCACGTAAAAAACAAGTTATGAAAAAGAACAGCGTTTCTCTTTCCTTCATGCTGCTCGGCATCGTGTTCTGTGTCTGCCTTATTGCTTCCAACCTGCTGGAAACCAAAATCATTCAGATCGGCTCGTTTACCATTACGGCTGGTTTTCTGGTCTTTCCCGTTTCCTACATCATCAACGACTGCATTGCGGAAGTATGGGGGTTTCGCAAGGCCAGGCTCATTATCTGGCTCGGCTTTGCCATGAATTTTGCCATGATTGCCCTGTTCCAGCTTGCCCTTGCCCTGCCCGCCGCTCCTTTCTGGGAAGGCGAAACGGCGTTCCGCTTTGTTTTCGGGCTTGCCCCCCGTATCGCGGCCGCCAGTCTGATGGCCTTTCTGGCAGGCTCCTTCCTCAATGCCTATGTCATGAGCAGGATGAAGCTCGCCAGTGACGGGCGGAATTTTTCAGCCCGGGCGGTACTCTCCACACTGATCGGGGAGAGTGCGGATTCCCTGATTTTTTTTCCGCTGGCTTTTGGCGGCCTGATGCCCGCGCATGAACTGGCAAAACTGATGCTGATTCAGGTGGTGGCCAAGACGGCATATGAAATTGTCGTTCTGCCCGTGACCATACGGGTGGTGGATGCTCTCAAGAAGATTGAGGGCGTGGATATCTATGATGAGGATATTTCCTATAATATCCTGAAAATCAGGGAAATCTGACATGTCTTTCAGCAGCGATGCCGTCAGAAGCGGCCATGGAGAGGGGGCGTTCTCTGATTCCCGCTCCGGGGAGGGGCTCAGCCTGCTGGGGCGTACCGCGGAGTATTGCCGGGATTACGCTCCGGAAGTGCTGGAGACATTCACCAACAAACACCCGGACAACGATTACTGGGTACGTTTCAACTGTCCGGAGTTCACCAGCCTCTGTCCCATTACCGGCCAGCCGGATTTTGCGGAAATCCGCATCAGTTATCTTCCGGACAGGAAAATGGTGGAGAGCAAGAGCCTCAAGCTTTATCTGTTCAGCTTCCGCAACCATGGAGATTTTCATGAGGATTGCGTGAACGTGATCATGAAGGATCTTATCCGGCTCATGGAGCCCAAATATATAGAAGTTACGGGCATATTTACCCCGAGGGGCGGGATTTCCATCTGGCCCTATGCCAATTACGGCCGTCCCGGCACGGAATATGAGGAGCTTGCCCGTTACCGTATGCGCCACCATGACTTATAGAGCCGGAGTCAGGCGAAGCGAGACTGAAGCCGCGCCGCCGGAGCAGCCGCAATTCACTTGCGGCGTCTGGCTCCGGCTTCAGGTGTGAAACCTGCGGGGCAAACATGGTGCCTGGCTGGCAGGCATTTCAGCAGCAAAATACCTGCCGGGGCGTGGTTGCGGGCCGAATAAACTTTTCCCGAGGCGGGATATTGACATCTGTTACCTCCCAACGTAGGGAATTTACAAAATGTTTTATGGTTTTCAGCATGTTGCGGGAGGTCGGACATGGGCAACGGAAATTATTTTCAACCGGAGATAGAATGCGCGTCACAGGAGCAGATCCGCGCATGGCAAAATGAGCGCCTGTGCAGGACTGTGAGGCGCGTGTATGAAAATGTGGCCTATTACAGGAACCTGATGGACAAAAAGGGAGTAACACCGGATGATGTGAGATCGGTGGATGATCTCCACAAGCTGCCCTTTCTGACCAAGGATGATCTTCGCAACGCCTATCCCTATGGATTGCTGGCATGCCCGCGTTCCGAATGTGTGCGGATTCAGTCCACCAGCGGAACGACAGGGAAGAGAGTGGTTGCCTTTTACACGCAGCACGATATTGATCTTTGGGACGACTGCTGCGCGCGGGCTCTTGCGGCCGCCGGCGGAACCAGGGACGATGTGGTTCATGTCTGCTACGGTTACGGACTTTTCACCGGAGGCCCCGGATTGAACGGGGGCTCTCACAAGCTGGGGTCGCTTACGCTTCCCATGTCTTCCGGAAATACGGAGCGCCAGATACAGTTCATGTGTGATCTGGAATCAACCATTTTGTGCTGTACGCCCTCATATGCATCCTATCTTGCTGAAAGCATCATGGAAAAGGGACTGCGCGACAAGATAAAGCTCAAGGCGGGCATTTTCGGCGCGGAAGCCTGGAGCGAGGAGATGCGCCGCGATATCGAGAGAACTCTGGGCATCAAGGCATATGATATTTACGGTTTGACGGAAATCACCGGTCCCGGCGTCTCATTTGAGTGCAGCGAGCAGACGGGAATGCACATAAATGAGGATCATTTCATTGCCGAAATCATCGACCCGAAAACCGGTGAAGTGCTCCCCGAGGGAGAAAAAGGGGAGCTGGTATTTACCAGTATCACCAAGGAAGCCTTTCCGCTTATCCGGTATCGCACGCGGGATATCTGTGTTCTGTCCCGCAAGAAATGCTCCTGCGGCCGTACGCACGTCAAGATGTCCAAGCCCATGGGGCGCAGTGATGACATGCTTATTATCAAGGGAGTCAACGTATTCCCCTCGCAAATTGAAACAGTGCTTATCAACAAGGGGTATCCGGCCAATTATCAGATTGTTGTCGGCCGCGTGAAAAACAGCGATACGCTGGATATTCAGGTGGAAATGACGAATGAAATGTTCTCCGACAGCATGAGTACGGTCTCCGCCAAGGAAAAGGAACTGGTGGAGGCCCTCAAGTCCATGCTGGGCATTTATGCCAATGTCAAGCTGGTTGCTCCCAAAACCATTACCCGGAGTGAAGGCAAGGCTGTACGCATAATTGACAACCGTAATCTGTATTGAAAGGAGCGGGAGATGACAATCAATCAGATTTCTGTTTTTATAGAAAACAAGGCGGGAAAATTATCAGCCTTTACTCATCTGCTGCGGGAGCAGGGGATAGATATCAGGGCGCTTTCCATAGCTGATGTTGAGGATTACGGCATACTGAGAATCATTGTCGATGATGTATACAAGACATCAACCGTATTAAAAAATGCGGATTATGTATTCAAGATAACTCCTGTACTGGCTATCCCTCTCAAGGATTCCGCAGGAGGACTGGCCGACGTTCTGGATGTGCTTGGCGATAATGATATAAATATTGAATATCTTTATGCGTTTGTGGCGCGGCAAAGGGACAGGGCTTTCGTCATCTTCCGGGTTGAAGATAATGAGAGAGCCATCAAGGTTCTGAGTGACCACAACTATACGCCGGTGACACAGGACGAACTCAGGCTTGATCAGGAGTAGGAACACTCAGCGGCAGGACTCCGCCGCAAAGCCGGAACAGCCGCAATTCATTTGCAGGCGTCCCGGCTTTGCGGTGTGAAATCTTCGAGCTGGAGCATTTCGCCCATGAAATGCTCTACGGAGTCGAGCGGGGCGAGATGAAGCCGCTCCGACGGAGGCGTGAAACCTGCGATCCGGACACAGGACTGGCTGGCAGATATGTGTAAAACGCTTTGGGGCGGAGGCGGCCGGCAGGAAACCTCAACACGAAATGCCTTTTCAAGACCAGCGGACTGCTGGTCTTTTTCCGCGCTTTGTTGCTGAAGACGCAGGGGGGAACAGGATTGCGCGCGCCGGAAGTTTAAGGCGCCGGATGCCCCGCGAAGCTTCACTTTATTTTTGAGATATACTGGCGGAGGCGTATAGGAGTCGAACCTACCGACGGCCTCGCGACCGTCCACTGGTTTTGAAGACCAGGCGCCACACCGGTAACGATACGCCTCCGCAGAAGAATCAATGTACCCGCGGCAGGAGTTTTTGGCAAGACCGCGGACGGGTGACGGCAGCGGCAGCTTCAGACCGGGAAAATGGGTCAGTTCCTCATTGTCAAATGCCTCTTCACGCATTACAGTAAAAAAGAAGTACATGCGCGCCCGCGCGCGGATCTTTTTCCGGTTCGGCATGGCCTGTCCGGATGGGGAAAAGAGCGCCGGGCGTTTGGAGCATACGCCCCTGAGGGCGAAAATGAAGAAGGAACAGGCAGCCACGGAGGCAGCTTTGAATCAGTTTTCCCGTAATCTGTTGCTTTGGGCGCTCATCTCGCTGGCGATGGTGGTGCTCTTCAACCTGTTCAACCAGCCCTATTCCTCGCAGCAGTCTCTTGCCTACAGTGATTTTCTCGCTCAGGTAGACAGGGGTGAGGTGAAGGATGTGCGCATCCAGGGGCACAAGATTTTCGGTCAGAATCAGTCGGGGCAGAGCTTTGAAACGTATGCTCCCAATGATCCGGCTCTGGTCAATCATCTGCTGGAACGCAATGTCGGCATCAAGGCCGAGGCTCCGGAGGAGCCTCCCCTTGCCATGAGCCTGCTTATTTCCTGGTTCCCCATGCTGCTGCTTATCGGAGTATGGATTTTCTTCATGCGCCAGATGCAGGGCGGCGGGGGCAAGGCCATGTCGTTCGGGCGCTCGCGCGCCCGCATGATGACGCAGGATCAGACCAAGGTCACTTTCGCCGATGTTGCCGGCGTGGATGAAGCCAAGGAAGAGCTGGCTGAAGTGGTAGAATTCCTGTCCAATCCGCGCAAGTTCACGCGGCTTGGCGGACGTATCCCCAAGGGCGTGCTGCTTGTCGGCCCTCCGGGAACAGGCAAGACGCTGCTGGCCCGGGCCGTGGCCGGGGAGGCAGGAGTGCCTTTCTTCTCCATATCCGGCTCGGATTTTGTGGAAATGTTCGTGGGCGTCGGCGCTTCCCGCGTGCGCGACCTGTTCACCCAGGGCAAGAAAAACGCCCCCTGCCTGATTTTTATCGACGAAATCGACGCGGTGGGCCGCCAGCGTGGCGCGGGGCTGGGCGGCGGTCATGATGAACGCGAGCAGACTCTTAATCAGCTGCTGGTGGAAATGGACGGCTTTGAATCCAATGAAGGCGTCATTCTTATTGCGGCAACCAACCGTCCGGACGTGCTCGATCCCGCTCTGCTGCGGCCCGGCCGCTTTGATCGGCAGGTGGTGGTGTCCACTCCCGATCTGCGCGGTCGTCAGCGTATTCTCGAAGTGCATACCCGCCGTACTCCGCTGGATCGTGACGTCAATATCGAAGTGCTGGCCAAGGGCACTCCCGGCTTTTCCGGCGCGGATCTCGAGAATCTGGTGAATGAGGCTGCTCTGCAGGCCGCCAAGCTGAACAAGGAAGTCCTCAGCATGGCGGACTTTGAATACGCCAAGGATAAGGTCCTCATGGGCAAGGAGCGCCGGAGTCTCATCCTCAGCGATGAAGAAAAGCGCATCACCGCCTATCATGAGGCGGGGCACGCCCTTGCGGCCAAAAAGCTGCCCGGTTCCGATCCGGTGCACAAGGTATCCATCATTCCCCGCGGCCGCGCTCTCGGCGTAACCATGCAGCTGCCCGAGGAAGACCGCCACGGCTATTCCCGCACCTATCTGCGCAATAATCTGGTTGTGCTTCTGGGCGGACGCGTGGCCGAGGAACTGGTCATGAACGAAATCACCACCGGCGCAGGCAACGATATCGAGCGGGCATCCAAGATGGCCCGCAAGATGGTCTGCGAGTGGGGCATGAGCGAAGCCATCGGCCCGCAGGCTATAGGCGAGCATGAGGAAGAAGTGTTCCTCGGCCGCGAATGGGGGCATTCCAGCATGGTGAGCGAAGAAACATCGCGCCTGGTGGACGCCGAAATCAAGGGGCTTCTGGAAGAGGCGCGTCAGCGCTGCCGCAGGCTTCTGGAGGAAAATATCGACGCTCTGCATGCCATAGCCGGTGCGCTGCTTGAACGGGAAACCATCAGTGGTGACGATATTGACCTGCTGATGGAAGGCAGGCCTCTGCCCCCTTTCAACCCGTCCGGCAAGCCCGTTCCGTCCGGTTCCGCCGCATCGTCCGGCTCCGTGCGCGACGAGGCGGACCCGGCGCATCAGTCTGCTCCGTCCGCCGCTCAGGAGGAAGAGTTCGTGCTGAGCGCGGAGGAGCCGACGGACAGGGCCGATGATACGACGCTGGATGAAGGCGGCGGGGCAGGACAGCCCGGAGACCCGAAACGTGAAGGAAAAGGGGATATTCTGGGCAACGGCGCAGCAAGGGAGTCTTCCGATGCCAACTTCGGGCGTTCCATGCCGGATGGTCGGAGCATGGATTCTTCAGGACCGGATGACGACCGGCAGCCCCGGTGACTTGAGGATACCCGGTCTGCTGAACAGGGTGTGGATTCCCACCGGTTGAGAGGCAGGAGCAGTTCATCAAAAATTCCTTTGTGGTTTGAGATCTCCCCCCTTCAGGGGGAAAAGAGGAGTTGACAAGACGGCGAAGCCGATGAAATCCTTTTTCGTAACCTCTCCTCTCAGGGAGGGGCAATCCGCACGACCCCTATCCGTCGGCTGCGGAGTTAGTCGACGGATAGGGGCGACTGTGGATTGAAACATTTGCGCATGAAGCGGCGAACCGGATGCCTTTTCAGGCCGGTCTGTGAAAAATAAAGGTTGATACGCCTCACTGGGGATTGATGATGCTCCGGAACGGACAGAAATATGAACACAGGGCGTCCGCCCCTGTCTGGCGTCTGCGGGAAGGGCGCGTGTGCCCGCCTTCCCGCCTGGGCGGGCTGTATGTCTGGGGTATCGTCAACATCACTCCTGATTCGTTCTATGACGGGGGAAGCCATTCCACGCCGGAAAGCGCTCTGGAGCACGCGCGTCTGCTTCACGGACAAGGGGCGGATGTGCTTGATCTGGGCGGAGCCTCATCCCGTCCCGGTGCGGCGGATGTGTCCGCCGAGGAGGAAATCCGCCGTGTGCTTCCTGTTCTTTCCTCCCTGCTGAGAGAGAGGGAAGCCCCTCCCGCCGCCGGAGGCACGCGTCAGGGTTTTCCGCTGATCTCGGTAGATACCTGGCGTGCTGCCGTGGCTCGGGCGGTTCTGGAAGCGGGGGCGGACATTATTAACGATATTTCCGCCTTTGCCTGGGAACCGGATATGCTGGAGGCTGTGGCGGCGCACCGCCCAGGCTATGTGCTTATGCACTGTCAGGGCAGGCCTGGTACCATGCAGGATGCGCCCGCCTACGCGAATGTGACGGATGAGGTGCTGGCCTTTTTTGAGGAGAGAATGGACGCGCTTGTCCGTGCCGGTCTGCCCGAGGAACACATCCTGCTGGACCCGGGCATCGGTTTCGGCAAACGCCTTGAGCACAACCTCGCGCTGCTGCGCGGCATGGAACGCCTGTTTTCCCTGGGGCGCCCCGTGCTGCTCGGCATATCGCAGAAATCCATGTTCGGCGACTTGCTCGGTCTGGACAGGACGGAACGGGGAGAGGCCACGGATATCGTGACGGCTCTCATGGCCGCGCGCGGCGTGGCACATCATCGGGTACATGATGTGGCATCTGCGGTTCAAGCCCTGCGTCTGACCGATGCCTGCCGCGGGGTGTGAGTATGCCGTTCCTGGCGCAGCTTCCCTTTTCCTGGCGGGATGTTCTGGACATTCTCGCGGTGGCCTGCCTGTTTTATTACACCATCAGCTTCGTGCGCGGCACACGGGCTGTGGCGGCGCTCAGCGGGCTCATGGTGCTGCTGGTCGTCTATACGCTGGCGCAGTTGCTGGGGCTGTTCACGCTGGGGTGGCTGCTGGAAAAGGTATTTGGTTCTCTGGTTCTGATCATTGTGGTGCTTTTTCACGAAGATATCCGCCAGGCTCTTTCCCGGTTCAGTGTCCGCGCGCTGTTCAAGCGCAGACGAACCATGCGCGAGGCGCAGATTCAGATGCTCGCCTCAACTGCCCTGGAACTGGCGAAAAAGCATATCGGGGCGATCATCGTGCTGGAGAAACAGATGCCGCTGGGGGACTTCATGTCCAAGGGCGTGAAGCTGGACGCCGAGGTTTCCCATGATCTGCTGTTCACCATATTCTTCCCGAATACGGCGCTGCATGACGGCGCGGTCATCATTGACAAAAACGGTCGTATCGCGGCGGCGGGATGTGTGTTGCCTCTTGCCGCGGTGGAGCGTCAGCATTTCGGAACCCGCCACCGGGCGGCCCTGGGCGTGACGGAAGTCAGCGACGCTGTTGCGCTGGTTGTTTCCGAAGAACGCGGCGAGGTGACTCTGGCGCAGGCGGGCAGGCTTTCCAATCCTCTGACCCAGGATCGGCTGGAACGGATTTTGAGCAATGTTCTCAGTCAGTAAGCAGCATCTGCAAACGGCGCTTTCCATTCTGCTTTCCCTCGTATTCGCGGTGGGCCTCTGGTATGTGGTCACGGGAAGCGCGCAGGTTGAAGCCGATGTAGCGGTGCGGGTTGAATATCGCGGCCTGTCTTCCGGCCTGCTGGTGGAAGAAGGAATGATAAACAGCGTCAACGTGCGCCTGCGCGGCCCGGCTGAGCTGCTGCGCAGTCTGCATGACAGAGATCTGACCTATACGGTGGACTTGTCCGAGGTAAGGCGCGGGGCCAACGTGATTCCCCTTGAACCGGGCAGACTGCTGGAATTCAAGGCGTACGAGGTGGTCAGTTCCCGGCCCAACCGGCTGGTGCTGGAAGTGGATGCTCTGGCGGAAAAGATTGTGCCGCTGGAAGCCTCGGTGATCCCTCCGGGGGAAAACTCGGAGCTGCGTCTGGCCAATGTCTTGCTGGAGCCGTCTTTTGTAACGGTGCAGGGGCCGGAGCATATTGTCAGGACTCTGGAAAAGCTGGATGTGAACTATGATGCGAACCGTGAGGCGGAATCCGGACCTCGCAGCGTCAATCTGGCGATTGTCGCGCCGGATCTGGTGGAAGTGACACCCCCGGTAACCACGCTCCGCTATACTCTGACCGCAAAGACGGAACTGCTGGATCTTGAACGTCTGGTACAACTGGACGGCGGTTCGATGAGCGAATATACAGTGACGCCGCCGCGTGTGAAACTGCGGGTGGATGTACCGGAAGCCAGAATGCATGATTCAAGCTATCTTGCATCAATCCGGGTGCTCGCCAGAGTGCCGGAACTGGCGAGAGGCGCCGGCGCCCGCGTGTCCGTGCTGGTGATGCTTCCGCCCGGCGCGCATCTGGTGGATGTGGAGAATCTGGATGTTCAGCTGACGCGGAAGAGCGTGCCGGATGAGGACAGGCCGCTGGAGTAGCGCGGGCCGGAACTTCGCAGCGACAGTATGGAAGCGCATCTTGCAACGGGAGAGGCCATGAGCCAGAGATTTTTCGGTACGGACGGTCTGCGCGGCCGTGTCAATGTATGGCCGCTCACCGCGGATATGGCCCTGCGTCTGGGGCTTGCGGCCGGTACGCTGTTCCGGGACGGAGAACGGCGGCATACGGTGATTATAGGCAAGGATACCCGCCTTTCGGGATATATGTTTGAAACGGCTCTTACTGCGGGGTTGTGCGCCGCCGGTATGGACGTGTTTCAGGTGGGGCCGCTGCCCACTCCGGCCATTGCCTTTCTCACCCGCAACATGCGGGCCGATTTCGGCGTGGTGATTTCCGCTTCGCACAACCCCTACCACGATAACGGCATCAAGTTTTTCGACCGGGACGGCATCAAGCTGCCGGACGAGGTTGAGGATCGCATGGCCGAGCTGGTGCTCGACAGGGAGTACGAGTGGGAATACCCTCCCTCCGACAAGGTGGGGCGGGCGTATCGTATTGTGGACGCGCCAGGCCGCTATATCGTTTACCTCAAGAACAGTTTCCCTCTGAACATGACGCTGGAAGGCATGCGTGTGGTTATCGACTGCGCCAACGGGGCCAATTACAAGGTAGCCCCTCTGGCGCTGGAAGAGCTTGGCGCGGAGGTTTTCCGGCTTGGCACGCAGCCTGACGGTCTGAATATAAACTATCAGTGCGGGGCGCTGTATCCCGAGGCCATGCAGGCCAGAGTGCGGGAGGTTCGCGCGGATATCGGGCTGGCCCTGGACGGCGACGCGGATCGGCTTATCGTGGCGGATGAAAAGGGCCGCATTCTCGATGGAGATCAGATTATGGCCCTGTGCGCTGATGACATGATGCGCCACGGTACACTGCATGACAACGTGCTGGTTGGTACGGTGATGAGCAACATGGCTCTGGAGGTATTCATGGAGGAGCGCGGCGGCAGACTGGAACGCACCAGAGTGGGCGACCGCTATGTGGGCGAAGCCATGCGCCGTCTTGATGCCACGCTGGGCGGAGAACAGTCGGGGCATCTCATTTTCCGCAATTACAGCACAACGGGAGACGGGCTTCTGGCGGCGCTTCAGGTACTGCGTATCATGCGCGAGCGCGGGAAGCCCCTTTCCGAACTGGCGGATCAGCTTCAGCTTTATCCGCAGCGTCTGATCAGCGTGCCGGTACAGCGCAAGCCTCCGCTGGAAGAATGTTCTGAAATACGGGAAGCCGTGCGCGCGGCCGAAGCGGAACTGGCGGAGCCAGACAAGCGGGGGCGTGTGCTGCTGCGCTATTCCGGTACGGAGAATGTCTGCCGGGTCATGGTGGAAAGTTCGCGCGAGGATGTCGTTCAGCGTCTGGCCAGAGATCTTTCCAATGTCGTGCGCAGGGTTCTCGGATAATCGGCGCCGACCGCTTTTATGCTTGACCGCAGCCCGGAATGATGCGCCGGACATGTTGTCAGGAATTCCTTTAGGGGGTGAAGTTTCCCCTCCCCGGGGGGAAGCGTGTCTTGACAAGCCGGTAAAGCCGATGAAATCGTTTTTTGTACCTTCCTGTTTCGGGGAGGGACAATCCGCGCCGGAGCAGCATGTGCGAAGTTCGCTTTCCTCCGGCGTGCAACCGAAGAATTTCAGGAGAAGCTGCTATGAATATACGCAAGGTTGTTATTCCCGTGGCCGGCTGGGGAACCCGGTCTCTGCCTGCGAGCAAGAATATTCCCAAGGAAATGCTGCCCATCTACAACAAGCCGGTCATCCAGTATGTTGTGGAAGAGGCCATGCATTCCGGCGTGACGGATGTTGTGTTTGTCACCAACCGGGAAAAGAGCGTCATCGAGGATCACTTTGATTACAATCTTCAGCTGGAAAGCGTGCTGGAACGATCGGGCAAGAAGGAGCTGCTGGCCAAGGTGCGTCAGGTCGCTGAAATGGTGAACGTCATGGCCGTACGGCAGAAAAAGCAGCTCGGGCTGGGGCACGCCGTGCTGTGCGCGGAAAATGCCGTGGGGAATGAACCTTTTGTGGTCATGGTGGGCGACGATCTGATCATCAATGAAGTGCCTGGTGTGCAGCAGTTGGTGGACGTGGCGCGTGCCGAGAACAAGCCGGTCATCGGCGTCATGGAAGTGCCTCCGCACAAGGTGGACAAGTATGGCATCATTGCCGGAAGGGAGTGCGGTGACGGCGTATATGAAATTACCGATATGATAGAGAAGCCCGCTGTGGGAGAGGCTCCGTCCAATCTGGCGATTATCGGACGCTATGTGCTGACGCCCGATATCTTCCGCCACCTGCGTGAAATCAAACCCGGCCACGGCGGGGAAATCCAGTTGACCGATGCCCTTGCATCCCTGGCAAGGGAACGCGGCATGCTGGCCGTAAAAATGAAAGGTGAGCGTTTCGACGCCGGCGACTGGGTGGACTACCTCACCGCCAACCTTTATTTTGCGTTGAAGGAAGAGCACCTGCAGCCCAAACTGCTTGCGCGTGTGAGGAAAATGCTTGGGGACTATCCCTCCGGCCGTGCGGAATAGCGCGGCAGGAAGCCGCGCGGCCGCGCAGCGGAGCGAAGCGTTTTCCGCGCAAAACGCGAGCGAGAGCGAATGTCCCCCAGGACGGGGGCTGAGCGTCATGGAGAGTCGGAGCACCTGCAGCCCAAACTGCTTGCGCGTGTGAGGAAAATGCCTGGAGACTATCCCTCCGGCCGTGCGGAATAGCGCGGCAGGAAGCCGCGCGGCCGCGTTCTGTATCGTCTGCGTCTTTTTATCCTGAGGGCGGGCCTTGACGGAGCGAGTGCCTTCCAGTGCCCGGAGGGAAGCTGTACAAGGCTGTCGAGGCTGCGGGCAGCTTCCTTTTTGCTGAAGACGCACATGGAGATGGCGGGCTGGGGTGAAAGGGGAAACTTCATGTTTTCCAGGGAGAAAGTCTTTCGTTTTCCGGGAGTTTTTGTTTCCCCTTGCCATGAAAACTTCTCTGTGCTAGAACGAGACGGTTAGATATTGTTCATCTTTTTATTTATAGCATATTTTTTGCATAATCCCGGTCTGTAAGGATGTCTCTCTATGGCTCTTGAGCTTAAACAGCAACTTAAACTCAGCCAGCAGCTTCTGATGACGCCGCAGTTGCAGCAGGCAATCAAGCTGCTCCAGCTGTCGCGCCTTGAGCTGGTTGATACCGTTCAGCATGAGCTTATGGAGAATCCGTTTCTTGAGGAAGGAGAGGATAGCCCTCTGGAAAGCCGCGGAGGGGTGGATGCCGTGGCCGGTGCGGAGAGTTCCGAGCGCCATGAGGAGCATGACGCCTACGACAAGGACATCGCGGGCAGTGCCGACTGGGAAGACTATCTCGGCGACCTCTCCAGCGCGCCCAAGCTGGCTTCATCCCGCGAGTATGAACTTTCGGAGGAAATCAGCAGTCTGGAGGCCAGACACGCGGCCAAGCCCACGCTGGAATCCCATCTGATGTGGCAGCTTCGTCTTTCCTCCCTGAGCGACGAGCAGAAGGAAATCGGCGAACTGGTGATTGGAAATCTGGATTCCGCCGGATATCTGCGCGCCAGTAATGAAGAAATTGCCGAACTCGGCAGGGTGAGCCCGTCCGAGGTGGAGCCGGTGGTCAGGGCCGTCCAGCGTTTTGATCCCGTGGGGGTGGCTTCGCGCTCGCCGCAGGAATGCCTGCTGGTGCAGATTGAAGTGCTCAAGTATGATCGCGATCCCATTCTGGTGGATCTGGTGCGCCAGCATCTGGAGGATCTGGAAAACCGGCGTTATAAGCCGCTTCTGCGCAAGTTCAGGCTGGATATGGACACGCTCAAGGAATACATTGACGTGATCCAGTCGCTTGATCCCATGCCCGGAGCCAGCTTCGGGGAAGGCGAACCCATGTTTGTCAGCCCGGATGTGTATGTGTATCCGATGGATGGAGATTTTGTCATACTGCTTAATGACGACGGACTTCCCAATCTTCAGATCAGTACCATGTATAATGACGGAGATGCGTTCTGTTCCGAAAAAGACAAGGAATACATGAATGAAAAGCTGCGGGCAGCAACCTGGCTCATCCGCAGTCTGGAGCAGCGCCAGCGTACCTTGTACAAGGTCATGGAGAGCATTGTAAAATATCAGCGCCCGTTCTTCGAGGAGGGCGTAACCAGGCTCAAGCCGTTGATCCTCAAGGATATCGCGGACGATATCAATATGCATGAGTCCACGGTAAGCCGCATCACCACCAACAAGTTTGTGGCCACGCCCCATGGCACGTTTGAACTCAAGTTTTTCTTCAACAGCGCTCTCGGCATGGAAGACGGGAGTCAGGTAGGGTCGGAAAGCGTAAAGGCTCTGCTCAAAAAATGCATTGCCGAGGAAGATCCGAAGAATCCTCTTTCAGATGAAAGACTGTGCGAGATACTCAAGGAGCATCTCGGGGTCAACATTGCCCGGCGTACGGTAGCGAAATATCGTACCGCGCTGGACATTCCCTCCTCTTCGCGCCGCAAAAGCCATTTCTGAAACGGACAGGCGCATTTCCGCATTTTCCCTCATGGCGGGGAAGCACAAGCATTTTTCAGACCCGGTATCATAATGAGCCGGGTTTAAGTCTTTCAAGAGGTCGCGGAAGCAATGTCACATGGAGCGGAGCCGATGGAAGTGCAGTTTGACAAGGCGCAGGTGCGCCAGCCGTGGATGCATGTTCCCGTCCGTCCCGCAGCAGAACTGCACGTTGCGCACAGCATGTTCTGCGCTGGAGCCGCAGGGAAAATCCCTCAGGCTCCCCGGCTCCCGGCCGGAGTTCTCCCTCAGGAGAGCGGGCATATGCCTTTCCGCAAATTATCATGACCTCACTGAGTTTCCCTGCATCTGGAGGATATGCCTGTCTTCACGGCGCTTCCTTGTCCTTGCGGTCGTCCGCGGAGCGTGGTAGGGCTATCCGATGTTCGATTCTTCTCTTTCCGTCAGCATTACCAATCTCGCCGTGGCTTTTGTCCCGGTGCTTCTCGGCATCATCCTGCATGAGGTCGCGCACGGATGGGCGGCTTCCCTGTGCGGCGATCATACCGCCCGCATGCTGGGCCGTCTGACCCTCAATCCTGTTCCTCACATTGATCCGATGGGGCTGGCCATGTTTGTGCTTACCGCGCTGGCAAGTCCTTTTGTCTTCGGCTGGGCCAAGCCGGTTCCCGTCAATCCGCGCAACATGAGAAATCCGGAGCGGGGCATGCTGCTTGTATCCGTGGCGGGGCCGCTGGCCAACATGCTGCTGGCCTTTGTCTGCGCGGGCGGGGCGGCCCTCATGTGGCGCTACGCCCAGACCGCAGGCATGACGGAAGGTTCCGCCGCGCATTTTCTGCTGCGCATGTTCGTGGTGGGAACACTGTCCAATTTCGCGCTGGCGTGGATTAATCTTGTGCCCATTCCGCCGCTGGACGGCAGTCATATCGTGGAGAGCTTTCTGCCGCGCCGTCTGGCCTGGCAGTATTCCCGCCTCGGGCGGTGGGGCTTTGTCATTCTGATTGTCCTGCTTGCGACGGGGCTGCTGGGCGCGATTCTCGGACCGCTCATCGAATGGTCGTCCGAACTCGCCTTTTCCTTCTATCGTCTGTTCTGAATCTGTTTCGCCGACCATTGTTTCCGGAGGTATCTGTCATGGCGAAGGAACGCACTGTATCCGGCATGAGGCCCACCGGGCCGCTGCATATCGGCCACTATTTCGGCGCGCTGAAAAACTGGGTGGCCATGCAGGAGGAGATGGAATCCTTCTTCTTCGTGGCGGACTGGCACGCCCTGACCAGTGACTACGCCGACACCACCCGTCTGCGCGAATATGTGCGGGAAATGGTGCTGGACTGGCTCTCCGTGGGGCTTGACCCGGACAAGTGCGCCATATACCGTCAGTCCGACATCAAGGAGACGGCGGAACTGCATCTTCTGCTTTCCATGATCACTCCGCTCGGCTGGCTGGAACGCAATCCCACCTACAAGGAACAGCAGCAGGAAATCACCACAAAGGATCTGGGGAATTACGGCTTCCTCGGCTATCCGGTACTCATGGCTTCCGACATCATCCAGCATCGGCCCCAGTGGGTGCCCGTGGGGCAGGATCAACTGCCGCACCTTGAGCTGACGCGCGAGACCGTGCGCCGTTTCAACCATCTGTACGGCGAGGTGTTCCCCGAGCCGCAGGCTCGTCTGACCCCCGCCGCCAAATGCCCCGGCCTGGACGGGCGCAAGATGTCCAAGAGCTACGGCAACGGCATTTTTCTGCGTGATGTCATGGCGGACATCGAGCCCAAGGTAAAGGGCATGTTTACCGACCCGGCCCGTCTGCGCAGGACGGATCCCGGCAACCCGGACGTATGCAATCTTTTCCCCTACCATGTGCTTCTGGCGGACAGGGCGACTCGGGATGAAGTGAGGGCCGGCTGCACCGGCGCGACCATGGGTTGCGTGCAGTGCAAGAAGATTTTCCTCCGGAACCTTGAGGAATTTCTGACGCCTCTGCACGAACGCCGTGCGCAGTTTGCCGCCAACCCCGGTCTGATTGACGAAATCCTGGCCGCCGGACGGGAGAAGGCCTCCGCGTCCATCAATGCCACCATGGCGCTGGTGCGCGAGGCCATGCATTTGTGATTTTTGTGCCCGAATCCATCGACTCGGCGCGGATTGTCATGGCACTTTCGCGCCGGGTCGGTTAAATTTCGCGGAGGTTGCGTCATGCTCCGAAACTTTTGTTCCTGTGGAGGAAACGTGTCCGACTCCGGTTTTTCTTCTCTTTTCCATCCCAAAATCGTTCCCGACCGGGAGGAACTGCTGCGCCGTCTTGCAGAGCCGCGCCGGGAGGGCGGGCGCATCGTCTTCACGAACGGCTGTTATGACATTCTGCATCCCGGCCATGTGGATCTGCTTGCCCGGGCCCGCGCTCTGGGCGACATGCTGGTGCTCGGGCTGAACAGCGATGATTCCGTGCGCCGTCTGAACAAGGGGCCGGGCAGACCGTTCAATTCCTTCTCCTCCCGTGCCTTTGTTCTGGCCCATCTTGCGTCCGTGGATTTCGTCACGGGTTTTGACGAGGATACGCCCCTGGAGCTGATCCGTGCCGTGCGGCCGCATGTGCTGGTCAAGGGCGGAGACTGGGCGCCGGAAAGTGTGGTCGGCCGTGAGGTTGTGGAGGCTGACGGGGGGGAGGTCCGGTGTCTGCCGCTGCTGGAGGGCTTTTCCACTACCGGACTGGCCCGGCGCATAGCCGATCTGGGCAGAAAGGGGCTCATGTGAGCAACCTTGCTGAAACAGCTCTGCTGGAAACCGAGCGCCGGGGGGACATGCTTGTCGTGACGGCCTCCGGGGTATGGTCCATGCGCGCACGGGCTGCCGAAGCCCGGAACATGAATCGTTCCGGCGAGACGGCGCTTGCGGCGCTGTCTTCCGGATCGGAGAGCGCTTCTTCCGCGCCGCGCGTGCTTGAACTGCGCGCGGATAGGCTGAAAGAGTGGGATTCCTCGCTTCTGGCGCTGTTTGCCGAACTCGCGGGCCGCGCTCGTCAGGCGGGGATGACGGTGGATTATGCCGGGCTGCCCGAAGGCATGGCCCGGCTGCTGGCTCTGGCTGACGCAAAGCGGGAAGGCGGCGCGCCGTCTGCCTCCGGGCAGGCGGGGAAAAACGCTTCCGGCGGAAAGAAAGCCGGCCCGGAACCTGCGGGCCTGCTGGAGCTTGTTGGCGGCAAGACTCTGGCTGTACCCGGCCTTACCCTTGCCGCGCTGAATTTCATCGGAGAAGTGACTGCCGGCTTCGGCCGCTTCTGTATCGGCAGGGCTGCTGTCAACTCCCGTGATATGTGGCGAGTATTCCGGCAGTGCGGTGTGGACGCTCTGGCCATTGTTTCCCTGACCAGCCTGCTGCTGGGGCTGATTCTGGCGTTTGTCAGTTCTCTCCAGCTCCGCGCCTTCGGTGCGGAGATCTATGTTTCCGCGCTGGTGAGCGTGTCCATGGTGCGCGTCATGGGGCCGGTGCTTACCGGGATTGTGCTGGCCGGACGCACCGGAGCCTCGTTTGCGGCGATCATCGGCAGTATGCAGGCCAATGAGGAGGTGGACGCGCTGATCACCTTCGGGCTTGATCCCGTGGATTTTCTCGTCCTGCCCCGGGTACTCGGGCTGGCCGTGATGACGCCTCTGCTGACGATATATGCCGACGTGATGGGCATACTGGGGGGCTTTCTTGTGGGCACCCTCATGATGGACATTTCTCCTTCCGCCTACTGGGAAAACACACTGGCGAACATGAGTCTCTCACAGATATGGATCGGCCTGCTGCACGCGCTGGTGTTCGGCTTTGTGGTGTCCATCACCGGCTGCTATCAGGGGCTGAAAGCCGGGCGTAATGTGGAGGCGGTGGGGCAGGCCACCACGGCGGCGGTGGTCAATTCCATCGTGGGCATCATCGTCTCCACCTCCGTCATCACCATCATGTTTACGGCGGTGTCGCTGTGAGCGCGGCGGAAAGGCAGACGGAAGCGCGGGAAGGCGGCGTCGCCATCCGGGCGGAAGGGCTTACCGTGTCCTATGGTCCAAAGATCATCCAGCGGGATCTGAATTTTTCGGTACGCCGGGGCGACGTGTTCGTGATCATGGGCGGCAGCGGATGCGGCAAGAGTTCCCTGATGCGTGTGCTCATGGGGCTGCTGCCGCCGGGAGCTGGGCGTGTGCTGTACGGCGGGGAAGACTTCTGGGCCGCGGCCTCCGCGCGTCGGGCGGAGATCATGCGCCGGGTGGGAGTGCTGTTCCAGAGCGGAGCCTTGTGGTCATCCCGCACGCTGGCGGAAAATGTCACCCTGCCGCTGGAATATTACACTGCGCTGCCGCCCCGGGCCCGGCGCTCCATTGCCTCGCTCAAGCTCGCGCAGGTGGGGCTGGCCGGATTCGAGGATTACTATCCCTCTGAAATCAGCGGAGGGATGAAGAAGAGGGCCGGGCTCGCCCGCGCGCTGGCGCTGGACCCGGAGATCGTCTTTTTTGACGAGCCTTCGGCCGGGCTTGACCCCCTGAGCGCGGCCCAGCTTGACGAGTTGATTCTTGAGCTGCGCGACAGCATGGGCATGACCGTGATCATGGTCACGCACGAGCTGCCCAGCATTTTTGCCGTGGCCGACGATGCCGTGTTTCTGGATGCGAAGCTGCGTACCCTTACCGCGCAGGGAAGCCCGCGCGAGCTGCTGCGCCGCGGCCCGGCGGAAGTCGCGCGGTTCCTCCGGCGGGGAAAGGGCGCGGAGGATGAAACGACCGAAGACGCCGGGGGCGACGCCCCGGACGGTGTCCGCGCGAAACGCGCGCCGGGAGCTGCCATATGACGGAAAAGGGAACCAAGACCCTGATCGGTTTTTTTGTAATGTGCGCGCTGACTCTTCTGATAGGGGGCGTGATGATTGTGGGGTCGGGGAGCTTTTCCTCGGCGGCCCGTTTCGTCTGCTTTTTCGACGCTTCCCTGCGCGGGCTGCTGCCCGGATCGCCGGTCTATTTCCGGGGGGTTCGCGTCGGCAAGGTTGTTTCCATTCAAATCAACGCCGACGCGGATGAGCTGACGTTCCGCACGCCGGTGGTCATTGAACTGGAAAAATCGGCGCTCAAATCCAGTCATGCGGATCTGGCCAGCCTTCTGAGCCGCGGCTCCGCCGACACCTCACTGCTGACGGATCTCGTCCGCAAGGGGCTGCGGGCCAGACTCGGCACGCTGAGCTTTGTTACCGGACAGCTCAGTGTGGATCTGGACATGCTGCCCGACGCGCCGCCGCCCACGCCCGAGCAGATGCGTCCGTATGACGGCATTATTCAGATTCCCACCATGCCTTCCTCGCTGGATGAAATGCTCAATCTGGTGACGGATGTTCCGGTCAGGGATATCGCGGGTGAAACGCTGCTTGCCCTGCGCAGGATCAACGGTCAGCTTGAGGGGCTGAATCTCCCGGAACTGGCGGCGAGCCTGACGGAACTTTCCCGCCAGGCCACGGAACTGGCGCGGGAACTGACCGCGCAGTCCCGGGGGCTGACCGAAGTGCGGGAACAGGCTGTCGCCACCATGGAACGGTACGGCGAACTTGCCGCGCGCATGGAAAAAAGCGCACAGGATATTTCCGGCATGGGCGTTTCCGCCCGTCTGACCATGGACAGTCTGAGGCTGCTGGTACGGGAGGATTCCGCGCCGCTGGTGGAATTCAGCCAGACCATGCGGGCGCTGCGGGACGCGGCCGATTCCATTAATAACCTTGCCACCCTGCTTGAACTCAAGCCGGATGCCCTGATTTTCGGAAGACGGCGCTGAGCCGGAGGCGTGAAGCCCGCGCGCCGGAACACCGGGGTCGACCCGCGGCCATGTTCAATCGCAAAACGTCCAGGAGGAGCGCGCCATGAGAGCCGTCCTTGCCTTGCTGCTGCTGTTGTCCCTTGCGGGCTGTCTTTCCTCTCCCGCCGTGCATTTCTATGTGCTGGCCTCACCCGAGGGCGGAGAACCCTCCGCGTCGGATCGTGCGGCCGACGGGCCTCGCGTGGCCATCATGCCCGTGGCCCTGCCGGGGTATCTCCAGCGCCCGCAGATGGTGGTGCGCCGCGGGGATGATGTGGATATCCGCATTGAGGATTATCATCGCTGGGGTGAGGAGCTTTCCCTGGGCATCGCGCGGATACTCAGCCTGACCATGACGCGGGACATGCGCGCCAGCCGTGGCGTGGCCATGCCGCTGCGCACCGGAGCGCCCGCCGATTACCGGGTACAGGTGGAGATCCGCCGCTTTGAGGGCGCCCCCGGAGGAAATGTGCATCTGGAAGCGGCATGGAGTCTGGGCAGGGACGGCGGAACTCTGCGCGACGGAGTGTTCCGGGCGGACGGAAGAGCCGGAGAAGGCATGGCCGACATGGTTGAGGCTCAGTCCGCCCTGCTGGAACAGCTGGGGAGTGAGCTTGCACGCGCCGTGCTTGCTCTGGATGCGGGAAATCATGGAACCGGGCGGACGAGCGGGCGCTGAAACAGCCCTCGACAAAAAAGAGGCCTTGCGAAAGGCCGGCGTCACATGCCGAAGGAGTTGCCATGCTGAAACAGACGGTACGCGCGCTGCTGCGTCTCTGTTATCGTATCCGCGTGCAGGGAATGGAGCATGACGCGGAAACGGGCGGGCGCACGCTGATAGTCACCAATCCGTCGTCTCTGCTGGACGCCCTGTTCATAGCTTCCATGCTGCCCCGGCGCATGGCGCTGGCCGTGGATCGCAGGCTGGCCCGGCGCTGGTGGATGAAGCCGTTTCTTGCTCTTTCCGACGTGGTGGAGGTGGACTTTTCCTCTCCGACATCCACGCTTGCCCTGGTGCGCGCGCTGGAGCGGCATCACCGCTGCATGGTCTTTCACGGCAAGCGTTTTCAAAATGATCCCGATTATATGCGGGTACTGGAAGCCACGGCTCTCATTGCCGAAAAGGCCCGCGCCGATCTGTTGCCCGTCCGTGTGGACGGGGCGGCCTACTCGCGTTTTTCCTACTTCCGGCACAAGATTCCCCTGCGCTGGTTTCCGCGTGTCACGCTGACCGTGCTTCCCCCGCAGAAGCTGGAAGCTCCGCGGGATCTGCCTCCGCGGGAGCGCCGCCGCCGTGCCGCCGTGCAGCTTTACGGCATGATGACGGAGCTTCTGTATTCATCCACCCGGATCGACCGCAGCGTCATGCAGTCCCTTGCCGATGCGGTGCGGGTATTCGGTCGTTCCCACGTCATAGCCGAGGATCAGGAGCGCCATACCCTGACCTACGGGGCCATGCTGACCAAATCCCAGGCCCTCGGGCGCTCTCTGGCCCGTGCGTTTCGCGGAGAGAAACGGGTAGGCTTCATGATGCCCAATTCCCTGCCCGGTCTGGTGGGCTTTCTGGCCCTGCATTGCGCGGAAAAGGTTCCGGCCATGATCAATTTTACCGCGGGGGCGCGGCCCGTGGTCTCCGGCTGCCGGACGGCGGAACTGAAAAGCGTCCTGACTTCCCGTACCTTCATTCGGCTGGGAGAGCTGGAGGCGCTGGAGAAGGCCATGAAGGATGCCGGCGTGCGCATGGTGTACCTGGAGGATATCGCCAAAGTCATGCCGCTGCGCGACAAGCTCGGGGGGCTGCTGGCTGCGCGGCTGCTGCGCGTGCCGAAAACGCCGCCCGATGAGGCGGCCGTCATCCTGTTCACCTCCGGTACGGAAGGCATGCCCAAGGCCGTGTTCCTGAGCCACCGGAACCTGGCCGCCAACCGGGAACAGATGCTCTGTGTGGTCAACGTCAACGCGGGCGACCGCATGTTCAACTGTCTGCCCATGTTCCATACCTTCGGACTGGGCATCGGCACGCTTCTTCCTCTGCTCAACGGCATGCGCGTGTTCGTCTATCCTTCCCCGCTGCATTATCGCATCGTGCCCCAGCTTTTCTATGAGAGCCAGTCCACGGTGATTTGCGGCACGGATACCTTTTTTGCCGGATATGCCCGCTACGGACGGCCCTATGACTTTTTCAACGCCCGTCTGGTTATCGCCGGGGCGGAAAAGCTGCGCGAGTCCACCGCCCGGCTGTGGAAGGAAAAATACGGCGTGACCATGGTTGAAGGTTACGGCGCCACGGAAACAGCGCCCGTCATCTCCGTCAATACTCCGGCCAATACCCGCAGGGACAGCGTCGGCCGTCTCGCGCCGGGGCTGCGCGGCCGCGTGCGGCCTGTCGAGGGGATTGCTGACGACGGCGGTCGTGTGGGAGAACTGTGGGTCAAGGGAGATAATGTCATGCTCGGGTACATGCGCGCGGAGGCTCCCGGAGTGCTGGAGCCTCCCTGTGATCCCGAAGGCGGGCCGGATGCTCCCGGATGGTATGACACCGGGGACATAGTGAAAATGGATGCCGAAAATTTCATTTTCATCAAGGGCCGTGCCAAACGCTTCGCCAAGGTCGGCGGGGAGATGATTTCTCTGGCGGCGGTGGAAAACGCGCTGCGCGATCTGTGGCCGGATGTTCGGCTGGGGGTGGTCAGCGTGCCCGATGCGAAAAAGGGCGAACAGCTCGCGCTTGTGGTGGAGCGTGAGGGCGTGACCTCAGGGCAGATAGCCACGGCCTTTGCCTCGCGCGGGCTTTCCCCGCTGTGGACGCCGAAAAGGATTCTGTGCGTGAAGGAAGCGCCGCTGCTCGGTTCCGGCAAGTTCGACTATCGCGCCGCGCGGGAAATGGTGCTGGCGGAGGGGCCGCGGCGCTGAGCCTGCCCGTTTACGTTTTTTGTATGGCCTCCCAGCTCAGGCCGTGGCTTTTCAGATACTTGCCGAGTCGCGCGGTGTCGTCCGCGCTGCGTTTTCTGGCGCGCGAACAGGCGAACAGTTTCCGGCCTGCCTCGGTACGGCTGGCTGAAGCCCTGCATACGGCGATCACTTCTTCCAGCTGCACCGCGTCGAACAGATCCCGTTCTTCAGGCGGCGGCAGAATGCCCCGGCGGGCAAGTTCCTCCTGGAGAGGAAAGCGGATACCCGCGGAAGAGGACTGCGGGCGCTGTTCCGGCGTAAAAGGTTGAGGGGACCCGTTTTTCCATTTTGTGCGCAGCAGGGCTATTTCCTTTTCCACCGTGGCCTCGTCGATGACGCCCTGAAAGGACCAGGTAAGCATGCGCTCCATGGAGGCCGCGAGAGTGCGGAAGTTGCTCGGCCAGACAGCCTCGTCGGAAACCGCGAAAGAGAGCCAGCGCCGCCGGGCGGCGGGCAGGAATTCCGCAAACAGCCCTTTTTCCGCCGTGATGCGCCTGAGTTCATAATCGACATTGGGTTCGATATCCTCCCGGCGTTCGCTGAGGGCGGGAAGATCAAAATGCCAGAGATTGATGCGGGAAAGCAGGTCAAGGCGGAACTTGCCCGCCCGTACATCATCCCCCAGGCGGCGGTTGGTGGCGCAGATCAGTTGAAAGCAGCTTTCAACTTCCCGATCCGAACCGAAGGGCATGAAGCGCTTTTCCTCAATGGCCTTGAGCAGGAGAACCTGTATATCGGGTGTCAGCTCGCCTATTTCATCCAGAAAGAGTATGCCGTTGTTTGCGGCGCGCAGCAGCCCTTCACGCGCATGCTGTGCCCCGGTGAACGCGCCCCTGACATGCCCGAACAGGGTGGACAGCGCGCTGTCGCCCCGCAGCGTGGCGCAGTTGACCGAGACAAAGGGGCCGGACACCATGCCCCGATCCCGCCGCAATTCATAGATGCGGCGGGCAAGCTGCGACTTGCCGGAACCGGTGGGGCCGGAAAGCAGAATGGGCGCGGAGGAATGCATGGCCACATGCTCGATATCCCGGATCAGGGTGTTGAATGCCGCATTGCCCGTTTTAATCGAAGACTTGAGAAAATCCAGCGCATCGCTGCGATCCCGTTCGTATTGTCCGATTTCTGAAACCCACCGGCTGATCTTGCCTTCATATATTTCCGCAAACCAGTCTCTTCCGCCCGCATCCCGTTCCCGGCGCAGATGCACGATGCGCAGGGGCAGGCTGTGCAGATTGATGAGCAGAATGAGCATGAACGCATGGGCGAACAGGTTGCCGCTGGAAAAATACATGTAGTAGTCGAACGCTCCGGTATCGAAGGTGAAACGCGAGAAAAATCCGCTGAAAAAGCGGTAGGATGAGCGAATATCCCGTACGGTGAAATCGTTTTCGGCCTTTACCGGAACAAAGGTGATGCGGATGCCGCGCTGCGCTTTTTTCAGCTCGGCGTAAAAAAGCCGGATATGCATGCGTCCGGTCGGGTTGATGAACAGATAGAGCCGGTGGATGGGAAAATCTTCCAGATGGAGCAATTCGATGAATTGCCGCCATTTGGTTTCCCGCTCCTCGGGGTTCAGCACCACATAGTCGCGGGGGATGGTGGCGAACACGATATTCCGTTTTGTCGATGTTGTGGACATGGTATGCTCACAAATATGAATTATTTTTCACAAAATCTGAAAATTTATGGATTCAGTCAAGCAATTTATCTGATATTATCATAAATTTTTATGATAAACAGATGATATTATGATCAAATAAAAACGAATGAAAATATATCATATTGTTTTATAAGGATATTATTAAAGACATCCTGTCGGCATGTCTTTTGCTTTTTATGAAACAGATATTGCTGGGCATCGCGCCCGGAACACTGTTTCACAAAGGAGTACACATGCGCGTCACAAAAAGGGATTGGGGCTCTCTGTACGAGACGGACGTGCTCATCCTCGGCACGGGAGCTTCCGGTATGGGCGCGGCGCTCAAGGCGGCGGAAAAGCATGCCGATGTGCTCATGCTCGGCAAGGGCACACTGGAAAGCTCCGGCTCTCTCGGCGGGGGCAATGACCACTTCATGGCCGTGCTGGATACGGACGAAGCGTATGACAATGTGGAAAGCTTCGTGGATTTTTACATGAAATCCGCTTACGGCTACAGGCGCGAACAGCTTGCGCAGTGGCACGACGCCTTTGCGCCCTGTCTGGCCGTGCTTGACGAGGTTGGCACGGAATTCAAGCCCGGGGAAGGCGGCGGGCGTTACCGTTCCGTCGGCTTCGGCCAGCCTGGGGCGTGGTGGCTGCATATCGTCAACGGGCGTACCATCAAGCGCAATCTGGCGAAAAAAATACGCAGGCTGGACGGCGTTTCCGTGCTGGACGACATACAGATAACCCGCATGTTCGCCAGGGACGGCAAGGTGACCGGCTGCATGGGCTTCAACGTGCTGAGCGGCGAAACCGTGGCCGTGGCCTGCAAAACCGCCGTCACCTGTCTGGGCTGGCATGCCCAGCGCGCCGCCAACAATTCCACCAACAACCCGTTCAACTGCTGGTTCACACCCTTCACCACGGGCAGTTACTTCACACAGGCCTATCACATCGGCGCGGCGGTGATCAATGCGGACATTTCCGGCCGCACCACCATGCTGCCCAAGGGCTGGGGCGCGCCGGGCATGAACGGTATCAACAACATGGGCGGTCATGAGCTTAACGCTCTGGGCGAGCGCTTCATGGGCAAATATGATCCCATGTGGGAAAACGGCAAGCGCCGCAACCAGATCATGGGCACGGAGCAGGAACAGCTGGAGGGCTACGGTCCCCCGTTTTATATGGACATGCGTCATTTCAGCCCGGAAGACGCCTACCACCTGCAATATGTGCTCATGCCCGCGGACAAGGAAACCTACCTGGATTACTGCGCCGCGCGCGGCATTGACTTCCGCGCCACCCCGCTGGAAGTCGAAATAGGAGAAATGGCTCTTTCCGGCATGCTGCTGGCGGACGAACGCATGGAAACCACCGTCAAGGGGCTGTTCGCGGGCTGCAACTTCACCAGTTTTTCCGGAGCCATGTGCGGGGGTTATGTAGCCATGAACCATGCCGCCGACGATGCGGCGAAGTATGACATGGCTTCTCTTGATGAAGGCGAAATCCGCGCATGGAAGGAAAAGGATGAAGCCCCGCTGCGCAACGGCGCGCCCAACGCCCTGACCTGCACGGATTTTGAAAATCCCATCCGTCAGGTCATGGACTATTACGCGGGCTTCCGCCGCAACATGCCCGGCATGAAACTGGCGCTGGAAAAGCTGGAGCTTATCGCTTCCCGGAGGGAAAAGGTAAAGGCGAAGAACCTGCATGAGCTTATGCGTCTGCATGAAGCCTTCGATTTGCTTGAACTGTGCCGCATGCACCTTGACGCCTGCCTCCAGCGCAGGGAGAGCGGGCGGGGCATGTACAAGCTGGCCGACTATCCGGATCTGGACCCCGCACTGGACAAGGGGCTGGTGGTTCGGCTGGAAAACGGATCGCCCGCGTATTCCTGGCTGGAAAAGCAGGCGCTGTAGAGCCATGGAGCCTGACCGGCGGATACTTTCAATCATAAAACGCTCTCTACCGGAGAAAAGACATGCCTCCTCTCTTTGACAGTGAAAAATGCATACGCTGCGGCATGTGTGTGCGGGACTGCCCGGCCTATATTCTGGAACTGGACAAAAAGCGCGACAGGACGCCGCGCGTCATTGAAGAATACAGGCTGGAATGCTGGCACTGCGGCAACTGCCGCATCAGCTGCCCGTGCGGAGCCATATCCTTTGAATTCCCTCTCTACACGCTGGTGTAACGGCGGTAAAGGATTAAGCCATGAAAAACAGAATGATCCGTTGTCTGATCGCGCTGACGCTCGGCATCGTCGCGGCAAGCCCGGCCATGGCGGCTCCGGAGTATATCCTTTCCCTCAATCTGGCCATTGCCCCCATCCACAACCGCTGGACCAGGGCACTCAAACCATGGGCTGACGAGATCGAAAAACGCAGTGAGGGCCGCATCGTCATCGAACCCTATTTTGCGCAGGCCATCAGCAAGCAGGCGGAAGTGGTGGAATCCGTGCGTACCGGCATCGCCGACATGGGCGAAGCCACCTTCACCGTGGGCGGGCTGGGACGTTATCCCTTCCATGAGCAGCTTCTCAATCTGGTCAGGCCCGGAAACTGCACCGTGGACCCCGTGACGCTGGTCAGCGGGCTGCATGAGGCCTTCCCCGAACAGGCCGCCGCCGATATCAGGGGCACAAGGCTCCTGTTCCTGGAAGGACACAGCATGGGCATGCTCATCGGCACGCGCGACAAGCCTGTCACCAGACTTGAAGACCTCAGGGGAATGAAAATCGGCGTATCCGGCGGGGGCATCCGCGTGGAACGCGTGAAGGCGCTGGGTGCCACCGTGGTTGGGATCACCATTCCCGACATGTACATGTCGCTGGAAAAGGGCGTCATCGACGGCGCGGTCATTGACGGCGACGTGCTCATTTCCCGCAAGCTGGGAGACATCATCAGGCATATGACACTGCTCAACATGGGCGGCAGCGTGTTCTACTGCGTGATGAATCCCCAGAGCTATGAAAATCTGCCGCCGGATCTGCGGAAAGTGATCGACGATGTTTCCGCCGACTTCGCCCCGGCTGTGATGAAGGAATTCTGGGATACCATGCAGTATGCCAGCATGGAAAAATGGATGAAGGAGCAGGGCGGTCAGGTGCATGTGCTCAGCGCGGAGGATTACGCCAAAGCTGATGCGCTGGTGGAACCCACCTATGCGGAATGGGTGGAGTTTTCCAGGGACAAGGGGCTGCCCGCCGAGGAGATTCTGGCGAAATTCCGCGAACTGGAGGCGGGCTGCATGAAGCCGTGGGCCGATTCGCCCGCCGCCGGTCTGGCTTCCCGGTAGCGTATCTCTCCCCACGGGGCGTGCGCCCGGTCGCCGCCCCGTGGACAATCCCTTTCCTCTTTCCGCCGTCCCGACACGGACAGCCCTCACGGAGTAGCCATGAGTCCGACCATAGAAACCCGTCCCGCATCGTCCGGCCCCGCGCCTGATTCGTATGCCGTCGCGGTCATGCGTTCCAGTGTCGCCCGGCTGCGCAGGATGGAGCCGCTGTGCAAGTGGTTCAGCTGCGCGGGCATGCTCTTTTTCCTGGTGATGGTCACCATCACCGCGCTGGACGTGGCGCTGCGCTATTTCTTTTCCAGACCGCTGAGCGGCACCATTGAGCTGACCGAATTTTTCATGGTGATCGTGTTCTTTTCGTCCGTGGCCTACACGCAATGGACGGGAGGGCATATCTTCATGGATGTGATCACGGCCAAGCTGAGCCGCAGGCGGCAGCGTCAGCTCAAACTGATCACCGATATCTGGTCATTCGTCATGATCGCCTATTGTATCGCGGCCATGCTGATATACGCCCATACCAGCGATCTGTATTCCCCTGTACTGGGCATTCCGCTCACGCCGTTCATTTATTTCGCCGCGCTGGGATGCGCGCTTCTGTTTCTGACGCTGCTGCACGATGTGCTGGCCTCCATGCTCGCGGTGCTGGAAGACGGCGGCATGGCCGTTCTGCTGGCGACACTGGCTCTGGCCATGGCCGGACTGTTCGCCGCGGGGTGGTTCATGCATCATCGCATTCCCGGCATGTCGGCGGTGGCGCTGGGCATATGGGGCATCGCGTTCATGTTCTTCCTCTTTTTCATGGGGATGCCCGTGGCCTATGCGCTCATGGCCGCGTCGTTCGTGTTTCTCGCCAACATGCGCAGTCCCGCGGCGGCCTGGAACATGCTTGGCTCCTTCTGGTACGGCACCGTGTCCAGCTATGACTGGTCGCCGCTGATGTTCTTTCTGCTCATGGGCTACGTCTGCTTTCAGGGGCAGTTCGGCCAGGATCTGTATCGCGCGGCACGCAGCTGGATGGGGCACTGGCGCGGAGGGCTGGCCACGGGCAGCGTGTGCGCCTGCACGGCCTTCGGCGCGGTGGTGGGCGATTCTCTGGCGGGCAGTGTGGCCATGAGCGCCATTGCCCTGCCGGAAATGCGCCAGAGCGGCTATCGGGACGAGCTTTCCGTGGGCTGTCTGGCCTGCGCCGGCACCATCGGCAGTCTCATTCCCCCGAGCACCACGCTCATTCTTTACGGAGTGCTGGCCGAACAGTCCATCGGGGAGCTTTTCATCGCCGGCGTCGTGCCCGGTCTGCTGTCCATGCTCTGCTTTATTCTGATTATCTGGATCTGGACTCGCGTGAACCCCGCCGTGGGCCCGGCCTCGCCGCGTGTTCCCCGCGCGGAGGCTCTGGCGTCTCTGAAGTCCGCCCTGCCGATCATGGTTATCTTCATCACCGTCATCGGCGGCATATACGGCGGCGTGTTCACCGCCACGGAAGGCGGCGGAGTGGGCGTGTTCGGCATGCTGGCCCTGGCCGTGGTTCTGGGGCGCATGAACTTCGGCAAGCTGAGCAGGGCGCTTACGGAATCGGCCAAGTTCACGTCCATGTGCTTCGCGCTGCTGGCCGGGGCCAATCTGCTGGGCTATTTCATGACACTGAGCCGCATCCCCATGGTGCTGGCCAATGAAATCGCGGCCATGACCCTGCCGCCTCTGCTGGTGATGATCGTGATCATTCTGGCCCTGTGCTTCCTCGGCTGCTTCATTCCGGCCATTCCGCTGGTGCTGATCTGCGTGCCGATTTTTGTGCCCATCGCCAAGGTGTTCGGCTGGAATCTGATCTGGTTCGGGATCATTACCACCCTGATCAAGAACATGGCCTGCATCACGCCGCCGTTCGGGATCAACCTGTTCGTCATGAAGGGAATAGCCGATGTGCCGATCAGTCTGATGTACCGGGCGTCTCTGCCGTTCATTGCCGGACTGTTCCTGTGCGTGGGGCTGATCATCGCCTTTCCGCAGCTTGCGCTGTGGCTTCCGTCCATGATGCATTAAAATATTTGGCTCTGCCGTAGCACCGTGCTGATACCGCTGTGCGGAACGTACGGTTTTGCACCGGCCCACGCGGCAACATACGTTGCCGCAAAGACAGCCCGTGTTCCGCACGGGCGAAAGCCAGCATGTCTCCGCGGCCGGCTCGCTTGCGCCTTCGTGAAGCTGCGCTTCACTCGGCTCCGTTCCGCGAACCCTTTCTTCCGCGACCTCCTGATGACTCTCGATCGGCTCTGCCGATACTCGCTCTCGCTTGCGTTTTGCGCGGAAAACGCCGCGCCCGCACTCCGTGCCCGCCTCCATGCCGCATTACCATGCGGCATGGAGGCGTCGCTAGCTCGCTACGCTCGCGCCTTTGGCGGTCAAGGTTCTTATCAACACCATGCTATGAGAGAGCCATTTCAGCATGTATGAAGAAAGGCATGCGCCCTGCGGGTCCTTGCGGCTGCGGGTTCATGCCGATTTTTGTCGTTGCCGTTCAGGGGGAGCGGGCCTCTTCTGGAGCGTAAGCGCTCTAAACAGTTTCTTTCAGCGCGTCGCGGATGCGGCATACCCCGCATACGCCGGCCGAGGTGGGATAGCCGCAGCGCGGGCAGGGATGCAGTTCATCGCCCATGGCCTGTTCCTCCGTGCGGAAGGCCGGGCGTCCGCGCTCCAGAAAGCCCTGATAGAAGTCGATTTTGCGGCCGGGCATGGCTTCCTCGAGGTCCATCCACATGCGTTTGAGTACGGAAAAGCTGGCTCCTCCGCTGTAGGGGCAGGGTGCATAGTGATTTTCGATGCCCATGAGGAAGGCATAGTTGGCGGTTTCAAACTCCGTCAGTCTCCACAGGGGTTTGACCTTGCGCGCGAAACCGCCTTCCTCTTCCAGAGCGGGGCCCTGATCGCTGAGGTAGGCGCGATCCCAGCGCAGGGTATTGCTGGTCAGGCGGGCGACTTCGTCATCAAGGTTGTGGCCGGTGGCCAGCACGTTAAAACCCATTTCCCGCGCGGTCTGATTGAAAAAATAACGCTTGATCTTGCCGCAGGCAGAACAGATGGGGCGGTTCAGACGCTCCTTGACGCGCGGAATGGGCAGACCCTCCGCGTCCATGTCGCGAATGATCAGGGGAAAGCCGTGCATTGTGCAAAAACGTTCCACCACGCCGCGCGCAGCCGGGGAGGAATCGGGAATGGCGAGATCGATGTGCAGTCCTGTGACGTTGTAGCCGAGCTGACCAAGAACAAGCATCAGCGCCAGCGAGTCCTTTCCGCCGGAAAGTGCCACCAGCACGCGATCTTCCGGCGTCATCAGCCTGTGCGATTCAATGCCTTTCTGAACCTGGCGGGAGAAAAATTCAAGAAAACAGTCCGCGCAGAAGGCGCTGTTGTGACTGGGCAGGGCGACGACGGCAGTGGCTTTGCAGCGGCGGCATTTCATACGGGTTGCTCCGGGGAAGGTTTTGCTCCCGTGCGGGAACGCTGAACTTCTGCTATCCTGTCCGGCCCGTTCGCGCAAGTGCGGACCGGCGGCGAGGGGGGCGGGATTTTCATTCCTGCGGGGCTTCACAGGAAAAGGGGAATGGAGTAGAAATAGTCTGGAGTTTTTTGAGAGAACGGCATGTTTCGCCGCGTTCCGCCGCGGCAAGGAGTTCATATATGACGCAGCAGCCCCCCCGGAAACTTGAAATGAGCGCCCGGAAGAAATCTTCCGCCGCGCCGGTGACGATCATCATTGTTCTGCTTGCGCTGTGCGGCGGAGGTGCCTGGTACATGCTCACACAGCGGGGCGGCCCCGTTCCTTCCGAACTGCCTTCCGCTGACTCTTCCTCCGTGAGCGGGCGGACTTTCACGGGGAACGCCCCGGCCGGGACGGGCGGACTGCCGCCCGGAGAGAGGGACGCAGCCGGGAGAACGGGAACAGGCATGGCCGGCGCGGCGGGAGAAACTTCAGACGGGCCGCAGGCCGCCGGCGGGCGGACTTCCTCAAACGTCATGTCCGGGGCCGGCGGCGGAGAGCTTTCCGGTGCCTCCGGAGAAGGAGAGAGGAACGGGACGCCCCTTTCCGCGGCTTCTGCCCTTCCGGCGGAAGAAGACAGGGGAGAAGGGCGGACTGTCCGAGCGTCGCGCGGACGGGACAAGGCCGATTCCGGCAATATCGTGGAGCCTCCGGCGGGGGTGCGTTCCCCGGTGCTGGTGACGGAACCGTCCGGCGGAAGAGGCGCTTCCGGAAGCGCGGCTTCCCCGTCGGCGTCTCCTTCCGAACGGGATCGCCGTATTGCCGCTGTGGAAGCGGCCGTGCGTGAAGGCGGGCATCGGTCGGAAACGGGAACCGGCGGAGCGCCCTCTTACGGCATGAGCATGGGCGGTGCGCTGGACAGCCCGGAAGCGTACGATGCCTCCGGGAGTCTGGCGGCGGAAGCGTCGGAAGACGGTGACAGCGTCATCACCCCGTATTTCGTGCGGGGGCTGGCCCGCTGGCTGGCCGACCACTATACGCCGTCAGCGAAAAGTGGGGGCAGAGGACGGGTGTCCGCCTCCGTGTCCGCAGCCAATGCGACATTCGGGCAGAGCATGAGCGGGCTGCGCCATATGGGGGGGGATTCCTCCAGCGGGCGGGCATTTGTGCTCAATCATGCGTGGTCGCCGGGCATGCTGGAAGCCCTGTACCGCATGTATGATGATTCTTTCGTTCAGGCCATGCGGGATGCCGCCGCACGGCGGAGCAAGGGCGCGCTGGACGCCGGGCAGACGGCGGACATGTTTCGCGCCTATGCCGGCCAGTTCCGTCTGCTGGATGCCGGACTGCGCGGAGTGGCCGGAATGGCCGATCTTGATGCCGGAGTCGGCATGCTGCGGGAGGCGGAACGGGAAACGGGACAGGCCCGCAGGGAACTGGCCACCCTGGTGCGCTCGTATGAGGCGGCCCGAGAGCAGGGAGATTCGAGCCGTGCGGATGCCTTGCGCGCGCGGATGGAAAACGCTTCGCGACGGATACAGCGGGCGACGGAGGCGCGCACGCGCGCCGAACGGGAGCTGACGGATGAAATCCGGCGCAGGGCGGGGGGGAAGACCCCGGACGACGCCACACTGCTGTATCTTGCCCAGTGGGTGGAGCGCAGGGATTCCGGCCCGGAATCCGCCGCCGTCGCCGCCGGACTGCTGGGCAGAATGGCGGAAAGATTTGATGCGGAGGCCGGAGTCAGATGATGGAAACGCTGCTGGTCGTGGGGGGCTGCCGCAGCGGCAAGAGCGCGGCAGCCATGCGCTGGGCGCTGAGCCGCCCCGGGCCACGCGCCTATATCGCCACAGCCCGCCCTCCGGTCGGAATCGGTTCTCCGGATTCCTCCGAAGAACAGTGGGATGACCCGGAGATGCATGCCCGCATTGCCCGGCATCAGGCTGAACGCGGGCCGGACTGGCACACCCTGCTGGCCTGTGAGGATACGCGCGGCCCCCGGCTTGCCGCGGAGGATGCGTTGCGTCAGGCGGCCGCAGAGTGCCGCGTGGCCGTATTCGACAGCGTGGGCATGTGGCTTGCCGGGCTGCTGGAAAAAGACGATGCCTTTGTTCTGGACAGGGTGCGGAGTTTTGCGCGCTGCCTGGAACAGGCGCCGTTGCCGACGGTGCTGGTAAGCGAAGAGGTCGGCATGGGGCTTGTGCCGACCACAGCCATGGGCAGGCGCTTTCGGGATTTGCAGGGAGAAGCGAACCAGATTCTCGCCGCCGCCTGCCGTAATGTGGCGTTCTGCGCCTGCGGCCTGCCCCTGGCGCTCAAGGGCAGGCCGGAATAGCGTCCGGACCGCCTCCACACAGGTATGTTTGGTTTTAATATATCCACAGTGCATTTGCACTGATGCAGCCCGGCATAGACAAGGCTGTTCTCTGCCGGTTGTGATATTGCCCCCCCTGAAAGCGGGACTGCCGTAATTAATTCGCTTGCGGCATTAAGTGACGGCTTCAGCGTGAACTCTGCGAGCCGGTTCTCTGTGTTCCGGCTCGCGGATACCTTCAGTTCAGCGTCCTTCCCATACCTGCATGTCCGCCGGGGCGGAAAGCTGCACCTTGTGGCTGATGTTCACGCTCTTGCCTTCCGGAACAGTCACTTCCCAGTACAGGGTGTTGTCTTCCCTCCGAGCTTCGGGAGCGGAGTGCATCTCCAGAATAATCTGCTTGTCGCGGCTCTGCGGGGCGGGCTCTTCCACGCGCACGCCGACAGGGCGCCTGTGGCGGTTGGTGATAGTCATCGTCCAGTCCCATGTATAGGTGCGCTTGCGGTCGATGAATCCTTCGCGTCCGCTCTGCTGGCTGGCAGTTTTCAACTCAGCCGTGACCAGGGGATCGCGTCCGAAGTAGATGCTGTTGTCGGCAAAGCCGCCTTCGTCCGTGTCAAGACTGAATGTGGAATTGCCCGCCAGAACGCCGTCCACAAGGAATATGGCGTCTCCGGCAGGGAAGTGTTTCATGGCGGGGAGATCGAGCCGCGCGGCAAGATATGCGTCGCGCGTGCGGGACGGGCGCGCCACATAGGAAAAGGTTGCCTTGAGTTCTTCCCTGTGCAGGGGAAGACGCATGGCAGGTCCCGCGTTCACATCGCGCGCGCCCAGATTCCAGGCTTCATAGCTTGCTCCATCCATGTAGTGGGGGGCAGAACTTTTGGCAAGGGATGACGGAGGCGCCATTTCCGCCGCAATGGGCGCGCTGTCCATGAGCATGCTGTTTCCTGCCGAACGGGCCAGCGCCGCGGGCTGAGTGGGGCGGGGTCTGGCGATCCATGCGGCCAGGGCGGGCGGAGTCATGTTCCGGCGGGGATCGGCCGTGGCAAGCTGGAGTTCGGCGTTCTTCCAGTTCCGGCCGCTGCGCTGCCAGATTTCCGCGTCCAGCCGCAGTTCCACCACGCCGTCGTCGGGGCGGGCCTCCAGCCTGTACAGCGGCCGCCATCCGGCGTTGGCGCTGCTGTACACGCAGCGCACGTCCACCGGGCCGGAAGCGTTCTTTTCCAGGGTAAGTACAGCCTCTTTGGCAAAGCCCGTTCCGCCCGCTTCGGCCAGCCGCTGCGTCAGGAGCTTTTCCCTTTCATTCAGGGCGCTCAGTTTGGCCGCGCGGGCTTCGCTGCCGTCGTCAAACGCGGCGAGCCTGCGTGCCGTGAGTTCTGCCAGAGCCGGAAGCTCTGCCGGGCTGCCGAGACTGACCGGAGGATGACGCCACAGATCACGGTAAGCTTCGGCGTCTTTTCCAACGATCTCCAGCGCCCGGATATGTCCGCGCACTTCTTCAAGTTCCCGTTTCAGGGAAAGTTCGGGCTCCGCGTCCGGGGCGATGGTGTCGCGGAGGCTGAAGGAAGAAATGGCGTGTTTGCCCGCGGTGACGTCGATGCTCTGCGGGTCCGCGTCGGCGGGCAGAAGAAAGCGCAGCGTCCGGCCGTCCTGTTCAGGCTTGATGGAAAATTCCTCGTGAATGAGCGCTCCGCCCGGATGCAGCAGGACGGACGTGGGAACGGCAAAAGCGGGGGAGGCGGCAAGGCCTGCCAGACATGCCGCGGTCAGAGCGGTTCCTCGCGCGGCGGCTTGTATGATGGTGCGCATGTTTTCCTCAAGTGTTGCGTGTAACCGGATATGTCCGGAGAAAAGTCCGCGCTTCCGGAGAAGCGGAAGCCGCGGGCGGGATATTGCCGTCAGTCTGCGGGCTGGGGAGTCTGTTTTTTGCCGAGCATTTTCTGCCGTCGTCTCTGCCGCCGTTCCTCCATGAGAAAGCGTCCGGTGACGGAGGCGGAGTCGGCCATGATCGCTTCGGGCGTGCCCGCTGAAACAATGCGTCCGCCGTTTTCGCCCCCGCCGGGGCCGAGATCGATGACATGGTCGGAGGCGAGGATGATATCGGTGTTATGTTCAATGACCACCACGGTCGCGCCCTTGTCCACCAGATGGTGCAGCACGGTAATCAGTTTGCCGACCTCGTGCATGTGCAGCCCGGTGGTGGGTTCGTCCAGAATGTACAGCGTACCCGGCAGGGAACGCTTGCCCAGTTCACGGGAGATTTTGATGCGCTGCGCTTCCCCTCCCGAAAGCGTGGTGGCGGGCTGGCCAAGGCGGATATAGTCCAGCCCCACATCTTCCAGCACGGCCAGGCGGCGTTCCAGCGCGGGATAGCTGGAGAAGAACTGCCGGGCGTCGCGCACGGGCAGATCAAGCACTTCGGCAATATTCAGATCCTTGTAGCGGACTTCCAGGGTCTCCCGGTTGAAGCGGCGGCCCTTGCAGACGTCACAGGTTACGAAGATATCCGGCAGAAAGTGCATTTCCACCCGGATCTGCCCGTCGCCGCTGCACGTCTCGCAGCGGCCGCCCGCGACGTTGAAACTGAAACGGCTGGGCGTGTAGCCGCGCTTTTTTGCGTCCGGGGTCATGGCGAAAATCTTGCGGATTTCGTCAAAGATTTTCGTATAGGTGGCGGGATTGGAACGGGGAGTGCGGCCGATGGGGCTCTGATCAATGGCCACTACGCGTTCAATCCTGTCCAGATTGTCGATGCCTTTCAGGGTGCCGGGCTGATCCACCTTGATGCCGCAGTGCATGGCCGCATGCTTGTACAGCGTGTCCACCACCAGCGAACTCTTGCCCGAACCGGACACCCCGGTCACGCAGGTGAGCAGCCCCATGGGAATGGCGCAGTCAATATTTTTCAGGTTATTGGTGGTCACGCCGCGCAGGGTGAGATATTCCGCCGGTTCGCGGCGTTCGTCCGGCATGGGCGGCATGAGGTCGCCGCGCAGGTATTTGGCTGTCAGGCTGTCGGAGTTGTCAAACAGCTCCTCCACACTTCCGGAGAACACCAGCTCCCCTCCCTGCGATCCCGAGCCGGGGCCGAGCTCAAGCACGGTGTCGGCCTCGCGGATGGTGGCTTCGTCATGTTCCACCACCAGCACGGTGTTGCCGCGCGTCTGGAGGCTCCGCAGGGTGCTGATCAGGCGTTCATTGTCCCGCGGGTGCAGGCCGATGGAAGGCTCGTCCAGCACATAGGTCACGCCCACCAGACCGGAACCGAGCTGGGAGGCCAGTCGGATGCGCTGCGCCTCGCCGCCGGACAGCGTAAGCATGGCCCGGCCCAGGGTAAGGTAGTCCAGCCCCACGTTGATCAGAAAACTGAGGCGATGGACAAGCTCCTTGAGCAGAGGCTCGGCCACGACGGCATGGCGTCCGGCAAAGGTGCGCTCGCGGATCCAGGTCAGAGCCTTGTCAATGGACAGGCTGCAGAACTCCTGGATGTTCATGCCGTCCACACGCACGCAAAGGGCTTCGGGGCGCAGGCGCGCTCCGTGGCAGGAGGGGCATTCCACGGCGTAGCTGTAGCGGGAGAGGATTTCTCCCCATGCCTCACTGTTCTGCATGCGCCGTTCCAGCAGGTACATGACGCCTGGCCAGTGTTCCGTCGAAACATCATATTCCTGACTGAAGCGGGCTTCCCTTATGGTCTCGTTGTTCAGAGAGGTTCCGCCCATGAAGTTGCGCCGCAGGCTGCCCGTGCGGTTGATGCCGCCCGGCTCGCCGTGGAAAAGCGCCTTGAAGGCCGTTTCGGAAAGATCTTTCAGCGGGGTGTCCAGGGTGAACCTGTGCCGTTTGCCCAGCGCGATCAGCGCCTTTTCCAGTCTGGCCATGGTGGAGGGCTGGGAAAGCGGGGCAATGGCCCCCTGCCGCAGGGACAGGTTCTGATCCGGCGCGATAAGCTGCGGGTCGAAAGTCGCCACGGTACCGATGCCGGAGCATTGCGGACACGCGCCCTGAGGCCCGTTGAAGGAGAAAAGCTGGGGGGAAGGCGCGGGCATGCTGTGATGACATTTGGGACAGGCGGAATCCGTGGAGTGGATCACGTCCGGCTTGCCGGGCACGCTGACGATGATCCGTCCCTCGCCCCAGCGCAGCGCCAGTTCTACGGAATCCGCCAGGCGGGTGCGCATGTCGTCGCGGATCACCAGGCGATCCACCACCAGATCGATGGTATGCTTCTTGTTCTTGTCCAGCGGGGGCACTTCCTCAATGTTCAGAATGCGCGGCTCCTCGCCCTGGGTGGCGACGCGCACGCGCACGAAGCCTTCGGCCTGAAGCTTCTTGAAGCGATCGGCATGAGTGCCTTTCTGCAGTTCCACCAGCGGGGCCATGATGATGACCCTCTCGCCTTCGGGCAGGGCCATGATGTCTGCGATGATCTCATCCGCCGCGCGCGCTTCGATGGGCGTCCCGCATTTGATGCAGCAGGTTTTGCCGAGCCGGGCGAAGAACACGCGCAGAAAGTCGTAGATTTCCGTCACCGTGCCCACGGTGGAGCGGGGATTGCGGCCCGTGGTCTGCTGTTCCAGGGAAATGGCGGGGGAGAGCCCCTCGATTTTGTCCACCAGGGGCTTGTCCATCTTGGGAAGGAACTGGCGGGCGTAGGCTGAAAGGGATTCCACATAGCGGCGCTGTCCTTCCGCGTAGACGATGTCAAAGGCCAGGGTGGACTTGCCCGATCCGGAGGGGCCGCACACCACCACCAGTTCGTTGCGCGGAATGGTCACGTCGATGTTCTTGAGATTATGCTGCCGTGCGCCTTCAATGATGATGGCTTCGTCATGCGCCGGCCGCGTGTCGTTTTTTCTGCTCATGCGTATGGAGGGTGGGCCGGTGGCCCGTTTCGGACGTCCGTGGATTCGGGTGTCCGGGCCGCGGGGAGGCGGCAGGGGATAAGATAATGCAGGCGGCGGCGCTTGTCGATGCAGGGGAGGGGAAGTTCCCGGCAGATCGGGGCACGGACGGCTCAGCCTTTTTTCTCTCTTTCTCCCCGCCGCCCCTTCAGGACGGCAATGCGGCGGAGGACTTTTTCATAGTAGGGGTCGGCCTGTTCCAGAACAAGGGAACGCCTGCGTCTGGTTCCGGCCCGCAGCATCATCACTTCCAGCCTGCGCATCTGGCGGATTTTGAGCTGTTCGTCTTCCGCGCTTTCCAGCATGTCCAGCAGACTGTCGATTTCCTTGCGTTCTGCCAGTTCCGGCGGGATATATCCAGCATTTTTCAGAATCCTGTAGCTCATGCGCAGCTCCGGCGGAATGTGACTGTCGTCCTCCAGCGTCAGCGGCTTGCCGTATCCGGGGAGATTGTCGAATGCCCCCGCCTCCCGGGCTTCGGCGATGCGCCGTTCCGCCAGGCTGGCGATGAAGCTGAAAGGGTGTTCTTCCATATCAATCCGCCTTGTTTGAACAGGAGCCGCCACGACGGCGTCACGCGCCCGGCATAGCGCAAGCGGCGGCGCGGCGCAAGCAAAGCCTGTACGTTGGCAAGAAGGCTCTCTTGCGATATACTGACGCCCGCGCCCGGAAGGGGCGGAAAGGAGTGCTATGCTGGCCTATCTGGAAGGGCGATTGCTGGAAGTCACGGAAAACGGCTGTGTGCTGCTGACGGCAGGTGGCGTGGGCTACGAGGTGTTTCTGCCTTCGCACATCATGAGCCGCCTTCCTGAAAAGGGCGGGCAGTTCTGTCTTTACGTCAGTCTTGTCGTCCGTGAGGATGCGCAGGAACTGTTCGGATTCGCTTCGTGGGATGAACGGCAGACCTTCCTGACCCTGATCGGCATCAACCGGGTTGGAGCGCGCACCGCGCTGGCCATCCTGTCATTGTTCAGGCCGGATGACCTGCGGCGCATCGTGGCCGAGGATGACATAGCCTCACTTACCCGTGTGCCCGGCATAGGCAAGAAGACGGGGCAGCAGATTTTTCTTGAACTCAAGTACAGGCTCAAGGCGGACGGAATCCCCGCCCTCCTGCCGCCGGGCATGGAGCGTCCGGGCAGTGTGTTCCGCGATGCGCTGACCGGCCTGCTCAATCTCGGCTATGAGGAAGACAGGGCTTCGCTGGTACTCAAGGACATTTTTGCGGGCGAGCCGGATCTGGATGTGAGCGGGGCTTTGCGCGCCGCGCTCAAGACTCTGGCCAAGGGGTAGCCCATGAGCGAGTTCGTTCCTCCTTTTCCGCCCGGGAACAGGGCAATGAAGACGGGTGAGGGCGTCCGCGCGGAGGGAGTCTCTGTCCGCTCTTCCTCCGACAATCTTGATGAAACCATCCGCCCCCAGCGTCTGGACGACTTCATCGGGCAGGAGGAGCTGCGCGCCAACATGCGCGTCTTTCTCAACGCCGCAAGGGAGCGGGGGCAGGCCATGGATCATGTGCTGTTCTACGGCAATCCCGGTCTGGGCAAAACCACTCTGGCACGGATCATGGCCGCCGAACTGGGCGTGAATCTGGTCACCACATCCGGCCCGGTACTGGAACGCAGCGGCGATCTTGCCGCCATTCTGACCAATCTTTCCCGGCACGATATTCTCTTTGTGGATGAAATCCACCGCATGCCCGTCAGTGTGGAGGAAGTGCTGTACCCGGCGATGGAGGACTTCAAGCTTGATCTCGTCATCGGGCAGGGACCGGCCGCCCGTACCGTCAAGCTGGATATCGAGCCCTTCACGCTGGTGGGCGCCACCACGCGGCTCGGTCTGCTGTCTTCACCCCTGCGTGACCGTTTCGGCATTGTCAACCGGCTGGAGTTCTATACTCCGGAGGAACTGGCCCGTGTGGTCATGCGCGCGGCGCGCATTCTCAACGTGCCCGTAACCGAAGACGGCGCTCTGGAAATCGGCCGCCGCTCGCGCGGAACGCCCCGCATTGCCAACCGTCTGCTGCGGCGCGTGCGCGACTTCGCGATGGTCAAGGGCGAGGGGCACATCGACCTGGCCATCACCCGCATCGCCCTCGCGGCGCTCAACATCGACTCGCGCGGACTGGACCGCATGGACAACCGCATCCTCTCGACGATCATCGAGAAGTTCAACGGCGGACCCGTCGGACTGAACACCGTCGCCACGGCCGTCGGCGAGGAGGCCGGCACGATCGAGGAGGTTTACGAACCGTTCCTCATCAAGGAGGGGTTCCTCAAACGCACGCCCCGCGGCCGCGAAGCCACCGAGCTGGCGTACCGCCACA
>OLFV01000516.1_pt1 | contig 45400 bp, 37 predicted proteins | sample 1605551 | NCBI WGS metagenome assembly OLFV01 (sample SAMEA3888922, study PRJEB22519) | human gut metagenome | biome: human gut; feature: human-associated habitat; material: faeces | place: Denmark | collected 2011 | reverse complement strand
GGCAGTTTTTCCTTCATACAACGCCGATAGACATTATCAATAGTTGGGGCATCTCTAAGATGTATGCCACCCAAATTGTCAAGAATGTCAATGGCGAAGACTTCACTATGGCGGCTCTTGTCATGCAGGTGAATGGCTTCCAATTTCAAGGTAAGATATATATTGCTTTAGATGAAGGCTCTGATTACTACCGTATCTATGGAGAGAAGGATGGAATAACAAAAGAATATCATCATGATATTGCTTTTGATGAGCTTGGCGATGTACTTGACTCAATGATAGAGACTGGAGGTATGACCAAGGAAGAATACCAAGCAAAGGCAAAGGACTTTGCTTGACTAAAGCCAAAGCAACGAAAAGAATTTTCTTTGGGTCAACGTATTGCCATTCCGAAAAATATGCGTACCTTTGCAGTCGGTTTGACCCGAAGGCATTAGCGCCTGCAAGGCGGACCATGACAAATAAAACTAAACACATACCCCAACTAACATTAAACAATGCAGTACGAAACCGTTTTCATTTTAACTCCCGTTTTGTCTGATGAACAGATGAAGGAAGCGGTAGCAAAGTTCAGCAAGGTACTCACCGATGCCGGTGCCAACCTTGTGAACACCGAAGAATGGGGCCTGCGCAAGCTGGCTTATCCTATCGCCAAGAAGTCCACGGGTTACTACACCCTGATTGAGTTTGACGCCCCCACCAACGTCGTAAAGAAGCTCGAAACAGCTTTCCGTCGTGACGAACGCGTCGTTCGCTTCCTCACTTTCCGTCAGGACAAATACGCCGCCGAGTACGCTGCCAAGCGTCGCAGCCTCCGTGGCAAAAAGAACACCGAAACAACAACCGCCGAAGCACCCAAGGAGGACTAAACAATGGCACAGACACAATCCGAAATCCGCTACTTGACACCCATGTCGGTAGACGTTAAGAAGAAAAAATACTGCCGCTTCAAACGTGCAGGCATCAAGTACATCGACTACAAGGATCCCGAATTCCTCAAGAAATTCCTCAACGAGCAAGGCAAGATCCTGCCCCGTCGCATCACCGGCACTTCGCTGAAATTCCAGCGTCGCGTAGCTCAGGCCGTTAAGCGTGCCCGTCACCTGGCCCTGCTGCCCTACGTAACCGACCTTATGAAATAACAACCCCCATTCAAGGACCATATAAGATATGAAACTTATTCTTAAAGAAGACGTTGCAGGCCTTGGATACAAGGACGACGTTGTTGAAGTAAAGAACGGCTATGGCCGCAACTATCTGATTCCCACCGGACGCGGTGTCATCGCCACGCCCTCCGCACTGAAAGTCCTCGCTGAGAATCTGCGTCAACGCGCACACAAGTTGGCTCAGCTCAAAGCCGATGCCGAGGCTCTCGCCGAAGCTCTCAAGGACGTCAAGCTGTCCATCGCTACCAAGGTCAGCGAGACCGGCACAATCTTCGGCTCGGTCAACGCAGCTCAGATTGCCGAGGCTCTCAAAGAAGCCGGACACGAAATCGACCGCAAACTCATCGCGCTCAAGCAACCCGTCAAGGAAGTGGGCAATTACACTGCTACTGTGAATATCTACAAAGAAGTCAGCGTAGAAATTCCCTTCGAAGTTGTTGCCGAATAATCCTTTAGGGCACGACACAGAACATCAAAAGGGCCAATCCCATCAAGGGGTCGGCCCTTTTGATATTTTATACTTATGTCTCGGGGGGGGGGGTGAAGGCTGTCTGCGACCGTTGACAAAGACAGTCAAGAGGCACACAAGAAGGCGGCAACCACAGCCAAAGCCATAATGACGGCCAAACCAACGCCCACGACAAGGCGCGAGGGCGTTAGGCTTCGCCACCGCTCCGGAATGTCGGGCCCGACCATGGCACGCGTGTAATGCCGGACGACGAGCACACACAATAGCGCCGAACCCGTACCCACAATCGCCCCCACAATAATGTCGCCCGGATAGTGAACGCCCAGATATATACGGCTGTAGCACGTCATCAAGGCCCAAGCATATACAAAGGCAACGACGCCGCGTCGACGCAGCAGTATGGCCACCGCAGCAGCGAGCACAAAAGTATTAGCGGCATGGCACGATGGAAAGCCGTATCGTCCGCCACGGTATCCGTCGACGATATGCACCATCGAACTGAGTGGATTCTCCAAATTGGCCGGACGCAAACGCTCGGCCATGGGGCGCAGCAATGATGCACAGGTCTGGTCGGCAATGGCCACGGCCAGCCCCACGGCCAGCGACAGTAGGATGCCGCGCCGCCACCCGTAGCGCCACAGCACGGCGGCGAAAATGGCCGCATACATGGGTATCCATACCCAGCGACCGGAGAACAGCATCATAAAATTGTCCATATACGCCGTATGCATGTCATTGATGGCAAGCAGCAGCGCCCGGTCTATGCTCATCAGGAAGTCCATCATGTCTCAACGTTTTGACAAGTCAGTGTATATGCTCTGCACCAACGCCTTGGCCGCGTGCACATCCGCGCTGTCGCCCTGCAACGTTGCTCCGGTGTCCGTACTCACGACCGAAAGACCGCGTTCGGTTACCAACCCGAACCACGACGGCTCGGAGACATATCCGAAACCGGCAGTGCCGGTGTCCAGCAAGTCACGTCCGAAAGGCAGCGCATCCCGTATCCCCATCAAGTGGAGGATGGTGGTGGCTATGGCACTTTGGCTGCCGATTTTGTCGACCACCACCGGCGTCCCGGCCAATGCCCCTCCGGTCATAACCAGCGGCACGTGGTGGCGGCGCATACGGTCCTCCAACCCCTGCGGCCATGCACCCCAATGGTCGGGGACAATCACAACTAAAGCACGATCCCACGCCCCGGAGGCATGCAGACGCCGCACAAAACGGCCGAGGCAGTCATCGGCATACGCAAAGGCATTCAGACGCTTGTCCTGCGCAAAACGGTCAAAAGGCACTTCGAAAGGCTCATGGCTGCTCGAAGTTTGTATGACTGTCAGCGTCGGGACTTTGTCCTTACGGCCCATAATATCACTCAACGCCCGGTCAAAGACAGGGCCATCGTGTACGCCCCACTTGCTCAGACGCTCGCCCACCGGAAAATCGGTATCACCCACCGGTCGGGCAAAGCCCGTGGCGTGCAAATATGCCCTGACGTTGGTAAAATCCAAATCGCCGCCATAGTAATAGGCCGTGCGGTATCCTTTGGCAGCCAGCACCGTAGACAGCGTGGGTATCTTGTCAAACTTATTGATATAGCGCAGCAGCGATGTCGAGGGCTGGGCCGGATAACCGCCCAAGATGGCGGTAAGGGCGCGATCGGTGCGGAAGCTCTCGGCATAGAACTGCGTCCATAGTGCACCCGTACATGCGATGCTGTCCAGATGGACGGCTACGGCTTTACCTCCGAGACTCGGCATCAGTTCGGCCGAAAAACTTTCGAGAATGACGACATAAACGTCCGGGCGGGTCACCTTCAGCGACAGCCCGTAGGACGGTGCGACACTATCTGTATGCACCGCAGGACGATGAAATAGCGCATCGACTTCGGCCGATGCCTCTTTCGTGTCCATATATCGGAATTGGCTGCCAAGGTCATCCGTATGGCTGAACGAGTACAGGAAACTGAACAGCGGATTGATTGCTGCATGGTTCAGCCGCATATCCTCGCTGAAGAACGCACGGGCGGGCGACATTGTGGACACAGTGATGCCGCCGCGTATGGGTATAATCATAATGCCGCACACCATCAGCCACACTATCGTCATCCAAATGCGGCGACGTAAGGGCTGACAAGATTGCTCCGGCACTCTGACACGCTGCACCACGAGGCGCATCCAGAGACCTATCGCCAATGTCAGAACGGCCATCAGCACCACCACGCCCACCTCGACATACCACGGCAGGCTGGCCAGCGCCGAGGACGGGGATGTCACAAAATAAAACCACGGCGTCACATCCAGGCGGAAGCCCCAATAGGGATACAGCACCGCATCAAGCACATAGCCCACGGCAATAATAGCTGAAACTGACCACAGATAGACACGCAAAGCCTTTGACATCCAAGGCCGCACGACCCATATCGAAGCCACCACAAGCAGCAACACCGGCGCCACGAAATACGCCGACATAGACAAATCCATGGTCAAGCCGTGCCATAGCACCGCCGGGACATCGGTCAAATCGCCCCACGTGTATTGCGGCTCAACGGCCATCCATAGCGGATGAGCCACCGCCATCACCAACAACATCGCAGCCCATACGGCCAAAAATATTTTGATACGTTGTTTCATACGAAAGCGTGTATATCGTAATCGCGTAATCCGAAGCGTAATCAAGTTTTCGCAAGCGTAACCCGAAAATCACCTCGCAAGCGCGTATTGTTCGAAACGCGTCGGAGTACGTCCCGGCGCGTTTCGCCCTACAAATTTACCACTTTTTTCTTGTACGGCCACTATACATATCGGCGCGACTAATCCGAGATGCACCCGTTAAGGCACTGTCTCGTAATACTGAATATTGTAGGGACGCAATATATTGCGTCCGCAGTGACAGTGAAAACACAACATAATACACACGAAACCATTATATTACCATCCTACTACACGGGCGCAATGTATTGCGCCCCTACCGGGCAGGCAATTTTGCCCCCTACGTAATTCTCCTTTACGATACTCCCTCCTCGGCGCCTATATTTGGATATTAAATAAGAGAGCCGTGGATTCCGCAAAAAAAACGCACAAAAAACCTTTGCACATTCGAAGATATAGCTTAAATTTGCCATCACAAGCCAATACCCTCGACCATGAACGTTGCAACACTTCGCGTTATCATCACCTGTGCCGGTCTCGCCATCATCACGGCGGCACGCGCGATTGCGCCCGAAAACAACGTCATTATCACCAAGCTGGAAGCTGCATACACCATCGAAGCCGATTGCAGCAGCGCAGCGATATGCGTACGCGCCGAAGAAAAGCGCACCTACACCGCCACACGAGCCAATGCCTCCGACATCTGGGCGGCATTCTACGACGAGAGCATTTCGATTGACCGGGCCAAGGCTCCCGGAGCGACCCCGATATACCGAGCATGGGAAGACGACGACCTTTTTCACTCAGGCGCACGCGTATGCGTATTGCCCTTGAAAATCCGTGCAGGCAAGACCATCGAAGCCGTCGTCAAGCGCACCTACAAAGACCCGATGCAATTCACAAAAGTCATCATCGCCCCCAATGTCCCGGTACGCGAAGGTCGCTGGGCCATTGAGATACCGCCGGCATTGGCATCTCAGATATCCGTAAAGGCACTACGCCTGCCCGCAACGGCACACCTTGACAGCATCATCTCAGACAAAGGCGCCAAGATCTACACACTGACAGCCAAGGATATTCCGGCTTTTACCGAAGAGAAATACATACCCTCGCCCTTGGCCGTAGTCCCGGTACTGGCCATATCCGGCATGGCCGGCAATTGGCACGACCTGCACCGCTATCTGCACTCGCTAGTAGACCCGAAAATCGATGAAGCGCCCGCGGCTGCCGACCTTGCGCGACAACTGACAGCCGACATCCCGGGCAACGAAATCAAAGCCAAAATTGACACAATAGCTCGGTGGGTACGACGCAATATAAGATACGTAGCCATCGAAAACGGCAAATACGCCTTCAGCCCCGACCGTCCGGACGATGTTCTAGCCAAACGCTACGGCGATTGTAAAGGTAGTGCATGCCTGATACGCGCGATGTTGCGTGCTGTAGGCATCGACGGTCGTATGGTATGGATAGGCACGCGCGACGACGTAATCGGCGATTGGGACACGATGCCGTCGCTGGGCTGCGGCAACCACATGATAGCCGCGGCCATACTGCCGGATACCGTCATTTATCTTGACGGGACCGTACGTAATGCCCCCGACGGCTTTGTGCCGCCATCCATAGCCGGAGCACAGGCACTTATCGAAAACGGGCAGGACGGGATGCTGCTCCGCGTTCCCGATGACCCCAAGTCGCACGGAGCCACGATGCTGACCGGCACTGCATCCGTGGCCGAAGATATGCGTACACTTTGCGGACGACTGGCACTCGCAGTTTCAGGCAGCCAGATTCCATATCTGTCATCTATCACCGATGCCATACAAACATCGCGTCGAGACATATATCTGGAAGGCATACTCACCGGCGGCAGCCGTAGTTGCCATCTCGACAGCCTCAACGCGGTGCATAGTGCCGACGGTGCCATCATAGGCATCCAAGCAACGTACACCGACGATGGCGCAGTCATCTCCGCTTCCGGCGGCGCCAAGCTATATATAAATGTATCGCCGTTGCGCGGCATTAGCCTTCCGCTTTTCGACCTGCCCAAGAGACGCTACGATGCCAAAATTCCATTGGCCGATGATGCCGCAGCCGACATCACTATCTCCGTACCGAGCGGATACACAGCAGAGTACGCCACTCCCGCCAAGATCTCCACGCATTGGTACGACCTAAGCATAGAGTACGTTCCGGACAACGACAACGTCCGCTGTCGAGCATCCTTCAAATGGAAGACGCCATACATCAGCCGCGCAGATATGGAGGCATGGAACGAGGCGGCACGCAAGGCACGGCGCATCCTAACCACTCCGCTTTCGCTGAGCCGCATCAATGCGCAATGACCTTTTTCAGAGACCAACAACGCCTTAGACCGAGAATATCAACCAATTAACCCATAAGACACCCCCTACGACACCCAAAACAGACCAACCATCATGAAACCATCTCGTATTCTGCTACTTGCATTAGCCCTTATGGCGACAGCCACAGCATACGCCGGCATCGATGCCAAATTGTACAGACAAACAGCCAAGCGCATCTGGGGCGAGCCTGACACCCTGTTCCGCGCAGACATTCCCATACCCGACAGCATTGCAGACAAAGCCTCGGCGGTGATAATGATGCGGTTAGACCAAATAAGCACCGAACAACAAATTCAGAACACAATATACAAAGCTTCGGGAAGGACCAACCGCACACTGCGTCGCCACCTGCGCCGCACTATGGTCAAATTGCTGGACCAAAAGGCCGTAGAAGACTATGGCGATACCGAATTCGGAGTCAAGGAGAATATTAAGTATCGCGGGCTGCAGCTTTACGAAGCCAAGGACGTCTTTGGTGCACGTATACACAAGCCTGATGGGACAGTGGTCGAAATAGACGTGCCGGACAACGCCATCGAAGTGGCGCACGGCAAAAAGGCAGACAAGGGGCGCAAGTACAAGATTGCAATTCCGGGGCTGGCCGTGGGCGACATTCTCGAGTACTTTTTCTATGACGAAGAAATGGCCGAGGAATTCAGTCTCGACCCTATAGACATCAAATTCTATGACCGCTATCCGATACTGAACCGCGTAGTGTCGATGAAGATGTCACCGTATCTCACCACCGAGTATCGCACCTACAACGGTACGCCCACGCTCAAGGTCACTCGCGACAAAAAGGAAAACTACTGCGCTGATATACACGTAATCAATATTCCCGCTGTAGACTTCACCCTGTTCGTAATGCCCACCCGCCAGCTGCCGTTCATACGCCTGCAGACGCTCAACAACTCGTCCCTCGAATACCACGCACTGTCCTCGCGCAATGCCGGATTTTACGTCAACATCCTGCCGGGCAAGTACTATCGCGAAGTGGGCGAAGTGCTGCATGACGCCGAATACGAGTCTTCGCTTCCGGGCAAGGCCGTCAAAATTGCCAAGAACTACATCAAGGCCCACCCGGGCATGACCCAACGCCAAATTGTGGACGTGTTGTGGCTAGCCCTGCAATACTGCGACGCCATCGATGATGACGATGACACGCCCAACTACTACGGAATGTGGAAAACGTTGTATATGGCTGACTGCCTGGACAAACTGAAAGCATACGATGAAGCCGGCACAGGTATCGGAGTCATCAATCCACGCAACGATGTCCCCACCACCGAACCTTCGGCATGGTACGACTTCTCGTTTGTAAACGTCATCGGCGACAGCGTATACTTCGCCAAGCCGCAGATGTGCTATATGCCCGGCGAGGACCCTGCTGCATATCAAGGCGAGAAAGGATACGCCCTCATGGGACCGCGAAAGGACATAAACAAACGCACGATTCCCGCCGAATTCACCGTCGAAGACCATAAGCACATCGGCAATCGCATCATCTCTAACGCCACCATAGACCTCGACCCGGACATGGGCACAGCCTCAGTCAAGGGCACGGCCACCTACACCGGCGGATGCAAGGAATTGGCGGGCAAACTCACCAATATCAACGAGTGGATAGCCAATGTCGAAGAACACCTCGGCATCAGCAAGAAATACGTAGACAAGGAATATGACGCCGTGGAGCGCGAAAACGAAGTGCGCGGCATTGTGTCCAAGGAATGTGCATTTATCCTGGGCACTCAGCCCGATTCGGTGCTATCCTACAAGGTATCGGATCGCGGCATCCTGCCCGGGTCCAAAGGTCTCGAGCTGGAGGCCGAGTGCCATCTTTCGGACATCGTCTCGCCCTTAGGCGCCGACCTGAGTCTACACGCAGGCAAGCTGATAGGCCGTTTTGAGAAAGTCACCGGGCCGGAACGCACGCCACTGCTGGACGCTATGATGCCCACGGCACGCCAATTCTCGCGCACAGTCACCATACACGTTCCCGAAGGATATACGGTAGACGAGACCTCGCTGCGCGACTTCGCGTCCAACGTCAACAAGCCCATCGGCCAATTTGCCGTACAAGCCGCCGTCACCGCCGAAGGCGACATCCGGATTATAAGCATGTGGCGCGTCAAGATTCCCACCGTACCGCTGCATCTATGGCCGCAGTTGCTCGAAATGCTTGACGGCGCGGCGACCGCCACCGAGAAATCCATACTTCTCACCCGTAAATAGCACTCCCAGAGACACATAAATTGCGCCCCGGCGGACATTCCGTCGGGGCGCAACCACTTTGCCGAAACAGATGCGCGGGCAAGTCCCGCGTATCATATTTTGGGGACGAGCGGCGAGGTCGGCATCAGCCGCGGCCTCGGGCAATCACACTATTTCTTTCTCTTCCAGCCCTTGAAGTAGTTGCGCACGCGCTTGGACTCGGCGCAACAGAGAGCATCCTCGGGCAGGCTGGACATCAAGCCATAGTACCTCTTACGCATCCTACATTCCTGCTTCCACATGTCCTCCGCGCCTTCCTCCGAGGCGTCAAAGTCCATATAATTGTCGATATTGAGGCCGGTTGCGACAGATTCAACATCCTGATTGGCACCGAGATAGGTGAAAGTCCAGCCTTTGAGGCGCAACTCATCCACGAGCGCCTTGACCGTCGACGAGGTATACTCCTGCGACGAGTTTTCCTCGCCATCGGTGATGACGGTCACCATCACGATATCCTCGTTCGCCACTCGAGTGCGCAAGTCGTTAATGGTCACTCCCATAGCATCGTACAGCGGCGTGCACTCCCCCGGGCGGTACTGCTCGGTAGTGATATTCTTCGTCTCCTCAGCCGGAGTGCCGTTGTAAATAAAGCGGAGGTGGCTGCTGTCAAAAGCCACCAGCGACACAAAATGACGCTGCGTATCATCCTCGGTCTGCGACTGCCGGATGGTGCTCAGCGTCTCGTTGACGCCGTCAAGTGCCTGTTTGTATATCGAGCACATCGAGCCGCTCTCGTCCAAGATGATAAGGTCGAAGAAACAGCGCTTGCCCTCCTTGCGAGCCCGCGCGACAGCCGTAGCATCGAATTCGAAGTCCTTTTCAAGACTCATCCCCGACACCTTTTTGTCGAGACCCATCACTTTTCTGAATGTCTTGTTCATATCTGTAAATTTGTTTGAGGTGAATACTTTATGTCTGCTTTCATATATCTTGATGTGAATACTTTACGTTTACTTTCATATATATTGTTCGTTTTGGCATCGGCCCACTTCCGGCCGCCCTCCAAGTATATATACCGCGAGCAACCCAAAAGTAAATCCGATTCCCCGAAAAAAATCTCAGCCTCACCAAAGCAATTGACGCAAGACATCCGCCCCAAAGCAACGCCGGGACGCGGCCGCAGCCACATCCCGGCACATACGCTCAGGCTCGGACAGTGGAACTATATTCTCGCATCACTTATATGTATCAATCAAGTGCTTCATATTCTCATGGTACTCTTCGTTGCCAAGATTGATCACTATCAAATTTGAACGAGTTCGGGTAATTCCTGTATACAAGAGTTCGTTGAACGTAGGGTCTCCTTCAAAGTGCTTTTGCAGAATAAGGAACACTGTATCGCTTTCCCACCCTTTAAAGCTGTGGATCGTGGAAATCTTAATATTCCCAGTATTCATCCAAAAGTTAAACTTCTTATTCTCTCGAATATCCTTGTAATTACCGGCGAACACCGTATCCCTGAAAGCCATAAAATCTTCTTCATTCAGGTTCATTACAGTTGTAAAGTCGTTAAGAGTAATCTTATATCCTTTACATTTATCTTCAAGACGCACTCTGAAATCAGCCGGGAACCTCCGATACATTTCATAAGCGGCGAGAAGGTCTGCAATCTGACGCTCTCCTCGGTCATTATCTCGTTGGATGAATTTCTTTAGATTTTCACGTAATGCAACAGAACAGATGTTATCTTTTTTCTGTAAACCACGTAAATACATGTGTTCGTATGTCTCAAACATCGTTGAAGCTCTACGCCCCGTTTTATAGCGATAGTACGTTTCGAACAACTGCAAGAAACCCATCTCCGCTCCAAGCACTGTTATGTCGTTAATTGCGACATTTTTAACACGATTCTTTATGTTCCCCTCAATAATATTAAAGACCGATTTGATAGGGTCGTCTCCCTGAAGATAAATGTAATTAAGATATCCCTGCTGCAAGTTCTGTCCAACGAAAAGAGAGTCTTGCTCAGACGTCAACGTATTATCAATTTCATATTTATTCTCGAAAAATTTGCGTTGAAAACCAAGAGCGAGATCCTTAATCTTCATCTCCGAACGAAAACAGGTATCAAGGGTGTTTACGCCTCGTACATTGGTTGCGACATCCTTTCCCTCTGTACCCCTATTGTATATATTTTGCTTAACATCGCCAAGAAGATAATACCCGCTACGTGGATACTCTCCGTCTTTATAAAGGAAGCAGTCTTTGATTATATCCATCCAAACACGCTTGAAATCTTGTATTTCGTCAATAAAGATCACATCAAACCGCTCTGTTGATTCACTATGCTCGGCAAAAAGCTCGTAGTTATCGAAATACCGAGCGAAAAACTCTTCATCGGTCTCTCCTTCCTCTCTTCGGAAATCAATCCCGAGATTATTCAGCTGGAATTTAATAAATTGATGATAGTTCAGTATCGTAAAGGCCGCCCAATTGAAGTCCTCATATACTTGCTGTAATTTATCGTGAATAAAGTTCTTAAGTGTAATATTATAAGTGAGTATCAGAATCTTAGGTCTATCAATTCCGGCCTTGACCAATTCTTTATATGATTGTACGGCTTTTGCTGCAAGCATTGTCGTTTTTCCGGAACCGACAACCCCTTTAACGCGCCACTCTTTGCGTTTTGACAAGTCATAAATAAGTTCATCCTGTTTTTTTGAATACATCCGAATTGTCGGATATTGACGTTTCAATCGGCCATCGTATCTTACAATATGCACTCCTTGATTTTGGGTGTGTAATGGTGGAATGAGTAAACGATGTATACTGTTATATAGGTCATCGGTAAACAGCTGACTTGGTCTGTTTGAGACGATATAAAATTGCTTCAAAGTATCCGTAAACGTTTTTTCAGTTAAATCATCATTTCCAAGCAATGCTATGTTCTTAATAAATTTGCTATAGCTTCGTTCATGATCATATGGGGAAACCAGTTTATTTATAACCTGTTGATGTGACGCACAATGGAAATAAACGCCACAAGCCACAACACTCCACATCTTTGAATTCTTAATATTCAGTTCAAGCAATTCTTCTATATGGAGGTTATACAGGTTCTTTTTATACTGCAAAACTTGGTCTATGGGCGATTTTATATATGCATGTGCTTCTTTATAATTTTTGGGGTGAGCGAGATGCCAATGCTTTTTGTCGTCTATTGTATACAAATCCAAATCCCAGTCTTTAACCTCGATAATCATAACACCACCACCTCGACGCATTATAACAACATCAGGACGGTCGCCATTAAGAAACGGATTAAAGTATACTTCAAAACTATCGTCAAGTGTCGTTTCAAGGAAATGCAACAGATGCCACTCGCCGGGCGTTGGCAGAGTGTTAAGCGTCCGGATTTTTTCTATTGGAGGAATAAATGTAGCCATAATAAAAAACAGGTTAAAAGCATAAGCGCGAATTTACAAAAATATTCAAGGGCAGAATCATATCTGAGCGAATTTCATAAGGTATCCCAAGCTAACGAGTCTATCCTTTGTCAAATAGCCACCCCTTTTGTACGGGCGCGGGGAGACCGCGCCCGTACGGGTGTCTTGCCGGAGAGAGGGTGGTGATTGATGTGGTTTAAGTGAAGGCCCTATGCGTCAATCCGGGCAAGACACCGAGGAGATGATACTATGTCAGAAAGTCATTACGACATATGGTTTGTCGTTATCTTTATCATCATCTATTTCGTCAACGGCATCGGCGTCGTAGCTGAAGCGGTGCTTGAACTGCATCACGGGGGTGTCGTTGTGCAGGACGGCGTCATCGACTACGGTGGTGGCATCGAAGCCTTCGAGGTATGCGGGAGCGAGGAAGCTGTTGTTCCATAGGTTGGCATCAGCGCCGCAGACAAGGTGGCACAGGCCGTTGCCTTTCTCATCGGCGAAGCTGTAATCGCCCTTGTATTCGGCTTTGACGGCAAGGTTCTGCAGCCAAATTTTGAGGTAATCGCTGTTTTGCATCGAGCCGAGGCGGTTGAGCACCTTGGTGACAATCTCGTCTTTGGACGCCTGCTCGCCTTTCTCGACTTGCTCGGCGCTGATAATCGAAAGCATTTGGCTGATGATTTTCAATGCGTAGTGTGCACTATTGAGGTTCTCGGCGGCAATCTGCGCGGCTATGGCCGACATGGCCATAATGTCCTCGATGATAGTGCCCGGACGCTTCTGTGTCTTCTTGTCCTCGGCATCTTCCTCTCCGGGCTTGGCTTCGACTTTCGGCTTGGCTTTGGATTTTTGATTCTTCGCCACATTCTCGATATACTCCTCAATCCACGTGGAGAGTTTCGACAGCAACATTCGCATTTGGCCGCAGTTGGGGTATTGGCGACCGAATTGTAGGATGAAAAGCAGCTGTTTCTGTATACCATCGAAGTCGCATTGCTTTTTGTTGTTGTATATCGGGGTGTTGTAGATATACGCCAGCTTGTCGGGCTTTATCGAGTCGGTGATTATCGAGTCGGAGATGCGAGTCTTGGCGCTATTGAGACGCAGATTGAGACCTTCGAGCACGTGTTGCAGCTTGTACGATATGCGTTCCAGCAGGTCTTTGTCATCTGCAAAAACCTTGTAGTCATCACGATAGCGCAGGATTTCGTAGCCTTCGGTAATACCGTCACGTTCCAAAGCCTCGCGCAGCAGCATGTCCGCGTAGCCCAGGACAATCTCGGCAACGATGTCGTACAAGGTGCTGCCTTGCGGCAGTCCGATGTTGCGACCTTGGCGAAGCATGGTCAGGATGCGCACAATGTCCGTCTTGACGTCGACTTCGGATGCCGTGCCCTTGCGGCTAAGAGCTTTTTCGACCGTCTGCAATTCGATAGTGCCGTAGCAATTGGTAATATCCGTGACAAACATATAGCGATAGTCCAGCGACAGCTTGACGGCCATCTGTTCGAAGCGACTCCACCAGTTCAGAATGGTTGTGGCTTTATGGAAATTCTCCTTATCGGCCGGGATGACGGGGATGCCTACGGCTTGAATATGCGGCGCGGAGCCAAAGACCTTGAAGTCGTCAAGTATCGCAGCCCAGTGCTCCGGGGTGCAAATCTCGCGTGCCAGCAAATAATACAGGAACGGATTGGACAGCGACAGCACGCGCACTGCATAACGGCCGTCCTTATTGAGCATAATGTCATAATTGGCATCGGACATATTCTCGGGGTTGATGTCCTTCATACATTTGTCGATGGAGGTATCGGCAATATGCTCGCGTGCAAACGCCAGTACGGGGTCAAAATTGAGATACTCCGGCATCTCGGTCGTGACATACCTGTCGTTCTGCATCAGGAAATCGAGGGCTTCGTCTGCACTGAGGTCAAAAATTGTCTTAACTTTCATATCGTTATTTCAGTTCAGTTTTTGTTTACGTAATCTTTGATATTCTGCCTTTATATACCTTTGGGGTGCAAAGTGTAAATGGACTTTTGAGTTATTACTAATCGTCCGGCACATATTCGCCATCCATGTAGGCGTCATATTGGCTTTCAGCCCATCGGTCATCACTCCAATCATCATAAATGCCGCTGTAGTCGCCCACCGTATAGTTCGAGAAGTCGTCCAATAAGGCTCTATCGTATTCACGTTCTTCCATTTCGGCTATACGTCGCGAATATTCTTCGGCTATTTCGTTGAGTTCCTCGCTGAACGGCCACAATTTCAGATCTGTTATTACGCCGTCCTTCTCGGCATTGGTACTCCAACGTCGCTTTCCCGCGAAATTCCAGATTTTGTCATATTCGACAGGGACAACTTCCTCGCCTTCCATATTGATGATGCCCCATTTGTTGCCATTAGGAGTATCCCAATAATTATCTTTTCCTTTTCGGACACGGGCGAGGCCGTAGTCAAATTCGCTTATCCAATCGTACTTGCCGAATGGCACGATAACCTGCCTTTTGGCTACATCAACGACGCCCCATTCACCATTACACAGCTCTACCACAGTGACATTTTTGTATTGCGTGTATTCCTTGATCTTGCTCATATAATCTTTTGGTTATTTGGTTAGACAAAAGAAACATCGCCACCGGGAACGTCCCGATGACGATGCAAAGTTATGGAGTGGCCGCGAACTCTATGTTCGCATGCTTTACAGATCTTTATACCGCGCTACCATCTTGTCGAGTGTCTGAACAATTTCATCTTGTATTTCCTTGGGGCTAAGCACAATAAGGTCATACTTGAAGGACATAAGCTCGCGTATAAGCTCGTAGTTTTTCTTGCACCTGATGCTGAAAAACCGCCCGCCGACGAGTGTCGGATAGCGGCGGCGCAATTCGGCATCTCTTTCGCCGCATAGCATCTTCTGCGAGATGTGCATAGGCTTGCTGCGGATATATTCAGTGGCGATATTATTTGCCCAGAAAACAATATCCAGTACCGGATTACGCTTATAGTCCGTCATTCCGATGATGTCATCGAAACGCTCGCTCAGGTCGCCGTCGTAGGGCTGATATTGCGCCTCGGGAAGCATTTTCAAGTCCAAGATTCGGTCAAGGGCAAAGGTATACAGATTGCCTTTGTCGACGATTGATCCCACAAGAAACCACCGGCAATTGTATTCCTTGAGCAAAATTGGGTTGACGCGAAATGTCCGCTTGTCATCCGGATGGTCAAATTGATAGTGCTTGAATTCGACGACAACTTGCTGTGATATAGCCGTGAACAGTACACCGAGTATATTTGAGGCATCCAACGGATTGCGCGTAAAGGATATAATTTCGCGGTCATCACCGGTGGCATTAAGTCGCCGGCGCAGTCCTTCCAGTTTGTCGAAATTGGGGAGTCCGTCAAACTGTCCTATGACACGCAAAGTATCACGAAGAATCAACTTCTCATCAGCGCTCATCTCCTGCTTGAATATCGAAAATCCCTCTTCGCCATATCGTAGGCATCGTTTCTTGACCGTCGTCCGACCATCGCGGCTGACAGCATCGACAGTATAGCGCTCAATGTCTGCACCGAAAGGTCCTTCCTCCAAGTACTTGATGTCCTTTTCGATGGCACGACGGCTGACGCTGTACCCATCGCCATACTCGGCAAGGCGTTCGTTGACGTACTCGGTCATATCGGCAATCGAGTAATCGTGATAGCGGTTGCTCAACAGGTCGTCAAGCAACTTGTATCTGGTCATCGCGTTTTTATTGGCTGGCATAGGCGGCAAATATTTGGAAATGTCGATGCCCGAGGGAAACGTTACATCGTTCGCCCACGGGCATCAGTTATATCAGATTGGTCTTTAGCGAACAATGAGCTTGGCTGTCAGCGGACGCGCCAAAGCATCCGAATATACCGTGACGAGATAGATGCCCGGGGCGAGTGCGGGAGCATAGACGCCCGCCGTACCGGACGAGAAATCGGCATCGGCCGACAGCGCAATGGCACCGGAGATGGTGGACACACGAACCTTGGACATGCCTACATTCGCACCTTCAAGTTCTATCGCAATATTGTCGCCCTGTCGGCGGACAACCATTGCGCCGCCATCACGAGCATCGGTTGTGATGTCGTCCGCGGCACCCATACCCGGATAATTGGCGGTAATCGAGCGCAAGTCCAGGCGTGCGCCGGTGACGTTTTTCTTGACCATGGTGAAGTACATCTTCTCGAAAGTCAGCGGATAACGGGGCGTCAACATCTCGGTTCCGTCGCTTTCCTCAAATTTGAAGACATAATCTTGCTGTCCCGAAACTACGGCATTGGTGAGGTTGAAGCGTGTGCCCTCGGCGTCTACGAAATCCATCTTGATTTCTTTCACGATATTGTCGCGGTCATTCATCGTAAGCGTCAGGCTATTGGGCAGCGAATACAGTCGTATCGAGGTTCCGGGATTGAAAGTCACCAGAGGATTGCGATTGCTCTTGAGATCAAAAGTGAGTGAAATGCCTCGATCCCAGCCCTCGGGAAGGTCGGTGGTAACGGCTGAGAAATTCTTGATTAGCGTCGACGCATACTTCATCCCGAAGACAGTGCCGTCATCGAAACGCGTGATATCTATATCGCTTTCGGGGATTTCGACAGTCACTTCCACATTGACTTCCAAACCATTGTATCTTCCGGTGATAGTTGTCGTGCCATTGGCTTTACCAGTGACGTATCCCTTGTCATCGATTTCGACAACACCCTCGGGCGATGCCGTCCACTCGAAAGCCGATGGATCTACATCGATATTGATGCCGCCACAGACGCCGCGCAAGCCCAAAATCTGACGACGATACTTGTCTATAAGCAAAGCGCTTTTGGCGGGCTTCACACCGTCTATTTGAGCCAAAAACACAGGCATCTCGGCCGTCAAGGTCTTGCCGGAGGTGTTGTATGTGGCCACAATCTTGCCCGAAACGGCATTATCGGACGCATGCAGCACGCCATCGGCATCCACGTAGCCCAGTTCGGCAGGGACACACTCGAAAGAACAATCCTTGGTGACGTCCTTGGACACGATGTCGCCATACGTATTGTAAGCCATTACCCCTAAAGGTGTTGCGCCAAGCATGGGCATACGACGGCGACGATTGGTGAAACCTATAGACGCTGCAACGTCATCCTCGGGCGCCGTAGACACAGCCAGCATGGCATCGGCCACAGGACGTATCGACCCGCCGCGCATCGGGTAATTGAGCATCTCGCCGTCCAGCGAGATGGCGGCGCTGCCACCGCTGTCAAAATTGACCACATCGTTAGCTCCATGCTCCACGAGGAATGCGGCCATCTCGATGCAGTTTATAGCTTCACTTTTGCCCGAACCGGCCTCGTTGACAGCCACATACAGACGATTGCCTTCCTTATTGATGCCGGCCATGGTGCGCGACGACAGCTCGTAAGAGCGGCCGTTGGGGTAGCCGCTTCCGTTCTCAAAATCGTCATACTCGCCCTTATGCAGCACTCCGTCATGAACTATGCTCACGTAGCCGTGAAATCCCTCCATGATATTCTCGGGGATGACGCCCCACAGCGGAGCATCAAAAGTCTGGTACACAGTGGCGATATCGCCCACAGCAGCGTTGTCCAGCGCGTGCAGTTTCTCGTTGCGGAGATACAGCACATACGTGTCCGCACTCGTCTGTATCGGCTCGTCCGAAATCGCCGTCACGCGGCATCGCGTACCCTCAGGACGATTTACAGCCCATTTATCGATGGGTTGCAAGGCGATATAGCGACCGGCCTCGGTCAGCGTCGAAGCATTGAACATATTATACAGCACACAACTGCCCCTGTAAGACACAGCCGCGCGATTGAAGAAATCGATATACGCCTTCTCTTCGCCAATCACGACATAAGGGTTGATGCCGGCGCGGAACACCTCGGCATGTTTCTTGTCATCGAAAGCCAGCGTTGAGCGGCTGAATTTCGTGTAATTAGGCTGGCCGTTATGGATATTCAGGCCAATGGCAATGCCATCGTCGTACGAAAAGAAATCATGGTTCCAAGCCACGCACACATTATGTCCGGGCTTAGACAACTCCGTCTGAAACGTTGGCACCGTCCAACGCTTCGTATCCGGCACCGCCATACGGCTCGGCGCCTGCTCCACGCTATTGTACTGATTGGTCAGGTCAACCTCCACAAGCCATATTATCAGCGGCTTGTCATGGTACACCAGCTTAGAATATGTGATACCGGGGCCGACGTTATACATCGCCAGCGTGTCGCACACGCCCCAGTCATACTTCAATTCGGTAGTCTGTGCATCGGCACACACCGTTGACGACAGCGCCGTTGCCGCCATCACTGCGGCCACAATTCCGCCGCCAAAAGATGCCTTTATTCCCATAATTTTCGTTTTTTTATAAGTCGTTTTTAGGGTTTTATACGTCATTACAATTTCACAAAACGATCCGCCCCGGCCAATAGCGCCTGTCGGCTTCCGCTTCTCCTACAAAGGTACTCATTTTCCGCGAATAACCACCACCCCACCCCCGACATTCACCTTTTCTTAATGCAAACACACATTTCAATCAAGCATATTAATGAAAATAGCGCAGAGTATTGTTGAATCTTAGCGGATTCCGACACAAAACGCACGCAGAATGCGTTCTTTTATGGACTGTACACATCTCCGGCTTTTACCCGCCAATGGCAAGCAAAATACAGTACACAGATAACATTAGTGAAGTTTATCTATTACGAGGCAATAAATTGTAGGGGAAGCAAGCGTGGCTTGCTTCCCCTACAATTAAGTCGGGATGTGTTCGGAGATGTCACGAGAGAGTAGCGTGTATCACCGTGAGCAACGGTGGTTAGTCCTCGAGGTAGTAGACGACGGTGGAGACCACGCGGACGTTCTTCATATAGGGCTTGCCTGAATCGAGGTCGTCGATAGAGAACTGACCTTGGTTGGCGGTCTTGATTTTGCCGAGGGTTGACTCGCTATCCTTGGCGAATTGGGCGGCAGCTTCGCGAGCGTTCTTGGTGGCCTCGGCTATCATCTCGGGCTTGATTTTGTTGAGGCCGTTGAAAGTGTAGTTGACGTACGTGCCCGAGAATGGAATGCCGCGTGCCAGCAGTACGCCCTGCTTGTCGACCATGGCGTAGACTTCGTCTACCTTGGAGGTGTTGACATTGACCGTACCCGTAAGTGCATAGCGGTAGTTGCGGTTGGTTTCGCCGTAGCGTTCGGCCTGAGGCTCGTATACCGAGGGAGTTCCGTAGGTGATGTCAGCATCATCGATACCACATTCTCTGACAAAGGATTTTACTTTGGCGTTTTTGCTTTTGAGTTGGGCATACAGTTCCTGAAGATCATCGCCGGTGATGGTGTAGCTCACGCTCCAAGATGCGTTGTCGGCCTTGACTGTCCGTTCGGCCAGGCCACGCACGCTTACTTCGCGATCTCGAAACGCAAAGTTGTCGATGCCGGCTTTGAGCGCAAAGCCGCTGATAACGATACCGGCTGCGATAAGCAGCGCCGGGATTGTCGAGGAAAATTTCTTGCAGTCCATAACAGAAAAATTAGAGTTTGGTGAAAATTAGAGTTTGGCGTTAAGTATTTTTTGGATGTTCAGAAATCAGTTGAGCACCTTATATCCGGCATCGCGAAGGCCTTGGCGCACCTGCTCGATATGCTCGATGTTGCGCGTCTCCATGTCGATGCGCAGTGTGCAGCCATTGATTTCGACCGATGCATCGAGGCGTTCGTGCGTGACGGATATGATGTTACCGCCGAGTTGAGCAATGATGCCGCACACGCCCGAAAGTTGGCCGGGTTTGTCGGCAAGGTTGATGATGGCGGTGTAGAAACGACCGCTCTTGACCAGGCCGCGAGTGATGACGCGGTTGAGCATATTGACGTCAATATTGCCGCCCGATACGAGGCAGCAAACTTTCTTGCCTTGAACGGGCAGTTTGTCAAACATCACGGCGGCAACACTGACGGCTCCGGCGCCCTCGCTGACCAGTTTTTGCTTTTCGATAAGGGCGAGTATGGCTGCAGCCACTTCGTCATCACTGACGGTTACGACCTCATCCACATATTTCTGACAGAAGGCAAAAGTGTTGACGCCCGGCTCTTTGACGCAGATGCCGTCGGCAATGGTGGCCACGCCGGACAGGTGTACGGAATGTCCTTCTTGCAGCGATTGGTACATCGATGGGGCGCCTTCGGCCTGTACACCGTAGACTTTGATGCCCGGGCGCAGGGTCTTGATGGCAAAAGCCACGCCCGAGATCAGGCCGCCGCCGCCTATGGGCACTACCACAGCTTCGACATCCGGGAGGTCTTCGAGTATTTCGAGACCGATAGTACCCTGTCCTGCAATCACCAGCGGGTCGTCAAAGGGGTGTACAAATGTGTAGCCGTATTGTTCTTTAAGTTCGAGAGCCTTGGCATAAGCGTCATCGTAGACACCCGGCACGAGGCACACTTCCGCTCCATATCCCTTGGTGGCCTCCACCTTGGATATGGGAGCGCCGGCAGGCAAGCATATCAGCGATTTAATGCCGTTGTGCGTTGCGCCCAGGGCAACACCTTGCGCATGGTTGCCGGCCGAGCAGGCAATGACGCCACGCGCCTTTTCCTCATCGCTGAGCTGCGAAATCTTGTAATAGGCACCGCGCAGCTTGAACGACCCTGTCATCTGCAGACATTCGGGCTTGAGCCACAGATCGACGCCGGGCTTGAAGTTGGGTGCATGTACCGGCATCGTATGGCGTGCCACTCCGTTGAGTACGCGTGCGGCATTGAATATTTCGTTGATTTGCAGCGGTTCGGCTGCATATTTTGTAGTATTTGCGGACATATTTGCTGCCTTAGATGTTCATATGATGAGGAAAGGTGTTGTATATCGCTACAAAAATAATCATTTTTTCTCGGTCTTTATTCGTGTCGTCTGTGTTTTTTTGATAATTTTGCATCCGATAGCCGGGGCACACGCTTCGGCAGTATAAATATACACTCAACACTATGTACAAAATCGTAAGCAAAGAGTATTTCAGCCCCAAAGTCGTGAAGTTGGTGGTCCAGTCTCCGGAGATAGCGCGAGCGCGCCGTCCGGGGCACTTCGTCATCGTACGCTGCGGCGACAAGGGCGAGCGCATACCCCTGACCATAGCCGACGCGGACGTCTTGGCAGGCACCATCACGCTGGTGGTGCAGGATGTCGGCTTCAGCACCCATGCCATCTGTGGCCTTGAAGTCGGCGACAGCTTCACCGATGTGGTGGGACCGCTTGGCAAGGCAACGCATATCGAGAATTTCGGCACCGTGGTATGCTGCGGCGGCGGTGTGGGCGTGGCACCCCTGCTGCCCATCATCAAGGCCATGAAGGAAGCGGGCAACCGCGTCATCTCGGTATTGGCAGCTCGCACTCGCGACCTTATCATCCTCGAAGAACAAGTGGCACAACATTCGGATGAGACCATCATCATGACCGATGACGGCAGCTACGGCACCAAAGGTCTGGTCACCGCCGGCGTACAGTCGGTGCTTGACCGCGAACACGTAAATCAGGTGGTCACCATAGGTCCGGCCATAATGATGAAATTTGTCTCAAAACTTACGGCACAATACAATGTACCCACAATATGTTCGCTCAACACCATCATGGTGGATGGTACGGGCATGTGCGGCGCCTGCCGCGTCACCGTGGGCGGCAAGACGCGATTTGTGTGCGTCGACGGCCCCGAATTCGATGCGCATCAGGTAGACTTTGACGAGATGCTGATGCGCCTGCACGCCTACGACTGATACGCCCGCCCCCAAATGTCTCACTGAAATACCCGAAACATACTGTCATGTCAGACAACAAAGAAAGTATACAGCAGCTGACCGATCGCGACGCCGCCTGGCGCGCCGAGCTGCGCAAAGCCATAGCCACTCCACAGCGCACTGCCATCCCCCGTGCACGCATGACCGAACTCGACCCGGCCTACCGCATCACCAATAGCGAGGAGGTGGCTCAAGGTCTTACCGCCGAGCAGGCTCTTGTGGAAGCCTCGCGCTGCCTCGACTGTCCCAACCCTACATGTGTCACCGGCTGTCCGGTCAACATCAATATACCCTCCTTTATCAAGAACATCCAACGCGGGCACTTCGATGATGCCGCCCGCGTGCTGCGCGACACCTCGGCACTTCCCGCCGTCTGCGGCCGTGTATGCCCGCAAGAGCGTCAATGCGAATCGCGATGCATCTACCACAAGATGAAGAAGGAACCCATAGCTATCGGGTGGCTCGAACGCTTCGCTTCCGATGCCGCACGCCGCAATGACAAGGGTGAACACAAAACTACAAAACCGGCTACCGATGCGCCGCGTATAGCCGTGGCCGGCTCGGGACCCTCGGGACTATCTTTCGCCGGCGCTATGGCCGCTCTGGGATACCGCGTTACAGTCTTTGAGGCGCTACACGAAATAGGCGGCGTACTCAAATACGGCATCCCCGAATTCCGCCTTCCCAACGAAATCGTCGACTACGAAATAGACAACCTCCGGGCCGTCGGAGTCGAATTCCACAAAAACACCGTCATAGGCAAAACCCTAAGCTACGACGACCTCAAGGCTCAAGGCTTCGTCGGACTCTTTGTGGCCAGCGGCGCCGGATTGCCTCGCTTCATGGGCATACCCGGCGAGAACCTCATCGGCATCATGTCCTCCAACGAATACCTCACGCGCATCAATCTCATGGGAGCCGGTCGTCCCGGATATGCCACCCCCGTACGACACGGACACACCGTAGCAGTCATCGGCGGCGGCAATACGGCCATGGACTCGGTGCGCACAGCCCTGCGCATGGGCGCCAAACGCGCTGTTATTGTCTACCGCCGAGGTCTCGAAGAAATGCCCGCACGCGCCGAGGAAATACACCATGCCCGACAGGAAGGTGTCGAATTCATGACCCTGCACAATCCCGTGGAATATCGCGGCGATGAGCACGGCCAAGTCACCTCTATGGTACTGCAGCCTATGCGACTCGGCCTGCCCGATGCCGGCGGACGCCGCAGCCCCGAGCCGGACACAGACAAGCCACTCGTCGAAATGTCCGTGGACGAGGTCATTGTAAGCGTCGGCGTTTCGCCCAACCCTCTGATTCCGCACAGCATACCGACATTGGACACCACACGCCGCGGAACCATAGCTGTAGGCGCCAACAGCGGCGAAGACGGCAACGACGGACTTCAGTCATCGATACCTACCATCTTTGCCGGCGGCGACATCGTGCGCGGCGGCGCAACGGTTATCCTCGCCATGGGCGACGGACGACGCGCAGCGGCACAAATGCACGCGTATCTGACTGCAGACAAGGCATAATATCCTGATTAATAGACACACAAAAGCGGTGACGTTTGAAAGAGCGCCACCGCTTTTATGTTAATTTATGTTATTTTTAAGTACTATGTATTGCAAGGTATTATACAAATGCCTAATTTTGCATCGTCATAATATATTTAAACACTCCACACTCATGGCAACAAGCACAGACAACATGAAGGCGCAGATGCGCAAAGGCATGCTGGAATATAGCATACTCCTGTTGCTGCAAGGTGGCGACGCATACGCCGGCGAGATAATCCAAGGTCTCAAAGATGCGCACCTCATAGTGGTCGAAGGTACCTTGTATCCACTGCTGACGCGTCTGAAAAACGATGACATCCTCACCTACCGCTGGGAAGAATCACCTTCGGGGCCACCACGCAAATATTACACCCTCACCGACCGGGGACGCGATATATTGGCAGCACTCACTATCGCATGGTCGGAAATAGCAACATCCATCGAAATCCTTAGAAGCAAAAACATATGAAAAAGTCATTCTCAGTAAACATAGACGGTCGTATCTTCAATATAGATGAGGACGCATACGACCTGCTTCAATCCTACCTCAAGCAACTGGGCACAGCCTTTGGTAATGGGGACGACTCGGACGAAATAGTCAGCGATATCGAAGCTCGCGTGTCCGAACATTTGGCCGAAATGTGTCCCACATCAGTGGTCAGCATCCGCGACATCAACTCCGTCATCGACATCATCGGCCGCCCCGAGCAAATAGGCGCTGAGGCTGCCGCGACATCTGACACAGAGGATGCGGAGAACACTCCGCCATCTACACCTCCACCCTTCCCTTCTCAGGCACAGGCACGCGAAAGCCGCAAGCTGTTCCGCGATGTCGAAGACTGCGTATTCGGCGGCGTGCTTTCCGGACTTGCCAAATACAACGGATGGAGTACCACCACAGTACGCCTATGCGCCGTCATAATTGCGCTGCTCACCACCGTATGGCCATGCGTACTGGCGTATATCATTGCCTGGATAATAATACCACCGGCTCAGACAGCCGAACAAAAGTTGCGTATGGTCGGGATGCCGGTCACCGCCGCCACCATCGGTCAAACCGTGCGTGATACGGCCAACCGCGCCGCCAAGGGTATCAACAATTCTTTCTTCTCGATACTCGGGCGCGCCATCGCAGCATTTGCCGGATTTATTGCCGGAAGCATCGGTATCGGATGCGCCATTGCTGCCGTATGCGCTCTGTTTCTTATGATTATGGGTGTCTTCACCTCGCCCGAATGGGTGTTGTCTAATTTTGACATCAACTTCGAGGGAAAAGCTATAGGCAACGAATACATCGCCGGTCTGGCTATCCTTTCGGTTCTACTTGCCATCATCATTCCCTGCTTTCTGGTCGTTTGGGGTGCCTGCGTGGCACTATTCAAAGTCAAAGGCCCTTCGCGCACCTCCATCATCACGCTGTGCATCGTCGAATTTATCCTAATTGTCGCCGCCATCTTGATGTTCAATTACCTTGATGCAGTACACACCGCGCATTGCATCGAATACAATCGTGGCATTATGGAGACCGTTACCGTCACCGATTCTATTCCGACAGATACCGTAGCCACCGCAGCACAGACGGCCACAGACGCCTCGACACACACATCAGCGCACGCCGCAGCCACCTCCGCACACGCAGCCACCTCGTCCGCCGCTGTCGGTACCGTTCTGAGCAGCGTGGCCATCACCACAGCACTTTTCTTCGCAATCTGACAATATTATCGACCTTATACACACAATATTACGACATCCAACGAGGAGGACGCCAACCGACGTCCTCCTCTGTTTTTGCGCCCGGCATACCCGTTTTTCTGCCTCATACTCACAATTAGCCGAACAAATTGCTCACATTTCACTGAACAAATCATTCACAATTCGCTGAACAAAACATTCACAACTCGCTGAAAATTCCCGGAAAAATTTGATTTACAAGATAAAAAAGCATAACTTTGCACACATAAAACAGAAATGATATGACGAAGTATAAGCCGCGTATAGCAGACAAGATTTTGGAGCGCAAAGTCCGAGGGAAAGGAGCTGTGCTCATCGAAGGACCGAAATGGTGTGGCAAAACGACCACAGCCAAGCAGTTGGCTAAAAGTATCCTCGATTTGGGCAATTCGGCCGTGTTGTCGCAAAGCGCACAAATGATTGAATTGGAGCCTAAAGAATTGCTCGAAGGCAAAACGCCAAGGCTTATAGACGAATGGCAAGCCCTGCCCCCGATATGGGACTGCATTCGCAACGAGGTAGACCTTCGTAACGAACCGTCACAATTCATCCTGACAGGTTCGTCCGTATTGCCCGAAGCATACGAAACGGTTCACAGCGGCACGGGGCGCTTTTCGCACCTCAAAATGCGTCCTATGAGCTTGTACGAATCCGGTGAATCCAATGGTTCCATAAGCCTTAAAAGCCTTTTCGAAAAAAGCAATTTTGACGTCAAGCAAAACGGCCTCGGATTGGACGATATTGCATATCTAACCTGTCGCGGGGGCTGGCCCTGGGCTACGATTATATCTTCTGATGTATCTCTCGATCAAGCGATTGACTACTACGATTCAGTGGTAAATTACGATATTAAACGAGTGGATAATGTAAGACGCAACACCGAGCGTGCGCACTTGCTACTGCGCTCATACGCCCGTAATATTTCGCAGCAAGTGCCGATAACAACTATCCGAAAGGATATGATTGCAAATGACACCGGCACCTTGGACGAAAACACCATTATGGACTATGTCAAGGCATTAAAAAAGCTATATGTCATCGAAGATCTCGAAGCATGGAATCCCAACATCAGGAGCAAAGCTGCAATCCGCACGAGTGACACCCGACATTTTGTAGACCCAAGCATCGGCACTGCGGCACTCGGTCTTGGGCCTAATGACTTAATCAATGATTTACAAACCTTCGGGCTGTTTTTTGAGGACCTTGTAGTACGCGACATGCGCATTTATGCGGAGGCTTTGGACGGCAAGTTGTACCATTATAGGGATAGTAACGGTTTAGAATGTGACGCTGTGATACATCTTCGCAACGGCAGATATGCATTACTCGAAGTAAAATTAGGTGGCAGCGAACGAATCGAGGAAGGAGCTTGCAGCCTGAAAGCCCTTGCAGATAAAATTGATACAGACAAGATGCCCACGCCATCGTTTTTGGCCGTTATCATCGGAGTGGGCAAATACGCATACCAACGTAAAGACGGAGTATACGTTATCCCTATCGGCTGCCTCAAAGATTAACTTGCGATTAGGCTCTTTTGTCCACAATTCACTTAATAAATCACTCACAATTCGCTGAACAAAAGGCTCACAATTTACTGAGTTTACAGCCAACAGATTATTTTTAAGTGTATTACAGCAAGTGATTATCGGACTACAGTAACATCAAAAGGCCATACTGAAATTGAGACATACCGAGTGCGTCTTATACTTCGGATTATAATCCGTAAAGCCTTGGGGATTGCCGTCGAAGAGCTTAAAACTCGAGTACGAATAGGTCAGCGAAAGTCCGAAGCGGTCAAAATTCATCAATAAGCCGCCTTCGGCTCGCCAATACGCCCAGTCCGAGTTGTGACTACCGATGGCCGGAGGAGCTATTGTCAGACCCGGCATAAAAACCAAGCGGAAATCGCCGCCGATGCTCGGAATGCGAAAAAGTGTGGGCGTGCGCAGTATCACCGAAGGTTTGAAAACAAAACGAGTACAGTATTCGTCCGGGTCATGCGTATCATAATAGTCCGTGCCCCAAGCATAAAATGGTCTAACTTCGCCGGCAAAGCCTATGGAGGCGGCTACGCCGGTGTATGGTGTCGACATCCATGCAATGCCGAAATGCGCTTCCCATCCGTCCGTATTCAGCCCCATCTGCATATAGCCTCGCCAATGGTAGGGACGTGTTTCGTCCTGAGCGCGACACTCATCAACAAAGAGCATAATCAACGCTACCACAACGCCATACTTCCAAGTATAGGCTATATTCCAAGACTTTTTCATATCTTTGTACACTGGCCGGTGATGCAAATTTACGGTTTTTTCGGTATTCGGATGCAAGATTGCGCCCGATACGGGATTTACACGTCAGAAAAGCTTAATACCAACCGACATAAAGCAATTACGAATATGAACAAGTTCAAATATCTTACATTTGCCATCGCGATGGTTCTGCCCTTTGGGCTTCAATCCTGTTTAAACGACGTCGATGACATCCGCGACCGCCCCACGGCACTGGTCACCGTGGTGCCGCAAGACGGAGGAAGCTTTGTCATGAATCTCGATGATGCCACCGTACTTATTCCCACCAATATGAGCCGGTCACCCTACGGCGACAAGGAAGTACGTGCGCTTGTCAACTACATAGACGAAGACAGCCGAGCCGCCGAACGACGAGTCAAAGTGGTATGGATAGACAGCATACGCACCAAGATGCCCGAAAAAACCTTGGGCAGTGCAGCCGCTGATGACGAAAAATACGGCAAAGACCCTGTCGAGATAGTGCGCGACTGGGTGACTGTGGCCGAAGACGGATACCTGACACTGCGTTTCCGCACCATCTGGGGCAAACGAGGCATCAAGCACTCTCTCAACCTCGTAACCGACACCGATGCCAAAGATCCTTACGTGCTCGAGCTGAGACACAACGCGCACAAAGACGTAGACGGCGTGATGGGCGATGCGCTCATTGCCTTCAACCTCAACGGACTGGACTTCGGGGACAAGGGCACGGCAAAATTCACACTGAAATGGATGTCATTCTCCGGCAGCAAGTCCGCCACTTTCGAGCTGAAAAAGAGAACAACATCCTCCACACCCAAAGGCATGGCTTATAGTTTATATGTAGAGTAATATTCATTAGCTCGTCCGAGACGAACGGTTGGGCGGGTCGCGAAAATTCCGCGACCCGCTCTCACCGTCAAAAGCGAGACTTAACTTCGACTTTACCTCCAATATGCCCGGCAGCGGCACGACACCCGACAACGAACAGCAAATGGCTCTGCGCCTGCATCAAGGCGACCGCGCGGCTTTGCGTGCGGTTTACGATGCATATGCACGCTACCTTACTGCCGTATGCACCCGTTACATTGCCGATGACGATGATGTCAAAGACGTACTCCAAGAGGCATTTATTCGCATTTACGATGCAGCCGGGTCGTTTGAGTACCGCGGCAGCGGATCGTTCAAAGGCTGGCTGACGCGCATCGTGGTCAATCAGGCACTCAAGCACCTACGCGACAGCAAGACCGTATTTGTCCCGCTGTCACCCCAACAGGAAAACCTTGCAGACGAAGACCCGGACACGGAACAAGTCCCGGCCGCAGTGATACACAAGATGATACGCGAGTTGCCGGACGGGTATAGGGCCGTGTTCAACCTTTATGTCCTCGAACAACGGTCGCATAAGGAAATAGCCGCACTGCTCGGCATCTCCGAAAGCACCTCCGCCTCACAATTGCACCGAGCCAAAGCCTTGCTCGCTTCCAAAATCAACAAATACCGAACCGCACAAAATTCCGTCTCATGAAAGAAGACCGGCTCAAAGACATACGCGACAAAATGTCCGATTACGAAGCCGAGGTGCCACAAGATTTGTGGTCCGCTATCGATTCGGCTGTCGGGCGCCGACAACAGAAGAAGCTATGGATACGCGCAGGACGTTATGCAGCGGCCGCCGCTGTAGTAGCGGCCATCGGCCTCGGCATATATATCTTACAACCGGACAGCACCTTGGTTGTACATAGCGAAAGCAATCCAAACACTCGAGCACAGGCATCCGCGAACAATGCACCTGCCGTCACGAGTGCCGATGCCGACCTGGGTAATAATTCGGCGGCCGAAATACGAGCTTCGGAGTTCGAACATACACCATATGCAACCCTTGCCGAGGCAAAACCGGTAATTGTCGAGGGCGTCGAGGGTACATCGTCGATGCAAATCAAATCCGACGGCGACAGCCTGAATGTGCATCCCGTCGACTCAAATGAATCCGCTTCCGAGGCTTTTACGCACTCACTACCGCCCATAAGCCACGAGGTAAAGCAAGACAAGACAGTCACCTACAACAGCCGACAGCGCGATAGGCAACAACAGCAAGAGGCTTATGACTCAGGTCGTCTGGCCGCATCCTTATACACCACAGCCGGCACAGGCGGCACGTCGATGCAACGATATACATCTTTCGGTCTGATGGGTATTGACCCGGGTGATGCCAATTGGAAGGATGACCCATATATGGGGATGCTCGTAGCGAATAAAGGCCATCTTGCCGACCGCCGCGTACGCCATCGCCTACCGGTTCATGCCGGAGCTTCCATAGCCTACCGCATCAATGACCGGGTGTCAGTAGAGACCGGCGTTGCATACTCATACCTCTCAGCCGACATTCACGAAGGCAGCGACTCGTATTATTTTGCCGGAGAACAAAGCCTGCATTATGTAGGCATTCCCGTGGGCGTGCGCGTACGTGCCATGTCGTGGAAAAATTTCGATATATATGTCGGCGCCGGATTCGAGGCCGACAAATGCGTATCGGGAACGCTAAAAAAATCTTATGTCATCAACGGCCAAACGCGCGATGACGGGCACGAAAGCATCAGCATCCGCCCGTTGCAATGGTCAGTAAACGCCGGCGCCGGAGTGCAATACAACATCTCGTCGATGGTGGGCATATACGCCGAACCGGGTCTAAGTTACTACTTTGACAATGGCTCGAACATCGAAACCATATACAGCGAAAAGCCTTTGAATTTCAACCTCAACATCGGACTGCGTGTCAGCTTCGGCAGCCGATAACCGCCTCCGGTCTTTCTTGTCAGCGTCTCAAAACCGAGCATCTTACGACTAAAAAGACCATCTTGTGCCTTTCGAAGCCGAACGACGTGCCGTCTGTCGCTGTGAGGCGACAATCTGCGGGTCATTGCTGTTTCGGACAGCTTGGGTAAGCACATCCATAATCTCGTACTTGTTCCCGAAATCGGCATTCGGCCGATTCATAAGTTCGGAAACAGCATTATTCACTTCGTGCGGATGCAGGATATAAGTATCTGTCGAATAATATGTAACATTCCGGAAAAAGCAGTTACCATAGAACACGATAATCGAGTATATGGGCGTCTTCGGATTTTGCGGCAAACGACTGCGTAACGCTCTAATATGCCCTTGGTTCTGCATTATCGGATTGTAGAAGCGGCTCTTAAACCGACCGTATGCCAGAACCTTGGTCCAATATCGTTGGCCCTCGTTGCCGAAAATCCAGCCGCCATAATCCTTGACCTCGAAGACTATAAGTCCGGCACTTGTAGCCACAGCCAAATCTATCTGTGTGTATTCGCCGTTTGGCTTTTGTAGGTACAGATCATGGAATATTGCCTGGGGATTGATGCCCATTCTCAGAAGCCTCAGCACCAGCCTGCGTTCCGAGCGCTCGCCTCTGTCCGGCGATGTAACCTCCCCGATAAGTTCGTTGTTGCGAGCATTGACATAAAACCAATATGCAACGGCCGCAATAACCGCCAAAAATAGTATAACCTGTATAGCCAACATCTAAAAGCGAGATTTTCGTCTTTGATAATGCCGCGAGGCCCTGTTTTCGTGAAATCATGCCTTGCGCTTGATATTTTTAGCGGGCAGGGCGGAGGAGAAAGGGCAGCGGGTCGCGGAGGCGGAAAGGCGGATTGGCTTGCATGCGCTTGAGGGCGGCCACAGCCTGAGCCTGATCATCATAGTCCTGAGCCACGACATAATAGTACGGCTCGGCAGTTTGCACCACAAAGGCGTCCGTATAGCCCATATCACGCAGGCGTTGGCGCATGGAATTGGCGTTAAACAGCTGCTTGAATTGCCCTATAATGAGATTATAGGTCTTGAGCTTGTTCGGCACGCTGTCGCCCGGGGTGATGAACACGCGTTGGATGCGTGTGGCCACGGTATCGCCGCCGACAATTGACTCGGAGACACGCATATCGCGGCGATAGCGTCCGTAGATGGTTTGTTCAAATTCGAGGTGCGTGGTATCCTGCGCCGTCATTGTACGCTCATAGGCGGTGCGGTAGTTCTTCTCGGTGGTTTTGCACGAGGTTATAAGTATCGTGACCAAAGCGGTTATGGCCAATATGCCGTATAGTTTCATTTATCCTATTCGTTGTTGATGTTCGGTATTTCTCAGATGATTTTCTTGCCTAATTCGATGACCTGCAAGTCGCGGATGTCGATGCCGTCAATAGTGAGGCGTACCAGTGTACGTACCTGCTGCCATCCCTGCGTACCTGCTGCGCCGGGATTGATATGCAGCACCCCGAGGCTTTTGTCATACATCACGCGTAAGATGTGGCTATGGCCGTCCACCATCAGTTGCGGACGCGTGCGACGCAGCAGCGCATACATCCCGGATGTATAGTGTCCCGGATACCCTCCGATATGGGTAAGCACCACGTGTACGCCTTCCACCTCGAATTGCAGCAACTCGGGGCAAACGCGTGCCACATCGCCATGGTCGATATTGCCGCGTACGGCACGCACCATCGGGCCTATGGCTTGCAGCCGCAGCAACAGGTCAATGTCGCCGATGTCCCCGGCGTGCCAAATCTCATCGCAGTCCTTGAAATGGACGGCGTAACGGTCATCCCACGTGCTATGCGTGTCCGACAAAATGCCTATACGTTTCATCCCTGATATTGCTATAATTTGCGGCTACGGCGACCGTCGGCATTTGTCTGCCGCCCCGGCCGCCGTAGCCATTTTGGTGCTCCTATATCCGTAAATTTGATGCCTAAGCATCAATCGCTTTATTTCATCTTCTTTGCCGTAGCGGCAGGCACCGCATCGCGATGCACGTAGATACCTATGGTCTTGGCCAGGAAGAACGGCTCGCTTACGTAGATGTATCCGCCGTATACCTGATTGGTATCCCACGAATTCTTAACTTTGTAGTAGCGATTGCCGTCTTGGTCGGTGGCTATGCCAACGATTTCCATGCCGTGGTCGTCGGTAGTCTCCTGACTGTCAAACATATCCTGACGAGACTCCTGTGTCACGGTGATTTCTTCCACCGGGCCTTCGAAGTTATATTTATCATTTTGGCGTTCTTTGTCGCTGAGTGTCACCCAGCGCGACAACTCGGTACCATCCATATCGCCTTCGGTCTTGCCCTTAGGCATCAGAGCCACGCCCTTGGTCCACTTGAAACCGCCTTCGCTGACATCGGCTGCCCAAGCCACGGGGAAGCCCTTGGCGATGGCATTGTCCACCACAGCCTTCATCTCATCCATAGGCACGTTAAAGTACCGTCCGGCAAGCCAGTTGTCGGGTACTTCGAGCGTAAATTCCTCGTAGAAAGGATGATGCGTAAACGACGATATGGTTACATAGTCATCGATACGTATAGGCAGACTTGCAGCATAGCTTTGCGGCGTGTACTTCTTGCCGCGATAGGTGAAAGTCTCGGGCAGTTTGCCAAGATAGGCATCCAGCACACCGCGCACAGCCGTGCGCCATGCCTTCGAAATCTTCTTATTGGGCTTCTTAACCACGACTTTTAGCATCGCGGCAAGCATCCCGTCCAGTTCGCCGTGGACGTGCTTATCCTCGCCGTACTGCAGGCCGGAATACACTTCCTCGGGTACGACGCCGTATTTTTTCCAGACGTAGGGCACGTCCAGCAACGACCCGCCGGGGGCAAAGTTCACCTCGCCGTAATTACGTACAAAGCGCTCACACTTTTCATCATACGTGTGCCATACGGTGAACATCTCGCTCAGGTCCAGCGAATCGCCTCTCTGTCGCAGAATCTCGTCCTCGAAGAACGAAGTGCCGGCAAAACACCAGCATGTCCCCGATTTGTTCTGGTCCTTGACGCTCGTGGTCTTGACCGTGTATACGTCCGTGAATTTGAAGCCCTTGATACTGTCAGTGGCCACGCTGTCCGCGTCTGTCGCGGCATACAGCGGCAACATCGCCAGCAGTGCCGCCCCTGTGAGGATTGTCTTTATCATTGCTATTATCAGTATTTTATGGCGCAGGCCCTACGACCATCGCCAATTGTTATAATTCTTTTTGCGTTATGCCCCCAAAATTACGCATTTTTCTCCAATACCGCAAATACCAAATCCATCACACATCACGCCATCATTCGCGAATCGTAATTCATAAACCATTACACACATCAGGTGCGGACACCGACGACAACCATCGTCAATATCCGCACCCTTCAAATAAATATAATAAGTGAATCAGCTCCTGTTTTTACAGGCTCAATCCGTTTATATTTTCAGCTTCTTGCGACCTTGCGGCGACACAAGGATGTAGACGCCGTGGGGCAGCACATCGGCAGTGACTTCTTCCTCGCGCATACCACCGCCCACGCGCACGCCTTGCAGATTGTACACCTCGTAGAGCGCGTCCGGCGTGTCCATGCTCACATCGTCTACGCCGCTACACCCTAATATATTCATAAATTCTTGCCATTGGTCGGCAGCCTTGTACTTATTGATAGATTCTTCCGGGACAAGCAACTGACAAGTCGTTTTATCGACTTTTTCAAATACACCTTCGCCACAGGTGGGCGGTTCAACGGCCAGAGAGACCATTTTTGTCAGCCCGGAGCAGTTGTAGAATGCGTATTTGCCGATAAAAGTAACGGAGTTGGGAATGGTCACGGAAGTCAGCCCGGAGCAGCGGGAGAAAGCACCGTAGCCGATTGAGGTGATGGAGTTTGGAATAGTCACGGAAGTGAGCCCGGAGCAGCCTTCGAAGGCGTATTCGCCGATTGAAGTGACTGAATATGTTGTTCCGCTGTAAGTTATAGATTCAGGGATGATAATGTTACCTACATATTTGTTGTTTGTGGTATTTGTCACACTTGCTGTTTTGTCGTCATTGTTGAGATCATAGTAAATGTTATCAACTTTGCAGTCGTAGGCGAGGGCAGAGAAGGAGGAGAAGAGCAATAGGATGAGCAGGAGCGCCGGTCGGATGATTGGGCGGTTAAGAGAAAAGGGTATTGGAGTCGTGGGGTCGAGGCAGGATGTGGGATACTGCATCGCCGAGGTCTCGGCATGTGCCGATTTTTCATTGTTGAGGTGTTTGAGTAGTGCCATAATGTCACTTTGGGTTTTTGGCCCGGACGACGACCTGTCCGGATGTTTGTATGCAGAAAAGCGTGGACGTCATCATCGTTTGCTCCTCCGACCATCCGGGCATGTGGCATTGCCCAATCCATTCAGACGAGCAACGCAGAAGCCCACGCTTGTTTATGTAATTGATGCCATAGCTGTTTGCTTGCACGAACAGATAAGTATCGGTCATTACATAACCCAAAGGACATCTATCGTCGCTATTGTCTCAGAATGGATTTCAGAAATTGCCACATTTCGGACAATCTAAGACAAAGCGCGGATAAACGCTTTCAAAAAAAATGTCTGCCAGCCCACCCGCATTGCCCGTGACCGGGCTTCTGCGGAGCGGTCTGCATGGCAAAGTTACACATTTATTTGCATTTGGCAAACATTCTCATAAAAAAGTCACGCCCTAATTCACGCACATTATCGATTACATCGAAAGGCTCACCGTATTTTGGCTGAGGTGTTTTCGGCTTATAACGAGCGTGTATTGCCGTTGTCTGCAAAAATGCGTAACTTTGCGGCGTAATAGGCTCTTTCGGGAGCCGCGATACAGCAATTTTACAGACAAAGGCTACGGGAAACCGAGGCCACAGACACACAATGGCACAAAAGACTTCCATACCTAAGGGCACCCGCGATTTCAATACTGCGGAGATGGCTCGTCGCAATTATATTTTCGACACAATACGCTCGGTATTTGCACTTTACGGCTTCCGTCCTATCGAGACGCCGGCTATGGAGAACCTCTCCACCCTTATGGGCAAGTATGGCGAGGAGGGCGACAAATTACTCTTCAAGATTCTCAATTCGGGCGAATGGACACGCGGCCTCGAGGGCAAGGACCTCGCCGCCGAGAGCATCGGCCACCTGACCTCGGCTGTGGCCGAGAAGGGTCTGCGCTACGACCTGACCGTGCCATTCGCGCGCTTCGTGGTGATGCACCGCGCCGAGCTGTCTATGCCTTTTAAGCGCTGCCAGATACAGCCTGTATGGCGTGCCGACCGTCCGCAGAAGGGCCGCTATCGCGAGTTCTACCAGTGCGACGCCGATGTCGTAGGTACCGACTCGCTGCTATGCGAAGTCGAGCTGCTGCAGCTTATCGACGAGGTATTTGCACGTCTGGGCATTCGCGTAGCCATCAAGCTGAACAACCGTAAGGTCCTGGCCGGTATCGCCGAACTTATCGGCGCGCCCGAGCGCATCGTGGACATCACCGTAGCCATAGACAAATTGGATAAAATCGGACGCGAGAACGTCAATGCCGAGCTCATAGAGCGCGGTCTGTCACCCGAAGCCGTCGATGCGCTACAGCCGATATTGGACATCTCCGGCACCACGGACGAGCGTATGGCTCGCCTTCAAGAGCTTCTGGTCGGCAGCGAAACCGGCGCCAAGGGCGTCGAGGAACTACGCACTGTCATCGATGGGACGCGTAACCTCGGATTGCGCGCTACTCTCGACTTGGATGTCTCGCTGGCTCGCGGCCTCAACTACTACACCGGCACCATCATCGAAGTCAAGGCCTTGGATACGCCCATAGGCAGTATCACCGGCGGCGGACGCTACGACAACCTCACGGGCGTATTCGGCGCTCCCGGCCTCAGTGGCGTGGGTATCAGCTTCGGCGCCGACCGCATCTATGACGTCATGACCACGCTCAACTTGTTCCCCGAAGGTACAGACAGCGGTGCACAAGTGATGTTTGCCAACCTTGGGGTTGACGAAGCGGCTGCCGCCCTGCGTCTGGCTACCGCCCTGCGTCGCCAAGGCATTGCCGTCGAAGTATATCCCGACGCCGCCAAGATGAAAAAGCAAATGGCATGGGCCGATGCGGCCGCCGTGCCCTACGTGGCCATCATCGGCAGCAACGAGCTGGCCGCCGGAACTGTCACTCTGCGCAATATGCGCTCCGGAGACCAATCGACAGTCAGCGCCGCCGACATCGACGTATTGGCCGCAACTATCAAAGCATAATACACCTACACATCATATCACAATGAAGAAATTTCTCATCATCATAGCTTTGGCCACCGTCACCATGGCCGCCCACGCACAATTCCGCTGGAGCGCTGTCGCCGGTGCCAATTACACGAATCTGAAATTCAAGCAGGACATTGTGTCTGTCACCAAAGGCGTGGGCTACGGCGCCGGTATCGTGGGCGAAATGATGTTCCCCGGCATAGGCTTCGGCCTCGACTTCGGACTGATGTACGAGCAGCAGAACGCCAAAATCAACCTCGGCGAAAAGAAAATATGGTCGTCTCTCGGTCTGGGCAAAGAGACCGCGATGATGCACAACATCCACATTCCCTTGCATCTGCGCTTCAAGTACACACGGCTCAACGGATTCGAGGAAAAACTGGCGCCGCTGGCATACTTCGGTCCCGAGTTCAACATCCAGGCGGCACACGCCGGCGGCGATGCCTTCAAATACTCGGGCGGCGACCTCTCGCTGGCCGTGGGCGTGGGCGTCGAAATATTCCGTTGCTGGCAAGTCATAGGAGGATACACCTGGGGCATGACCTACGCCCTGAAGACCAAGCTGCTTGAGGATTTCAGCGCCAAGACACGCGGCTGGACGCTCCGCGTGGCATATTTCTTCTAAAGCGACAGCATCGGCTGTCGTTCAAGCAGGGCTGCAATGTCTTTATGCCAAGTACATCACCTTACGAAGACCCGACCCGATCCGATAGACATCACAATCAATAAAAGCAAGCCGCCACGAAATACGTTCTCCGTGGCGGCTTGCTTTTATATACCGTTATGCGGCTACATTCCTACTCGACTACGCGGCCCATTTGGATGACGCCGGTGAGGTTGAGGTCGGCATCAAATATCATGATGTCGGCATCCTTGCCCGGAGCAAGCGAGCCCTTGCGGTCGTACACGCCCATGATGCGTGCCGGGGTCTCGGAAGCCATACGCGACACATCTTCCAACGGTATTCCGGCCTGCTGCACCGCCGTGCGCACCAGACGGTCCATGGTGGCGATACTGCCGGCAATAGCGCTATGGTCAGCCAGCATGCACACACCATTTTCGATAATCACGCGCGGATCGAAGGCCGTCTTGCTATCCGAAGCGGCACAGGCCAAGGCGTCCGTTATCAAGGCGGTGCGCTCTACGCCTTTTTGCTTCCAAATCAAACGCAGCATCATCGACGGAACATGTATACCATCGGCTATCATTTCGACGGTGATGCCATCGATAAGGTATACAGACTCGACAGTACCCTCGTGCTTGTACGGACCTTCTTTGTGGTTGCCGGTCATAGCATTATAGAAGTGGGTGGCGTGCGTAAAACCGGCGCGATAACCCTTCTCGACATCCTTATACGTAGCGGCGGTATGCCCCAGCGATGCCAGTATGCCTTTGCTGCGCAAATAGGTAGCAAACTCTTCAGCTCCGGGCAACTCAGGAGCTGCATCCCAGCGACGTATCGATGTAAAATCCTCGATGATGGGCTTGTACTCCTCCGGCGTCGGGACCTTGATATTCTCGGGCAACTGTCCGCCGGCCATCTTGGGATTGAAGTACGGGCCCTCGAGGTGCAGACCGAGCACACCGCTCATAGGGTCAGCCATGAGTTTTTGGCACGTGGCAGCAGCCTCACGTATCATAGGAACCGTCGACGAGGACAACGTCGGGAATATGGACGTCGTACCATGACGACGATGGGCTTCCACGGCCGTCACAAAGGCGTCTTCGGTACATTCCATAAAGTCACGGCCTCCGCCGCCATGCACGTGTATGTCTATGCCGCCGGGGAGAACGTAGTTGCCACGGGCATCGATGACCTTGTCCACGCCATCAATGTGGCGACTATGATTGAGTATTGACTTGATACGGGTGCCTTCGATGAGGACACTGCCGCCTTCGACCCACCCCATGGGAGTGAGCACGCGGCCGTTAATAATCTGTGTAGTCATATCGTTTATTGTTTATCTGTATTTCTCAAGCGGTGAGACAAAGGTACAAAATCTTCGCCGAATAGACAAAGGCGATAGGCCTGTCATCCCGTGGAGTGCGCATCGGCTCGTCACCCGATTTTCGCTCGAGTCGTCAAGTATCTGCACCAATGTAGTTTTTTGCATAAAAAAAGCGCCGGGACAATACATCCCGGCACCAAGCTCTAATTTTATGTCCCATGCCTTAGGGCACAAGATTGTATTTTCTGAATACTTTCTGAATCTTTTCGAGACCGGTAGTGACCTGTTCCTTGGTATGCGTGGCCATCAGAGAGAAGCGGATAAGCGTATCCTGTGGTGCGACGGCGGGCGAAACCACCGGATTGACAAACACACCCTCTTCGAGAAGGTCATGAGTGATGGCAAAAGTCTTAAAATCATCACGAATGAACAGAGGTATAATCGGCGTAGACGTATTGCCGATTTCGAAGCCCATGCTACGGAATCCTTCAAGGGCATAGTTGGTGAGATCCCAGAGATGCTGCTGACGCTCGGGCTCGGCAATCATGATATCTATAGCCTTGAGTGCGGCAGCGGTGCTGGCCGGAGTGATGCTGGCTGTGAAGATGTAGCTGCGGCTGTGGTGGCGCAGGAAGTTGGTTACTTCCTTGTCCGTGGCAATAAAACCACCGAGACTGGCAAAGCTCTTGGAGAACGTGCCCATAATCAGGTCTACATCCTTTGTCAAGCCGAAATGGTTGACCGTGCCGCGGCCACCTTCGCCAAAGACGCCTATGCTGTGCGCCTCATCAACCATGACGCTGGCATCATACTTCTTGGCCAAGCGCACGATTTCCGGTATATTGGCCACATCGCCTTCCATGGAAAACACACCGTCAGTAACGATGAGTTTCACCTTGTCGGGTTCGCAGCGTTGCAGTTGCTTCTCCAACGATGCCATGTCATTGTGCTTGTACTTGAGCTGCTGCGAAAATGACAGGCGACGTCCCTCAATGATAGAAGCGTGATCCTGTTCGTCCCACAATATATAGTCTTCACGACCGGTGACACACGATACGACACCGAGGTTGACACCAAATCCGGTGGAGTAAATCATCACGTCCTCCTTGCCTATATATTCGGCAAGGCGTTGCTCCAGCTTTTTGTGCAGGTCGAGCGTACCATTGAGGAATGGAGAGCCGGCACATCCGGTTCCATATTTACGTATTGCTTCGATTGCGGCTTCCTTGATTCGTGGATCGTTGACGAGCCCGCTATAGCAGTTGCTGCCGAACATCAAGACTTTCTTGCCGTCAATGATGACTTCGGGATCCTGTTCTGAGGATATTGCGCGGAAATAGGGATAGACGCCGGCGGCCTTGGCCTCTTGCGGCGCCGTGTATTTGGCTAATTTTGCCTGTAATAACTTCATAGTTTATGTGATAATGTTATCGACGTTTAATAAACTATCTGATTGTCGTTAGCGACCAATCAGGCTGCAAAGGTACAAAAAAATATCGAAAGGCGTGTAAAAAAGTTTGGACCAACGCCGAAAAAACTTCCAAAGGGCACAAATTCTTTCCCTCACAGTCCTCGGAGCACTTTTAGAACATCAGCGCGACCCATTTCACATTAAACTTTTCTTTCCCGCACGCATTCGACATTGCACAGACCACTAATAAAAGACGGGGGCGCGCCCCAGGCGCGTCCCCGTACAATGTAGTATTTGTCTTCGGCAGAGTCTCGGAAGACTCAGCTGTCAGATTCAGTGATTACTTAACGTATACCTTCTCTGCCTTATTACCCTGACGGCGGATATATACACCGGTCGTAAGGTTGTCTGCTGCTATGCGTACACCTTGCAGGTTGTAGTACTCGGCATCACCTTCGGCATCCTTGATGCTGATGACATCGGAGATGGCATCCTTGGATTCGCCTTCATAGAAGAAGCGAGCGATACCCTGGTTATGTACGTTGACATAGAGACTGATATTGCCATTGAGGCTACCGCCGGCTTGGGCAATAACCGCCGAAGCAAACTGGGCGTTGTTGACTGAACCGAAACCTTCTTCGGGCAGGTTCATAATAGGAGCAGTAGCTTTGGCTATACCATCCGTAACATCGATGATGGCGATTTGGCCATTGCCGATATTGCCGGTCTTGTAGGTAATGGCGGCGATGTACTTCTTGTTGCCTACGTTGAAGGGAGCGAATGCTGTACCATAACGCGAGCCTCCGAGAGCTGCTGCCGGAAGTACTTCATCGGTAATCTTGCCGGAGGCGTCGAATTTGGCGACGTCGCCGTCTTTCTGTACCATCCAGAAGCTGCCATCAGCGTTGGGATAAATCTTGGAAGCACCACGACCGTCACCACTGTATGTGTAGGCTTCACCCTTGGCGTTCTTCAGTGCGATAGTATGGATATTGTTATCGCAGCTACCATTCTTGATCTCGAAGTATACAATCTCATTGGCACCTTCTTTGGTGAGCCATACACGGCCGTTGTTGAGCGTACCGCTGAATGCTATGGATCCACCGGTGATGATACCGGCTGCATCTTTCTGCACCAGTACACGAGGTGCGGCTGCATCGTTGTCCCAAATGTATACGCGGAGGTTTTGGGCGGCTGTTACGATGTTGGAGGCGATGAGTTTGCCATCGGCTACGGCGAGACCGCCGAGTTTACCGGTTGCGCTGGCGAGACCTTCCATAGAGAGCGTGCCCTTGTATGATGCATCTTCAGCATTGAGGATATTCACAGCAGGTGTTCCCCAGTTCTTGCTATTGAGGACATAGAGTTGGCTGCCAATAAGCGCGATATCACGGTTAGCTGACTGACCGGCGTCAAACGTTGTCCAGCTCGGGGTGTTGTTCTTGTTGGTGGAGTAAATCCACTTGGTATGCATTCTGTCTGTATTGGAAGCGATGTCTTCCTTAACAACGATGGTGGCTTCGCCGGTACCGGTCAGTGCAACGGTGACATTGGCTGCGCCTTGGCTCGAAAGAGTCAGCGTGGCCTTGTGCGTTCCCTCTGCCGTGGGCTTGTAAGATACCGAAAGCTTGCCGGGGGTACCGAGCGAGGGAGCCGAGAGGCTGAACATGTTGGCATTTGTGCCGCTGAGAGTGGCGGTGATGGCGCCCTTGAGGTTGGAACCGCTGACGGTGAGTTCCTGTACGTCTGTCTGGCCTTGCTTAGCGCTGAAGCTCAAAGAGCTCTTGTCTACGGAAAGCATGGGTTCGGTGCTTTGGATAGGTTGGCCTTCGGTCTTGGGAGGCGTACCATGCTTGTAGTAAGCCATACCGTGCTTGGTGGAGAGTACCCATGCTTCAAGCCAATTATTTCCGTCGGTACGTACGATGATATCGCCAGTGGCGTTGGTGTTGCGGCTGGTGTCGCCGAGGCCGTTGCTCGGGAAGTCACCTACCTGCTGGATACGGGTGAAGTCACCCTTGAGGTCTTGAATCAGACGCATACGTGCGCCCTTATAGTTCTTTTCAGGATCCATTGTTTGGGTACCCGGTAAGTATTCCTTGCCGTTGAACACGAGGTTGGCCGAATACTTCTGGCCGCCCCAGTAGAATTCGTGGTGGCACGAACCCCAGCTTTCGCCGGTGTCAACGAAGGTCTGACGGCAAGCCTTGCCATCTTTCTGAACTACATAGGTAGGATAGCTGTCTTTACCATCGATCCACCAGTTGCCGCCCATCGGATATGCACGGACGGTTGCCATGGTCGACAGGTTAGTTTTTCCGTCCTCACGATATACGGGAGTGTTCTTTGCCAATACGCAGTTGTTGTTCTGCATATGGTACTCGATGATACGGGTCTGTCCGTTTTCGTTACCAAAGGCAATCCAGTAATCGGTAGGATATGTGCCTACGATTTCCATACAGTCGCCCAGACGGCTTGCGCCCTGGAAGTCTTCGGTCTCAAGTACCAGCTTGGGCAGAGCGTTGTCCTTAGACCATTCGTAAATGCGGAGTTTCTGCCCGGATGCTGCAAGGTTGCAGGCAAGGATATGTCCGTTGATAGCCTTGACGTCGCAGAGTGTCAGCGTACCGCCGGTTACGACTTCGCCCTTGTTGAGGTTGCCGAGGTCTGTGCCGGTCTGTGCATCGATAACCTTGATATCGCTGTGGTTGTATACGCAATAGAGCTTGCCGTCGTTGTAGCAGAAGTTGCGAATCTCCGAAGCGTCATAGCCCTTCGAGGACTTCTTGCCACTCTTTTCGGAAAGATTCCAACCTTCGGAGAGACTCAGCGGCGGAGCCTTGACCTCGGCTGTAATGATGACCTCTTTACGGAGGCTGCCGTTAGTCACTGCAATCAAGAACTTATAGTTATTGGCTGTACCACCTTCGCCATAAGAACCAACTTTGTCGGCATTGGCAAATGTAACAGTCACCGTTCCGCCTGTTTTGGGAAGTTCGGAAACATTAGTGGAGAAGCGACCGGGAGTTCTGGAGCCGATTTTAATGTTGCTCGAAAGGTTTTCGCCCTTAACAGTAAACGACAGAGACGGCTTCTCACCTACAGAGCAGGTGAAGTGCAGGCTGGTAGTCGAAACGGTCAGCGTAGGATTGGTGGGCTGTGGCTGGGGAGTGGGAGTGGAGCCGCCACCGCCGCGTGGGTCGGGGCTGATGTTCATACCTTGAACGCCTTTACCAAAGTCATAGAAGCCATAGAGGTGGCCGTTGACCCAAGCCTTGAAACCGGACTTGCCGGTCTGATTAATCATATCCCATTCGGTGCGGTTGTCCACAAAGAGCGCCTCGGTGAGGATGGCCGGCACGTTGGCGCTACCGGTAATCACAGTCCAGCCGTTTTGCTTGACGCCGCGGTTGGTACGTCCGAGTTGCTGTACAAGTGTTGTCTGCACCTTATTGGCGAGGTTGCGAGAGTTGCCTCCGGACCAATAATACCAAGTCTCCGTGCCGTGTGCGCTGCCATTGAAGGCATTGAGGTGGATTGAGCAGAAGATATAGGGGTCGTAGCTTACAGACGCCGAACGGCGTGCCGACAAGGACACGTAGACGTTGGAGGAACGCGTCTTTCTTACTTGACAGCCTTGACTTTTAAGCCAAGACTCAACGCTGTTGGCGCATCGCAGTGCGAGTTCGCCTTCGTGGGGTGCGCTGGGGCCGGATGCTCCGGGGTCGCTGCCGCCGTGGCCGGGATCAAGCATGACTTTATAACTGTTCCAGCCGGCATTGGCGCTGAAAGGCGCGATCATTGCCATGGCAAGTATCGCGAGAAGTGTAGATATTTTCTTCATGGCAGTGTGTTATTTGAGATCGGCGACGTAAATCTGACCGTCGGTGTTAGACACAAAAGCAATCTTGTTCCCGTCGGGGGAGATGGAGGGATACATCTCGATGCGGTCGCGCGAATTGGTGAGGGCTTTCTCGGCGCCACCGTTGATATTGAGAATGTAGAGCTCGCCGGTGAGGTAGCTGTGACCGTTATCGGTAGTGCGCTCGTACACAATCTGGCTGTTGCCTACCCATTGGGGACGGAAGCCGATGCCGAGAACACGTTTGCCCGTGCCGTCGATATTGATGACAACAATATTGTCCATTTCATTGAACACGACTTTCTTGCCATCGGGCGAGAGCTGGGCGTTGAAGGAGGCGCCGCGGTTGAGCAGGCGCTTGTTGCCGTCAGCTGTCAGAACATAGAGGTTTTCGTAATCCTCTACAAATGACACTTCGGGCATGGGGTCGAGCGTCTGGACCTGCTTGGCCATGGTCATGGCCTGCATGGGCACTGCGGGAAGGCGGTTGGCAACAGCCTTGGCCTCGCAGATGACACTCTTCTTTCCGGAGGGGGTGTAGCTCCATGCAGCCGGGGACATCAGCTCGAGGTCCTGCGACATGCGCACCTTGGTACCATTGGATACTTCGATGGCCCAAGCGGCGTGTACACGCTTGCTCGAACCGTCGACTTCTGTAAGCCAACGGGTGTCGCGAACTAAGACTTCGCGGCTGTCGGCACTCCAACGGAAGCCGTAGCCTACGCCGGTGTCTGCCGAAACTTTTTTAACGTTTTTGCCGTTAGCCTGCATGACGTAGAGGCCGTCATAGCCTTCACCGGTGAAGGCTATCATGGCGCCGTCGGGAGACCATACGGGACTTTCGTAGCGCATGGAACGGTCAGCAGTCACTTTGGTGACATTGCTGATTTGGCCTGTCTTAAGTCCGGCTGCATACATCGTAGCCGAGCCAAGAATCATAGCCGCCAAGATAAGCTTGGTTTTCATACTGGTTAAGTTTGGGTAATTAGGTTATTAGGTGATATATGTGAATTGAATGTTTTTTCGGTGACACCGGTCTGTCTCATGGTCTGTCGCGCGAACGCCTCGGGACCTCGCGCGGTGTTTTCCACACAAACGGATGTCATTGCCACCATTACGAGCGGCAAACACGGTAGAGGGTGATGTACATGACTTAGATTTGAAGATACAAGGCCAGGTTCATCGTAGGTTCAGTCGCACGAAAACTTGCACACACAAGTATTCATATATAGTAGTGCATAGCACGCCTATACAACTGCAAAGTTAATAATTATTATTGATTCGAGCAACAAGTGCCTTACGTTTTTTTGATTTTTTCACCAAAAACCGACTAAGAGGTAGAGTCCAAAGGCAAATGCAATATTACGAAAAATGACTGAAGAATTCGGCAA
>OLFV01000514.1_pt1 | contig 45530 bp, 46 predicted proteins | sample 1605551 | NCBI WGS metagenome assembly OLFV01 (sample SAMEA3888922, study PRJEB22519) | human gut metagenome | biome: human gut; feature: human-associated habitat; material: faeces | place: Denmark | collected 2011 | reverse complement strand
CCCTCCCCCAAGCCCCCTCCCCTCCTTTTTCAAAGACTTTTGACCTTATCGAATCCCTCTTCGCCGCTTTCCCCTTTCAGCAATGCATGGGAAAGGGTGATGGGTGGAAACCACGCTGTTTCAAGCGGTTAACATCGTAAAGAAAAAGGCATCTCTTCCTTACGGGAGAGATGCCTTTTCCAGACTGAGTGGGGCTATGCTTGACGATCTTGCGCACTAGCGTTGTGGTCAGGCCACCCTGTCAGTCAAAAGTTTGAAAGGGAGTCGAAAAGCTGTTTTCTTGGCCCCCTTTCCTTGCTCACCTTACGCGCAAAAAACTAGTCGATCTTGGCGAAAGCGGCAGCCACGGCGCCACAGATGGGGCACTTGTCGCAGGGGCCTTCCTGCGTGTAGCCGCACACGGTACAGACATAGAGGTCGCCGGTGATGGAGGAAGGATCGGCAAGGGCCTTCTTGTAGAGGTTGGCGTGCACTTCTTCAACCTTGTTGACCATATCGAAATACTTGGCGATGCGATCCTGGCCTTCTTCCTTGGCGTCGGCGATCATCTCAGGATACATCTTGGTGAACTCGTAGGTTTCGCCTTCGATGGCGGCCTTGAGGTTGGCGGTGGTGTCGCCGATCTTTCCGGCATTGCGGAGGTGGGCATGGGCATGGATGGTTTCAGCTTCGGCGGCGGCGCGGAACAGCTTGGCAACCTGAGGCAGGCCTTCCTTGTCAGCCTGTTTGGCGAAAGCGAGGTACTTGCGGTTAGCCTGAGATTCTCCAGCGAAAGCGTCCATCAGATTCTTTTCGGTCTTGCTCATGGGAAGTCTCCTTTGGGGATAGTTAGGTTATGTAGAGTGTGTTGCTTACGTTCTCAATCAGGAACGATTCCTGTTTATAAGAATCCAGCCCTCTTGTAAAGCCTTATCTGTACTTTTTTCAGAAAAAAATATCGTCCCGGAAAAAGTACAAGAAATACGGTGATGACGGCACGCAAGCTTGACCCGCCGCCCGTCAGACGCTACACCTTGTTCCCATGTCTGTCTCCTATTTCATCCCGGATCTGGCCCCAGAAGACCTGCACCGCTGCGAAGAAATCGTCCGCCGCAGCCGGTTCATCGTCAGCCTTGCCCATACGCCGACCCCGGAGGCGGCCAAATCCTTCATCGAGCGGATCAAACAGGAATTCCCCGACGCGACCCACAATTGCTGGGCTTACGCCGCCGGAGCGCCCGGCCAAACCAGCAAGGTCGGCTACAGTGACGACGGCGAACGGCACGGCGGGCCGCCCCATGCTCACCATGCTGTTGCACGGCGGGGTTGGTGAGCTTTCCGCGGTCGTGACCCGCTATTTCGGCGGCATCAAGCTCGGAACGGGGGGCCTCGTCAGGGCATATCAGGGCATGGTCAAACTGGGCCTCGAAACCCTGCCCACACGCGAACATATGATCCCCGCGCGCGTCGAGGTGGTCCTCGACTATCCGCATATTACGGTCTTTCGCCGCCTGCTGCCGGACTACCGGGCCACCGTCGCCTCGGAAAACTTCGGCGTGGACGCCACCTACGAACTGCTGCTTCCCGATCAAAACATCCCGGCCCTCGAAACCGCGCTGACGGAACTCACGGACGGGGCAGTGCTCATCACACGGCTTGATGACGGCACCATGCCACCGGAAACACCGTAGCATGTCTTTCTTTGAAAACATATCGCTTCAGATGGTATCCAGCTCTTCAAAAGGCTGCGGACAGGGCTTTCGATAAAAGTAAAAGTTTAGAAATAGAGGGGGAGCTCCACGCCGACAGGTTTGCGAAAAGGAAGCTCTTCTCCCCCAATGCCTCCATGCCTTTCAAAAACAAGTTTCCCTGATCCTTTGCAAGTTTTTCCTCTTCCGACGCAGCGCAGGGCTGACCACCAAAACCGTACTGGCTCGCGCGGCGACTCTTCTTCCGCTCTTCCGCAAAACGAAAAGCCTTTCGGAGATATTCCGAAAGGCTTCCGTAGGGAACCGGTAAACGGATTCTATGCCAATGCGCCGATCGCCTTGGCGAACGCGCGTACCTGCTCTTCAGAGGTATTGAAGCTGAGCATCCAGCGCACGGTATGCGCGGACGGCTCAACCTCATGGAACATGTACTGCCGCTGCAATGCGGCTATGTGCTCCGGCTTCATATTGACGAACACGCCATTGCTTTCCACAGGATGAGCCAGCTCCACGTGCGGCATACCGGAAATGAGATCCGCAAGCAGACGGGCCATATTGTTGGCGTGCCGGGCGTTTTCCAGCCACAACCCGTCCTTGAAATACGCTATGTACTGGGCCGCAAGGAACCGCATCTTGGAGGCAAGCTGGAGGTTCTGCTTGCGGAGGGTCACGAAGTCCCGCACGAAATCCTTATTAAAAACGACGACGGATTCGGCCATCATCATGCCGTTCTTCGTGCCGCCGAAGGACATCATATCCACGCCGAGATCCTTGGTGAAGGAACGCACGTCACAGCCGAGCGCAACCGCGGCGTTGGCGATGCGCGCACCGTCCATGTGCACGAACAAGCCGTTCGCGTGTGCCACGTCGACAATGGCCTTAATCTCTTCCGGCGTGTACACCGTGGCCACTTCCGTGGACTGCGTGAGCGCCACCAGGCCGGGCTGGCTGTGGTGCGGGCTGCCCATATCTGTCAGGTATGCGGAAAGAGCCCCTGCGGAAATCTTGCCGTGCACGGAGGGGATGGGGGTCATCTTGCAGCCCACGACGGCCTCGACCGCCCCGCTTTCCGAGGTGTGCGTGTGGGCCATGTCGCTGCACAGAATGGAGTGCCACGAGCGTATCATGCGGTTGAACCCGAGCACGTTCGCGCCCGTGCCGAGCGGGACGAGGAACACGTCGACGTCATCGCCGAACAGCGCCTTGAAGCAGCCCTCGGCTTCGGCGGTCCACGGGTCGTCGCCATAAGGCTCCGCCGCGCCCACGTTGGCCTTGTTCAGGGCCTCCATCACTTTCGGGTGCACGCCACTGGTATTGTCGCTGGCAAAAGTGCAATCCATCTCGCAGCCTCCTTTAGGCAGATGAGCTTTGGAAAGGCATGGAGGCGTTGGGGAGGGGAGGAGAAACTTTCTGGAGAATGGGAGAGCACCTCCCGCATTTCTCCTCCCCCCTCACCCCCTTCCCTTCAAAGACTTTTATTTGCGGGAGAGGAGGGAAAACTGTCAACAAATGCCGGAGCCCTCATGCTGATACTGGACGGAAAGGCCACTGCCGCCGAAACCCGCGCATCTCTCAAGGAAGAAGTCGCATCCCTTCTGCCCCGCGCCGGACGCGCTCCCGGCCTTGCGGTGATCCTGGCCGGAGATGACCCGGCCTCGCAGGTCTATGTGCGCAACAAGGAAAAGGCGGCGCTGGAAGTGGGGATAAACGCCCGTACCCTGCGTCTGGCCGCCACGGTATCGCAAAAGGAACTGGAAGACGTTATTGCAGGACTCAACGCCGAAGACGAAGTGGACGGCATTCTGCTGCAACTGCCTTTGCCGCGCGGCCTGGACGCCGACAGCTGCATCGCGCGCATCAGCCCGGAAAAGGACGTGGACGGCCTCACCCCCCACAATCAGGGGTTATTGGCACTCGGACGGCCCGGCCTTCAGCCCTGCACGCCCGCCGGCGTCATGCGCCTGCTGGATCGCTACCATATCTCCACCAGCGGCAGAAAGGCCGTGGTCGTGGGCCGCAGCAGCCTGGTAGGCCGCCCGCTGGCTCTGCTGCTCGGAGCCAGGGGCCGCGACGCCACCGTGACCATGTGCCATTCCCGCACAACCGATCTCGCGGAAGAATGCCGCTCCGCCGACATTCTGTGCACAGCGCTGGGACGCCCCCGTTTCATCACCGCCGATATGCTCAAACCCGGCGCGGTCGTCATCGACGTGGGCATCAACCGCATTGAGGAAAACGGCAGGGCACGCCTGTGCGGTGATGTGGATTTCGCCGCCGCTGCCGAAAAGTGCGCGGCCATCACTCCCGTGCCCGGCGGTGTCGGCCCCATGACCATTGCCATGCTCCTGTCCAATACCGTTCAGGCATGGAAGATTCGCAGGGGAATGCAGAGCGTTTCGTTTTGAAAATGCTCTCTGGAAAACTTCCGAAGTTGAGCGGGACGAGACTCCGGCGTTGCGGCGAAGTCTTGCCCCGCTCTGCTCTGCGGGGCATTTCGCCATCGAAATGCTCTGAAACTGGACTTCCCGCGCAAAGATACCCCGCAGAAGCGGTTTTAAAAGAGCTGTTCCCCATACGGAAAGATGATCGTCGTCAGTATACAATGTCCTTTTGTCATGCAGGGCAGGACATTTCCCTTCAAAGCACAGATAGGGAACCGGATCGAGCAGATGAACCTGCGGGTACGCTGCCGCAATCCGCTCCAGCATGAGAACGCTGTTCCGGCCATATCGCAGGTTTGCCTCCAGAGTACTGAACAGGTAGTCTTCGGGATTCCTGCCCCGCTTGAATATGCCGATGGCCTTTGAAGCGGGATAATAGGCAGTCTGCGCGGGAACCGGCTTCAGTATGTAGATATTCCGGACGCCTTGCCGCAGCATGTACTCAATGGAAACAGTCAGTTTTTCCGAAAAATTGCGGATGTGTTCTCCAGTGTCCGAATGCTCATCATCAAACTGGGCAAGATCACACTGCTCCAGGTGGAAAGTCCAGCGGAAAGAAAGCAGGACAAATTTGAATGTGCCTTTTTCCATGATTTTTCTGCACGATTCATCATCCGAAGGCAGGGCAACAGGTATTTCGTTCCCCCCTCTCGCCAGGATAAGTCCGGACAAACCATGCTCTGAGGCTTCCTCGCTGACAGCATGGGCCAGCATCGCGGCGTGACTGTCTCCCAGCACAAGAAAGGAAAAAGGCCGCGATTCACTTCCAAGGCGGGCTACCGGAACACCGTCAAACAGAAAGGCATGCTCTTTTACAAAATCCCATTCCCTTTCTTCAAGCAGATATGTTTCCGCCCCGTCAGGCACATAAGGTGTGATGTATTTTCTTCCAAAATGTCCAAGCAGAAAAAAGGCGAGTACGCAGGCGAAAGCCGCCGTGAACAGGACTCTGCGCGTTCTGAGGACACGTTTTTTTCGTATGGGCTGTTCAACAAAAAAATAGGACAGGCAGGAGAGCGCGAAAACAGCGCCGAATACAGGAAGAAGTTCCCATGTGCCGGACACGGGTTCCAGACTTGTCTGCCGGAAGAAGACCAGAAACGGCCAGTGATACAGATACAACGAGTAGGAAATGAGGCCAATCCCCGCCATCACTCTGCCGGACAGGATCCTGCCCGCCCATGTCTCTTTCGCGGAAGTTCCGCCATATATGCAAAGAGCTGTGCCGATACAGGGCAAAAGCGCCCACAGGCCGGGGAAGGATTCCTTCGGCACCCGGCCAAACCCGAATATGCAGAAAAAAACAACAGCCAGCCCGAAAAGATAACACCATGGAGCAAAAAATCTTTTCCCGTCATGTTCGACAAAGGCCAAAGATGATCCAAGCAGCAGCTCAAAGGCCCGCGTCGGCAGCATGTAAAAATCGAATTTCGCATCAAATGTCACGACATATGCTGAAAGCGCCACCGAGCATACCGCGAGAAAAAGCACCGTCCATACGGTATAATACGCCTTGTTCCTGAAACGCCATATACTCCACAGCAGAATGGGAAGAAAAACATAAAACTGCTCTTCGACACTTAAAGACCATGTATGCAGCAGAGGAAGCTCTTCTTCCGGGGCATCAAAGTAACCACCTGTATTTTTATACAAAAAGAAATTTGCTGCTCCAAACACCACCCTTTTCAGCATTCTGAATAACTGCTTCATCTGCTCGAGATCATAGCATATCCACGCCATTGCAAGGCAGATAGCAAGCATGAAAAAAAGTGGTGGAAGAATTCTTCTGAATCTTCGCTCATAAAAATTTATAATAGACCATGTTTCATAATTAAGTTCATATCTGATGATACGCGTAATAATATATCCTGAAATGACAAAAAATATATCAACACCAATATATCCTCCACCAAAAAATGTCATGAATCCAGCATGGTAAAATATAACTGCCAGCACAGCGACAGCACGAAGGCCATCAATATCTTTCCTGTAATATGGTTTTTCTATGCCCATCATATATCTCCCAATCTTAATAAATATGTACATCGACATGGTTTATGAACGAAATTTATCTGAATATTATGGACAAAACTCATAAGCCAGCCCATATCAGCCCTGCCAAACGCAAAATGAGGGATTTAACACGAGAGTATATTTTTGTCTCAGTTGCAAACATAATTATATAAATATACGTCCACCTGATTTTACTGATCCCCCTTTCCCTTGCGCATATTCCCCCCTTGGCGTAAAAAAACGGCGTTCCGGCCTGTCCGGACGCCGTTTTCCGCACTTTTCTCCGCACTCCGCGCACCGACATATATCCGAAATCAACCAACAGGAGTCCGACATGCAGCGCACCGTGATCAGCGAGGTCCTTGCGGCCGATGCCCCACGCACGGATATCAGGGTCTGCGGGTGGGTACGCACCCGCCGGGATTCAAAGAACTTCGTCTTTCTGGAGCTGAATGACGGCTCCTGCCTGGCCAACCTTCAGTGCATCATTGACGAGGGCACCCCGGCATGGGAAAAGCTGGAGGGAGTCAATACCGGAGCCTCGGTAAAAATTGAGGGCGAACTGGTGGAATCTCCGGGCAAAGGGCAGAAATGGGAGGTACGGGCGAAAGACATGGCCGTGTTCGGTCTGGCCGATCCGGAAAGCTTCCCCCTCCAGAAAAAACGCCACTCCGACGAATTTCTGCGTACCATCGCGCACTTGCGTCCGCGCACCAACAAATATGGCGCGGCCTTCCGCATCCGTTCCCACGCCGCGCTTGCGGTACACGACTATTTTCGCAATCTGGGCTTTTTCTATGTGCATACGCCCATTCTTACCGGATCGGACTGCGAAGGCGCGGGGGAAATGTTCCGCGTGACGACACTGCCCGTCGAATACCGGCCGAAGGAGGGGCAATCCTGGTTTGCCGACGATTTCTTCGGCAAACCCGCCAGCCTTACCGTCTCAGGGCAGCTTGAGGGCGAGGCCATGGCCACCGCGCTGGGCAGGATATATACCTTTGGTCCCACGTTCCGCGCCGAAAACTCCAACACTCCGCGTCATGCGGCCGAATTCTGGATGATTGAGCCGGAAGTCGCCTTCGCGGACATATGGGACAACATGGAGCTTGGCGAAGGCCTGATCCGCCATGCCGCGAAGCACACCCTGGAATATTGCGAAGCCGATCTCGCCCTGTTCGACAAGTTTGTGTCCCCCGGCCTGATCGACAGCATTCGCCAGCTCGCGGAGAGGGACTTTGTGCGCGTTTCCTATCGTGACGCCGTGGATATTCTGCAGAAGAGCGGGAAAAAATTTGAATACCCCGTATCGTTCGGTACGGATCTCCAGACCGAACACGAACGCTTCCTCACCGAGGAACACTTCAAGGCTCCGGTCACGGTGTATGACTACCCCAGGGGAATCAAGGCATTCTACATGCGTCTGAACGATGACGGCGAAACCGTGGCGGCCATGGATCTGCTGGTGCCGCGCATCGGTGAGCTGATTGGCGGAAGCCAGCGCGAGGAACGCCTGGACGTGCTGGAAGCCCGCATCCGCGAACTGGGCCAGAATATCGATGATTACTGGTGGTATCTTGATCTGCGCCGTTTCGGCTCCGTGCCGCACGCAGGATTCGGCATGGGTTTCGAGCGCCTGATCATGCTGCTTACCGGCATCGCCAATATCCGCGACGTTCTGCCCTTCCCGCGCACAAGCGGCTCACTGGAGTTCTAGCCATGCGCAGCATGACCGAACGCCGCCGCGCCAGGATTGAAAAAGTGCTCGGCCAGCGCCAGAAAGATCTGACGCTGGTGCTGGACAATATTCACGATCCGCACAATGTGTCGGCCATTTACCGCAGTTGCGACGCCTTTGGCGTGGCAGGCGTACATCTGTACTACACGCACGCCCCCTTCCCGTCCCTGAGCAGGAAAACCTCGGCCTCGGCCCGCAAATGGGTGGAAACCCTGCGCCACGACAGCAGGGAAGAACTCATGAAAGCCCTGCGCGCCGGAGGCTTTCAGGTGCTGGCCACCAGTTGCACGCCGGAAGCGAAACCCGTGGCGGAGTATGACTTCACCAGACCCACGGCCATCATCATGGGCAATGAACATGCGGGCGTTTCCGAAGAGCTGCTGCCTCTGGTGGACGGGGAAGCATATATTCCCATGTACGGCATGATCCAGAGCTTCAATGTCTCGGTCGCCGCCGCGCTCATGCTGGCGGAAGCCTCGCGCCAGCGCAAGCTGGCAGGCATGTACGAGCGCATGACCTGGACGCCGGAAGAATATGAGGCGCGTCTGGCCGACTGGCTTGAACGGTGAACGTCATGCATGTGCGTGAAAGGAGAGCGGCGCTCTCTGCCGCCGCAAAAGCAAACCGTGTCCCACATGGGTGAAAGGCTCCCCTGCTCACGGCCGGTGCCATTGCGTCTCGTGAAACTCCGTTTCCCTCGACTGCGCCCCGCGAGACATTGCTTCCGCTCCCCGTTCCTTTCATGCCCCATTGCCATGCGGCGGGGCATCATCGTTCCATGCCCGGCAACGCCCGCTGCTCTCGCAGTCGGCCGCCGCGAAGGCACAAGCGCAATTTGTTTGCGCTGTTACATGCCGAAGCGGGCGTGCCTTTCAGGTTTGACTTTGCAAAAAGTCAAAGCGCATCCGCTCTGGAGCATTTTCGTTTTGAAAATGCTCCCCCAAATGTTCCGGATGCCAAGCGAAGCGAGACTGAAGCCGCGGCGCCCCCCTCCTTCTCCTCTCCGGTGCCGCCGCAATTCACTTGCGGCGTACAACTGCGGCGGAGGCGGGAAACCTGCGATCCTGAACACAGGGCCGGCAGATACTTTCAATGGCCAAATGCTCCAAAGGAGGCTCCATGCTCTCTTTTCATACTCCCCTTCATATCCTTTCCGCCGCAATCCTCGGCCTGAGCCTGATCTGCGGCAATCTCTCCGCACCTGTCCCGGCCGGAGCCGCCCCCACCTCCAGAGAACAGCGCGTGACCCCCACCGTCCGGGCCGTCAGCGCCGTGGCTCCCGCCGTGGTCAACATCACCACAACCCTGCATCAGCGCCGGGCGGCCACTCCGTTCGATTACTTCTTCGGCCTGCCCGAACGCGAATACCAGTCGGAAAGCATCGGCTCCGGCGTCATCATTGACGGAAAACAGGCGCTTGTGCTTACCAACGCCCATGTGGTCAACGGCGCGAGCGCCATCAGCGTGCGCCTGCTCGACGGCCGTTCCTTTGAAGCCGACGTGGTGGGCGCGGAACCGGATTTCGATCTTGCGGTACTGAGGCTCAAAAACGCCAGCAACGTGCCCTCCGTGCGTATGGGGGACTCTTCGGATCTCATGCCCGGAGAAAGCGTCATCGCCATCGGCAATCCCTTCGGATTCTCCCATACCGTGACCACAGGCGTCATCTCCGCGCTGGATCGCAGCATCGCGTCCGACGAAGGCATCATTACGGATCTGATCCAGACCGACGCGGCAATCAATCCCGGCAACAGCGGAGGCCCGCTGCTCAATATTCTCGGGGAACTCATCGGCATCAACACGGCCATCGACGCACGGGCGGAAGGCATCGGCTTCGCCATTCCGGTAAACAAGGCCCGGGCCGTGGTGGACGCCATTCTGGAACAGGGACACGTCACGCCTTCCTGGCTGGGAGTGCTCGGACAGGATGTGGACCCGCGCGCTGCCCGCGCCCTTGGTCTGCCCCGGCCTGAAGGCCTGCTGGTGACGGAATGCCCGGTCAAGGGCGAAATGAAGCCCGGTGACGTGATTCTTGCCCTGAACGGACAGCCGGTTGCGGATCGGGCGGCCTATCTCTCCCTGCTGCGCAACCGCCAGCCCGGAGAACTCGTCCGGGCGGATATCGTCCGGCGGGGCAAAACCATCACTCTTTCCCTGAAAGCTCTTCCCTTCTCGGACAAGGAAGCGGACAGGCTGGCCGAACGGCGCTGGGGCGTCGTGCCCGGCAAGGCCGCAGGACTGCGGGGCATGGGAGGCCTGTACATTGCCTCGATCAGAGAATCCTCCCCGGCCCATCGGCTCGGTCTGCGACCCGGCGATATCCTCATCGCCCTGGGGGGGCAGCATATCAGGTCCGGGGACGATTACCGAGACGCGTTCCGGCGCAATTATCTGAGCCGTCGGATTCATGTCCAGATCGTGCGCGACCGGCGCGTGCTTCAGGCCCGCATGGTGCTGTAACCGCTTGCGGGCCGGGAAAAAGCCGGATATCATACCGCCTCCGATTACGCCGGAGACGCGAATCGGAAAACATCCAAGCAAGAGCGAGATTGACATGGAAAATAGGGGCGGAAGAGAAGGTTTTTCTGGAAACGGGCGGACCCCGCGCATGGGCGGACGTGACTTTCGGCGTGAAGATCGCGGTGAACGCGGAAACGGCCGGGACGGAAACCGCGACGAGCGGCGCAGTGACCGGCGGAGGGACAGGCCCGGCGACGGAAACGCGCGGAACGACTTTCACAGGGAACGCCGTTCCGAAGCACGCCCCGTCAGCCGGAACGAGGCTCGCGGAACCTTCGACCGCACGGCACGGCGCGACGACGCGCCCCGCCCCTTCCGCAGGGAAAACTCCGGCCCCCGCAATCGCGATCTTGAAGCCATCATGGAGCTGGATGAGGAACTGCTGCGCATGGTGATGCGGCGCGCGCGCATGCTTGCCAGACACCGCACGGCCGGCCGCCTGGACCCGGCGGTGGAAAAGGCCCTGCGCACCTCATGGGAAGAAAAGGCCGGCCGCATCGGGCGTGACAGCCGCCTTGCCCGCGATCTCTTTCAGCTTGTGCAGGCGGTGGAACCGCTTTCCCGTGCCGAGGAAGAGCAGGGATATTTCAATCTTGCGCCACAGCTCAAACCCGTGGGCATCAATCTGCCGGCCCCCGCCGACGGCATGACCGCCCGCATGGTGCTGGCCCTCGCCGCAGCCTCGGGCCGGACAACCGCCCTGCGCGGGCTGGCCCTCAGCGACGGACTCATCGACGGACTCAAGGCCCTGAACCAGGTTGGGGGCCAGTTGTGGTGGGAAGAGGACGGTTCTGTCCTCAGCCGGGGAGGCAAAGGGCTGATCCGCAATCTGGACAGGGTTGTTCACGTGGGCGACGACGCCTTCAACCTCTGGCTCGTCATCGCCTTCTGTCTGGGCATGCCTTCCCGGCTGAAGATTACCGGCGGCGAGGCTCTGCGCTTTATCGATCTTTCCGGCCTGCGCCGTTTCCTGCCTTCGCTGGGCGCGCGCATGACCAACGTCATTCCCGCCCAGGACGGCCTGCCCATCCGTCTGGAATGCTCCGGCATTCTGCCCTCGGAGATGACGCTGCCCTCCGGACTTTCCCCGCGCTTCGCCGCGGCCCTGACGCTTGCGCTGCCCTTCTGGGAAAGCCGGGTACGGCTCAGGCTGCCCGTCGCGCCGGATCATCGGCTTCCCGCCGCCGTGGAGCAGGCCATTGCCCTGCTGGAAAGCTGCGGCGGGCTGGTGCGCGTGGAACGCGAAGCCTCCGCAGTTGCCATCACTCCCGTCGAAGGAGCGGAAACGTGTCTGCCCGAGGAATACCCCCTTGCCGCGGACGCTCTCGCCTCAACGTATATTCTGGCCTTCCCGGCCTTTGCCGGAGGGGAATGCCGCCTTGCCGGGCGCTGGCCCGACTCCCCCTTTGCCGGGCAGGCTCTGGACATGCTGAAGGAATGCGGACTCACCGTCCGGTGCGGTGCTGACGGCATGTACAGCACAAGAGAAGGAGCCTGCGCGGCCCCCTCTCCGGCCACACTGCTTGCGGCGGCCAAACGTTTTCCCGATCTGCTGCCTCTCGGTATTGCGTTCGCGGCGCTGGCCGCGCGCGGCAGAGAAGTCCTGCTCCCCCTGGCCGAGCTTGAAACGCTGAACGCCGGCACGGAGTCCCTCTGTTCCGGTTTCCTCGCCCGCGCGGGCTTCACCACGGACAATGCAGAGGGTGAAACCCGCGTCATTCCATTGTCGGATGACACGGAAAACGATGCTCCGCGCGCAGCCTGGATCAGTCCCTCGGCTCCCTGGGCCATGGCGCTGTCGCTTGCCGCCTACCTGAAGCCGCATATCCGTCTGGCCAATCCCGGGGTTCTCACCGGGCTGCTGCCGACCTTCTGGAATTTCTACAACAGCCTGCCCACCCCCGACTTCAAGCGCAGAGCCGCGCAGGAGACCGTTGATGCCAAGCCCGCAAGAAGACGTATCATCGCTCAAGGCGTCTATGGAGAACTTCCTTCTGAAGCCTCTTCCGGAGACGATGACTGAACTGGAAACCGAGGTCACGCTCATTGAAGCGGCGCAAAAGCGTTGTGACGACATGATCCGCGATCTCATGAGCAGAGAGGATGCGGCGCGGGAAATCTTCTTCCCTGCCGAAATTCACGAACTGCACCAGCAGAAAAACATGCTGGAAACACACAGGGAATTCCGCCGCGTGCGCATGCGCCGCCTGCGGCTGGAAGCCGATATGAGGTGACAATGGCCGATCTGGTAAACTCCCAAACTCATAAAAAGGCGGAATGCAGACGCTGCGGCACATGCTGCCGCAAGGGCGGCCCCGCCCTGCACGGCCCGGACGCCGAACTGCTGTCCGGGGGAATTCTGCGGGCACGGGATCTCTGCGCCTTCCGGGCCGGTGAACTGGTGCGGGACGAAACCCTGGAACGCATCGTGCCTCTGCCCGGCGAACTGGTCAAAATAGCCGCCCCCCATGGTTCCCGTCCGGACGACTGGACCTGCCGTTTCCTGACGGAAAAGAATCTCTGCTTCATCCACGGCACACAGCCCATCGAATGCCGCGCCTTCTACTGCGAAGCGCCGGAAGCGCTGCTGGCCCTGTCCGGCAAGGACAGCCTCGACCGCAAGGCTGTGCGCGCCCTGCTCAAGGCGCCGGAATGGTGGGATGAACTCATGGACGCCCACGCTGAACACTGCGCCTATGACGCGCTGACCGAACTTGCTCCCCGCATCGCGGATGATGCCGAGGCCCGCCGGGCATTCCTGGAAATCGTGGAATACGACCGGGCATTCCGGGAACTGGCGGTTGAAAAAAAGGCCGCTCAGCCCGACGAGCTGGACTTTCTCCTGGGCCGCCCGCTGCTGCGCACCGTGATCATGTACGGGCTGGACGCCCGCCCCCAGCCGGACGGCGGCATCTCTCTCGTGCAGACCAGCCGCAATGTGCGCGAGGAAGTGAAGGAGTAGCGCAACGGCAGTTGCTCGCACTCTGTTCTGTAAAGAATACGTTGTTTTTTCGGGGGATCGCCCTGTATCCCCGTCGGGGGAAATTATCCTCCCCGTCCCATTAATATTCACACCCTGGGCAAGGAGCGTACATGTTCATCGTCACCGGCGGAGCCGGATTCATCGGCAGCGCGATTATCTGGGAACTGAACCGCCGCGGCGTGGACGACATCCTCGTGGTGGACAATCTCGCCAGCACGGAAAAATGGAAGAACCTCGTCCGTCTGAAGTACAGCGACTACATGCACCGCGACGCATTCATCGAACAGGTGCGGGGCGCGGGTCTGAAAGGGCTGGGAGTGGAAGGCGTCATCCATATGGGGGCCTGTTCCTCCACCACCGAAAAAGACGCCGACTTTCTGATGCGCAACAACTTCCACTTCACGCGCGACCTGTGCTGGGCCGCTCTGGATGCGGGAGCGCGCTTCATCACTGCCAGCAGCGCGGCCACCTACGGCGACGGCTCCCTGGGCTTTTCCGACAGTCTTGAGCTGATGCCGAAACTGCGCCCTCTGAACATGTACGGCTATTCAAAACAGCTCTTTGATCTGCTGGCCCTGCGCGGGGGCATTCTGGACAACATTGTCAGCCTGAAATTCTTCAATGTCTACGGCCCGAACGAATACCACAAGGGTTCCATGCGCAGTGTGGTATGCAAGGCCGTGCCCCAGATTCAGGAAACGGGCAGGCTGGGTCTGTTCAGGTCCGACCGGCCGGACTACGAAGACGGGGGCCAGAAGCGGGACTTCGTGTATGTCAAGGACTGCGCGGCTCTGGTGTGCTGGTTTCACGAACATGGCGGCGTCAACGGCGTGTTCAACGTGGGAACCGGACAGGCCCGGAGCTGGAATGATCTGGCCCGCGCCGTCTTCGCTTCCATGGATCGCCCGGCAAATATCGAATACATCGACATGCCCGACGCGCTGAAGGGCAAATACCAGTATTTCACCCAGGCCGACATGGGCTGGATGAAACGCGTGGGTTGCGATTTCGCTTTCCGTTCCCTGGAAGACGGCGTAGATGACTATGTGCGCAATTATCTGCTGAAAGACGAAGCCTGTCTGGAATCGTAACCGGCAGACTGCGCGCTGTTTTCTCTCTTGGCCGTACATACTGTGCGGTACCGCCCGGCGCTCCCTGCGCCGGGGGAACATGGAGGATCGCATGGCGGAACCCGTCATTGAAATAAAGGGGCTGGGCAAGTCGTTCAAAAGCAAGAACGGCCCCGTGGTCGCGCTCAGGGATATCAACCTGACAGTGGAAAAGGGCGATATCTTCGGCATCATCGGCATGAGCGGCGCGGGCAAAAGCACGCTGGTGCGCTGCATCAATCTGCTGGAGCGCCCCACGGAAGGAGCCGTCATTTTCGACGGGCAGGACATGTGCAGACTGTCCTCCGCCGAACTGAACCGGGCCCGCCGATCCATGGGCATGATCTTCCAGCAGTTCAATCTGCTCATGCAGCGCAGTGCCGAGGCAAATGTCCGTTTTCCCATGGAAATTTCCGGCGTTCCCCATGCGAAGGCGAAAAGGCGCGCGCGGGAGCTGCTGGAGCTTGTGGGCCTGGGCGAACGCGCTCACTATTACCCCTCGCAGCTTTCCGGCGGGCAGAAACAGCGCGTCGCCATCGCCCGCGCCCTGTCTACCGAGCCGAAGGTGCTGCTCTGCGACGAGGCGACCTCCGCTCTTGACCCCTCCACCACGGCATCCATTCTGAATCTGCTCCGGGACATCAACCGCCGCCTCGGAGTGACCGTGGTGATTATTACCCATGAAATGAGCGTGATAGAACAAATCTGCAACCGTGTGGCGATCATCAGCGAAAGCCGCATTGCAGAATGCGGCACGGTGGAGGAGGTATTCTCCAATCCGCGCACCGACGCCGCCCGGCGTCTGGTTCTGCCGGAAGGCCGCCGGGCAGGACACATCAAGGCGGATCGCCTGTACCGCATCGTGTTCAACGGCTCTTCCTCGCTCAACCCGGTCATTGCGGACATGATTCTGGAATGCAAGGCTCCGGTGAACATCATCCATGCCGACATGCGCGACATGGACGGCAAGGCCTTCGGCCAGATGGTGGTGCAACTGCCCGAAGACCAGGAAATCTGTGCCCGCATGCTGGGCTTCATGGAAGCGCGCGGTCTGGCCATGTGGGAAATACCGCCCGGAAGCTGCATCGACTGCGACCCGGAAGATTACGATTACGAACAGGAGAGGGGGCGCCATGCCTGATTTTCTCGCCGGACTCTGCGACCCGGATACCCTTCAGATGCTGGCCGAAGGGACGCTGGATACCCTGTACATGACTCTGGCCTCCACCTTTTTCGCCTATGTGTTCGGCATGATCATGGCCGTGGTGCTGGTGGTGTGCCGCGCTGACGGCATCCGCCCCTGCCCGGGGCTGTACAAGGTGCTGGATGTGGTGGTGAACCTCACCCGTTCCTTCCCCTTTCTGATCCTGATGATTGCGGTCATTCCCCTTACCCGTTTTCTGGTGGGCACGACCATCGGCAACAATGCCACCGTGGTTCCGCTGGTCATCGCGGCGGCGCCCTTTGTGGCCCGCCTCATCGAATCCTCGCTGCTGGAAGTGGATCACGGCATTGTGGAAGCGGCGCAGTCCATGGGAGCATCCACCTTCCAGATCATCTTCAGGGTTCTCATCCCCGAAGCATTGCCCTCCCTGATTAACGGCAGCGCCATAGCCAGCACCACCATACTCGGCTATTCCGCCATGTCCGGCGCGGTGGGCGGGGGCGGACTGGGCAAGCTGGCCATCATGTACGGCTATAACCGCTATCAGACGGACATCATGTTCGCCACCTGCGTGCTGCTTATTCTCATCGTGCAGATACTGCAGGAGATCGGCAACCGGCTTTCCCGCCGCTGCGACAAAAGGCTGGTGTAACGGGAACAAAGCCGGCGGATACCGCACAACCATCTTTTGCCGGAGCTTTTCCATGACTTTCATGGGTTTCCGCTCCCGGCGTACCTCAGCTTTCCGTATAATATACGGCATAATTCTCGCGGATGAGGGATACCGTCTTCCGTTCCGCCTCCGTCAGCGCCCCATCCTCCAGCCACAGCAGATAATGCGTTGAAGGAAGCAGACGCATGCCCTTGACGGATTTCAGGCAAATCAGCCCGTTCCGGATGTAGCTGTTGTTCTTTGACATCTTGCGCAGGAAAAGCCCGGCGCATCTGTTCTGCGCGATTTTCTGCATGACGCTTTCCCTGCTGTTCAGATATTCATACCGCTCTATTCCGAGCACCGGCCTGATATTGTTGAAAATGATGCCGCGTCTGTCATATTCCGCCGAATAGGTGGCAAAGGTCAGCTTTCCGCAATCCTCAACCGTCAGGCTTTCCTTTCCGGCAAACGGGCTTTCCGTACTGAGGAACACGGCAAACTCGTCATCCAGCAGGCTCTCGGCATTGAAATGAATACTTCTGTACATGGCGAGCATATGCTCCCTGTACTTGTCCACGATGAACGTCACGCAAATGCGCGCCCGACCGGCTTTCAGCAGATCATAGATGTCATCGTGAAACGCTTCGTGAAGAACAAAATCCGCATACGGCATCTTTCTCCTCAGAAGAGGAATCACCTCTTCCATCAGATAGCTGCAGGAAAAGGGAATGCCGAGCAGACTTACCACTTCCCGCTCGTGCCTGAAACCATGCGCAAATGACTTCCACACGGATATCTTCCGGTTCAGATCATCAATAATATCCTTGCAGTCCTCATAGATACGGCTTCCATATGCCGTGGGGGAAACGCCCCGCTTCGTGCGTACCAGCAGTCTGACGCCAAGTTCTTCTTCAAGCTGGTTCATGGAACTGGTAAGGGCCGGCTGCGTGACAAAAAGCTTTTGAGCCGCCTTGTTGAAAGAACGGTTCTCCACAATCTGGACAAAATACTGAAGCTGCTCCAGCCGCATGCAATCTTTCTCCCGGAATTCACATATCATCCGAACCAGACGGGCGTCCGCAAACCATATAATCCATGTCTTTGCTTTAAATTTCACTATTTTTCAAACAAAAAAGCGTCCGCTTCCGGTATCGTGTCATTCGTTATCATATAACTCATATTTTTTATTGATTTTAAATCATCACTCAGGTTTATCCTTTTTTCTCCGGTTATAAATAAATATATTACATTCATATAATTAATAATAATTTTACATAGATAATCAAAAAATATCATTATTCACAATATCATCAGGGTATCCGGAACCCCGTCACTTCAACCAAAGAATGGAGAGACCATGAAATCGGAACCCGGCAGCAAATTCTGTCTTCATGTTGTCATCTTTCTGGCGCTTACGTTCTGCTTCGGCCTTCTTCCGCCCTGCGGCCTGACGGAAAAAGGCATGAAAATTCTGGGCGTATTTGTCGGCATGCTCTATGGCTGGACGTTCATCAGCTTTTCCTGGCCGAGCATGATCTGTCTGGTGGCGCTCGGCTTCACCGGATATGCCACGCCCACGGCCGTCATTGCCGAGGCGTTCAGCAACGCCGCCGTGCTGTTTACCATTTTCGTCCTGGTATTCACCGCATACTGCAATGAAAGCGGACTCAACGCCGTGCTGGCGAAATGGTTTCTCAGCAGAAGCGTATTCGCGGGACGCCCCTGGCTCTTTACCGCCAGCGTACTGTTCGGCTCTCTCGTCATCAGCTTTCTTATCGATCCCGTGCCGGTGGTCTTCCTGCTTTCCGGCATTCTCTACACCATCTTTGACGATATCGGAATGGAGCGGGGAGAAAAATATCCCGCCTATCTGCTGGCGGGCGTCTGCATTATCGCGTGCATATCCTTTGTCTGCAAACCCTGGGCGGGACAGAACCTTCCCGGCATCATCGCCCTGGCAAAAATATCCGGAGGAACGGCAGTCATAGACAATGTGACGCTCATTCTCGTTGCCGCTCCCGCATGCGTCGCCAGTGTTCTGCTGTATGTACTTGCCATCCGTTTCATTTTCCGCCCCGATGTCGGCAAACTTGCCAATCTGTCTCCCGAATATCTGGCAAAACTGCGTTCCGGTCTGCGCCTGGGCCGGAAAGAAGGCATTGCCGCTCTGGCCCTGACCGTATTTCTGGCGCTGATGCTGCTGCCCAACCTGCTGCCCGCCGGTTCCGGAGCGGCTGAATTCCTCGGACAGTTCACCATGACCGTGGCGATTGTCCTCATACTCGGCCTGCTGTCCGTTGTACGGCTCGACGGCAGGCCTGTGTTCGACTACCAGGCGTGTGCCCACGGCATCAACTGGAACGTCGTATGGATGCTCGCCTGCTCCATGCCCGTTTCCTCCGCCATGAGCAGCCCCGACGCAGGGCTTGCTCCCCTGATCAACAACATGCTGGGCAGCCTCTTTTCCGGCGGCAACTTCATCCTGGTCATGATCTTTTTCCTGATCTGCGTAAATGTTGCCACTCAGTTCGCTCACAACGTCACCATCATCCTGGTGGCCGTGCCGATTATCTGGAACCTCTGCCAGAGTACGGGGCTCGACGCCGAAGCCTTCAGCCTCCTTGTCTTCCTCGCGGCAGGCGTATCCTTTGCCACTCCGGCAGCCTCCACCATCGGCGCCCTGTCGTTTGCCAACGGGGAATGGATCGGCATGCGACGCGCCTTCGAGGCGGGCATCGTCGGCAACATCATCGGCCTTTTCTGCATCATAGCCATCAGCCTTCCGCTCGTTCTCCTTGTCGTGGGCATCTGAGCAGACCGAAAAGGATTCTTCATGCGTACAGGACAGCTTGAACATAACTGCAGTCTGGACGACATACTCGCCCATCTTTCGGAAACATCCTTCAGCGCCATTCCGGATGACGCGGCGGAACGGACGGCGCTGATCACCGCGGATATCGCCGCCTGCATCGTCGGCGGCTGGAAGGATCGGGCGGCCGGAGAAACGGGAGACTTCGTTATCGAAAATGGAGGAAAGGAAGAAAGCACCCTGTGGGGACGCGGAAAAAAAGTCCCCGCAGCGCAGGCCGCCTTTGCGTGCGCGGTAAGCGCAAGGGCCTTCGAGTTCGGGGTGGTGGACTGCGACGCGCCGGGAGCGGAATTCAAGCCGCTGCACTCGGCCGAGACGCTGGTGCCCGTTGCTCTGGCCGTGGCGGAAAAAAGCGGCTCATCCGGCAGGGACGTTCTCGCAGCGCTTGCCCTTGGCGAGGATCTCGCAGCCAGACTGACAGCCGCTCTGGACTTTTCCCTCCCTCTGGACTGCCGGGGCACGGTCAATGCCCTCTGCTCCGCCGCCGTTGCGGGAAAACTGCTCAAGCTGGATGAAAAACGCCTGCGCTCAGCGTTCGGTCTGGTTCTGCATCAACTGAACGGCGTGCGCCAGGGTATCCATTACAGTCTGGGGCAGGGAATAGCGGCTCACGCCGGAACAAGCGCCGCTCTTCTGGCCTCCAGAGGGCTGCTCGGAGTCGAAAATATGGAAGACGAGCTGGCCGGCCTTGTACATGCGCTCGGAGCAGCGTTCGACCCGGCTCCCCTTTTCCGGGAACTCGGCAAAAGCTACTTCTCCTCCGTCACCTTCAAACCCTACCCCTGCTGCCGCGCAGCGCACGGAGCCGTAGAATGCGGTCTTGAACTGCTCCGGCAGGGGCTCTCTCCGGAAAGCATCGAACATATCAGCCTGTTTGTATCTCCCTGGGCGGCAGGGCATATTGTCGCCCGGCCCTTCGCTCTCAGAACCGAACCTCACGCCGACGCAGCCTACTCTCTGCAGTATGCCCTGGCAGGAACACTTCTGCGCGGACGCTGCACACCGGACTGCTTCACGGACGAGGCCATTTCCGATCCTGCAGTCCGGGAGCTGAGCGGCCGCATCAGCCTGCATGCGGAGGAACGGCCCGACGGCATATTCCTGAGCACCCGCGCCGAAGCCCGAACAGGAGACGGCAACGAATACAGCGCCTTCGTTCGTATCCCCCGCGGCAACGAACATATGGGAGACGCGCTGACGCTTGAGGAAAAAAAACAAAAGTTCACTACCAATCTTTCCTTCGGCCTGTCACTGGACAGCCGCAAGGCCGAAAGAATCTGGGAAATGTTCCGCAAACTGAAGGAACTCGACAGCCTGACTCCCCTTGCGGAGGCCATGCGGCCGTAGCGAACCGGTTCCCCTTTCTTCCGCCCATTCAGCGCCTGCACAGACAACGGGAACGCCTTCGCCTTGAAAATACCCCCGGAGTTGAGCGGAGCGGGACTCCGACTGAGACGCTGAGCCTGCACGCCAGAACATCGGGTTCTGGATGACAGATATTTTCAATGGCAAAATATTAAAGGAGATTGCCATGAAACCTTTGTACAAGGAAAAATATCCCCATGTTTTTGAGCCGCTGACTGTGGGGCGCAGCAAAAAGCTCGAGCTCAAGCACCGTATTCTCATGGCTCCCATCGCTCCGCAGGGGCATCTGGTGGATCATGCCGGAGTTCTCAACGCGGACGGCATTGAGTTCTACACTACCTGGGCGCGGGGAGGAACCGCATCCGTGACCATTCCGGTGGAAGTGCCGCTGAACGGCGGACATCGCGGAGCCATGACGCTCAGCGAAGATGTCAACGGATTCGTCATCATGCACAATCTTCAGCGTGCGGTGCATACTTACGGGACAAAAACCTTCTGCGAAATCTACCATGCCGGCTGTTGCATGGTACCCCGCCCCAACTACACGCTCATGAGCGCAAGCGCCTTCACTTACAACGGGCATGAAGTGAAGGAAATGAACGAGGAAGACATGGAACACGTCACCCGGCTGTATGTGGACGCGGCACGGCTGGCCAGACGTTCGGGTTTTGACGGAATTCTTCTCCACTACGGGCACGGCTGGCTGATGAACAACTTCCTCTCTCCGATCAGCAACAGGCGCAAGGACAAATACGGCGGCTCCGTGGAAAACCGCTGCCGTTTTCCACGGCAGGTACTCGAACGCATCCGCGCCGCCATCGGGGATGATCTGATCATTTCCCTGCGCATGAACGGCTCAGACAAGATGGAGGGCGGCATAACCCCGGATGACGCCGCCCGGCAGGCCCTCATCTTTGAAGATCTCATCGATATGCTGCATATGTCCTGCGGCACACGCCTCGACGCCACCTGCCGCCCCAAGATGCATCCTACCTGTTTCGTGCCTGATGCCCATAATGCGGAGTCAAGCCATGCGGCAAAAAAGGCGGGAGTCAAGGTTCCTGTGGGCGTAGTGGGCGCCATCAGCAGCGCCGCGCTTGCCGAAAGGCTGATAGCTGAAGGAAAGGCGGATTACGTGGTCATCGGCCGCCAGAATGTGGCAGACCCGGATTTTGTGCAGAAAACCCGTGAAGGACGTGAAGAGGACATACGCCCCTGTATCCGCTGCGACTACTGTCTGGACGGGGGACGTCGCGGCGCGCTGACCACGGAAGTCATGATCACCGACGACGCTACCTATGACAGCCATTGTTCCGTCAATCCCTTTTATCGCCAGGGCATCTGGAAGCAGAAAACCCTCCGGCCGACGAAGCCCCGCCGCGTGGCTGTGGTCGGAGGAGGAATAGCCGGTCTTCAGGCCGCTCTGACCGCCTCTGAAAGAGGACATGACGTCACGCTTTTTGAAAAGCGCGATCACCTGGGCGGGCAGCTTGATTTTTCCGATCACATCAGCTTCAAGCATCATATTCGTGAGCTGAGGGAATATTTCATCACCCAGCTCCGCAAGCGCGGCGTAACCATTCTGCTGAATACGAAAGCCTCTCCCCGGCTTGTTTCCGAGGCGGATTTCGATGCCGTTATCGTTGCAACGGGCGGCGTGCAGAATGTTCCTCCCATCCCCGGAGCGGACGGGGCAAACGTCACGCTTGCCTGGGATGTATTCGGCAGAGAGGATCGCCTCGGCAGAAAAATCGTCATCGTGGGAGGCGGTTCGGTAGGCTGCGAAACAGGCATTCATCTGTCCATGAAGGGACATGATGTGACCGTCATCGAAATGAGCGGCTGGCTGGCCTCCACCGCCCAGATCAGCGAGCGCATGAGCATTCTGGAAGAAATCGAAAAACGCGGCATCCACGCCTTGACGGAACGCACATGCACGGAAATCACGCCCAACGGCGTTAAAGTGCGGGACAAGGAAGGCCGTGAGAGTCTCATCGAGGCAGACAGCGTGATCATCTGCGCGGGCACGCGGCCCTCGTCCGACCGCGACAGCTTCCGCGATACCGCCTTCGACGTCATCAGAGTCGGAGACTGCGAAAGCGTGGGAACCATACGCACCGCCATAGAATCCGGCTGGGATGCCGCCGCGCGCCTGTAGCCGCCCAACGCAAGGGGGCGAAACATTATATTTCGCTCCCTTGCAGGAATACCGGAAACAGCGTCACGCGCCGGAAGGCCTCATTCCCCATGCTGGCGGTATGTTGCTTTGTTCTGAACTGTTGCCGTCATAGGCATGATCACCATACCCGCGTGGTCTGCAATCTGGCAGTGGGATTCGTTACTCCTCCCATCGGCCAGAATCTCTTTGTTGCGGCCGCCATTGCCGACGAGCGGCCGGAACGTATCGCCCTTTCCTCCGCTCCCTTCCTTGCCGCCATGCTGATCATGATTCTGCTCGTCACCTTCCTGCCAGAGCTCTCTCTTTTTCTGCCTGGACTCATGTGATCATATCGTGCGCCGGATTCTCCGGCGCACGGTTCGGTTTTCCGTCCTGCCCGGAATCCGGAAAACGCCGCTTTCCTTACTCAGCGTTTCCATAATGCTCCCGGATAAAGTCCGCCACCCGCCGTTCAGGTATGTTCAGGCCGTCTTCAAGGTACATCAGGTAATGCCGTGAAGGCAGCAGCCGAAGGCCGTGCACCGCTTTTGCGCAAATCAGACCGTTACGGACATACCAGTTGTTCCGGGTCATCCTGTGCAGAAAAAGTCCGGCGGCACGGTTCTGCGCAATGACCTGCATGATGCTCTCCCGGCTGTTCAGATAATGACATCCCGTCACCCGCATCTGCCGCGCGGCCGAACTGAATATGGAATCGGGCCTGTTGTACTGGTTGGAATAGGTAGCGAACTCCAGTCTGCCGCAGTCCTCCGAAGTCAGTTCGTCCTTGGCCGCAAGAGGATGTTCGGAACTGAGAAACACGCGGTATTCATCCTCAAGCAATGCGTCTCCAGCAAAGCCCATGCCTCTGTAGCGCGCCAGTTCCCTTTCCCGCTCCTCATCGATGAAGGCCGTCACTCCGACATGAGCGTGCCCGCCGCGCAGAAAATCATAAAACTCGTAGAATGTCGCTTCGTGCAGGACGATGTCGATATTCCTCATCTCTTCCCGGATACGGGGCAGCAGGCCTTCCACCAGATAATTGCAGGCCGAGGGAATGGCTACCAGCGGCACGGTTCCTCCTTCCTCCTTTTCCGTTCCGGAAGCCTTCCACGCCGCTATTTTCGCGTTCAGCTCCGTCAGCAGCTCGCGGCAGTCTTCATAAACCCGTACGCCCCGCGACGTAGGCACAACTCCCTGCTTGCCCCGGACAAGAAGCAGCACGCCCAGTTCCTCTTCCAGCGCCTTGACGGCATTGGTCAACGCAGGCTGCGTGATGTGAAGTTTTTGCGACGCCTTGTTGAAAGAGTGACACTCCACAATCTGCACGAAATACTGAAGCTGTTCCAGGCGCATCAGACTTCCTCCTGTCCGTTGTCAGCTCTTTAGTGGAATTTCCCTTGACCGCCGGAGGCGCGAGCGCAGCGAGCCTTGGCGGAAGCAATGTCCCGCGAAGCGGAGCCTCCGGGCGGCAAAGCCGCACGAAGGCTCAAGCGAGCCGGTCGTGGATACATGCTGTCTTTGCGGCAATGCCGCCCATGAAAAGCGTAAAAAGAAAGACGCCGGTGTTCAAGGAGCGTATGGGGACGCTCCCTGCTCCGGTTATAAAGAAAACTTGGAACAACGCTATAACAAAAGAGAATTATACAAAAAAAAATATCGTGATATTTTTCATTATATCATATGTCAAAGTCTCCCGCGCCTGAGAGACTGAACCATCTACCGGAGGCCGCCATGCAAAGCTCATTTTCAACGGTCAGGGCGTATCTTCACGTTATCGTCTTTTTCGCCCTGACCCTCGGCACAGGTTTTCTGCCGCCTCCGGGCATCACTGAAATGGGGATGAACATCCTCGGCGTCTTTCTCGGTTTGCTCTACGGCTGGTCGTTCATCGGCTTCGCCTGGCCCAGCATGATCTGCCTTGTGGCGCTTGGCTTCACCGGGTATGCCGAACCGGCGGCCATTATCGCCTCGGCCTTCAGCCATCCGGCGGTGCTGTTCACCATTTTTGTGCTGGCCTTCACCACCTACTGCGACAAGAGCGGCATCAACGCCGTCATGGCGAAATGGTTTCTGAGCCGGAATATTTTCGCCGGACATCCGTGGATTTTCACGGCCAGCGTGCTGGTAGGCACCCTGCTGATCAGCTTTCTGGTGGACGGCGTACCCACAGTCTTTCTGATCTCCGGCATTCTGTATTCCATCTTTGATGACATCGGACTGAAACGAGGCGATGCATACCCCGCCTGGCTGCTGGCGGGTGTGTGCATTGCGGGTGTACTCTCCTTTGCCTGCAAGCCGTGGGCAGGACAAAACCTCATGGGTATCGGCACACTGGCCGAAGTTTCCGGCGGCACCGCCGTTATCGAAAACATTACCGTCATCGCTGTTGCGCTGCCCGTCTGCATCGCCACCCTGATCGTCTATACCCTGATCGTGCGCTTCATCTTCCGTCCGGACGTCTCAACACTGGCCCATCTCACACGGGAATATCTCGCGGGCATCAGAAACGGCATTGAAATGGGCCGGGCTCAGCGCATCGCCGCAACAGCCCTTGCCGTCTTTCTCATTCTCATGTTCCTGCCGAACATCCTGCCCTCCGGGTCACCCGCTGCCGCGTTCTTCAGCAAGTTTTCCATGACTGTGGCCATCACACTCATTCTTGGCGTGCTTTCCTTCATCCGGGTAGACGGCAAGCCTGCCTTCGACTTCCATGCCTGTTCCAGCGGCATCAACTGGAACGTCATCTGGATGCTGGCCGCCTCCATTCCGGTTTCCGCCGCCATGAGCAGCGACGGCGCGGGACTGAGCAGGATGCTGACCGAACTGCTGCATTCTTTCGCCAGCGGAGGCAATATCATTCTGTTCCTCGCAGTGTTCATGATTTTCGTGAATGTCATGACACAGTTTACACACAACGTGACCATAGTCCTCATTGCCGTCCCCCTGATCTGGAATCTCAGCCAGAGCGCGGGCATCAACCCCGTGGGTTTCTCCATTCTGATGTTCCTTGCGGCGGGCGCGGCCTTCGCTACCCCGGCGGCATCCACCGTGGGCGCGCTTTCCTTTGCCAACGGCGAATGGATCGGCATGAAACGGGCCTTCCAGGCCGGCATTCTGGGCTGCATCGGCGGCATTGTCTGCATGCTGGTTCTCGGCCTGCCGCTGGTCATGGCCCTTGTGGGCATATGATTCACCTCCGGGAGCATTTTCAAACCGAAAATGCTCCCGGAATCGAGCGGAGCGAGACCCATCTCTGCTCTCCTTATCCGCAGGGGGCGGCGCAGCGCCCCTCCATCCGGTGTCGCCGCAATTCACTTGCGGCGTACACCTCCGGCTTCGGCGTGAAACCTGCGGACCGGCACACAGGGTCCTGGCCCGCAGATACTTTCAATGGCAGAATGTCCAATATCAGTTCCGGAGTTTTGTGATGATCATTGATTTCCGCGTCAGAGCGCCTTTTGCGGCGTATGCGTCCAGTCCTCTCTTTACCCGTGCGGACATGGTGGAACAGGATACCATGACCCGCACAGACACCCCCATGTCGCCCTCGGCAAAGCAGTTTTCCCTGGATCTGCTCATGCGGGAAGCCGAAGAGGCGGGCGTGGACAGGATGGTTGTCCCCCTGCGAAGGGCCGCCGGAGGACGCAATGAGGATCTTGCCGCCCTGCTTGCGGCCTATCCTGACAAGCTGATCGGACTGGCCGGAATCGACGTGACGGATATCCGCCGCGCCGTTGAGGAAACAGAAAAGTTTGTCGTGAACGGCCCCTGCCGGGGCATCGTCATGGAGCCCGGGCAGGATATGACGCCGTGGTTCGTCAACTCCGCCTGGGCCTTTCCCCTTTACACTTATTGTCAGGAACACGGCGTGCCCATCGCCTTTACCTTCGGCGGCATCATGACCCGTTCCCTGCGCTATTACGCGCCCGAACTCATTGACGATGTGGCCGCAGCCTTTCCCGGCCTGAATATTGCCCTGGTACACGGCGGATGGCCCCATGTCACGCAGGTCTGCCAGATCGCCCTGAACCGCCGCAATGTCTATCTTGTACCGGATATCTACATGGTTCGTTCCCCCGGCATGGCGGATTACGTCATGGCCGCCAACTACCTGCTGCGCGAACGGGTGATTTTCGCCTCCGCCTACCCCATCCTGCCGCTCAGGGAGGCCAGGGACGCCTATATGGGATGTGGTCTGCGCGATGAGGTCAAGCCCCTGATCATGGGGGAAAATGCCGCGCGTTTTCTGAATCTTTGAATCGTTACGGTAACGAAGAACGACTACGCTTCTTTCCTGCATGGAAAAAAGTCTTTTCTTTCTCTCCGGAAAAAGGCATTCCTTGAAGGTCTTCCTGCCGCGCTTGTGCGGCGCGCCGTTCACCGGAAGACGAAACAAAGGATTTTTGCGATGAAAAAACTTGCCGCCGCCCTGCTGTGCGCCGTTCTGACCGCTCCTTCCCTGGCCGGAGCCGAAACAGTCAAAATCAAGGTGGGCGCGTCCCCCACGCCCCATGCCGAACTTCTGAAAGTGGCCAATGAGGTGCTCAAGCCCCAGGGATATGAAATCCAGATCGTGGAATACGCCGACTACGTCCAGCCAAACATGGCTCTGGACGGCAAGGAACTGGACGCCAACTACTTCCAGCACAAGCCCTACCTCGACGATTTCGTGAAGGAAAAGGGCGTGAACCTTGTTTCCATCGGCGCGGTGCATTACGAGCCCTTCGGCATCTACGCGGGCAGGAGCGGAGATCTTGCCGCCCTCAAGGAAAAAGCCATTGTCGCCGTGCCCAACGACACCACCAATGAGGCCCGCGCGCTGCTGCTGCTCCAGGATCAGGGCCTGATCAAGCTGAAGGACGGGGCCGGACTCACCGCTACCCGCCGGGATATCGTTGAAAACCCCAGGAACCTCAAAATCGAGGAACTTGAAGCCGCACAACTGGTGCGCGCGCTGCCCGACGTGGATATCGCGGTCATCAACGGCAACTACGCCATCCTCGGCGGGCTCAAGGTAAAGGACGCTCTGGCCGCCGAAGCCGCCGATTCCATTGCCGCCGCCACATACGCCAATATTGTCGCCGTGCGCAGGGGAGACGAGCAGCGTCCCGAAATTCAGGCTCTGCTCAAGGCCCTCAGAAGCGATCAGGTCAAGGAATACATGATCAAAACCTATGAAGGCGCAGTTCTGCCTGCCGCGTAGGCTTCAACGGACTTCTTTCGGACAGCGCCGGCGGAGCACCTTCGCCGGCGCTGTTTTATGAGCTGACAAATGCCTTGATACGCATTATCATTTTCCCGCAAGCACGGAGAACAGGACATGCTCATCAGCGCCATGAACAACAGTCTCAGCGCCATGAACGCCTTCAGTACGGGCGTGCATGGCTCGGCATATAATCTCGCCAATGTAAACACAGCCGGATTCAATCCTGTGGCAGTTCACTATGCCAGCGGTCCGTCTTCCTCATCCGGTACGGAAACAGGCGTCCGGCCCGTCGTCAGCCGTCCCGTGTCCGCTCCCGCTGAAACAGGCCGGGTCTTCGGGCCTTCCCGTACCGACGTCGCCCGGGAAATGGTCAATCTCAGCGTCAATCAGAACGCATTTGACGCCAACGCCCAGGTTATCCGCGCCAGTGACGAAATGCTCGGCACGCTGGTGGATATGATTGTCTGAGCCTCCATGCTCTTTTTTCAAAAACGCAATAAGGAAGCGGAAAAAATCGCCCGTGAGCATCAGCGTCCCGCGTGGGTGCGTCTGCCGCTGATGCTGTTCTTCTTCATCATCCTGGGCGCACTGTTTTCCTATCATTTTGAACGCAGGCTCGAACAGCTTGAGGCTGAAAGCTCCTTCTGGGACGAAACAGACGGCGTTTCCGATACGGCACGTTCCCGCCTCAACGAGCATATCCGGCGTTTCCGCGGCGCATGGGGAATGCCCGTCATCGCGCATATCCGGAAGGATATTGTGCTGCTTCCGGAAAAAATAGAGGCGAATACGTTATTCATCGGCGTTTCTCCCTCGCGGGGAGATGCCGTTATCCTGCTGCCCCCTCTGGTATCCAGGGCTCTGAAAAACGATGGTACTCACGACGCACGGCGTGTCATGGAACATGAACTGGGACTTTGCGCCCGTGCCGGCAATCCTGTTTCCTGCCTGGAACAGACACTGGACGCTCTGGACAGCATGCTTCGCTGACAGCATGTGTTATTTCCAAGCACAAGAGATATCAATGTTTCAATCCAAAGTCGCCCCATCCGCCGACTGGCTGAAGCAGCCGACGGACAGGGGGCGTGCGGATTGCCCCTCCCTGAAGGGAGAGGTCTCAAACCACAAAGGAATTTTTGATGAAACACGTTGAAATTCATACTGACGGTTCCTGCCTCGGCAATCCCGGCCCCGGCGGCTGGGCGGCGGTACTGCGTTCCGGCGATCACCGCCGTGAAATATCCGGAGGCTTTGCGCCGACCACCAACAACCGCATGGAAATCATCGCCGTACTGCGCGCGCTTGAACTGCTGAAGGAACCCTGCACGGTAGATCTGTATACAGATTCGCAATATGTGTCGAAAGCCATACGGGATAAATGGCTGGAAGGGTGGATTGCCAGGGGCTGGATTACTTCGGCGAAAAAGCCGGTGAAAAACCGCGATCTATGGGAACGCATGGCTGTTCTGCTCAAAATGCACCGGGTGTCCTTTCACTGGCTCAAAGGCCATGCCGGACACAGGGAAAACGAACGATGCGATGAACTTGCCAGAACTGAATCGGCAAAGCGCGAACTTCCTCCGGATCCGGGATTTCCGGGAAATTAAATCTGCTCGCCTTTCGGCATATCATACGGTTGCGCGGCATCAGAACAGATTAATTTCAAGTTCATATAGCTCAATTTTACTTTTTTCACTCTGTCCATTCCCGTTCGAACAGCGGTGTGGTCAGAAAGGGCAGGGAACTGTCCCTTCCCATGACAACAATATTCTTTCCCTGAAAGTCTGATCTGCGTGCAAGCTCGATTGCTGCCGCGATATTCGCACCGGTGGCGATGCCGCAGGCCACTCCCTCCATACGCATGATCCTTCTGGCCTCTCTGATTGCCCCTGTGGTATTCACCCTGCAGATATCATCCACGACGTCGCGGTGAAAATTGGCAGGAACAATACCGAATCCGATACCGGATATGCCGTGGCTCCCGGGAGTTCCTCCCGACAGAACAGGACTTTCCGCCGGTTCCACGGCCCGGATGAATACCGAGGAATCCCGCTCCTTCAGGCAGGCTCCTACGCCGCTCAGGGTCGCACCGCTTGCCACGGCGTCGATGAAAGCATCGACGCGCAAGCCTTCCCGATCCATATCAGCCATGATTTCCGGCCCTGTCATCGTTCTGTGAACCATCACGCAGTCAGGATTCTCGAACTGGTTGAAATACCATGAATGCCAGTTGTCCTCATGTTCCAGACGCGCCTTGCGTACAGCTTCCGCCATGCCATCTTCCGGCGAGACGGGATACATGACTGCCCCGTAGCGTTCAATCTGGGCAAGCTGGGCACGGGGAATATCCGTCGTCATAACCACATACAGATGGTAGCCCAGGGCCGCGCAGGTCATCGCAAGACTGACGCCCAGCGTGCCGGAACATGCCTCGATGACGGCCTTCTTTCCGGTGATGTCGCCCCGATCCTTCGCCATCCGTATACAATGGCACGCCACTCTGTCCTTGACGGAACCGGTTGGATTGCGGGTTTCATCCTTGAGCCAGACCTGCGCACCCAGCTTGGCGGACAGACGTTCGAGCCGCACAAGCGGCGTATGTCCTATTTCATCAAGCACGTTCATGCGACATTCCTCCGTGCTTTTTTTCCGCACACCGGAACAGAAGTTCCCAGGCCTCATCTACAAGGATATTCTCCTCCAGTTCACGGATGGCTCCTGTTTGTTCAAGAATTTCCCGCAGTTTTTGAGGATTGCGGCCTGTCTCTCCGGCCATGGCCCGCACTCTCCGGTTCAGCTCCGCCTCCGGAACGGAGAGTCTTTCCCGCCTGGCCAGGGCAAGCAGCAGGGCTGCGGCACGGGCTTCCTGCTCCGCCTGCCTCCGGCATTCCTGTTCCATCCGCGCAAGAGCCGCCTTTCTTTCTTCCTCAGACAGTCCGCCCTCACGCAGAAAACGGTCGGCCTCCTGCCGTCTTCCACGCATGGAGCGCCGGATCAGAATCTCAGGAACCGGAAACTCCATTCCATCAAGCAGAGCATCCAGCAGTTTCCGTTTCATCTGTGCGCGAAGGGAGACAAGCCGCTCTTCCATGGCCTTTTCAAACATAAACTGTTTCAAGGCGTTCAGACTGGAAAAGCCGTTTTTCACGGCGAAGGACTCGTCAATCTCAGGCAGAATGCGGCGGCATATCTTTCTTACTCGTATCCGGAGCCGGACATTGCTGCCTCGCAGGGCCGGATCCGGATATTCGGGCGGACAGGCGATTTCCCCTTCCCTCTCCTCTCCGGCCCGCAGACCCCATACCAGAGCCATGATTCCCTCTTCCGGCTCCGAAAGTTCCAGAGGAAAATTTTCCGCCTCCATGCCCGGCACGTTTTTCCCCTCGCTGCCACGCACATCGATGAACACCGTATCCCCCTTTCCGCAGGGCCTGTCCGGCTGTTCTTCAAGAATGGCATGGTGACGCCGCACACGCTCCACAAAATCGGCCAGTGCATTTTCGTCCCTGTCCTGTTCGGGCCATTCCGCTTTCAGTGAAGAAAGGTCCTCCGGCAGGACAAGTTCCGGCAGAACTTCGACTGTCAGAGTAAAATGGAAAGGCTTTCCCGCGCACGGCATTCCCCCGTAAAAGGCGAAACGTCCGACAGGAACGATTTTCCCGCCGGATACAGCCCAGGCTGCTGCCTGATCCGCCAGACTTCCAGCGACACGGGCGGCCGTCAGATCATTCAGGTGCGTTTTCGGAAGAACTGCGGAGGGGTGTCCCTTTCTGCAACCGGACTTCTGATGTTCCGCTCCCTGTTCACGCAGCGCCGCATCCACCTCACTTGCGGAAAACACTGCCTCAATCCGGCGAAGTACCGGTGAAAGCGTCTCAAGTGTGCAATCCATCGCGCTTCATCCTCACATTATACCTCAGTCTCTCCCACGGGCATCCGCACAGAGAAGCCCGGCATTCGAAAATATCTGCCTGCCACCCTCTTTTTCCGCCCCGCCCGGATTTCACGCCTGAAGCCGTAACCTGACACAGCGAATGAATCGCGGCTGCTCCAGACTTGCGGAGCAGCCCCGCCCGGTTCGACTCCGTGAACAGTTTTTAACATCAACCTGCTCTAAAGCTGATCAGGACTCGGAATATCTTCCCGCATGATCCGCGCAAGGAGTTCCTCGCACTCATGGGGGGAAAAGACCCTGCCATGTCCGCGCGACCAGTACAGCCCGTCGATCTCCAGCACAGGAACACGACCAGTCAGCCCCATGCGTCCCAGCAGAGGAGGCTCCGACTGACAGGAAATTCCGCCGAACAATCCGAGGTTGCGCATGGCAACGCGCAGATTGCGCTCTATTGCATGCAGGCGATCCGCTTCGCTGTCCCATATGACGATATCAATATGCTTACGCACGGTTCACTCCACGAAAAGGAATTCCTGCTGTCATTTCATGGCGCGCAGATACTTCTCCGCCTGAAGGGCCGCTATGGTGGCATCCCCCATCGCCGTGGTGATCTGACGCCACTTTTTGACGATCACGTCCCCTGCTGCGAATACTCCGGGAATTCCCGTCTCCATGTCCGCATTCACCCGGATGTATCCATCCTTCAGATCAAGTTCTCCTTCAAATGGCCTGGTATTGGGGCTCTGCCCGATGAAGCAGAAAATTCCGTCCGTTTCCTCGACATCCTCCGCTCCAGTGGCTGTATTCCTCAGCAGCACCCGTCCCCTGCCGTCCGGCAAGGCAGCTACAGAAACCAGCTCCGTGGATACGGAAACGCTGATTTTTCCACCTGCTCTGGCTTTGTCCTGCGTGGAGGCCGCAGCAATGCAGGTCGGAAAGGCTTCGACAATATGCACATGGCTCACGCCAAGCCCGGTCAGATACAGCGACTCGTCGAAACCGCTGTTGCCGCCACCGATGACAATGACGTTCTTTCCCCTGTAGGCTGCACCGTCGCAGACAGAACAATAATGCACGCGTTCGAATGATGTCTGTACCGGCAGAGGACGGGGTTTGCGTCCGGTAGCCACGATGACGGCTCCCGCTGTGTATTCTTCTCCGGAAGATGTGAACAGACGCTTTTCCGCGCCGGAAAAATCCACCCGTTCCACGTCTTCCACTTCCTCTATGCTTACGCCGAGTTCCTCGACCTGTTCGCGGCAGAGGGACATAAGATCCATACCATGGATACTCTTGTGCGAAGGAAAGTTTTCCACCGTATGCGTCCAGTTCACCAGGCCGCCGCAGACATCCTTTTCCAGTATGCATGCGGAGAGGCTGGCTCTGGCTGCATAAACTGCTGCCGTCATGCCGCAGACGCCCCCTCCGACGATGACAAGATCATATGTTTTCATGACGCACTCCTAGTTGCCCTGATACCAGGCCATGACTTCACGGGGATTCCTGATCCCCGTGAAAACTGCCCGGACTTCCCCTCCCCGGATCAGGGCCAGGGTGGGAACCCTTTCCGCACCGACTTTTTCCATGAGGGCGGGCTCTTCTTCAGAATCCACCGCAGCAAGCGACATGGGAATCTGCGCCGCGACCTTTCCGAGCACCGTCTCCATGACCTTGCAATGCGGACAGAGCTTCTTGTGAAAGAGGACGATGCCTTCATGACTGCGGACAAAATCGTCAAACGAAGAGGAATCCAGTCTGGTAACATTTTCCACTGACATGATTATTCTCCTGATGATGAGGATGGCGGCGTGCCGCAGCCGGATGTCCGGCTGCGGGAACACATCCGGGCGATTAAAGAAATACGGGGAAAAGCCCCGAACCGTTTTCTCAGAACAGCAGTTCCGGCAGCCAGGTAGCCAGCCCGGGGAAAAGATAGAGAAGAAACACCAGCGCCATCATGGACAGAAAATAGGGAACAATATGGCGGAAAATCCTGGCCATGGGCACATCCCCGGCCGCCGAGCTGATGGCGAAGACATTGATGCCCACAGGGGGAGTAATCTGCCCCATTTCCATGAGTACCACGCAGACCACGCCGAACCATACGCCGTCAAAGCCTATGGCTTCGATACTGGGATAAATGGCAGGCAGAGTGAGCAGCACCATGGGAATGACGTTCATCATGCAGCCAAGCACGATGTAAGCGATGACAATGGCAACAAACATGGTGAAATGGCTTGCCCCAAGCTCGGCAACCAGTTCGGCCAGTGAGAAGGGCAGACGCGTGGCAGCAAAAAAGTTGCCGAGAACGCCCACCCCCACCAGGATCAGCATCATTTTGGATGTAATGAACGCGGTGGAGATGAGGGCTTTCTTGAAATTTTCCCAGCTTATCCGCCTGCGGCACATGGCGAAGACAAGTGTTCCCACGGCTCCGACGGCTCCGCCCTGGTTCGGGCTGAAGAAGCCGAACAGAATGCCGCCAAGCACCAGCGTGATGAGCAGGATCATGGGCAGTACACCGGTCAGGCTCCTGAGCTTTTCCGACCAGCCGCAAGCCGCGCCCCGCGGCGCAAGCTCGGGATAGCGTCTGGCGAAGAAAAACACCACCAGAATGAACAGCGCGGCAAGCAGCAGACCGGGAACGATACCCGCCACGAACAGTCTGCCAATGGAAACTTCCGTCACCAGAGAATAGAAAATGAAGCCCGTGCTGGGCGGGATGAGAATGCCAAGTGTACCCCCTGCCGCGAGAGTGGCGCAACTGAAGCCGGGGTCATACTTTTTTGCACGCATTTCCGGCAGAGCCACGGAAGACATGGTCACGGCCGTGGCCATGGAATCGCCGGACACCGCGGCGAAGCCGGCACATCCGGAAACCGTGGCCACTGCCAGCCCGCCTGGCAGACGCCCCAGCCACACGTTGGCCGTATTGAACAGGTCACGGCTGATGCCGGAATACATGGCAAGTTCGCCCATGAGAATGAACATGGGAACCACGGAATACAGATAGGTCGCTCCTGTGGTATAGGGAGCGGACCCCAGCAGGGCCAGGGCCGGACGGGGCGAGGGAAAGGCGGCAAGAAGGCCGACAAAGCCCATCAGGAGCATGGCTATGCCTATGGGCATGCCGAACAGAAGCAGCGTGAGCATGGCTGCCATGCAGAAGGCTCCGAGCAGCAGCTTGTCCGCCGCGAAGGGAAGCAGGGCAATCCACCACGGAGCGCTGATGATGGCGCACAGAAGGACAAGCCCGAAAAGCATTTCCGGAAAGGCCCTGTTTTCAAGCAGGGAAGCAAGTTCGCCGATGATGTCTGACAGAAATGAGATGACGGCGGCCAGAGTACCGGCCGCGGCGAACAAGACGAAAATATACTCCGGAATATGAAGATCATAGCTTACTTCACCACTGGCGAAACGATCCATGCCGGTCAGAAAAAGCTGCCAGGCCATGATCATGAACAGTGCTGCAGCCGCTCCGATGAACGCGAACCGGAAGGCTGGACGCCATTTATTGGACATTTTATCCAGAATCATTTCCACATAGACGTGGGCGCGCCTGTCATGCACATAGCCCAGCCCGCCGAACAGAACCACAACCTGGAGAAATTCCACCAGTTCCGTGGAGCATGTCAGCGCCTTGTGAAACAGCAGGGAACCCATCACGTCGATGGTGGTCGGAACGGCCATCAGACCGGCGCACAGACAGGAAAGAAAAAACAGCTTCTTGTTGATGAAGAGGGAACATTTTCCCGAAACCTCGGCCAGACGATGCAGGGATTGGTACATAGGCATTCCGGGATATGGGCGCTTTCACCCGTGTTCGGGGAAAACCGCCGGGCCGTCCGCGCTGTACCGCACGGTCAGGACGGACAGCCCCGGCGGTTATATCCGGTTCATGACAGCATTCCGGAAGCAGGGATTACGAAGCGCGCAGTTCGCTCATGAACAGACGGAGCTTCCTGAGCAGTTCTGCCGCTACTTCGGGATGCTTTGACGCGACGTTGTTCAACTGATCGATATCGTCGATGCGGCTGTACAGCTCGTCACGGGCAGGAACCTCGGCGATGGAGCCGGGCGTGCAGGTCCACTGATCTTCGCCGTCCAGAGCGGCGACGCCTTCGCCATAGCCCGTGGCCGCGGTATTCTTGGCCTTGCGCTGCTCCTCGTTCATCTGCGGTCCTGCCTTGCCCAGGGGGTTGTCCCCCAGGTGGGAGGAACTGGCCAGCGTGCCCTTGCCGTAAATTTCAAACATGGACTCGGCCACGCTTTTCTCATCATCCTTGATCCAATGGATATAGGACCATTCATCCGTGATAATGGACCAGGAATAACGATAATATCCCGCAATGGCGAAATCGCGCACCTTCTCGACTTCGCCTCTGGCAAGCGCAAGCAGGCTCTTGCCCTGCATGTCTGGATGCACGCCGAGGCCAAGCCATTCGCACACTGTAGGCGCGACATCCACACTCTGCACGAAGCTCTTCACCCGTTTGCCTGCAGGCAGACCGGGGGCGCGCAGCATCATGACGGCATGCACCAGCTCCTCATAGGGCCAGGGGCGGCACTTGCGCATGATGCCGTGCCCATGCTTGCCGTTGCCCATGGGTTCGCCGTGGTCGGACACGACAAGAACCATGGTATCCCTTTCCAGACCGAGACGGCGGATCTGATCCAGCAGGTATCCGAACTGACGGTCAACCATTGTGACCTTTTCGGCGTACAGCATACGCACATGATGCAGTTCTTCCTCGGTATAGATGCCTTCCACAGGCCCCATGATTGGCAGGAACTGATCCTTGCCCTTGAAGTCGGGATCATAGGGGCACTTCATGTCCGGATCATAGACTGAAGGCGGATCCCACGGTTCGTGCGGATCGAAGCAGTCTATCCACATGTAGAAGGGATGATTGCGATCAACGCGTTCAAGATAGTTCACAGCCTCGCGCATCAGTTTGTAGCAGTTCTGATCCTCCTCGGATTTCCAGTACTGACGCTGACGCAGATAACAGGCCGTTTCTTCGAGAGTGGGATCACGCATGTTGCAGCCAAGCAGCTTGTCCATGGCTTCAAGCGCATGTTCCTCGTTATAATCCTCCGGATTGAGGTGATAGAGAGGATCCCTGGCATAGAATTCATGATCGATTTCGTGTCCGTGCAGGAAATATACCTTGTCAAAGCCGCGCGTGTACCCGAACTTCGGCAAGCGGTTCGGGGCGGCATCAAAAACCATGGCCGTATCAATCCCCGTCCCCCAGCACAGGTCGGCGATGGTGGTGTCGTCCATATCCAGAGCGGACCATCCCTTCACCGGCAGGGTATAGCGTCCGGTATGCATGGCGCGGCGGCACGGCACAGTGGGAACACCCTCGGTATAGCAGTTGTCGAACACCACGGATTCACGCGCAAAACGATCGAAATTCGGGGTCTTTATCCACGGATTTCCGTTACAGTGCAGGTAATTGTACTGCAGACTGTCGAACATGACGACTATGGCGTTTTTAACTTCCATTCTTTTCTCCATAAAATTCAGTTACAGACAAGGGACAAATCAGGATTAAAGCATGGCTTCCCTGTCCAGAGCGCGGGCGCGGGCCACCATTTCAGCCCCATTCTTGTGGCCGCGCCTGGCCACGGCATCAATCCATTCCTGCACGATACCTTCACATCTCTTTTTCCATCCCTCCACAACTTCTGCCGGAACTACGCTGACCTTCTGTCCTTTTGTCTTCATGAATTCAAGATCATCCCGACACGACTGATCAATGGCCCTGCCGACCATGCGCGCGTAGTTCTCTCCGGAAAGTTCATTAATGATCTGCTTCACGTCATCGGGCAGGGACGCCCATACCTCCCTGTTCATGGTGACATACATGCCGCCGCAGTTGATATTGGCTTCATAGGTATGCCTGGCTGTTTCATAGATCTTGGTGGTGCGCATGTAGGCATAGGGAGCGAATGCGGCGTCGGTCTGGCCGCGCTGCATGGAAAGGTAGATGTCCGTCGGCCCGACGGTCACGGGAGAGGCGCCGAGAGCCTTGGCCACGTCCGCATAGGAAGCGGCATATGCGGCGATCTTCAGCTTCGCCATGTCAGCGTCGCTCATCGCGGGCGCTCCCGTTGTCTGTATTTGGGACGGGGCGCCAACATGCAGGCTGATTACATGCACATCATCCGTTTCCTTCTGCATGGCCGGGAACTCGTTCCACAGACGCCAGGCCGCCACGGAGCCGCTCTCTGCCGAAGTAAACAGGAAGGGGAGATCCAGAATCTCCAGCAACGGCAGTTTGCCTTTCTTGCGCGAGACGTTGGCCACGCCCATATCCACCACGCCGGAACGCACGGAATCATAAATATCCGCTTCAGCGCAGATAGTATTGGGATTGTAGTATTCAATGACCACGCGCCCGTTGGTGCGGCGGTTGATCTCCTCAGCCCAGGGTTTCATGCCGCCTTCTATGGCCGCATGCTTGTCCATGAATACGCCGGTAAACGTCAGCGTGATGGGCTTGTCCGCGGCACAGGCAGGCGTCCCGGGCAGGCCGGACACGAGCAGCAGAGCCGCAAGAGAGGCAACGAAACAACTGCACTTCATGACATATCCTCCGGTGGATGGAATCGGACAAGGCCGGGCAACATGCCGCAAGCCTTTCTGTTTCTGAAAAAGCAAAAGGCATGCCACTGGGCATGCCTCAAAAAAAATATTTATATTCAATATAATATGTATAATCCCTTCTTTTTTCCTCTCTTGCCCCGCAGCAACCCAGGTTTACCTTTTATTCATTCCATCTCTGCATAATAAAATAATATTTTTTTATATCAAATAGTTGCCCCATATAAACTCTCGTTTTTCAAAACAACTCAAGTTTACATGATATCTGGATGGGTCTTGAGATACTTGCCTACGGCCTGTGGAGAAATACCCAGCAGCTTTGCCGCGGCGCATCTGTTTCCCCCGCTCAGCATCAGGGCGTGGCGGAATGCTTCCTGCCTCAGGTTGCCGAGATACTCATCAAGGGGGATCCCGGGATGCCATTGGTTCAGGGCAGTGTCCCGCATGCCGTTTTCCGCATCGGGGAACAGAACGTCCTCTGCATCGATCATATTTTTCGGGGAAAGTCGCAGGGTACGTTCCAGCACGTTTTCCAGTTCGCGGATGTTCCCCGGCCAGTCATAGTTTTCCAGCACTTTAAGCGCCATGCGGGTGAAAATTTTCGGAAGCGGCAGAGTGGCGTTGATACGGGAAACAACGTGCAGCACAATACGGCCGATATCCTCCCTCCGCCGGCGCAGCGGCGGCACATGCACCTCTCCTACATTCAGCCGGTAGTACAAATCCGCCCGGAATTTTCCTTCATCCACAAACTGGGCAAGGTTGCGGTTTGTGGCGCAAATCAGCCTGACATTGACCTTATGCGTTTTTTTTGAACCTATCGGATCAATAATGCCATCCTCGACAGCCCGCAGAATCTTGGCCTGGATGGGAAGTGAAAGCTCGCCTATTTCATCGAGAAAAAGCGTTCCGCCGTCAGCCGCGTCAAATTTTCCCTCCTGATCCGCTACTGCCCCGGTAAAGGCTCCTTTCTTGTGTCCGAACAGGACACTTTCCGCCAGGCTTTCGGGAATGGCGGCGCAGTTCACACTGATGAACCTGTCCATCGGCCTGCCTGAAAGAGCATGAATATAACGGGCCAGCAGCCCCTTGCCCGTACCTGTCTCACCAAGCAGCAGCATGGGCAGAGAGGACGGTGCAAGTATCTGACAGACATCCACCACATGCTGCATGATGGAATGGGAACCGATGATTCCGAATTGTTCCGCCTGACGCCGCAGCGACATCTTATCGGAAGGAGCCAGCGGAATGTCCAGCATATCGCTGGAAAAAATACCCGCGTTGAAATCCAGCTCCACAAAACGGGACAGTCCGAAAGCCGTTGCTTCCGGAGAACGGACAACGATAAGACGTGCGGGAAGTTCGCCGGAAAGCAGTAACCCTGCCAGTCCTATATAAACATCGGGATAGGGTATTTCTCCCCAGCACAGAGTCAGGGGAAGTTCCCTGTTTTTATATTTTACCGTTTTGAGTCTGACACGCAAAAGGCGCATGGATTCAATCTGATCATGCGTCACACAATCAGAACAATCCACAGTATGGATGTCAGCTTCAGGGTCAAGCGCCCGTATTTCAGCGGTCAGCAGGTCTGGTCTGGGCGCAAACTCTGGCAACAGAAAAAGAAATATCCTGTGAAAACGCCTTGCATGCAGCAGGGAAAGAATCGGTCCTTGATGTTCGATACCTTTGTATCCCTCTATCCGATAGGGATCATAAAAATCAGGAAATGCAAACAGTACCCCTTCTTTTTCCTTTTTATGCATTATTTCATATCCCATGATGGCGTCATGCTCAGGTGAGATTCTCTCCCCGAAGCAATCGGGCGCCTCTCCCATCTTAATGGGGACAGTTTGGTCTGATATCTATCTGGACATGCTATATTTATTTAGAATAATCATATTTTCAGAAAAAATCTTGTTTTTCAAAATATCACAGACTAATTATTTTAACTTGCCATTGATGCAGCATTATTTGCACTTATATGCAAACAATATCCAATTTCATTATATATTAAACGATCAGCTTATATTTACAGGTATTTTTTATAAAATCTTCAAATTATCCAGCGCCATTCTCTTGTCCGACAAAAATTTCCATTCTTGTCAGATTACAATAAAAAATCTTTTCAGATCAGATTATTTCATGCTTGAACATATCTGCAAGCCAGAGTTTATATAAAGTATCATACCATGCCGTCATTACCGATTACCGGGATTATACACGGACGGCGTCACTCCATCTCGTGCAACCCCGCTGCACTCTTCATGGAGTTCAATCGAACTTGCCGATATTCGTTTCGTGGGAAATCCGCCGCAGCACGGCGGCGGCGTCAAGAGCCAGGCCGACCCCGTTGTCTCCGATTTTTTCCGACAGCGCGGCGTCCTTCAGATTCAGACGGATCAGACGCGCTGCAGTTGTCTCCGCGAGTCGTTCAAACGGCAGTCGGATAATGCCGGGCGTATTGAATCCCACGCCCAGTTCCAGCAGAAGCAGACGCCCGGGATCTTCAAGCGCCCGATCAAGAAAGGCCCGATAACGGGGATGCCCTTCTCTGTAGAGCGTATCCACAAAACTGTCGTCCTTGCGCAGATTGGGAACCGCAAGCCTTCCGCAATGCGGACAGCGCGGAACGTCCTGCTCTCTGATATGCAGAGGATCAGGCATCCGCTCCAGCATGCGCTCCACCTCTTTCCGGTTGTTCCATACTTCTTCCCGGCAGGGCAGGGAACACTGGAACAGACTGTAATCTCCCTGCGGTGTAAAAATCCTGGTTTCATCCAGTCCGGTTTTATGCGTCTGTCCGTCTGCATTGGTAGACAGAATGAACCAGTCCTTTTTTCGAATCACGTTCGCAAGATCCGCATATGCGGGCAGACACGGAGGCTCGTAGCGCATCACATGGATGTGTCTGGCCCAGTATCCCCAGTATTCCGTTTCCTTTCCCGGTACAGGATCCCAGTAACGTCCCACAGCCTCCCATGCGCTGCGGATGCCTGAGGCTGCGTGCGCGGGAAAGCAGGTGCGGAAGAAGTTCTCATCAAGATAATTCAGTCCGGCGGATGCGGAAAATCCCGCTCCTATGCCTGCCAGGACAAACGAGGCTTCATTCAGCCAGCGTCGAAGAATAATATCCGGGGCGGTTCCTTCGTCACGCAGAACAGCCGGACAGCAACTGTGTATAGATGTCATTGTCCTGCTCCGTAAAGACATCAAAGACAACCCTGATTTCATATTGAGGATTCGCATTCATCCAGTCCGTCACTGCAGCAAGGGCGATATGTGCGGCTTCCTCCCTTGGAAAACGAAATTCTCCGGTGGAAATACAGCAGAACGCAAGGGAACGGCAATGCTTCTCCCGTGCAAGTTCAAGACAGCTTGTATAGCAGGAGGTGAGCAGAACGCGATGTTCCTCCCTCAACGGGCCGCTCACAATCGGCCCGACAGTATGGAATACATAGCGGCAGGGGAGGTTGAACCCCGGTGTGGCGCGGGCCCGTCCTGCGGGTTCTTTCCAGTCTCCCGACGGGAAGTCCGTCAGCATCATGTCGTGACAGGTCTGACGCAGGCGGACACCCGCCGCGCTGTGGATAATGTTGTCGATGCAGTTGTGCAGAGGCGCGAAACAGCCCATCATGGCGGAGTTGGCTGCATTGACAATGGCGTCTGCGTCCAGCCTGGTGATATCCCCCTTCCACAGAATCATGCGTCCGGCATGCGGAAGAGGAGAATTGAGGGCGCAATCCGCCGCGGGCAGGTTCTCAACGTGCATGACGCCTTTTTCTTCCTGTTCCAGAGTCAACAGTTCATCCTGAAGTTTCAGCACGCTTTCGGGCACCGGGCGCGGAGCACGGATGTTCAGCAGCGCGCGGAGCAGATTTCGTCCCTCTTCATAGGAAGAGGGACGTTCCGTTCCGGGACGTTCGGCAAGAAAAAAGGTCAGCAGCCCGTCCAGAAGCTCCTGTTTGCGCACTGTCATACTCATTTTCATCAAAAATTCCTTTACGGCTTGAAACTTCTTTCTTCAGGGAACAGATGTGCCGGGCAGACCGGTGGAACCGATGAAATCATTTTTGTCGTCAGGGCGTTTTGCTCTCGAAATGTCTGCCAGCCAGCTCCTGTGTTCCGGCCAGCATGTTTCACGCCTTTGCCTGATCTTGGCGCCGCTGCTTTTGAGCCTTTTCTGCGGAAAGGCCGTGGGGTGTCCCACGGCCTTTCTCATGCATTTCTATTCCTCGTAATAGCTGGTTTCAGCTATTTTCATGGGCATAATCAGAACGGTGTAATCCGGATCTTCCGTTCCGCTGATCCCGCAGGGACCTTCCGCTCCGGTCAGAGTAAAGGTCAGTTCCCCTGATTGAAAATGTCCAAGGATATCAATAAGATTTCTGGTAGGGAAGGCGATGCGTTCCAGACTGCCGGAGAAGCTTACGTCCAGATTTTCCGTGGCGGATCCGGTCTCCTGTCCCTGGGCGCTCATGGTTACTTCCGTGGGGCTGAACTGGAAATAGGTGCAGCGGTCGCTCTCATTGTTGAAGATATGCAGGCGATCCAGCGATTCCTGACATTCTTTGCGTCTGAGTTTGAGCGTGGAGGCATCCGCAGCCTGCAGACGGGACAGAAAACTCAGATGATCAGGATAGATGAAGCCGGAGCGGGGCAGGCTCAGCGTTTCACTGCCGCTGCCTGTGCGCAGGTGAAAGCGGCGTTCGCTGATATTGAGCATGACTTCATCCGTTCCCAGCCACTTGCGCAGTTCATTGACGTATTTCTTCTGCAGGAGCAGGCCGTCGGCGGGAAGTTTTGCTGCCAGCTCGTCATTCAGAAAACGGACCATGGCGAACTGATGTCCGTTCAGGCCGCAGACGTCCACCTTGCCCGGCTCCACACTCTTGAGGCAGATGCAGGAGAGTGCTTCGGTGCTGTCGTCATCGCTGATGCAGAAGGAAACACGGTCGATAATGTCCTGAAAGAAGTCTCCTGCCCACAGCACGGCTCCTTCCTCCGGGAAGGGCGGCAGCGCCTGGAACCAGACGGGATCCGCCGCGGGCAGCTTGTAGGAACGGCGTCCCTGTTCGACAAGAAGCGTGTTGCTTTCCTTGTCCAGTCTGAGCTGGATATCCCCTCCGGGAAGACGGCGCAGAAGTTCCACAAAGGCGCGTCCGTTGACGCCGGCCTGTCCTTCTTCCCGGACTTCAGCGGGATAGGTGCCCGTGAATTCGATATTCACGTCCGTGGCCATGAGCGTCAGACGGCCCGTTTCTCCGCTTCCCGCCGCCTGAAGCCAGATGGAGCGCAGATAGGCTGCTCCCGCCTTGCTGGGGATGATGGAGGCGGCTTTCTGCAGCCCATCGATGATCTGTTCCTTTTTCACTGTTATGATCATATGTTTTTCCTGTAGTAAAAGGTTAGGTCCGGTTTTTATGTTCCTAATTCAGGTAACTGTTTGGGAATAAACAAGAAATTATGAACTGTCCGAAGGAGGGGAAAGGCACGTCAGGAACAGGAAGGGCTTGTGCCTTCTCCTTATATGCGGTTCAGACAACGTTGTGTCAACTCCGTTACCAGAATGTGCATATCTTTGTTCGTAACTTGATTTTCCCTAATCTTTTTCACTGCATGCATGACGGTGCTGTGGTCCTTTCCACCGAAGATCCGCCCCAGAGAGGGGTAGGACTCCCCAAGCAGTTCCCTGCACAGGTACATGGCCATCTGACGGGCCTCCACCAGTTGGTTGTCACGTTTTTTTCCTCTCAGATCCCTGGAGGAGAAGCCGTAATGCGCCGCCACCAGAGAAAGTACGGCCTCCGGCGTCAGGCTGTCGCGTGAACCCGAAGCGCGGAAGAATCCTTCCATATCCTGCTCATCCGGCATGTTGCCGGTATGACGGAAAAAGGCATGCATCCGCAGTATGACGCCGTGCAGATGCCGGATCTGCCTGCTGCGGCGGGCCAGAAACAGCGGAGTTTCCCTGTCCGTATTCAGATGGAGTTCCTTGAGAAGATGGCGTGCATAGCTCAGGCGCACATCCAGATCGGCTTCCGCCAGCTCCAGCACCATGCCTTTGCGCAGGCGGGACAGGAGAGAGGGGGCAAGCTGTTCTTCCGAGGGGATGTCCGCCGCGTCCGCTCCGGCCAGTTCCGCCCTCTGCCGGGGGGAAAGGCAGGTGCATGCGCAGAGTACCGGTCTGTTTGTCGCTGTCAGAATGTCGATCAGGGAAGTGAGTTCTTCCTGCGCCTGGGGAGATCGGACAAGAAGATGCGTGTCGTCGAGACACAGGGCGGAGCAGCCGCGCAGCATGCCGCGCACGATCTCCTGCCTGGCAGGACTCTGGCGGAAAAGTCCGGCGAAATCCGGTGCGGAAAGCGTATATATCCTGCCCTGTTCCGCAAGTGCGGGAATATGTCTGAGTGCTGCGGCCGCCGCCTTCAGCAGATGGGTTTTGCCTGTGCCGGGCAGTCCTCTCAGCAGAAGGGGGTTATACGGCATGGAACCGCATTTCAGATCCTCAAGCATGCTCCGGATGATGGAAACGGCAAGCTCGTTCTTCTGCCCGGAGAAAAAGTTGTCGAAACCATATTCTTCCCTGTCCGGCGGAGACATGTCGGACGGCAGCGGGGACAGCGCGTCTGGAGCTGTGCCGGACTGATCTTCCGCCGTGTTTTCGGCTTCCGGGATCTCTCGGGGAGCGTCATGATATCTGACAGTGAGATGTGACCCCAGAGCCAGGTGTGCCGCGTGCTCAAGGGTGGAGGAGCGCCCGTCCTGCCGGAACCAGCGGGCATAGAGAGCATGGGGAAAATAGACATCCAGCACGGGAGAATCTCTTCCCTGCTCTGTTTCCCTTTTCGTTGCGGTTAATGAGAAGCCGAGGACTTCCATGCCCGGTTCCGTTTCCGGTCCGGGCAGGCAGGCAGTTATCAGCTTCCGGAGGTCTTCTTCAGAAATGCTTTCCGCCACCGTATACTCCGTTCATGAGAAAAAGAAGAATGAGGACAGGACATTTCGCTGGAGAAATGCTCCCGGAGTGAGGCGGAGGCGATGCAGCTCCGCTCTTTTCATCAAAAATTCCCTTGTGGTTTGAGACCTCCCCCTTCAGGGGGAAAAGAGGA
>OLFV01000507.1_pt1 | contig 45696 bp, 26 predicted proteins | sample 1605551 | NCBI WGS metagenome assembly OLFV01 (sample SAMEA3888922, study PRJEB22519) | human gut metagenome | biome: human gut; feature: human-associated habitat; material: faeces | place: Denmark | collected 2011 | reverse complement strand
TCGCTGCTGCCCCTGTAAGGGGCGCATATCGTTGGCGGGGCTTGCCCCGCAATAACATTCGAGATATGAGCCCCTTACAGGGGCGAGGTTCATAAATCGGCCTCAAGAGATAGGGGCAAGCCCCTACCCTAAATATGAGCCCCTTTCAGGGGCGCCTCTCTACCAACCTTTCTTTTTCTGGATTTTGAACACCCTACGCCAAAGGCGCCCTGCGGCAGACTTCAGCGCCACAAAGGGAAAGAAAAAAGGTGTACACCAAAGAGGACTCTGGTGTACACCTTTATTAATGTATCGAACGCAGCAATGCTACGCCGGAGGATATTACGGAACCAATACCTTCTGTCCGTTGACGAGGTAGATGCCCTTCGGCAGAGCAACGAAGCGCGTGCCCTTCACGTAACCGTTGAAGAGACTGACACCTGAAGCGGTGACGATGCGAACGTTGGCACCGTTGGCAGCCGTGAGGCTGACACCACCCATCTGGGCTGCTACATCAACGGCGTTGCTGCCGTTGGCAGAAGGAAGTTCGATGCCAGTTACGTCGCCCGGCATATTGGTGATCTTACGCTCGAGATAGAAGCGCTTGAAGTTCTGCTTCATCTGACCACGTGAGTTGAGCACGAGACCAACAGAAACTTCCGTTTCGTCTGCGAGGTCGAAGGCCAATTCGCCGTTAGACATCAGCGTGTAAGCATAAGCATGTGAACGCAATTGGTTCTTGTTTGGCAAACCGGCACCCTTGTTGACAACGATGTGTGACTCGTCATCGATATCGCCGTCAGCATATTCGAAACCGAAGATGTAGTGGCCGGCAGGCAAAGTGATGGTCTGATAGAACTTGTGGTCGTAAACACGCGGTGAGAACTCACCCGTCTTCGTGATCAACGTCAGCAAGTCGCCGTTCTTGGTGTCGACAGCGAGGGTCGTTGAGATGGTGTCGCCCTTGAGCGTCGGATTCTCGAGCACCCATGCCGACTTAGCGTCGTTGGTGAGCACCTGAACGAGGTTTTCCATACCGGCTTCAGTGGTGATACCCTTGTCGGTGTGGAGGAACGGAGCAGCGTAGTTGGTGAGGTAGTCGGCCGTCACATCCAAACGCTTCACATTTGAAAGGCTGAAGACACCGAGAGAAGTGGTCCAAGCGTCGCCGTCAGGACCGAAGCCTGCACGAACACCGGCATTGGCGTTGGTGGTGCGGTCGTTGACGTTGCCAGAAGTCTGGTTGAAGTCGAAGTAGAGGGCGAGCTTGTCTTCGCTCATCGCCTTGTTGATGTCGGTGATAGGAGCGTTGGCATATTCTATGAGCTTGTCAGCAGAGAGGGCCTTGTTCCATACACGGAACTCGTCGACAATGGCGTTGACAGGAGCGCTGGCATTACCGATGGTCATCTTGGCAGGCATTGTAGGCAACATGTCAGCCCACGGCGTCTGGAAGACGTTGGTCTGCTTGCCATCCTTATAGATGTAGAAGTTACCATCTGCGAAGCTGACAGCATAGTGGTGCCATTCAGAAGGTGTCACGAAGTTGACAGCTGTGTTGTATTCAACGCCCTTCATCGTTACAACCAAAGCGTTGTCGGAGTTGACCTTGATGTAGAAGTCCTTAGAAGAACCACCGATGTGCTGTGCATCATCGTGCGTGTTCTGGGCATACATCCACCAGTCGACAGTGAAGGCCTTATTGACGCTCAGGTCGATCGGCGTATTGAAGGTCACGGTTTCGCCATTGCCACGGAAGTTCAAACCAGTTTCAGCGTCGGCGTTGCAGACAACGATGGCGCGTGAAGTGGTGAGGCTCTTGCTGCCGAGGGCGTTAGAGGCTTCGAGGGTTACATTGTAAACGCCTGGATCTGGAAGCATGACTTCTGCCGTCTGACCGCTGTAGGTGAGGTGGTGTGAAGCGTTGCTGATGGTCCAATCCCAACCAGAAGGCTGGTTGATGCTTTCGTCCTTCAATGTGGTCTTCTGACCCTTGACGATGACGTTAGGCGTTACATCGAATGCCGGAGTCGGAATCTGGCTTGAGACGATGATGTCTGCGCTGTAAGTGCTTGTGCCAGCAGCATTGGTGGCTTTCAAAGTCACGGTGTAGGTGCCTGGCTTTTCGTAAGAAGTGGCCGCATTGATAGTGGTGGCCGTTTCCTGCGTACTTCCTGGCATGCTCCATTCGTATGAGCAGCCTTCAGAAGGCGTGGTGGCATTGGTGAAGCTTACGCGCTTGCCGACAGCGGCGTCACCAGAAGTCGTGAACATAGCGTCGGGCTTGGCCTGAGCAACAACGTTGAATTTCTTCTCAACCTTCTGGGTCTTGCCGTTGAGGTCTGTCACTTCGAGGGTGATGGTGTGTTCGCCAGCTTCGTTGAAGATGAGCGTAGGAGCGTCGAGCTTCAATGTCTGCTTGCCATCGATGGTCCAAGTGCAGGTGATGGCGTTAGACGAAGAAGTGTTGACTGGCGTCACAGCCATTCCGGTGGTGATGTTTTCCGGCATGGTGAAGTCGGCAGAAAGGGTGCGGTGGTCAACGAGCACCTTGTTGTCGGTCATGTAGCTCTGAGAACCGGCATACTTCTCGATGGTGTACTTGCCAGTGGCGTCGGTCGGCACGCTGATTTCGTGCATTTTGAGTTCGCAGAGCAAGCCCGGAGTGTTTTTCGGGTCGGCCACTTCGGCATACATCATGCTCTGGATTTCGCGCTGCGTACGGGCAGTGCTCCAAACGCGGAACTCATCCATACGTCCGTTCATACCATTGCTTGAAGCAGAACCGACGTTGAGGTCGCCGAAACCGCCAATGCCGTTGCTGCCTGAGCTGACTTCGCCCACTTTCTCACCGTTGACATAAGCGATACAGTTGCCGCCATTGAAGACGATGGCCACGTGGCTCCACTTGCCAGACTGAAGGGTCTTGGCAGGAGCTTCAACGCGAGCGCCTGTGCTCCATCCGGCCATGAGTTCGCCAGTGCCTGTTGAGTGGATGAGCAATTTGCCCCATCCCGGACCAATCTGCTGATTGTAGTTGGTCAAAACACCAGGACGCAACCAATATTCGATGGTGGCCTGAGGATAGTGTTCCTTGAAGAGGTCTTTAATAACGAGACCTGAGTTGACAAAGTTACGAACGCGGTTGCCCGTACCTACGGCCTTGCCATAGAAGGCGCCGTTAGGAGCGTCGATGCGTGAAGAGAGAATCTTCGTATTGTTGAACGCATAAACAGCGCACACCTGGTAATTGTCGTGACCAGCACGCGGCGTATAAGTCAAGACGGTCGGGTCGAGCTGCTGAACGAGGGTGTCGTTGCGATAAACGTTGTAGCCAGCCAACTTGTGTGAAGAGGCTTCAGGAGCTTCCCACTGCAAGGCGTCGCCATTCTTCACGAGATTGCGCGGTGCGTTGAAGCTTTCGCCGGCAACCACGAAGGAGATGATGGTCTTCTTGCCCTGGTTTTCAACCTTGATGCCGCTCTTGTCGATCTGGCAAGGGGTTTCGATACCCAACGAGTCGAGCTCGTAGTCGATGACGGAGCAGTCGTAAACCTTACCTTCACCGTCGGCTGAGCTCTTGCTCTCGATGATGAAGAAGTATTTCAACGGTTTGCGCGTGTTGAACGAAGCTGAGAGGTCGGTCAAGTCGTAACCAAACTCCATCGGCTCGTAGTGCATACCGTCGGCCCAGCGACCGAGCATCGGGGTTTCGGCGTCCTTGCCGTTGCCATCACCGTCGCCTGCAAACTTGAAGCCTTCGAAGTAGATGCTCTTTGAAGGCTCCGTGGCATTGAGGTCTTCGGAGATACCGGCGCCGAGGCGCAATTCGCTACGCTTTGAATAGTCCATCTTGACGCGCATGGTGCGCAACGGACGATAGTTGCGACGGATGTAGTAAACTTCTGGAGCATAGTAGCTATAGCTGGTTTCCGTTGTCATGGCGTTCTTGTACGGACAATAGATGAAGCCCTTGTTGGCCCAGTTGCCCCAAGAGTTCGCAATAATCCATGCGCCGACTTCGTCTTTGTCTTTTTCGCCAGCGATGCCGTTGCCGTCGAGGTCAAACTCGATGCGGTCGTCATAACCAACGATGGTCAAAGCGTGGTCGACTTGCTTACCCCATTTCACAACGTATTTCATGCCGCTGACACCAGCTGCCTTGTTGGCATCCGTTACGGGAATCGAGCCTTGGGTGCAGGCACTGGCCACACCGATACCGCAGATACCGCCGCCAGGATAGTTGGGGTCGCCGCCGTGGTTCCAGAGCCACTGCTTCACAGCCTCACGGCCGGCTTCGCTCTGCACGCTCTGCGGGAAGTTGGCAGTGCGCTCCAAACGGTTGAACATGGCTGAATACCACTTGTCATAGCCCTGCATCCATCCGAAATCGGGATCGGAGCAGTCCTGAATGCCAAAGAGCTTGGAATAGAGCTGACCGCCATAAGTCGGGTTGTTTGGAATACCATTGGCAATGGCCATACCGTCCTTACCTGAGTTGGAGTTGGTGTAAAGCCAAGTGAAGTGGGTTGGATACTGGTTCTTGGCGAGCTTGCCGCTAACGCCACGGAGACAGTTGATTTCGTACGTGAACATGTAGTAGATACGTGAAGCCGAACCGCAAGAACCACCGACCTGATTGATGACAGGGGGGAAGTAGATGGTTTCAGCATTGTTCACGTGATCTGGGCGTTCCGTAGCCGATTTCGTGGCGACGAGTTTCTTGTCGACCTTCAGACGCGGAGAGAAGTCAGGATACTTCTTGTAGTTGACGTCATCTTGGGCTGAAACTGTACTCGTTGCCGTTGAGAAGGCTGCCATAGCAGCCAAAATCAGAAGGCGAGAATGCTTCATAAATTTGATGAGTATAAATGGTTTGTAATTTGAGTATCAGAGTATAAGGAGGGTCACGTATGGCCACTTAACGTACAAAGGTAGTCTTTTATATTTAAGCGCAAAAAGAAATATACGTTAAAAATGATTTTCCAAGAACAATGGGGGCGTATTTAACAAATGGAGGTGGAAACGGCGGGACGAAAAAATTCGCAGCCGACACGCCACAGGGCATATCGGCTGCGAATATTTTTATTTTTCCACGCGTGCTTCACTCGCTGAGCAAATAGAGTTTGAGCACTTTTCTGTCGTCGCACGAACGGTGTTGACTATCCCAAACGAGGCGGGGACGATATTGCGGATAGACGCGCTGGAAGTCCTCTATCTCGTCGTTGCCGACAAGGAGATAACAGGTCTTTGGCAGGGGTTTCATCTTGTCGATTGGCACGATGCGGTTGTTCAAATAGAAGTTGACCGTGAAGGGGTGCATGCGGTTGGCCTCCAGCACATCAGTGCGATAAGAGCAGATGGTGGCCGAAGAGGGGATGGCCTGCTGGATGACGGCGGCCACACCGCGGTCGGTCTTGACCTCCATAATCTTCGGGATGTACACGCCGTCGAGGCTCAACTGCAAGAAGAAGACGATGCCGGTAAGCGTGAAGAGATAGGGGCGCTTGTTATGGCTGCAATAGTTGACGGCCAACAGAGCGGGCATCACCACCAGCAACCAACCAGAGAACCCAACGGGGGCGGTGGAAAGGGCCTGGAGGAAGGCACCGTTTTCTGCCGCGTGGTGGCCGAGGTTGACAAAAGCGGGCTGCCAACCCAAACGGATGGCGATGAACACGGCGGTGAGGGCGAAGGCCAACACGGAGAGGGTGAGACCGAAGGCGCGGAGTACACGGGGATGGCGGTCGCACATCCAAAGCAAATAACGCGCCAGGAAATAGGCCAAGAAGGGATAGATGGGCAACAGATAAACGCTGCGCTTGCTGGCCGGAATGCAGTAGAACACGAAGATAACGGCAAACGACAAAAAGGCGAAAGCGTCGATGTCGGCCATGCGACGCCAAGCCTCAACGAAGCGCATGCGAAGCTGGGCGAAGGTGGTGGATTTCACACTGTTCCGCATCTGCCAGAGGCGTTTCATCCCCAACGGCACCATGAAGAGCAACACGAGGGAGAAGGGCAGGAAGCCCGTCAAGACGGTCATCACATTATAGGGCCAGGGGTTGATGTGGGAAGCGTAGGTCATCTGTCCCGTAAATCGCAACACGTTTTCTTCATAGATGAGTTGCAGGAAACGCGCTCCGCCGTTGGGTTCGTTATAGGCGGCCCAATACCACAGGCCAAGGGGGACGAGGCCGAGCAGGGCAACGACAGCAAACTTCCAGAGGAGGGTGAGGAAGGTGGCTTTGCCACGCGTCAGCATATAAAGCGCCACCACCGCACAGGGCAACACCACGCCGACGGGTCCCTTGGTCAAAGCGGCACCAGCCAGCAGGAGTATCATCAGCCAAGGCAGGCGGCGTGCACCATGTTTGGCCCAATGATGGCCGGCCATCAGGGCGCCCACCATGAAAGCGGCGAGCAGGAGGTCAACGCGACAAGTCATGGCCGCACGGTGCATCTCGAAGCAGGTGAGCGTGATGATGGCGGCGATGATGCCAGCGGTGGCATCATTGCGGCGCGAGAAGAAACCATAGGTGGCCAAGACAATGCCCGTAGCCCCCAAGGCCGACGGCAGGCGGCTCGTAAATTCACTAATGCCTCCTAAGAGCCAGGAGAAGGCTGCGACAAGCCAATGGAGCATCGGCGGTTTGAAGGCGATTTCGTCGCCGTTGTTGACGGGGAGAATCCAGTTGCCGTCTTGCAGCATCGACATGGCCACAACGGCTTCGCGGGGTTCGCCACGCGTATTGAAAGGAGCGGCTCCGAGAAACCAGAAGAGGGAGATGACGCAGAGAATCAGCAACGGAATGTAAATTTTCGGTCTGGCTGGCATAATGGTTGATATTTTGGGGGTTAGACGATGGAGAAGGCTTGTTCTTCGCAGTATCTTCCAACGTGTCAGAACTACTTTTTCCACCTACTATTTATTATGGAGGGAAGGCTATTCCACAAGATGCTGAAGAAGTTCAAACCACTTCTGCCCCATGATGCGGAAGTCGTAGGCAGCGGCTTTGCGCAACACGTTCTGCTGCATCTTCTTCAGTTTTTCAGGGGAGCGCATGAGAGTCAGGAGGGCCTGCGCATAGGCTTCTTCATCACCATCTTCAACAAGCATGCCGTTGACGCCGCTCGGCTCCAAAAGGCAACGCACACCGGCGGAACAGTCAAACGCCACTGGCACGACACCATAGCTCTGGGCTTCCATCAGACAGAGCCCCCACGCCTCAACGGCTGACGTGAGGCAGAGGATGGCGGCACGCTGATAGAAGGGCGACACGTCACTGTGCTGTCCAACGAAACTAACACGCGGCAACGATTGGGCCTCGGCTTCAAGGGCGGCGCGGTATGCACCATCGCCCACAATGACCAACTGCCAATCGGGGACTTCGTGACACACGCGTTTCCAAATGCGCATCAGGCGATCAACGCGCTTATCGATAAATTCCACACGTCCAACGTAGACCACCGTTTTCTCCTTGTCGGTATTCACCGTCTGCGGCAACTGGCACGAATTTTCAATGGCCGTCACCTTGGAGACTTCAACGCTCTCCGCTGGGAGGTTTAACGTGTTGATAATCTGACGGCGATAGGCATCGCAGAGAACGATGTAGGCATCCACGTCATGAATGGTCTGACGATAGACACGGACATATTTTTTCATGAGGCGGCGCTTGCACCACGCTTCATGACGATAGATGAGTTGCCATTTGAGCCGGTGTTTCCACGAGCCGCCCAATGCTTTGGCGCGGCGTCCGCTACTGATGGTCTGCACTTCCCAAAACGGCATGCCGTGGTTGACACAGACAATGCGACACTGCGGGCAAAGGCGACGCAGAAGCGGCAGATGGTGGAATGTGCGCGTAAACACCAGTGCTTCGATATGCTGCGCCTCTATCAAGGCGGCCATCTCGCGAATGTTGTCGACGCGGCGTTGCAGGTGGGTATGTGCCACCTGGTATATTTCGATGCCATGTTCCTTAAACTCCTCTGGAATGAGTTCCCGACAAATGCGGCTCGTGATGATGGTCACGGCAACGCCCTTCGCGGCAAGAAAACGGGCCACGTCTATCGTGACACGCTCAGCACCGCCGCTTGGAAACTCTTCGTGAAGGAAGGCCACATGGTGTAATTTCTTTTCTATTGCCAAGGAGTTGATAATGTGAGGGGTTAGTATTGAGAAGCACGAGGCGTTTGCCTTATTCTTCTGCAGGGCAAAAAGGAGGAGGGATATGCGGAGATAGGGATATATTCTGCCTTTTTAAGAGGTGGATATAATATATCCTTATTTCAAAATGCACGTTCAATCGCCCTCACCACTTCCATCTGCTGCGATGAAAACTTGCGGGCGAAGAAGGCGGAAGAATTGAGCAGTTCGTCAGCGTCATCGGCCCGCCAGACATAGGGCGAACCGCGCTGCCAGTCGATTTTCCGCAACGTGGCACGCTCAAGGTCCTCCCCTTCTGCGTCGTAGATGTTTTGACGGAAGGGAGAGTTCCACAGGGCCGTTTGCAGAAATATCTCATCGGGACAGAGCGTGTGACGGAAACGGGCGCGGAGGCGTGGCTCCTGCTCTATCAGATAACGGCAGAAAGCATCGGTGACGCTCACCCAATTGCTGCCCTTGCGAAAATCATAGCCAGCGCTGCGGCGCTTAAATCCCGTCATTTTCTGAAGCAAGAGGGCGAGATTCCGGCAAGGGGCCGTCAGGCGGTGCGCCCATGTTCCCTTGTCTTTGAGGTGGCGGGTGAAGAAGTAATAGCGATTGACCTTACGTCGCAAATCCCGCACATGGCCCGGCGTATTCCAGAAACCGACGAACTCACGGCCAGCATGCTCTTCAAAATAGGCCACCAGCGTTTGCGGCGACTTGAGCAGGAGGTCAACGCCCGACAGAAGGTGGCAGTAGGCATAACGGCCTTGCTGCATGGCCGCGCGGAAGAGGCGCATCTCTACGTCCATCTGACTGATGTCGCCCCAACACACCGCCAAGGGATGCTCGAGAAGGAAATAGCGCCCGAGGGAGGGTTTGTATGAAGAGAAACGCTCGCGCATTGCCGTTGCCCTGGCATCGATGTGGAGAAACACGTCAAAGTCGGGCGCATCAAGTTGGTGCAGCAAAACGGCCAATATCTCTGGCTCGTTGTGGGCTATGATTAAGAAAGCGTGGCGCATAACGGGGCTATTATATAATGGGAACTATTTATATAATGAGAACTATAAATTTTCAAAACTCTGGAACACCTCGGGCATCGGGTTGTCTTCACACACGAAACCATCGCGCGTGAGACGGTCGAGGGCTGGCAGACCGATGACGCGGTTGTATTCCTCTTCCAGACGTCCTTCTTTATAGAGGGCATAGAAGTAGCGCCAATGGCGGCCGCCATGACGGCCTTTGTGCTGTTCGAGTTGCTTGCCGCCATTAATCATCTTGGCCATAAACTGCTCGCGGCCACGCACATTATAATGATAGACCACGATGTTACTGCGCTTTTCGCACTGCGGCAGCATCTTCACCTTATGGTTTCCCATAGAGATTTGCAGATAGCCATCCGCACGGTGGGCCACTTTCTTGTTTTGCCTTTCGAAAATGGAATAGAGCGAGAGGTCGTAGGCTTCATAGTTTTCCACATACCTCACGGTGCGCCGCCATTCAGTCCAAGGCACATCGTCTTCGGGATAGACGCTCCGCATCTCGCAGGCCAGAACGTTCGCGCCCGTATCGGCCATTTCGCTTTTGAGCGAACCGGAAGGCGTAAACCAAAATTCGTCGGCATCGGCATTGATGACCCAATCAGCGTGGTGCTTCGTTTTGGCCAGCCACACCATGCGGTCCACCCACCGTTTCTGTTCATAGTCGGTGGCGGTTTCCTCAATGATATCCAATATCCAGCCGCGTTTCTGATATTGCTTCAGGATTTGCGGTGTATCATCGGTGGAGTTATTGTCGGTGACGATAAATCCGTCCACCCCCATCCGGTGGTGGAACTCCAAATTATGCGCCAACATCTGCGCTTCGTTTTTCACCAACAACGTCATAATGAGGCGCGGATGGCGGGTGCGGCGCAGCGTCTTCGGCAATTCAGCGAGGGCCCGGCAAATCTTGAGGCCAAGTCCCGGCGTTTTCATACTCATATATATAGAATTATAAATGGGTGAACTATCACGGATGACAGAAGAAAGCGATTTTGCACATTGTTTTTTTGCTGGGCAATGCTCCTATTTATTGCGGCGCCTGTGTCGCATCAAATTCCACAGGCACGAGCGTCCAGTCTTTCGGACAGATATAGGGCATCTCCGCGAGCGCCGACCAGCGGGCCGGGGCCATCACGATTTTGTCGCGGCGCGGATTGAGCCAAGCTCCCCACCAGGAGAACGTGCTATTGCAAATGACATGGTGGCGGCAGCGACTCATGAGCAGCATATCTTGCCAACTCTCATCGGCCTTGTTCCACGTGATAAAGGTGGCATTCTTGAGCGGCAGATGCGCCGTGGCCCATTCGATGTCGTCTGAAAACACGTAATAATGGGGCGTTCGCGGCAACCGCTCTTCAAGTTGGCGCACAGCGTCGCGATAATATGGCAACTGGCACACACATCCCGTGTTGCGCCAAACGGAAGGCTGGAGATAGTCGCCACGGCGCACGTGGAGCGACACGGCATCTTCGTCGGCCTCTATCTGGCGGAGCATACGCAAAGTCTTTTCGTTGCAGAGCGCGGTGTTGAAGGCGAAAGCGCCACGCACCTTGTCTTCGATGTCTTTGAAATAGCGCTCGTCTTGGTAGAAGCCCTTGAAATAGACCAACGGCCACAAGCGGCGCTTGAAAAAGGCACGCAACGTGGTCAGGTCTTGCTTGCGCTCCAAGATGGTCTTGAAGAATAGGAACTCGATGACCTTCTTGGTCTTCTGCGGCATGCAAAACTCGTCTTCGGGCAACTGCTGAAAAATGCGGTGGAGCTCGTAGCCGTTGTGCACGTGATAGTGCATCATGTCGGAAAGGTCAATGCGGGTGTTGGGAAACAGACGTTTCATCTTCATGTAAAAAGCATAGATAAACATCTGGTTGCCCAGTCCGCCGGTCATCTTAATTAATCGCATATATGAATGTAGATGGTTTAGAGAGTAAGTGTCGTGCAAGCGCGTTTCCCGCACGGCTAAGCGACAAAGTTAAGGAAAAATACGGACGTGCGAAACGAAATTCCGATGAATCGCCTCACAGGGGCAAGGATGTGTCGCTCAATAATGCCCCACGCCACAAGCGCTTCCACCCCTTTGCCTGGCTTCATCCCTGCAAAGAAATCTCTTCAAGCAGTTTGAGGTCGGTCAAGAGGATGTCTTTGCCCTGCACCTGCAACACGCCTTCCTTGGCAAAGTCCATAAGCGTGCGGATGGCATTGGCCGTTGTCATATTGGAGAAAGCCGCCAGGTCTTCGCGCGTAATTTGCACCATGAGGCGTCCATCGCGGGAATGAATGCCATAGATGTCGCGCAGATAGAGCAGCGATTCGGCGAGGCGACCACGCACGTGTTTCTGCGTGAGGCTCACCATGCGACGGTCGGAAATGCCGAGGTCCTTGGCCAATTCGCCGATAAAGAACCGCGCCACGCGGTTGTTCTCAGTGATGATTTCGCTGATAAGGCTCATCGGCACATGGGCCACGTCGGCCTCCTCAAAGGCTGCCGCCGCTGTCACATAAGGCTCATGGGCCATATGGGCACGATAGCCCAAATACTGCCCGGGACCGAGCAGACGCATAATCTGACTGCGACCGCCCACGCCGTCGCGGAAAATCTTCACCTTGCCAGAGAGCACGGCCAACAAATGGTCGGGACTTTCGCCTTCGGCATAGACGAGATGGTTCTTTTTATAGTGTTTCACTTCCATGGCAGCCTCAACGCGTACCTGCTCTTCTTCCGTGAGCAGGGGCCATAAGCCAGCGAGTTTACGGGCCACCGAACGAAGCGGCTTGATGCTTTCTTCTGTCATTAAATCGGAGAATTAAAAATGATGATACAAACTTAGCAAAAATATTGCTTATAGTTTGCAGCCAATCCAATTATTATGCGTATTTTTGTGCAACAAGTAATACTTTAACCCTTACACCAATAATATGTTAGACGTTAAGAAATGCCTCGCCGACTGCGAGGAAAAGATGGAAATGAGTGTGCTCCACCTCGAAGATGTGCTTTCACACATCCGCGCCGGCAAAGCCAACATACACATACTCGACGAAATCCGCGTGAACAGCTACGGCTCAATGGTGCCGCTCAACAATGTATCGGCCATCACCACGCCCGACGCACGCACCATCGCCATCAAACCTTGGGACAAGAAAATGTTCCCCATCATCGAGAAGGCCATCATCGACAGCAATGTCGGCATCATGCCTGAGAACAATGGTGAAGTGATTCGCCTCGGCATCCCGCCTCTGACGGAAGACCGCCGCCGCGACCTCACGAAGCAGTGTAACAAGGAAGCCGAAGAATGCAAGGTGGCCATCCGCAATGCACGCCGCGACGGAATCGAGAAACTCAAGAAGGCCATCAAAGACGGCTTGAGCGAAGACGTTGAGAAGGACGCTGAAACCGAACTGCAGAAAATCCACGACAAGCAGGTGAAGAAGGTTGAAGAGCTCTTGGCACTCAAGAACAAGGAAATCATGACGGTCTAAAAACGGCCTGCCCGTGATTATTCATCAAAAGCCCTACCGCCACAACGATAGGGCTTTTTAGTTAGGCAACGGGGTAATTAGGAAATAGAAAACTTCTTGGGATTCCGACAGGCGACAAACGGCAAGCACACTCATGCCGCCAGTCCCCAAGGCTCTACCCCCCAAAACCTAAGGTGTTCAAAATCCAGAAAAATCTCTGCGCGTTTTTTTGCCAAACAACAAGTGGCAAAGCATGCGCACATGATAAACGAACAAAGCGCGAAAAGGAGCGCCCTGAAAGGGCAGTCAGTCCCAAGCCCAGGGCAACGTCCTGGGTATCAGCGTACAAACACCTACGCCCTGTAAGGGCAAAAGTATGGGCGAACGATTGATTTCTACTTTTGCCCTTTCAGGGCGTAGGGAAATGGGACATAGTACCCAGGGCGTTGCCCTGGGCTATAAACTTGCTGCCCCTTCAGGGCGTGCAGGGCCGCAAGCAAAGCTTTTCCGCACAATCTCCACTCACTTAAATTTTCTGGATTTTGCCCCCCATAACCCCAACCATCCCAAAACAAAAGTTTTTCATGCACGGCATCGTTATACGAAATACAGGAAACAGCTATGTGGTACGCACCGACGACGGACAGGAGGTGGAATGCAAGGTGAAAGGCAACTTCCGCCTGAGAGGCATCCGCTCCACGAGTCCTGTGGCGGTGGGCGACGGCGTGACCGTCATGAAGTCGACGGAGAAAGCCACGTCCAAAATTTCCGGAAAGAAAGGAAAGGGACGCAAGAAGAACGAGGCTGCCGACAGCGGCGAATTTCAGGTGGAACACGACGAGACGCTCTTCATCACGGAAATCGACGACCGGAGGAACTACATCGTCAGAAAAGCATCCAACCTCTCGAAGCAGAGCCACATCCTGGCGGCCAACGTCGACCTGGCACTGCTCGTCGTGACGATGGCACGCCCCGAAACGAGCACCACCTTCATCGACCGCTTCCTGGCATCGGCCGAGGCCTATCGCGTGCCAACGGCGCTCGTGTTCAACAAGATGGACGACCTCAGCGAGGAAGAGCGCGAACGCGCTGACTATCTGATGGCCATCTATTCCAACATCGGCTATACCTGTTATGCCGTCAGCGCCCTCAACGGCGACGGCATCGACGCTCTGACGCGCGACATGCAGGGCCGCATCTGCCTGCTGGCGGGACATTCGGGCGTTGGAAAATCAACGCTCCTCAACCGTCTTGTGCCGGAGGCACACGCCAAAACGGCACAGGTGTCGGAAGCACACGGAACGGGCATGCACACCACCACCTTCAGCGAACTCTTTGACCTTCCAGGAGAAGGCGGCGGCTCGGTCATCGACATCCCGGGCATCAAAGGTTTCGGCACGTTCAACATGGAACGCGAGGAAGTGGCGCATTTCTTCCGCGACATTTTCAAGCTCTCAGCCAACTGCCGCTTCGGCAACTGCACGCATACACACGAACCGGGATGTGCCGTGCTCGAAGCATTGGAAAACCACCAGCTGGCCCCAACGCGCTATGCCTCTTACCTCTCCATCCTGGAAGACAAGGAGGAAGGGAAATACCGCGCGGCTTATTAGTTTCGACCATCACTGTAATGGACCATTACTAAAATTCCACCATCATGTCAACCACGCTCATCATCATCTTGCTCGTTGTGTTGGCGCTCCTGCTCTTCGCAGCCGAAGCGCTCATCCTTCCGGGCCACGGCATTTCCGGCATCTGTGCCGGTGTCTGCGTCATCGTTGCCGACATCATGATTTACCAGGAATATGGAACGCAGGCCGCCATCCTGGCTGTTTTGATTTCCACAGCCATCGTCCTGCTCTTCTTCTGGTGGTTTGCCCATTCGAAAACACTCGACCGCATGTCGCTCCACAGCACCATCTCTTCAACCTCCGCCACGCCGTCGCAACTTTCCGTGAAAGCGGGCGACACGGGAGTGGCCACCACGCGCCTTGCCCTCATCGGCAACGCCAAAATCGCGGACTGCGATGTGGAAGTGAAGTCGGAAGACGGATTCATCAACGAAGGCACCCCCATCATCGTGACACGCGTGAACGAAGCACTCATATTAGTCAAGAAGCGTTCTGACAAATGAACAGGCGGACTTGGGCAAAACTGATTTACCCACTTCAGCCTCTCCCCCACCCTGTCAGCACGTCCCTGCATAGAAACAAGCACCTAAAAAATGACTGAACAACAAAATAACATCTACCCCATCTACGACCGCATGCTCAAGCGTGAAGACAAAGAAAAGTTGCTCGGGCAACGCGGTGTGATGCTCTGGTTCACCGGACTGAGCGGCTCTGGAAAAAGCACCGTGGCCATTGCTCTGGAACGCGCCCTGCAAGATCGCGGCCTGCTCTGTCGCATCCTCGATGGCGACAACATCCGCTCGGGCATCAACGCCAACTTAGGTTTCTCGGCCGAAGACCGCCGCGAAAACATTCGGCGCATCGCCGAAGTGGGCAAACTCTTTGTCGACACGGGCATCATCACCATCGCCGCCTTCATCAGCCCAACGGAGGAAATCCGCCAAATGGCTGAACACATCATTGGGCAAGACGACTTCAAGGAAATCTTCGTGTCCACACCGCTTGAGGTGTGCGAACAGCGGGACGTGAAAGGTCTTTATGCCCGCGCGCGCCGTGGCGAAATCCAAAACTTCACGGGTATCTCCGCGCCATTTGAAGCGCCAGAACACCCGGCCTTGTCGCTCGACACGTCGAAACTCTCCATCGAAGAGAGTGTCAAAAAACTGCTGACGCTGCTGGGCGTGGAATAAACAATGCCGCAACGGCCTTGCAAGCAAACACCACCGACGCAAGGGAGAAACCTCCCCACGTCCACCAATAACCATAAAGGGCAAGGGAACCACAGATGTTCCCTTGCCCTTTTTTATGTTTGATTTCTTGGAATATCCTTCGAGCAAGCCGAAGGTGCAATGCTTAGTAATGGTAAAAAAATAACTTGCAACTTATTCTTTCGCCATTACTCATCTCCAACGCCACCGCTTCAGCACGAGGCGCTCTGCGCGGCGCACAATCTGCCCGATGGCCAAACGGCGCTGCAACGTGCTGGAGGTGATGACGAACATGACGGCCAGAAGAATCAGTGCAATGCCAAAAGAGAGGCGCAGCGTCAACACTTCGCCAAACATCAGCATTCCGGCCACCACTGCGGTGACGGGCTCCAGAGCGCCCATAATGGCGGTCGGCGTGGAACCGATGAGATGGATGGCCTTGGCCATGTAAACCAGTGAAACGACCGTGGGCACCAGTCCGAGCAGAGCGGCATAAATCCATTCCGTCGGCGACTGGAGCAGCGTGAGTGGCTGGCGGTCAATCAACGAAAACAGCGCGATACACAAAAGGCAGACGAGCATCGCATAGAAGGTGAGTTTCACGCTCGACATGACGATTTTCGAACGGTTGACCACCACGATATACAACGCATAGGCCAGCGCGGAAACCATCACGATGACGAAACCGGGAAGCGAAATAGGTTTCCCGTCGTCGCCCTGATAGAGGAGCGCAATACCGCCCACCGTGAGCGCAATGGCCAGCAACGACGGCCACCCCAACCGCTCCCGAAAGAACAGCGCCATGATGATGGCCACCATCACTGGATAGGCAAACACCAACGTGGCGGCCACACCGGCAGAGAGATAGTGGAAACTGATGAAATACGTGATCGACGAAAAGGCGAAGAGGGCACCAAGCAACGTCAGCACAAGGCCCTCGCGCCGCGTGAGACGGAAGCTCTGGCGGCTCGCCAGCATCATCAGTCCCAAGATGGCCACGCCAAAGGCGAAGCGGTAAAACAGCACGGTGTTGGTGTTCACGCCCTCGGCGTAAAGCGCTTTGGCGCACAGCGGATTAAGACCGTAACTCACGGCTGATATGCAGCCATAAATAGCGCCCTTTGTTTTGTTACTACTCATTATCAGATGGTTAAACTTAGGTATTTCTCCCTTCCCAAAAGTTTTCCATACTGCCCTTTGGGAAAGGCAGTGCAAAATTACGAATCTACCATCAAACAAACAGGAGGGCAACCGATGCAGACACGGATTTTTAGAAATATTAAGGGCCACGCTCTGAAAACTCTGCTTTGAACACTCTTTGTATATGCAACGTCGCAAGGCCGCTCTGCCGATGGCCTCTATGTGCTGAGAAATTATTACCTTTGTCGCAACGACACTTCTAAATAATGGTGAAAGAATAAGTTGAGCAATTTACCATTACTAATCCACGACCATGAAAAAGTTCATATTTATCGCCTTGACCAGCCTCGTCTGCTGGGGTGGAAAGGCACAGACTTCCCAACCCGACTATCCGTTTCGCAACGCCCATCTTTCTGCCAGCGAACGCACCGAAGACCTCATCAGCCGCATGACGTTGGAAGAGAAAATCGACCTGCTCGCTGGCTACAACGATTTCTATCTGCACCCCTGCGCCCGCCTCGGCATCCCAGCCTTCCGCATGGCCGACGGACCGCTCGGCGTGGCTTCGTGGGGACTTTGGGGACGCGCCACGGCTTTCCCCGCTGCCCTGTCGGTGGCCGCCTCGTGGAACCGCGACTTGGCTTACCGCATCGGTGAGATGTATGCCGCGGAATGGCGAGCCCGCGGTCTCCACTTTATGCTCGCACCAGGAGTGAACATCTACCGCGCCTCGAAGGGGGCCCGCAATTTTGAATACTACGGAGAAGACCCTGTGCTCACCTCACAAATGATCGTGCCTTTCATCCAAGCGGTGCAAAAAGGCGGCGTCATCGCCACGGTGAAACACTTTGCTGGCAACGACCAGGAGTTCGACCGCTACACCGTCAGCACGGAGGTGTCGCGCCGAGCGCTGCATGAAATCTATCTGCGACCCTTCCGCGCAGCCGTTGAAGAAGCTGGTGTGAAGGCCGTCATGACGGGCTACAATCCGCTCAACGGCACCTACTGCACAGAAAACAAATGGCTCATCGACGTGCTGAAGAAAGATTGGGGATTCAAAGGGATGCTCATGTCGGACTGGGCCTGCACCTATTCAGCCGACAAAGCGGCCAACAACGGCCTCGACCTTGAAATGGGCAGCAAAGACTGGTTCAACCGCCAACGTCTTCTGCCGCTCATCAAAAACGGCACCGTCAGCGAAGCCACCATCAACGACAAGGTGCGCCGCATCTACGGAACCTGCATCGAAATGGGATTCTTCGACCGCGACCAACGCATTGACACCATCCCGCTCTATAACCCTGCCGCCTCACGCATGGCACTGAAAGGAGCGGAAGAGGGCATGGTGCTTCTCAAAAACTCAAACCTGCTGCCGCTGAAGTCACCGCGCCGCATCGCTGTCATCGGCCCGACGGCCAATCCGCCGCTCATCAACGACCGTGCATTCAACACAAACGGCATCGTCTATGGCGGCGGTGGAAGTTCGAGGGTACACCCGTGGCATGTGGTCAACGATTTGGAGGGCATCAAAAACGAGTTTCCGGAGGCTGAAGTCTTGTATGCAGAAGGGATTTCCAACCAGTTCCGCCGTCGGCTCTTCCAGTCGAGTGTCTTCAAAACGGCCGACGGCCGCCAGGGACTGGACGCTCGCTATTTCTCCATCGGAAAGGACCATGCTGCCACGCCGGCAACCGATGTTCTCGCCCAGCAGGCCAAAGCGGCAGGGCGCGAAACCACGCAGGCCGTCTCTGCTGCTACGGCGGGAAAAGGCGACACCCTCATGCGCCGCACCGACCGACAGGTGAACTTCGAATGGTGGGGAACGCCCGACGGGAAATACCAATTCGGCGATGAATATGGAGCGGAGTGGACTGGATTTGTCGATGTACAGAAGACAGACAGCCTACGCTTCTTTGTTGATGCCCAAGGGGCCTACGAACTCTTTGTCAACGGGAAACTCCTCGCCGATGCTTCGCGCTCACAGTCGTTCCATTTCAGTTCGCCCGCCGTATGGGCCGAAAAGGGCGACCGCCTGGAAATTCTCTTGAAATATCGTAACCAACGCTCACATCCCTCTGAAATCCGCCTGGGCTATTGCAACGACAGCGACCTCGATTTCTCTGAAGCGAAACGCATCGCGGCGAAGGCGGATGTCGTGGTGTTCTGCGCGGGGCTCGACGGGAGCATCGAACTGGAAGGACGCGACCGTCCTTTCGACCTCCCCTACGGCCAAGACCGCCTCATCCGTGAACTCTGCCGCGTGAATCCCAAGACGGTGGTGGTGCTACACGCTGGAGGTGGCATCAACATGACGCCCTGGATTGACAGTTGCGCCGCCGCCATCCATGCTTTCTATCCAGGCGAAGAGGGCGGAAATGCCCTGGCCCACATCCTTTCGGGAAAGGTCAACCCGTCGGCCAAACTGCCGTTCACCATCGAGCGCCGATGGGCCGACTCTCCAGCGGCGGGCAACTACGACGAGACGCGCCGCGAAAAGAAAATCTACTATCGCGAAGGCATCTTCACGGGCTACCGGGGCTATGAAAAACGCAACATCGCCCCGCTCTTCCCCTTCGGCTACGGCCTGTCGTACACCACTTATAAATATGACGACCTTGACGTGCGCATCACCGACAGGTCACGCGCCACTGTCACCGTCAGCTTCAACGTGACAAACACGGGAAAAATGGCAGGCGGAGAAGTCACGCAGCTATACGTTGCCGACGTGAAATCGAAAGAACCGCGACCGCTGAAGGAACTGAAAGCCTTTGAGAAAGTGTGGCTGCAACCAGGCGAAACGCGCCGCGTCACGCTCCATCTCTCGGCCCGCGACTTTGAATACTACAGCGAAAAGGCCGACCGCTGGGTCTTCGAGAAGGGTGCCTTCATCATCAAGGTGGGGGCCTCATCGCAAGACATCCGACTGGAAAAACAAATCAAGCTTTAAGTTATGGTGAGCTCAAGCTCACCATAACTAAGGAGTTTCGCAGCATATAAATAGCCCATTTTATAGAGAAATCCCTCATTGAGGGAGAAATTTGGCAAAAAATCTCCCTCAATGAGGGACGTTTTATCCGAAATTCTCCCTCAATGAGGGATTTCTCTTTCTATATTTGCAAGACAAATCAAACGTTACAGGGTTATATTTGAGTACACGCACCAGATGCTCCACACGGTTTCACACAAGGAATAATGCCACCGCGCCCTGATAGCAAACAACGAAAATATTTTTGCCTCAGACGGCGTAACAACGAATTAAACGAATGAACGAATTTCTCATAGCCGCAACCGGGGCGACAGCACTGTAGCTCACTTTGCTCGCAAAGTGAGGGCCACGGACACGTCGCGAACTTGCCTGAAACACATTGCGGACTATGTGGCGCCAGCACCCTCTTTGTCCTTTGTTGCACAACCTTCACTCTGCCTTCACGTCTTCGTAATATACTCCGCGTAATTTTGCACGCAGAAAACAAAGCATTACCAAACAACACTTTATGAAAAAACCATTCTATGCTCCGCTCTTGGCGCTCACCATGACCGCTATGGCCGTCCCTGCCACGGGCAACGAAATCGACAGTCCGGGAAGCATCCGAGGAAAAGTGACAGACGCTGAGCATCAAGCCCTGCCTGGAGCAGCAGTGCTGATTGAAAGTTTGCATACGCTGGTCACCAGCGACCAAAACGGCAACTATTCTTTTTCCAACCTCAAGCCTGGCACCTACAAAGTGAAGATTTCGTACGTGGGCTACGAACCTAAGGTCATCACCGTCAAATACGACGGACACGCACTGCTTCAAAACGTGGAACTCACCACGACCAGCACGCTGGGAGAGGCTGTTATCACTGGCACGTTCTTCGGGCAACGTAAAGCCCTGCAGGTGCAGAAGGAAACGATGGGCGTGAGCAACGTGGTATCGGCCGACCAAGTGGGAAAATTTCCCGATTCCAACATCGGCGATGCCCTGAAACGTATTAATGGTGTAAACGTGCAATACGACCAGGGGGAAGCCCGCTTCGGACAGGTGCGCGGCACCTCTGCCGACCTCACGTCGGTCACAGTCAACGGCAACCGCATTCCCTCGGCGGAAGGGGGCACACGCAACGTGCAACTCGACCTGATTCCGGCCGACATGATACAGACCATCGAATTGAACAAAGTCGTGACAAGCGACATGGACGGCGATGCCATCGGCGGCGAAATCAATCTCGTCACGAAAAACACACCCAACCACCGCGTGCTGAATTTCAACGCTGGAAGCGGCTTCTCATGGATCAGCAAGAAACCGACATGGGATTTGGGTGCCACCTTCGGCAACCGCTTCTTCAACAACCGCTTCGGTGTGATGGCATCGGCTTCTTACCAATATGCACCGGGAGGGTCGGACAATACGGAGTTTGAATATGTGGAAAACGACGACAAGACGATTGCACTGAAGGAGGCACAGGTGCGACAGTATTATGTCACCCGCGAGCGTCAGAGCTATTCTCTTGCCCTCGACTATCTCTTCAACCCGCAACACAAGATTTTCTTCAAGGGAATGTACAACCGCCGGAGCGACTGGGAAAACCGCTATCGCATCTCTTATAAGAAACTGAACGGAAAGCCCTCGAAGCAGTCGGTGGTGATGCAGACGAAGGCGGGATCTTCCGACCATAAGGATGCCCGACTTGAATTGCAGCAAACGATGGACTTCACCCTTGGCGGCGAACACGATTTCGGTTTGTTGAAGGCCGACTGGGCGGGCAGCTTCTCGCGGGCAACGGAAGACCGTCCCAACGAGCGCTATGCTTCCTACCAGTTGAAAGGCGAGGACTTCGCCGCTGGTTTTGAGGGCGTGGGCGAAAAGCAACCTTACTACGCGCTCCAGCTCCCGGCGCTCGACGATAGCCATTGGAAGCTGGCCGACCTGACCAACAGCGACCAAAACATTGCCGAAGATGAATGGAAGGGTAAACTGAATTTCACGTTGCCAATCAGCAACGGTCTGTATGGCAACACCTTGAAGTTCGGAGCGAAATACACCAACAAACACAAAACGCTCAACAAGTCGTTCTACGACTACGACATCGAAGAGGTGCTCGGCAACGACTGGCGCAACCAGACGACCAACGAAATCCGCAATGGTTTCATGCCCGGCTCGCAATATCCCGCTGGAACGGCCTTCATCAGCAAGGAGACGCTGGGCAACATCAATTTCAACCAATACAGCGGCGTTGAGAACCTGGAGGAGGAAGCTGGCAACTACAACATTCGCGAGCAAATCACGGCCGGCTACCTGCGCTTCGACCAAAAACTCGGCAAACGCCTGACGGCCACGGCTGGTTTGCGCGTTGAACGCACGGACCTCAACACCAATGGTTTCAACGTGACGGTGCCTGAAGAAGGGGATGCCACCATGACGCCGACTGGCGCCTATAAGCACCACTACACCGACCTTCTCCCAAGCCTCTTGCTGAAATATCGCTTCAACGAAGACGGCAACCTGCGTGCCTCGGCAACGAAGAGCATTTCGCGCCCCAAATATTCGGCGCTGATTGCCAATAAATGCTACAACACGGCCGACCTGACGGCCACCATCGGCGACCCTAACACGCAGCCGGCGAAAGCTCTGAATCTTGACCTCTCTGCCGACTATTATTTCAAGAGTGTCGGCATGGTGAGCCTGGGTCTTTTCTATAAGGACATCAAGAACGTGAACATCGAATGGTCGTCAAACAAATACCTTGGCAGCGACCTCGGACTGACGGGCGATCTGGCCTTGGAGAACTGGAAGGTCAAGCAAAACATCAACGCTTACGATGCCCGCGTGCTGGGTGTGGAAGCGGCCTATCAACGTGACTTCAGCTTTATAGACCCGGCCTTGAAATGCCTCGGATTCTATGCAACTTATACTTACACACACAGTAGCACACACAAATTCAACGAGCGTCTGAATGTGCAGCAGGGGGAAGACATCAAAGTGGCCGGCTCGCCGGAACACACGGCCAACGCCTCTCTCTTCTTTGAAAAATGGGGAGCCAGCGTCCGCCTGTCATACAACTTTGCCTCGGCATTCATCGACGAAATGAGCACCAGCCGCCAGCTCGACCGATATTACGACAAAGTGAACTATCTTGACCTCAACGCCAGCTACACGTGGGGAAAGAAAACGAAATACACGGTCTATGCCAACGCCAACAACCTTCTCAACCAGCCGCTCCGCTACTATCAGGGCGAGAAAAACCGCACCATGCAGGTGGAATACTACGGCGTGAAGGTCAACGCTGGTATCAAAATTAATCTCTGACATCCCTCGTATCCAGCCGAAGTGATTCACCATTACTTAAAGGGATAAAACTCTCCGCAGTCTGCAACGTAGCCCCTAAGATGGTTAAAGCGCTACTTTGATTAGATAACCCAACTACCATCAAGACGCTGCTTGCAACTGCGTTTTTTCCATACAAAAAAACAACGGGGAATCCAGACATTTCAATCCTATTCCCCCTCAACTACACCATAAAAATGAAACACAACATTCTTCAGAAACTGGCAGCACTGCTTTTCCTTTGCTGCACAACCGCCAACCTCTTTGCCCAAACACCGGAACAATGGAAAACGCTGAAGGGCGACATCACGCTCTACATGGCCAACGACCTCGGCCGCAACGGCTATTACGAACAGAAGCCCATCGCGGAACTGATGGGGAAGATGGCGGAAACGGTGGGACCGAAATGCGTGATTGCCGCTGGCGACATCCATCATTTCAATGGTGTCGCCTCTGTCAGCGACCCGCTCTGGACCACCAACTATGAGAACATCTATTCCCATCCAGAACTGATGATTGACTGGTTTCCCGTCCTTGGCAACCACGAATACCGGGGAAACACGCAGGCCGTGCTCGACTACCACAAAATCAGCCGCCGCTGGATGATGCCTTCGCGCTATTTCTCTAAAGTGTTCAAGAAGAAGGGCCTCTCCCTGCGTGTGGTGTTCATCGACACCACGCCGCTCATCAACCGCTACCGCACGGATGCCGACGTCTATCCCGATGCCTGCAAACAGAATGAAAACGAACAGCTGCAATGGCTGGACGAAACATTGCGCAACGCCCATGAAGACTGGGTCATCGTGGTGGGCCACCACCCCATCTACGCCCAGACCACCAAGTCTGAAGAGGAGCGCAACGACATGCAGAAGAAGGTGATGCCGATTCTCCACAAATACAAGAATGTGGCCATCTATGCCTGCGGACACATCCACAATTTCCAGCACATCCGCAAGAAGGCCGACAACATCGATTACGTGGTCAACTCTTCTGCCTCGCTCTCCCGCAAAGTGACGCCCACCGACGGCACGCAGTTCTGCTCTCCCGAACCGGGCTTCTCCATCATTTCTGCCACAGCCAGTCAACTCAATCTCCACATGATCGACAAAGAGGGCAAGGTGCTCTACACGGTTTCACATAAGAAATGATGCCACCGTGCCCTGAAAGGTAGGGTGTTCAAAATCAAGAAAAGTCTCTGCGCAATTTTTGACCAAATAGTATGGCGGTTGCGGCACCGCTACAAGAGGCGCTGCGCGAACATTCGGTGAAGGTTTGGGGCGCAGCATTGTAGCTCACTTTGCTCGCAAAGTGAGGGGGCGGATATTGCGGCGGCCAAGCACGAGCTGAAAATCCAACAAAGTTATGCCCCAGAGCGCTGGCCATGTTCGCTGCGTGTTCGTGGCCCTCACTTTGCGAGCAAAGTGAGCTACAATGCTGGCGCCGCAACAGACGATTGTGCGGGCCAGTGCAAATCTCCGCTGCGAGGGCGCTACGGCTAATCTTTAATATTTCGATTTTGAACGCCCTACCTGAAAGGATAGCGCCTCCACGCCCCAGCCCCCTGGGTACCAGTACATAAATGCCTGCGCCCTGCAAGGAAAAAAGTATGAACGAACCATTGATTCTTACTTTTATCCCTGCAGGGCGCAGACTATATTATGCTACTGCGGCGACAGCACTGTGCCCCAGCGCCATAACCGCCGCGTTTACTTATTCCCCTCGCTTCACCGCTCCCCCACCGGCGTATAATCCCGCAGGTCGGCCACACAGCGGTAGGCAGGACGGATGATGCGGCGGCCAACGAAGCCGAGTTCTTCGTTGCGGTGGGCACACCAGCCAACGATGCGCGACATGGCGAAGAGTGGCGTATAGATTTCTATGGGGAGGCCGATGAGGTCGTAAACGAAGCCGGAATAGAAATCGACGTTGGCACAGAGTTTCTTCGACGTGCCTTTGATGTCGTAAACGGCTTCAACGGCGAGTTTTTCGATGCGCTCCATAAATTCAAATTCCTCCATGCGGCCTTTCTCTTCTGCCAACTTCCGCGCCATTTCCTTGAGGAGCACGGCACGCGGGTCGGAGAGCGTGTAAACGGCATGACCGATGCCGTAGATGAGACCCGTGCGGTCGTAGGCCTCCTTCTTCACGATTTTGTGGAGATAGCGGCTCACCTCTGCCTCGTCTTCCCAATGGCGGATGTTTTGCTTGAGATGTTCAATCATGTGGTGAACGCGGATGTTCGCACCGCCATGCTTCGGACCCTTGAGCGAACCGATGCCTGCGGCGATGGAGGAATAGGTGTCGGTGCAGGTCGACGAGGTGACACGCACGGTGAACGTGGAGTTGTTACCGCCACCATGTTCGGCCTGCAAGATGAGCAGGAGGTCGAGCGTGCGGGCATCGAGCGGCGTATAGTTGTTGCCCAAGAGCATGTAGAGGAAATTCTCCGCCAGAGAGAAGTTTTCCTTTGGATGACGGATGTGGAGCGAGCGCCCGAAGGTTTTGTGGCGCAGCATGTTATAGGCATAGGCGATGATAGTGGGAAACTTCGAGATGAGTTCCACACTCTGCCGCATGAGGTTTTCGCGCGAGATATCGTCGGGCGTGTTGTCGTAGGTGTAGAGTTCGAGCACACTGCGTGCCAAGATATTCATGATGTCGGTGCCTTCAAGCTCCACGATATTGAGCATGGTTTTCGACATAAGCGGCATGTTGCCAACCAACAGGTGGCGGAATTGCTCGAGTTCCTCCGCGTCGGGCAGACCGCCAGAGAGAAGCAGATAGGCGATTTCTTCAAATCCGAAACGCTGCTCGTTGAGCACGGCATGCACGAGGTCGGAAATCTCATAGCCCCGGAAATAGAGTTTGCCTTCGATGGGTTTCAAACCGTTTTCGGTGCGTTCATAGCCCACCACATTGCCGATATTGGTGAGTCCCACCAAGACGCCAGTGCCGTCTTCGTTGCGCAAGCCGCGCTTGACGTCGAGTTTGCGGAAGAGGTCTGCATCTATCTTGATGCAGTTTTTCATATTGTCGGCCAACTTGTAAATCAAGTATTCTTCTTTTTTGCTGTTGAGTGTCATAGGCGTATGCGTTATATCTTATATCAAGTCACAGAGGGCTGCAGCAAACTCGCGCGTGCCGAGCGGCTTCCCGTTTTCCATGAAGCGTGCCAGGTCTTCCGTGGCGAAGCCCTTTCCGAAGAGCGTTTCGAGCGATGCCGTCACGCGCTGCGCCGCTTCGTCCCATCCGAAATGCTCCAGCATCATCACCGCCGAGAGGATGAGCGAGCACGGGTTGGCGCGGTTGGTGCCGGCGATGTCGGGCGCCGTTCCGTGAGTGGCTTCAAAAACGGCGCGGTTCTGCTCGTAGTTGATGTTGGCCCCCGGAGAGATGCCGATGCCCCCCACCTGTGCGGCCAGCATGTCGGAGATATAGTCGCCGTTGAGGTTGAGCGTGGCTATCACGTCGTAGGCTTCGGGCTTGATGAGGGCGTTTTGGAGAAACGCGTCGCAGATGCAGTCGTCCATGCGCACCTTTCCGCCGAAGTCTTCCTCGTTGACCTCATAGCCCCAGGTCTTGAAGCCGCCCTCGGTGAATTTCATGATGTTGCCTTTGTGAACCAACGTGACATGGTTGCTGCCCTGGCGCTGCGCATACTGGCAGGCGGCTTTCACGAGGCGCTTCGAACCTTCGCTCGACACGGGTTTGACACCGAAGGCCGATGTCTCGGGGAAGCGCACTTTGTCAACGCCCATCTCGTCGTGGAGAAACTCATAGAAACGGCGGGCGGCAGCCGAAGTGGCCTTCCATTCGATGCCAGCGTAGATGTCTTCGGTGTTCTCGCGAAACACCACCATGTCGACGTTTTCGGGATGTTTCACGGGAGAGGCGATGCCCTTGAAATAACGCACGGGGCGCAGACAGACATAGAGGTCGAGTCCCTGGCGCATGGCCACATTGAGCGAGCGGATGCCGCCGCCAACAGGCGTGGTAAGCGGTCCTTTGATGCCGACGTGGTGGTCGGCGAAGGCCTTGAGAGTTTCTTCCGGCAGATAGGTGCCGAGGGTGTCGTAGGCACGCTGTCCGGCCTGCACTTCCATCCAACGGATGTTTTTCTTTCCGCCGTAAGCCTCGGCCACGGCTTTGTCAATGACCTGCTGCATGGCAGGCGTGATTTCCCCGCCGATGCCGTCGCCCGTGATGAAGGGAACGGCCACCGTGTCGGCCGCAAAGGGCCGGCAGGCAGAGGGGGTTGATATTGTTTTTTCCATATTGTCTTTTCTGTTGAAACTATCTTCGGCGCAGGTTGATTGCAGCGCCACTGCCCCTGTAAGGTAGGGTGTTCAAAATTGAAATATTAAGTAGGTAGAGATTATGCGGAAAAAGCCCTGTCTGCGGCCCAGCGCGGGCTGAAAGCCCAACAAGTTCACAGCCCAGGGCAACGCCCTGGGTACCATGTCCCCATTCCCTACGCCCTGTAAGGGCAAAAGTAAAAATCAACCATTCGCCCATACTTTTGCCCTTACAGGGCGTTAGCATTTATGCGCTGATACCCAGGGCGTTGCCCTGGGCTCTGGACTGGCAGCCCTTTCAGGGCGCTCGCGGCGAAGGTTGCGGGATTGCCCCTGAAAGAGACGCTATCTATGCTAAGTCATCGACTCGCGGCCGAAGGTAATGCTACTCACGGCCGAAGGTAGCGCTACTCGCGGCCGCGAGTAGCACGAACGGCGGCCGCGAATCGATGACTTGCTTGGCATCCTGGGGCGACATGATGGCGGCCCTCTCCCATCATTTCACGGCCAAGGCCGAACCGGCCTTAAACCATTTGATCTGGGTTTCGTTGTAGGTGTGGTTGGCCATGATGCGCTCCTGCGTGCCGTCGGTGTGACACACCGTGATTTCCACTGGCTGCCCCACCGCCAGCGTGCTGCACGCCACATTGAAGCAATCGCCCTCCTTCACCTTGTCGTAGTCGGCAGCATTGGCAAAGGTCAGCGCCAGCAGTCCCTGCTTCTTGAGATTGGTTTCGTGGATGCGGGCAAAACTCTTGGCCAAGACGACTTTCACGCCGAGGTAGCGCGGCTCCATGGCGGCATGCTCACGGCTGGAGCCTTCGCCATAGTTGTCCTCCACCACGACCACACTGCCACCGAGGGTGTCGCGATAATGGGCAGCCACCTGCCACACTTCGCCTTCCTCGCCGCTCACGGCGTCTTTCACGTGGCCCGTCTCGCCGGTGAAGGCGTTGACGGCCCCAAGGAGGAGGTTGCGCGAGATGTTTTGAAGATGTCCGCGATAGCGCAGCCACGGGCCCGCCATCGAGATATGGTCGGTGGTGCATTTGCCCTTCACCTTCATGAGCAGCGGCAAGCGCGAGAAGTCCTCACCATTCCATGCTGGGAACGGCATCAAGCGCTGAAGACGCTCGCTGTCGGGGGAAATCACCACCTCCGCTTTCGGATCGGGCTGAATGTCATACGCTGGTTTGACGGCCCTTACGCCCTCTCCCTCCTCGTCATATCCACGCGGCGGCAGAGCCTCGCCCTGTGGCTGGCGGCAGGAATATTCTGGAGAGAAGGCCGGATGCGCCGTCAGCCGCCCCGTGAAAGCATAGCCAACGGCCGTTTCGGGCGACGCCACGAAAGCGTAAGTATTGGGATTGCCGTCGGCACGCTTGGCGAAATTGCGGTTGAAACTCGTCACGATGCTGTTGGGGCGTTCGGGATGCGGATTCTCGCGCTGCCATTGTCCGATGCAAGGTCCGCAGGCGTTGGTCATGATGGTGGCGCCCACACGGAGGAAGACGTCGAGGATGCCATCACGCTCCGCCGTGGCACGCACCAGTTCGGAACCGGGGCAGACAATCAACTGCGATTTCAGCGAATGGCCGGCCTCCTGCATGGCCTCAACGACTGAAGCGGCACGCGCAAGGTCCTGGTAGGAGGAATTGGTGCAGGAGCCGATGAGACAAACGTCGATGTTCTCTGGCAACTCTTCGCGCACGACCTTGGCAGGCATCTCCGAGACCTGACACGCCGCATCGGGCGTGAAGGGACCGTTGACATACGGGGTGAGTTCGTCGAGGTTGATGGTGATACATTCGTCGAAAAACTTCTCCGGCGCGGCTTCCACCTCCGCATCGGCTCTGAGGTCGGCGGCCACGGCGTTGGCCATATCGGCCACCTCGCCGCGCCCTGTGCGACGGAGATAAGCCTCCATCTGCGCGTCGTAGGGGAACATGGAAGTGGTGGCGCCCACCTCGGCACCCATATTGCAGATGGTGGCCTTACCCGTTGCAGGCAGCGTGGCGGCTCCTGGCCCGTAATATTCAATGATGGCATTCGTGGCCCCCTTCGTCGTGAGGCGTCCTGCCAGATAGAGGATGACATCCTTGGGGGAGGCCCATCCCGAGAGTTGTCCGAGGAGTTTAACGCCGATGAGCTTCGGCACTTTCAGTTCCCACGGTGCCCCCACCATCACGTCGACGGCATCAGCCCCGCCGACGCCGATGGCCGCCATGCCCAGTCCGCCCGCATTGGGCGTATGGGAGTCCGTTCCCACCATCATGCCGCCCGGGAAGGCATAGTTTTCGAGCACCACCTGGTGGATGATACCCGCGCCGGCGGGCCAAAAGCCCATGCCGAAGCGTTTGGCGGCCGACTGCAAGAAGGTATAGACCTCAGCATTGGTCTCCCGCGCCACCGCCAGGTCGTCGGCCGCGCCGCGCTGTGCCCTGATGAGGTGGTCGCAATGAACAGTGCTCGGCACCGCCGTCTGCGTCTTCCCAGCGTTCATAAACTGGAGGATGGCCATTTGGGCCGTGGCGTCCTGCATACACACGCGGTTGGGATGATAGAGGGCATAGTCCGCGCCGCGCCGATGGTCATATCCCTGTTCCTGCGGCTGTTCGTGTGCCAGCAGCACCTTCTCGGCATACGTGAGCGGACGGGCGAGCAATGCCCGCACCCGTCCCACTTTCTCCTGATAGCTTGCGTAGAATTCCTTAATTTGCTTAATGTCGTATATCATAATGTCGTATCTTTACTTTTGAAAGCTCCAAAAGCAAAGATACGACATTGTGTCAATAATCAGCTAAAATTACTTACATTTTCACTAAACCTCCCCCATTATTACATTTTTTATCTTTGTCTGGTTGGCAAAATGGCGGTGTGGGGATGAAGGGCGGGGTTCTGATATTTCGTGGAAATGGAATTTCCTTTTTTGTAGGGTTGGATAGAAAGTAAAATTGAAAGTTTAAATAATCGAAGGGGAAGAGGATTCTGAAACATCAGCATGACTACTCGCTTTGCTCGGAAATTTATACAGGCCTGTAGCCAATAGCTATTCAAGGCGCATACTACTTTATCATCTACAATAGTAGAAATTATAAAAGGCCTATAGCCAATTGTTTAACTTTGTTGCGTGAAAAATCTACAATAGTAGAAATTATAAAAGGCCTATAGCCTTCTCTCGCGAGGAATTGGAGACGGTCTTATCTACAATAGTAGAAATTATAAAAGGCCTATAGCCGGAATCCTTAATATTTCGCACACGCTAATCTACAATAGTAGAAATTATAAGAGGCCTATAGCCCTCAATCATGTCAAATATAATGTTAGTGTTTATCTACAATAGTAGAAATTATAAAAGGCCTATAGCCTGCAATGGTGGACAACATAATGCAGGCGAAATCTACAATAGTAGAAATTATAAAAGGCCTATAGCCAATGCGTTCCAACGTTGGAAAGGAAGGGCGCATCTACAATAGTAGAAATTATAAAGGGCCTATAGCCAATAAGATATAATCATGAAACAGCTTGCATCTACAATAGTAGAAATTATAAAAGGCCTATAGCCAGTCTTCAAGCAACTTCCACTCTTCGAAATCTACAATAGTAGAAATTATAAAAGGCCTATAGCCATATATACAAGTGCCACCGTTTCGCCGTATCTACAATAGTAGAAATTATAAAAGGCCTATAGCCTCTATCTACCTGCAAAATTACATAAAATACTCTGAATTAGGGCGTACATTGAAGTATATTTGTAATAAAAAAACTCCCCCTTACGAAAATTCCTTACATCCCAACAAACTATTTTATTGGCTGTCAAGCATATAGGAGTAATAAGGAGCGCACATAGAGAGTATGGTCTGTAGTTCAGAAGTATACTATAGGCTGGTCTCTATGTATAGCGCACCCATATTTTGTCAATTTATCTGCATCCACATCAAATATGATGACGCTGTCGTCAGCTGTGAAGTGTTTGGAATAAGCCTCTATCTTTGCAACGAGGTTCCCTATAATTCTCTTGGTGTTGACAGCCTCATAAACAGAAAACTGCAGCCGTATTGCGCCATATTTTTTCAGCATTTTCGAGAAATTGGTGCGCATCTTGTCGTCTGAGATGTCGTAGCTTATAATGATCATACCTAAAACCTAAAAGTGGGATATTACTTCACCGACTTACGGCCCATGAAGCATCTGTAATATTGCTGGACATACTTAAAAATATCCATTTTCCGCTCAATCAAAGCATCGTAAAACACTTTATAATAGCAGGAACACTTTTCATGCTTCAAACGATATTCCTGTTTCACCACCGAGAAATCCTTCTCTGAGAATTGCTTCCTATTGAAGGCCAACAAAGTGGCATGATCGATGATACACCTGAAAGGCTCCATCAAATCGCAAACCAATGATTTGCGGTTGAACCACAGGCGGTGGTAAACACCGACATATAAATCAAAGCCAAACATTCTGATGAAGCATTCCAAAAAATTGAACAATATGGTGTACCCAATGTCCAGCGTTGCATTCATGGCATCGCACTTCATCCTTGGATGTCTCCCCTTCCAATTCTGATTTTGGAAATAGGCCGCGAAAAACGTTTTGGCCACAATGCCTTCCAACCCCATCAACTGGTTGTGGTCTGTGACGTCGTCTATGAAGTTGAGTGCTGCTTCACATTGGCTGATGGCATTGCAGATGATTTCATCTTTACGCCTCGTCTTGATTAAAGCCGCTCTTTGGTTTTCCACCTTGTTGCGTATCAGTATTTTCCCAATCGTCAGCTCTTCCTGCCCATATTCAAACTGCCTTTTACGGAGCAGATAGTTGGCCTCAGCTGCATTCGCCCAAAAGAACACTGGGCGCAAATTGGGTTTCATCACCACGAGGGCCACCCCATGCAGTTTGCACTTCTCTATAAGGGGCGTAGTTACTGTTATATGCCCGACAACGAACAGCGCCAACATTTTCTGGAAGGGGATTTTGGTGAGTGTCTTTTTCCTGTCACCGTCAATCTCCTCCAACATCAGTTCTCCGCTGCTCACTCTGAGGCTGCGGTTGTGTTCAACGCAATTGACCACAAAAATCGTGCGCATTTCCAAGTCCTTAGATGTAAACATTATCTGTCTCTGTTTTGTCGCAAAGGTTGCAATATATACAATGGGCGCATTTGTTGGGATTCACCTTAAATGCGGTGGAGGCAGGATCGTATTTTTTGAATCTCTCGATGAAGTCTGCAAGTTCTTGCTTACCCCGACTGCCAGGCATTTCCACGTCAATCATCTTGTTGGTGGAAATTTCGTAAAAAGCCAGCCTGTCTACTTCGAAGCCCATTTCCTTCAAACAGAAGTATTGCCCCCACAACTGATAGACCTGCCCCTAAAGATATTTTTCAGACAGTTTTTCCGTTCTATCAGCAGGCGCTGTGCTTGTTTGTAAACATCAATTTTTCCTGAGATGCCCAGTTCATCACAATAGACAGGCAACGACATGAGGTCAGTTTTTCTGGTGCTGCCCGTTTTCTTGTCAATCCCTTGGTGGGCAATGGTCCCTTTTGTTTGTGGCGGGGCTTTAAACAAGTCTTCGTCCGCCTCCATATACACATTGTGCAGGTATATGGAGTACGGACAGAAGACAAAATCATTCAACATTGAAAGCGGAATATATTCAGTCATCCAGATATGGTTTTTGCTGGGCAAATTTGAGCCATTCCTTATTTTTGATGGCCAATTTCGGACGTTTTCCCGCTGGCGTTTCGCGAATTTGCTTTATCACCCACAGGCCCTTTCTGGCGATGTTGTATGCACCATTAGCATCCGCGTTGTCGGGCAGCGCGCTGTTGCCGCAACGGCTATCGTAGAAGTTCCCCTGTTCGTCGGCCACTGGCGAAATCATGTAATCGACTTCGGTATTGGGTTTGCTGTTGCGCATCTGAAGCAGCAATTTCATGAGTTGCATCAGTTTTTCAAGATGCGCTTTCTCCTTCAACGCACAGATGGCGTTTTTCAAATTGCCGCAGATGTCAATGCCGGCTTTTTCAAAAACCTTTTTGAATTCATCGGTCAACACCACTTCTTCGCTATCCCACTGGTTGAGCTTGCTGGGATTTCTAAACGTACGTATGCTTGTGCCGTGAGTGCAGAGCGTCCATTTCTCACGCGTGTCTTTGGCTTTATCGGTGAAATTAGAATAGTTGAACGCAAATTCAAACCAGTCCTTTTCAGCATTGTATCGGATGGTATCGAAGTTTGAGAAAAATGCCCGCACCTTTTCTCCTTTAACAGATTTCGTATCAAAGAGATTTACAAAGCCAGTGACGGGGTCGATTTTGCTCGTGTTCCAGGCAGGAACATAGAAGAGACAGCCACTCTGCTTGCCAAGTTCTTTGAAACTTTTGAATTTGCTTGTCAGCTGAAGTGCGTGAAGCAGCCCGCCCACTTCTTCCTCATCTTTCTGTTTGTCGACATAATAGTTGAGCTTTTCAATCAGCGATTTTTCAAACTGCTCGTACACGCTACGTTCGATTTTCTGCCGGCCACGCATGAAGCCCATATTCAGGTCTTCAAGAATGACGATGGCTTTGTATTCAACCATCATTTTGCTGATGATGTGTACAACCTGCGCCAAATAGCCTTGTTTGATTTCCTTGATGTTATCAATTTTCTTCCAATTGCGCCGTGCCTCTGTCCGATTGTCCTCACGCTCAGCCAGCAGGTCTTTGTAGTTGGTGGCATAAGTGTGGCCACGATACTCGTTGACGATGTCATTGAGGGTCATCTGCTTGATGATGTTCCCCTTCAAATCAATCAAAGAGAGATAAAGCAGATGGCGCTCACCACGGTCAATTCCAATGACATGCTTTATGCCATTATTCCGAATGATCTCAAGCACCTTATCGTTAATATTGCCACGTCCTGTTGCTTTGAAATTGAGGGTGATGGGCACATGGAACTGGAACTTATCAACCGTAAAGCGGCGGTTTTTCACAATGTCATAGTTGAATTGGCTTTGTCGTTTCTCGTTTTGCTTATTCTTGTTTGGAATGGGCTGATGGGCTTGATGAACGGTGGTTTCCTCCAGTTTCAAACTGCGTTTTCTGTAGAACACCTCCGCTTGTCCGTTGAGTTTGTAAACAACATCTGCCAGATTACGTTCATCAAAAAGCTGCTTCCAATAGAGAGTGTGCATGTTGGGCGTTCCTTTGCTGAACTTGGAGAAATCCTTGTTCCATATCTGGAAGAGATAGAGTTTACCACTTTCAACAAGCTGGTTGATATATGCAACCGACACTTTGCGGAATGCAATTTTATATCCCTGCGAAGGAACTTCGGCAAAAAATTCGACGAGCGACGAATATTCAGAAGAAGGCTTAAACTTGAAATTGAAATCCTTATATTTGAAGCCGTCTTTCTCATAGGTGTTCAGAAAGGCTTTATAACAATCTATCAAATCAGGCAAAACGCCCTCAGCCTCGGCGTCATTAGTGATGATTTTTTTATCCTTATTTTTCAAATTTTTAGGGCAAGACCACCCAAGTTTTTCGGCAGTTTTCCCACATTTTCGGACAAAGGCTCCCAACCCCATAGGCAAAGCGATTTGCTTGTAGTCGATTTTCTCATAACAATTGCCGTCGGCAGGAAGTTCATCGCAAGCAAAGGCGTGGTTTGCTTTCTTGTTCATGATGGCAAGATAGTACATGCCATCCTTGCGGAGAAGAACGGAAGTGCAATCTGTTTCCTTATTCTTGTCCCACCCATTCAACAGCTGTGCATTCTCAAAATTCAACTTGATTTTTTCCGTGCTGTATGGCTTTCTTGTAAGCCAGTTGCGCACCTTATTATACAAAGGATTAATGATGTCAAGCGCATCCCAGGCCGCGCGGAGTTTTGCATCAAACTCGTTGTCTTTTTCCGCTTCATCGCCATGTCCAAGCAGAGGTTTTATAAAGTGTTGCAGGGACTTATAGGCATCGAGCAAGTTTTTGACGAGCGCGGTTTCTGCCTCCGATTGCCCGATATTGCCATGCTTTCCAGAGAGGATGTCGCTTGCCTTGGCATAAGCAGTCTCTATTTGAGAGAAAAGGTCTATTTCCTGCTTCCCGTTGCGCTCGGCAGCGCCCAACTGTTTGAAATGATTCTCAATCGTGTGGTCGCTATCAGCCAGAGAATTGAGTTCGGCAATTGAGAAACTCGTCCTTGACTTAAACAGCTTATTGATGCGCTCATCGTATAATTCCGGGTTCCGACGCTCCTTTGGAGTCGGGGCATATTCGTTGCGCAAGGCCTGCTTGAGAGCAGACGTGTAGACGTCATATTGCCCAAATATGTTTTGGGAAATATCCGTCAGGCCAAGGTCGTTCGCTATGTAGATATGCGCCAAGTCATATTTATCCATATTGAGCAGCAAATCGCGCAAATTATTTTCTGCATTGTCTGTCAAAGCCCCCTTGAGATTTTTGTGCATCTCCTGAATGGCTTCCACCATCTCTTCATCGCTTTTAAATTCCTCAGGAAGCCACGACAGGGCGACTTTGTCGCTCAGAATCATTTTGTATAGCGGCTTCAATAAGGGCAGACGGGCATCCTTGTGCTGCTGGTTGTAGAGGTTGACATATTCGTTAACGCCCTTCAACTTCGTACCATCTTCCAACACTTTTCCGCCAATGACCAGCTTGTAGAAATCTATTTTCCTTTGGGTCAACGTGTTGTTGAAATACTCAAGTTGGAAAATGTCGGCCAAATGTTCAACTTTAAATTCCTTGAACTCTTCTGAAAACGCTGCTTCAAATTCAGCAAAATCTATGCAATCTTCACACGCCACAATCTTCTTGAACGACTTCAAGTTATCGTAAAACATGGGCAGATTTTCATGTATAAGTCTGTGAGCGATGGCAGTAGACTTGACCTCATCAGAATACATATTCTCTCGGTTTTCATGAAACCCCGTGAAATAGGTGGTGAACTTGTTAAAACTGGCCACCAAGCGCTTTTCATTTTCATCCGTTACAAAATTTGGAAGATGCTCCAGAATGAGTTCCTTCTTAAATAGGTCCTTATAGGTTTCTCCTTTCTCGAAGGCCGCTACTATTTCTTTGCGCAGTTGGGTTTTGACCTCATCGAAGGCATCTTCATCCCGCTTTGCATTTTCCGCCAATGCCACATATTTCATCAGTTTGTCCGTGGAGAATTTGAATCTATCAAGACACATCGTTATAAAATACTTGTGGTAACGGTCAATGATGTCCTTGACCTTTTTATAATCCTCAGCCCTTTGCTCATCCTGGGCTATAAAACCCTTTTCTTCTATATGCCTGAGAGTTTCACCAATTGGATTTAAAGCAAGACTGATGGTTTTGGTTAAGGAGTATGATCCTGTGAGTTCTTCGTACGTATTCATGTGAATAAAATTTTGGATTGGTTAGTGAAAAATTGTTTGGACATGAAGTTGCCCTGTCTGATTTTCCGTCCTTGGCCATATCTTCATGCACGTTGCTAAGGTACAAATTAATTTTAACATAGTCAGCGTCAATACCTGCTTAATTGTTGGACTCAACATACAAGCATCAAAACAATATCAAAAAATCCCTGTATAAGTTTCTAAGTTTTTCTGCAGAATGGCCTACTGCATTCTTTCCTCTATACCCCCTTTCTCCCCCTTCCTTCCCATACCCCATTTTCCCCTCTGCCGCCATCAGCAGAGGGAATTCTTCGTTTTTATACCTATTGAGGCGACGGTCGGGAACGTAGATGCAGCTCAGCGTATAGAGCAAGGATTCGAGCGTTTAGCGGCAGACGGTTGAGCCGATTTATCTAAAATCCCCGTAAACCCTTGATTAGATCAGATTATTTTAATACTTTTGCTTCGTTTTAATGGTGTATTAAAATAGAGCATAATGATTAAAACAAAAGAGATTGCCATATTAGGAAGACCTATACAGCTGCAGGAACGAAGCAAGGCGCAGATGGAAGGTGCCACCATCGGAGACTTATTGACATACAAGTTCTACGATGGAGAATTTCATGGTATGCCATTACTATTCGCAGAACCTAAAGGCAAAGTGGCTACGCCACGCTGTTTGTCTGTTACAGCAAACAACCTCACCTCGTTGTTACAACTTCCTATCGTCTTTTTACTGCCAGCTTGTCCTGCCTATGAACGGCAGAGGCTCATCGACAAGGACGTGTATTTCGTTGTTTCTGAAAAATATGTCCATTTGCCAATGCTTCTGGCAAATGAGCGCGTTCGTAAGACCAAACAGGCTAAGACTTTAACGCCTGTCGCACAATACTTACTGCTCTATCATTTACAAATAGGTAGCATCGAGGGAATGGCTGCACGTGACATTGAGGACAAGATTCCATATTCCTACGCAAGTATTACACTTGGCCTCACTTGCCTTGAAGACTTGGGGCTTTGCAAAAAAGTGACTGAAGCCTCCAAGCGGAAGGTCATCCACTTTTACATGAAAGGAATGAATTTGTGGGAGCAAGCCCAACCGTTCTTCGTTAATCCTGTTGAAGAACGCATTTACTGTGACGGCCTGCTTTCTGACGATTCTTTTCCAGAATGTGGCATCAATGCCCTTGCACATTACACGAGGCTGAATCCTGATCCTGAAAGAACCATCATGATGTCTGTTAAACAGCTTCGGAATTTCAAATCTTCTGAAGCCTTGGTGCGCCCCAACGAATTTGACGGAAACATCATCATAGAGGCTTGGAAATATCCACCTGTCACCGCTACTGGTGTGAAAGCCGAATGGGTGGACAAATTATCTTTGGCCATTTCGCTGCGCGAGGACGAAGACCCACGAGTGGAAGGCGAAGTTGAACGTTTAATTTATGAAACAGAATGGAAGGATTAGAGAAGTTCCGCGAGGCTTTTGAGGCCTACTCAGAAAACTATGTCATCATCGGCGGAACGGCTTGCGACATCACTATGACGGGAACCGCAGTACGCCCACGTGCCACCCACGACATTGACATGATTGTTGTGGTGGAGAAGATGACTGCCGACTTCGCAGAGCATTTCTGGCAATTCGTGCGAGAAGGCGGTTATCGTCCGGAGAAACGCAAGCAAGAAAAAGGCGAAGTTCCAAAATACGAACTGTATCGATTTGTCAACGGCAAACCAGACTATCCAGAAATGATAGAATTGCTCTCACGGCATCCTGACATTCTTGGTGAGCCGAAAGGATTGACAATTGAGCCACTCCCCGTTGACGAAGAAACATCAAGTCTTAGTGCTATCATCATGGACGATGATTTCTATCACTTCACCATCCAGCATAGCAAACTGACTAATGGGCTTCGCCATGCAGACTCTGCTGCGCTCATAGCTCTGAAGGCACGTGCTTACCTCAATCTGTTACAAGACAAAGCTAACGGAAAGCATGTCAACAGTAAAGACATCAAGAAGCACCGGTCTGACGTGCTGAAGAACGTGGTGATTATGGAAGACAGCAAGATTATCGCTCCTGAACCAATCGTCGCCTGTATAAGAAATTTTGTTGCCTCCATAAGAAATGATTGGAACACGCTTTCAGAACCTCTTGCCAAGGCTCTTGACCAGGATTTCTCATTCATTGAGGCATTGCTTGAACAATTAGACGGATTGTTTACAACAGAACTATCAAATAAGTAGTCAGAATTATGAAAATACAATATGCATCAGACCTCCATCTGGAGTTTGCCGACAACTGGAGATATTTGAAAGAGAACCCATTGCAAATAACAGGAGATATTCTCGTTCTGGCTGGAGACATCGGATACTTGGGAGACGAGAATTATTCTAAGCATCCTTTCTGGGATTGGGCCTCGGAGAACTATCAACAGGTGATAGCTTGCATGGGCAACCATGAGTTCTACAAATACTATGACATTGCCAAGCTTAACGATGGCTATTGCCTTGAAATACGCCCCAATGTTCACAGCTATTATAATACTGTTATACATATTGGTGACATCGATTTCATCATAACGACGTTGTGGTCTAAGATTCCACTGAAGGAGGCGTACTATACGGAGCAAGTCATAAGCGACTTCCGACGTATCCTCTTCAATGGAGAACTTCTCACCTTTGCAGACTTCAACCGTGAGCATGAAAGGTGCTTTACGTTTTTGAAAGAAGCTGTCTCATGCAGCAAAGCCAGAAAAAAAGTTGTTGTCACCCATCACGTTCCGTCTTTTCAAATGCAATGTCCCAAGTTCGCCGACAGCAAAGCCAATGGAGCCTTCACTGTGGAATTGGAGGATTACATCAAGGATAGCGGTATAGATTTTTGGATATATGGTCACTCTCACTATAATGTGGATGCAATGATAGGCAACACCAAGTGTGTATCAAACCAGTTGGGATATGTCTTTCATAGAGAACAAGAGTCTTTCAACCCTTGTAAAAATATCGAGGTATAAATAGGTGGTCCAAAAATAACTTTAGTAATGGGGAAAGAATTAGTTGACAACCGTATCAGCTTCCTCCAAGACTAAATCCGCTCATCGAACAGCGTTTGGCTTTCATTTTCCAATCCCCCCTACCATCCCCATTTCCCCCTCTGCCGCTCGGCAGAGGGGGCTCTTCGTTTTTATACCTGTTGAGGCAGCAGAATGCCGCGCCACCCAGGGCGTAGCGGCTTTTAAAATTGCTTTTTAACTTGCTTACTGTGAAATAATTAAGCGCGGGAGTGGCGAGAGCTGAAAAATATTTGTATTTTTGCAATTCAGTGTTAGGCGTAATTGGCAATTCTGATTATTAAGGCATCGGCCAGTTGCATGTACGCCCCTTATGTCTGAACCTTTTAAATGGCCACGGGCCTACAAAACCTACGAACCAACATTAACTACAAACCTATCATTATTTAAATGAAAATCAAAAACCTACTCCTCGCTGCAGTCATGCTGTTTTCCATGCTGCAGGTGGCGCATGCTGATGATGCTTTCAGACTGCATCGCTACGACTCGTGGAAGGTGATGAAACTGCCGAAGGACGCCATTGTCTTTGCCGGCAACTCCATCACCGACATGCACGTGTGGGCTGAAGCTTTTGGCAACGACCCACGCATCGTCAACCGCGGAAACTCCGGCGGCTATAGTTATGAAGTGCTTGCCAACGTTGAAAGTTGGGTGCGCTTCAAGCCTGCTAAGGTGTTTATCAAAATCGGTACGAACGACTTGGGAACTAACTGCACGGAACAATCCATCGCCGATAACATCGCGAAGACGGTGGACATCATCCGACGCGAAAGCCCCAACACGCAGATTTATTTGCAGAGCATCCTCCCTGCAAGAGACCAGGCGTACAAAAGCCCGAAGACCATTCAGGCAACGAACGAACTGATCAAGGCCATCGCCGCCAAGAACGAGAACACGACCTACGTGGACCTCTATTCGAAGATGGGCGGCATCCTCAAAGGGGCACCTTATTCGCTCGACAACCTCCACCTCGAAGCCTACGGCTACAAACTCTGGGTGGATGCCATCAAGGATTACGTTGGTCTCCCCTCTTCTTATCCTGCCAACACTGAAAAACTTCAGAACACGGCCGGCCTCGGCGGTGCGCACGGCATGCGTGCCACTTATTTCAGTGTCCTGCCCATCAAATCGACCGACGTTCTCTTCTTCGGCGACGAGATGGTGAAAAACGGCGAATGGAACGAACTACTCCAAAACCAGAACGTGAAGAACCGCGGTTCATGGTGGGGCTACGGCGGCAACATTGCAACCGTCGGAAAATTCGTGGACGCTGCCTTCTCCAACAAGGGGAAAGGCGTGGTGCGCGAGAACCCGAAGAAGGTGTTGCTCTACACTGGAACGGAGGACATCAACGGTAGCACGGACTTGACCACCGTCAAGAACAACTATACGGCCCTGGTGAAGAAGCTCAAGAGCAACGTCTCTTCCAGCACGCCTATTGCGCTGGTCAGCCTGATGCCGACAGCGAGTGCCAACAGCCGCATCAAGCAATTTAACAACTGGCTGAAGGAAACGGCGGCAGCCGACGAGCAACTCACCTTTATCGACATCTATTCTTCGCTCGCCACTTCTGCTGGCACGGCGAACGGCAGCTATTTCTCTGGCAACTATCTCTACGGCGCTGGCTATGTGGTCGTGGCCCGCAAACTGGCCGAATTTATCGGCGACTGCACGGTCATCACCGACCAGGAGGCGAAGGACCTCAAGGCGATGTTTGAAGCACGCACCGCGCTCAACAACACAATCACGGCCGCCGCTTCCATCAAGGTGGGAACGGGGCTCGGAGAATACAGCAAGGACGCTGTCAAGGACCTCTATGCGAAGCTCGACGCTATGAAGAATCTCATGGCGAAGGAGGGGGCTACGCTCGACGAACTGAAGAAGATGGCTACTGAGGCCCAAACTATTCTCAACAACCTCAAAAGCAAAATCAATACACCGACGGCGGAAAACGTGACTGGCAAGCATTTTGCCATCTGCACACCGCTCCGCGCCAGTCTTTTTGCCTATGCGAAGGACGGGGGCGTATATGCCAACCCGTCAAACCCTGGCTATGCGTCTTATCGCTGGACTTTTGAAAAGCGCACGGACGGCGCTTTCAACATCAAGAATGTCGGTGCAAACGCTTATCTGGATCCTTCCGCTTCCTTTGACAAGCAGGTCAAACTGGTGGCAACGGCACCAAAGGCCGGATGGAAGGTGGAATATTCCAACACGCTCGAACTCTACATCATCCGCAGCGGTAGCACCTGTGAGCTGAACACCACGACGAAGGAGGGCTATCCCGTATACAACTGGTATGGCGGCAACACCAACGCACAAGACCGCGCTGATGCTGGCTGCCAGTGGCGCTTCACGGACGTGACGGACATCGACATCAAGGAAGAGCCCACGCCCATCAAAGTGGTGAAGGGAACGGCTCAGGAGGGAGCGGCAGAAATCGTGAACGGCCGCACCTATACCATCACCAACCGACAGAAAAACGGCACTTGCTATCCGCTTTACGCCGACAACGATGCGCTGACTGTTGGCGTTGCCAACGCCTTGGCCGCCAAGAGCTACGGCAACCGCGCCAAGTTTGTGGCCATCAAGAAGGGCAACAACATCTTCGCTTTCAAAAATGTGGCCACTGGCTATTACCTCGTTTGGAAAGGCAGCAACGAAGGCATCAACAACAATGCCGGACTGATGGAGAAATATGACTCGATTTACTGCTGCTTCAAGGTGGCTTCCGTCACGGAAGTTAAAAACGGCAAAATTCTCGTGTCCAAGCGTGCCAACGGCACACAAGACGGCACGTTCATCCAGAACGCCGACGGCACGTGGAACAAATGGGGCGGCCCCTCTTTGGCATTTAAAGATGCCTTCTCCAACGTCTACACCTTGGGCGACGTGACCGACGGCGACAAGGGCGAAATCGTTGACGAAGCGCTCAACGTTGAAGACGAATCCATTGTGGACTGGTTCACCATGCGCATCGGCGCGGGCGGTCTGTACGTCAGCAACAACGGTTCGAAATCTTACATTTCTCTGACAACGAGCAAGACGACCTACGCCGACGCCGACCTCTGGCGCCGCACGGGTAACGACACGGAGGGCTACACCATCATCAACAAGGAAGCTGGTCCCGACATGGTGCTTGCCGCTCCCGTCAAGATGCTGGGAACGACTGGTGGGGAATCTTATCCCATCATGGTCAACAAGAACAAGATTCCTGAAGGCTACACGGCTCTCTGGCAGTTTGCCAAGAGCAGCAACTTGGGCAATAATGTCGAGGCTTACTATATGTATGAGAAGGGCTACACCAGCAACAAGGTCAACAACCGCGATGGCAAATTCGCCTTCTGGAATGGCGGTGCCGACGCTGGCAGCACCATCCGCTGGGAATGGGCACAACGCGACATTTCTGTCAACATGGCCACTGGCTCCTTCACCACAAGCAACGGCACCTGGGCCAAGACCTGGACATCGAAAGCCAGCGAGCCGAAACTCGTTTTGGACGCTGGATACAACAACATGAACGTGACGGCTTCCGACGAAACACGCATCCAGGCCTACGTGGGCAAATACAGTCCTCAGGCCTACACGCTGACCGCCGGCGCTGAATACAGCATCGCGGCTTACAGTTTCGACTTCGCCATGGCCGACAACACGGCTGTCAAGGTGATTGATGCTTCTGGCAAGTCGTACACCACCACCAAGACGCCGCAGCCTCTCGCCTGCAAAGGCCTCAAAATGCCCACGGCTTCGTTCACCCTCTCGGGTGCCAACGCGGGCGTCATCCTGACGAATTTCAAGGTGAGCATCCGCAAGGCATACATCGAGCCGGAGCCTCAGGTGGAGATTTTCCCGACACGCACATCGGGCGACATCCCATACCGCATCCCAGCCATCGCCACGGCCTACGACGGCACTGTCGTGGCTGTTGCCGACTACCGTTTCAGCCGCGCTGACATCGGCAGCGGACGCATTGACCTCCACATCCGCCGCAGCCACGACAACGGAAAGACCTGGGACAACATCCTGAAGCCGGCCGTGATGACGGGCGACGGCAACACCGCCGTTGGACACCAGAAGGCTGGCTATGGCGACCCCTGCATCGTTGGCGACAGCGAGAGCCCCCGCATGATCATCACTTCTTGTTCGGGCACGCCGGGATTCTTCAGCGGCACACGCGACCACCATCAGGGATGGGCACGCTGGTATAGCAACGACAATGGTGCCACTTGGAGCGAACCTCAATACATCGACGAAGAGTTTGTCTATTCGAAGTTCGACAAGAGCGCCTACGGTCCCATCCGTGGTTGGTTTATCGGCAGCGGAAAAATCTGCCAGAGCACGAAGACGAAGGTCAACAAATATCGCCGCCTCTACCTCGTTGGCAGCAGCTGCCGACAGGGAAGCAACGAAACGGCCAACTGGGTGCTCTATTCTGACGACTTTGGCGAAACATGGGAGTTCCTCGGCGGATGCGACGTAAGCCCCATGCCCAACGGCGACGAGCCGAAGGCTGAAGAACTGCCCGACGGCAGTGTGCTCCTGTCGAGCCGCTGCAACGGCGGACGCCGTTTCAATATCTTCACCTTCACCGACACGAAGAAGGCTGAAGGTTCTTGGGGAGAAGTGGCCTTCTCTGGCCAGAGCAACAACGGCGTGACGGCGCTCAACAACGCCTGCAACGGCGAAGTGATGCTCGTTCCCGTCACCCGCAAGAAAGACAACCAGAAGATGTTCCTCCTCCTCCAGAGTGTGCCTTTCGGCAGCGGACGCTCCAATGTGGGTATCTACTACAAGTCTTTGAAGTCGCTCTCTGACTACCGCACGCCTGAAGCCATTGCGAAGAACTGGGACGGACACCACCAGAGCTCTTACATCAGCAGTGCCTACAGCACCATGACGTGGCAGAAAAACAACACCATCGGTTTTGTTTACGAGGAAAACACGTACGGCACTAACGGTGGCGGATATACCATCATCTATAAGAACTACTCCATCGAGCAGATCACGGATTCGGCCTTCACCTACGACCCCACGGTCAACGGCGACAGCCTGACGGCGCTCGGCGTGAAACCCATCGTTGACGCGGTGTTGACCAAAGGTAATTTCGGCACGATTGTCGGACAATACAAGGAGGAAGCTGAAAGCATGGTCAACGCGGCCTACAACACTTACATCGCCGCACCGTCACGCGAAGGCTACGAACGCTTGAATGGCACCATCGCAAATGCGCCGCGCGTGGAAATCAGCACTGGATGTTATTACACCATCCGCAACCACGGACGCGGCTCCAAAAACTATGTGCTCAACGCCAACAGCAGCAAAGAACTGGGTGCGAGCACAAACGCTGCCACCGACAAGGCTTACTGGTGTTTCGTACCTTCGGCCGATGGCGCCAATAAATACCACCTGGTCAGCAAGGCTTATGCCGAAAGCATGGTTGGACGCACGCTGGCCGTAGAGGCCCGCACGACGCTCACGGCCGAGAAGAACGAGGCCGGCATCTTCGTCATCACGAGCAACACTCAGGGGCTCAGCAAAATCCAGTGTGCTAACCCAACGAACGCCTCTTATTCTTATCTGCACCTCGCAGGCGACAATTCGCGCGTGGTGCCTTGGTTGGCCTCATCGCCCACAGAGAATGCCCCTTCGTTCTGGTATATCGAACCGACGAACATCCCGACGGACATTGAGTTTATCACGACTGATGCCAACACGAAAGACGTTTCTAACGACGTCATCTACGACCTCAGCGGTCGCGTTGTCTCTGCGCCACAGAAGGGACAAATTTATATTCGCGGCCGTAAGAAATTCATCAAGTGAGCTTGACAGGAATACATAGGAAAAAGCACGCCCCCGAATGGGAGCGTGCTTTTTTTGTGTCCTGACTATTTTCTGACTTCGTTATTCGCTGGCAAGGTGAACGCCTTGACTGGTGACAGCCCGCGAAGGGCCGCAGACAGGGCTGTTGCGGCGCCAGCATTGTAGCTCACTTTGCTCGCAAAGTGAGGGCCACGAAC
>OLFV01000485.1_pt1 | contig 46532 bp, 24 predicted proteins | sample 1605551 | NCBI WGS metagenome assembly OLFV01 (sample SAMEA3888922, study PRJEB22519) | human gut metagenome | biome: human gut; feature: human-associated habitat; material: faeces | place: Denmark | collected 2011 | reverse complement strand
AAATCCACCCTTTCGAGTGCGGAGATTCTTATTAACGTAGCCACCTCGGTGATTGGGACTTTTGTAGTCAGCCTTGATTTTGGCGATTATCAGATATGCAATCGCCACAGATTCCTGTACTTGGATCAAAGTCTAGACGATGGTTAACGGTCGATGACTTGAGCAAAGATATATTTGCTAATGTTCATAATCTTGCAGTTTTGGCTGCAAAAATACTCAATCAATTTCAATTCAAAAAACAATGAACGCTTGCAAATGATTAAATATCAAATGTATAACTATAGTTAAGCGATTAATATCGCATCACTAGTAATGTAACATCACTTGGTGGTCTTGGTTCTAATTGGATAGAATTAATTTTCATGATTAACAATTTTGTTATAAGTCCTTTAGTAATAATGAATAAAAACTCTAGTTTACATTATTTCTGACTAGTAATATTTTGGGGCAAAAATAATGTTTTGGCATTAAAATACAAGTTTTTCAATAAAAAATTTATATGCTATAGAACATCTTTTCATTAACTTCTACACATGCAAAACTTGTATTTACTTATTATACCTTGTTATCCACCGTTCAGCCCTTGCCAGTCACAACCTTGTCAAAGATGATGAATATGGGTTGAGCGATATTGACTGAATTATGCTGATATTCCTAATGCGATTGGGGTTAAAACAGCTGCCCGTTGCCCCCGAAGGAGCAAGGGCAGCCTCCAATGATTATGATGCTTATGATGAAGCCTGTTATTTAATCTCAACAGCACCTGTGGTGAAGTTGATATGAGCCTGCTTACCAGCCTCAACGCTCACATGAGTGTCAACATCATCACCGCCACGTCCGCGGTACAAGATGCTACCGTTATTTACGAAGAACTCTGCCTGCCACCAATCTGTATTGTCAAGAGCAAGGCTCATACGAATCTCACCGTCTTTAACGAATTTAGGAGAAACAAACTCGCCATCCTCTGTTGCGGGAACAGTGAACTTGTTAGCCTCTACAGCACCTGTTACATCCCAACCCTGAGCAGTTGTAGCGCCCTGGAGGTAAACGTTAGGTTCAAGGATAGAGACAGCGCGGTCGGTCTTCGATGCGTATGTTACAACGACCAGATACCAGCCAGCGTTGGTGACCTTCAGGTTGCCACCCTCGTCAACGATACCTGCACCAGCGGCGTCGTTGATTGTGGTGCCACCGAAACCGAAGTCGTCCTTCCAATCAGCTACAGGAGCGAACTTGAACTGCTCGTCAGCATGCAGGTAGATGATCTTCCAATACATGTCGTGACTATGAACAGGTATGAACTGAAGCCACTTACCGCCGTCAGCAGCATTACCCCATCCGTAGTTGCTACCGGTCATGAAGATATCCATAGGAGCGAGAGCGCAAGATGCAGAGTTGCTCTCAGCGTTGAAGTTGAAGACATATTTCTTGCCAGCCTCGATAGCTATTGTTTTGCCCTGAACGAGCTTGCCCTTTACTATACCATAAGCTACAGATTCGAGATCAGACTCGTCAATCTGAGAAGCCTTAACGAGACCTACCTTACCAGCCTGAAGAGAAGTGAAGACAAGCTCGAAGTTAGGATCATCCCAGAAGTTGGTCTCTGAGTGACCAAGCTTTACAGCGTGGGCCTTGTCCCAACCGCCGAGAGCCGAGCCAACGAGATAGTAGCCACCAGCGTCGATGTCAGCAGCTTGAGGAATAACCTTTACCTGGAAGGTGCCGCTTTTTACCTTAACGGCTGTTGAGCCGTTGCTGGGGAACTGCTCCACAACAGCGTCGAGGTCGCGCTCCTCAGGAGCCTTGCCGTAGTTGTCAACTACATATTTCTGCAGTTCATCATAAGGAACCTTTGCATCGAGAGCGATATCAAAGCTCTTTTTGCCCTCAAGAACCAAACGATAAGTTGCATCTGCGTAGGCAGCATCGCTTGATGTAGGAGCTGTAACCTGTGCCACCTGCACGGTCTCGTCAAACACCTTGCCGAGGTTAATGACAGGCACCTCTGTCACGCTGCCGTTTCCAAACTGCACAGTGGCAGGCTGGTCATTGTGCTGAGGGCCAGCCCAATCTTTGTAATCGTCTGTGCAAGCTGCGAGCGATGTAGCGAGCACGAGAAGAGAAAATATTGTTTTTTTCATTTCTGTTTTCTTTTTAGGTTTCGTTTAAGGAGGGTTCTTCTATGTGTGTTCCAAAGAAGAACCCGCCTTAAGAAAATTAGTTCTGAGGAATGAAGCGATAGTAACCGGTGATATCGTTGAAGATAACCATGTACTTGCCTGCAGGGAGAGCGATGTTGCCACCACCTGCTACGCCCCATCCGTAGAGGTCGCCTGTATTGAAGGTCAGCACGCCACCAGTATCAACACCCCAGTTGGTGCCCCATGTACCGTTGTTGAACTTAACCGTACCGCCATCAGGATTCGTGAAGGTCATGTACCAGTCGTGATTGTTCTCGCCAGCGCAAACGTGAACAGGAGACATAGCGTTACCGTTCTCAAGCCAACCGTTATAATCACCAGTCAAACAAATCTTCGAGTAGGTAGGAGCGTTGCCTTCATAAGGCTCGATTGTGATCTGGGCAGGAGTGTTGCCTGGTGCACCTTGAGCACCAGTGGAGTTGAATGTCACACGGTAAACTCCAGGAGCCGCTACCTTGATGTCTTTTGAGCCGCCGTTGTTGAGAACGAGCGGACCGCCAACGCCATCCGTACCAACCTGATTAGTCCACTTGTCTGCTTCACCGAGGTTAAGCTTCAAACCGTTGCCGCCGAGGTAGCCTATCCATTCGGTTACACCCTCACCGGTCTTCTTGTCATAAACGCCATCCTTGATAGGCTGCATTGGTAACAAGCTTGTAGGTATATCCCACTTCCATAAGCCGTCGCCGATGTCACCACCGATAAGATACCACAGAACGGGATCAGCTGGTGTGAGCACAACGTAGTAAGGAACAGCGTTGATGGTAACAACGTTAGATGTCACCTCAGAGACGGTCACCATTGAAGCGTCCTGAACGAAAGCGCGAACACGCATGCTCACCTTCTGCTCGGCAGGCACCTGATCCTCATCCCACTTGTTCAGCTTGGCAATAGCTGTAGCGATGCTTGCTGAGGGAACATCTGCCTTGCACAACGAATAGACGTCATCGAGAACGACGTAATCGGCACTTGAGTTGTCCTCTGCATCATCGTCATATTTTGTTGTGAATGAACCAGTAGAAGAAACCTGTACCTGATATTTAGCGGCAACAGGAGCGTTCATTGTGGTGAACTGTGGCTGTGACCAAGTGAGCTCTACCGACTTCGACTTTTCGAGGTCTACGAGCGCGTCACCCACAGCGGGGGTATTGACCGTGAACTCTGTCGGTGTGAGGAGCTCAGGATTTGAGTCGCGGTCTGAATCGCATGATGTGAAAGCCACCATGGTAGCCACCATCATCATTGCGTATGAAAATATCTTTTTCATAAGTGTTTGTTTTATTATTAAGTTTGCAAGTGTTGAGCAACAAGCGGAAAACCATGTGTTGAGCCGCTTGTTACCCGTCACTATTTAAAAATTAATTTCCGTATCCAGGATTCTGATGACCCTTCAGGTTGGGGTTAGCGTTAACGTCGTCAACGGGCAGCGGATACAGGCAACGATCCTTAGAGAAACCTGCGCCCTTCTCAGAACCACCCTTCCAGTCCCAGAGATACTCGTTAGAGTTGAACAGACCGTAGCGGATAAGGTCGGTACGACGGAAGCCCTCGTAATAGAGCTCACGGGCACGCTCGTCGAGAATCTGGTTCAGGCTATACTGAGTCTGTGTTGTGGCGTGTGCACGGTTGCGCAAAGCGTTGATGTAGCCAGTACCTGTAGCTGTTGTGGTGCCACCGTTGAGACGTGCGTCAGCCTCGGCAGCGATGAGGTAAGCCTCACCTGCACGCATCAGGAAGAAGTCGGTATCGCAGTACTTGGCGTGGTGAGGAGTGCTACCATCTGAGTAAGTGTTGCGGAACTTGCCCACTGAGTAGCCAGATGTAAACTCACTGGGCTTCTTCACAACGAGGTCACGCTCAGTAACGGTAACCTTGTCTGTGCCGTCCTCGTTCTTTTCAACGAGAGTACCCTTACCGCAGAACAGCGCACGGTCGTCGCCAGCCTCTTTAGCAGTGTTCTTGCAGTTGTCGGGAGTGGGATCAGCGCTGGGGAAGAACTTCTTCACCAACTGAGAGCGTGAGCGGACACCTGCCCAGAACTCAGATGAACCGTAGTTGCCATCCTCGTTCATGTCGTTCTTCCATGTAGCAGCCATGATGAACAATGTGCAACCGAAAGCTGCTGATGTGACACCATCCTGCAAAATAGAGAGGATTGACTCTGTAGCAGCACCTGTCTCACCGTTGTCACCCATAAAGAGCATCTGGTAAGGAGTGAAGCCACAAGAAGGATCGTAACCAGCCGACTGGTCGGTGAACAGCTTGTGAGGACCGTTGATTACCTTCTCGGCATATTCCTTGGCCTCAGCCCAATGAGCTGTGCCTGTGTAAACCTCTGCGTTCAGATACAGACGGGCGAGCAGCATGTTGGCTGCATCCTGGTCAGCGCGACCATATCCCTCCTGTGAGCTGTTGCGGGCAGCAGGAGCAGCAAGAGAGTTGTAGATCTCCTTAACCTCTGTCTCGATCCAAGAGTAGAGGTCTGCACGCTTAATCTGCTCAGGCGACTCGGCAGAGAGCTTCAAAGCGAAAGGAACGTTTCCGAACGCATCGAGCAGATAATAATAGTAGAGAGCGCGGAGGAAGCGAACCTCAGCCTCACGTTTCTCGTCAACACCTGCACACACGTCAAGATAGTGGTTGCAGTAGTTGATGCCTGCATAGAGACGATAGTAGAGACCTCTAATCATAGGATGTGAAGAGTCCCATGTAGCGTAGTTATACTCGGGGATACCAGGGTCACCCCATGCACAGATAGCCTCGTCGGTAGGAAGCTCCTGAGTGTTGAAAAGCTGGCGGATGAAACCTGTTGTACCGCCGTCAAGACCGTCGATATCGCAATCGCCCTCAGGACCAGTCTGACCGGCCAGCGCCATGTTGGCGTAGCACTTTGTGAAGAGTCCGGGCTCATTCACAGTCATATTGGTTGATGGGTCGATAGGAGTAACATCAAGGTCGCCCACGCAAGATGTCATGCCCGCAGATGCGAGGATGATGGCTGCTGCCGGGATAATATTTTTGAAATATCTTAAGTTCATAATATGTTTACCTTTAAAATGTTGTAATTAGAAGTTGATGTTTACACCCAGAGTCATTGAGAAAGGACGCGGGTAGATTGAGTTGTCGATACCACCGAATACCTCAGGATCCTGTCCAGAGTAGTTGGTGATAGTAGCCACGTTGGTAGCTGTGAGATAAACTCGTCCGTTCAAGCCGTTGTAAGAACCGCCCTTAAAGAGGTTCTGGAACGAATAGCCGAGGGTAATGTTGTCGAGCTTCACGAACGAAGCATTCTCTACATAGTAGTCGGAGAGTACCCATGTGTAAGTCTTCCAGTTGTTCTTGACAGCTGTAGGAGTGGTATTCTGGAGGCAAGCGAATGAAGAGTCATAACGCTTAGCCACGTTGGTGTAATCTGCCTGACGGTCGTTGTACACATAGTTGCCGAATGAGCCGCGAAGGTTGAAGCCGAGGTCCCAGTTCTTATACTGTATGCGTGCGCTCAGACCAGCGAGGTAAGGAGCAGCGGGGCTCTTGTAGCAGTAGCGGTCCTCCTCAGAGATACTTCCATCATTGTTACGGTCAACGAACACACCCTCAAGAGGCAGACCGTCGGCACTGTAAACCTGCTGGTAAACATAGAATGAGTTTGCTGGTTTTCCAACGGTGTGAACCTGACACAGTTGACCTGTACCTGCATTGATGCCACCGGTCTTAATCATAGCAGCCTCACCTGTGAGCTCTGTAATCTCGTTCTTGTTGTAAGTGAAGTTGCCTGTCACCTCAACCTGCCAATCCTTTGTCTGAACAGGACGAACGGTCAGAGAAGCCTCGATACCCTTGTTCTCAAGAGTACCGATGTTCGACTTAACCTGGTTACGGAAGTTAGAACCTGCCGATACCGAAGCGTCGTTGATCAGGTCTGTGGTCTTACGATAGTAGTAGTCGACGCTACCACGGATGCGGTCGCGCAGAATTGAGAAGTCGAGACCTGCATTGTATGTAGTGGTGGTCTCCCACTTCAGATTCGGGTTGTATGCATCAGGACGCGACAACACACCAGAGGGGTTAACGCCTACGAGCGGATAACGGCCGTTGGTAGTATTGATGTTCTCGTTGTAAGAAGCGAAGTAAGCATAGTTGTTGTTGATGTCCTGCTGGCCTGTCTTACCATAGCCGAGACGGAGCTTTAACTCGTCGAGCCAATGAACGTTCTTGAGGAACTTCTCCTCGTTAACATTCCAACCGAAAGCGAAAGCGGGGAATGTTGCCCAGTGCTCCTTGAAACGTGAAGAACCGTCACGACGTATTGTTGCGGTGAGCATGTAGCGGTCGAAGGCAATGTAGTTCAAACGTCCGAAGAACGAAACGATATAATACTCCTGCTTCCACTCGCTCTTTTTATAAGAGTTGTAGTCCTTATCTGTGAGAGCAGCAATCTGGTCTGCCGACTTGCCCATCTCTGTGCGTGTGTCACGATAGAATTGATTTCCCCAATACTTAACGTGAGTCCACTCGTAACCGCCCATGACATCGAAGTGCTGTGTCTTGCTGAAATCCTTATAATACTGAGCGTATGTAGACAGCGCAAGGTTATACTTGTTCTCCTTTGTGAAGCCAGAGTTGCCCCAATAGAAGTTAGAGGGGCCCCAGTCGGCCATGTCGGTCTTCTGCTTACCGTTAGCCCAGTCGCCAGAAGCGTTGGCATGCAGACGCAAGTCCTCGAAGCCATGTACCTTATAGTCAACCTCAACGTTTCCAAGGAAGTCGTAAGAATTGGCGCGGTCGTTCTTCTCGTTAAGAAGAGCAACAGGGTTGTCTGGAGCGTTGGTGTTAGCGAATGTTGGATAAGTGTCCTTAGGCAGCGGACTCTTATCATCGGTTACAACTGTCCAAGCGGTGTAACCGTTATAGTTTACAAAGCGTGGGTCGTCAGAGCGAACAACCTGTGTGGGGTCCATACGGAGAGCCGCGCCCACAGCGTCGTTGTTGGCATAACGTGTCTTGGCATACATGAACTTACCGTTGGCGTTAACCTTCAGGTGATCCTCGAAGAATGAGGGTGAGAGGTTCAAGCTTGCTGTGTAACGCTGATAGTTGCTGGTCTTGAGGATACCGTTCTGGTCAGTATAGCCAAGGCTTGCGCGGAAAGGCATGCCCTTAACGCCGCCAGTCACTGTTACGTTGTGGTCGGTGCTTATAGCTGTGCGGTAGATCTCATCCTGCCAGTCGGTGTTGGCTTTGCCAAGGAGCTTAGCAGCTTCGCTATCAGCACCATAATAACTATTAATAAAGTCGCGGTATTCGTCGCCGTTAAGCACGTCAAATTTATTAGCGAGCATTGACATTGACACGTTACCAGAGTAGCTTACCTTAGGTGCTGCGTTGCCACGACCCTTCTTTGTGGTGATGATAATTACACCGTTAGAACCACGCGAACCGTAGATAGCGGTTGCCGAAGCGTCCTTCAAGACGGTGAAACTCTCGATATCGTTAGGGTTAACCATAGCGAGGGGGTTAGGAGCACCCTTCACACCTTGGTTATCCATGGCCATACCGTCGATCACGATCAACGGATCGTTGTTGGCGTTCAGTGAAGAACCGCCACGCACACGGATGGTAGCGCCACCGCCAGGGTTGCCGTTAGATGTTGTTACGTTCACACCGGCAATCTTACCCTGCATCAACTCCTGAGCTGAGCTCACGAGAGGACGGTTTTTCTCATCGGGCTTGATAGCGGTAACCGAACCAGTGAGGTCGTTCTTCTTGGCAACACCGTAGCCGATAACCACGACGTCGTTAAGAGTCTGCGACTCATTCTTCAGCTGCACCAAAAGGTTGGGCTGTGCCTGGATCTTCACCGTCTCATATCCAACGTATGAGATTTCGAGTTCCGACTTTGCATCGGCAGCAATAGAGAAGTTACCGTCGAGGTCGGTGACAGCACCGTTCTTCTGGCCCACCACTCTTACAGTAGCGCCAAGAACTGGTTCGCCGGTCTCGTCTTTCACGTTACCCTTCACAGTAATCGACTGTGCAAAGGCTGAAGCCGACAGGAGTAGTCCAGCCGAGAGGGTGAACATCCTGAGAGCGTTTCCGAATTTAACCTGCTTCATCATTTTTTAGTATTGATATATAATAAATTGATATTTTGTCGCTTGCTTGTCTTTAAGCTTGCGCTTTATATTTCTTTGGTTTTTTGGTTTCGTGACCAGAGCTTGTTGTGACGAAAACTTGTTTCGAGAGTCAAGCCTTTGGCCTAAAAATGTCATCTGTTTCTTGCGGTCCGAAGACCATCCCGAAGGTTTTTGCGGTTCAGGAAATTGGTTGAACAAATGTCAGTCGGTTTTACCGTAGGTTTTACATTTTTTTGGATTTCTGCTGCAAAATTAAATGCATTTAGTGTTTCGTTATCATTTTTTTGAATTAAATCAACCATTTTCTGTGCGCAAACGTTTGCACAAAACGTTTTGAAAAAGTGTTGCGCATGTATGTGTTATTTCAAAACTTTACAATACCTTTGCAGTAGACAAAACCACTCTTAATCCTTATGACTACAAAATGACTACAGAAAACCAGCCAACGACAATGAAAGACATAGCCGAGAAGTTCGGTGTGTCAATAGCCACAGTGTCACGGGCGCTGAGCGGAAGCAAGCATGTCAGCGAAGAAAAACGCAACGCCATCTGCCGTTATGCTCGCGAGCACGACTTTTACCCAAACGACATTGCCAAATCGCTGCGCAACTCACGCCGCAAGCCCATCCGCATTATAGGTGTCATCGTGCCCGAGTTTACACACTACTATTTCTCATCGGTGCTCACCGGCATCGAGGAAGCGGCAACGGAACGCGACTACCGCATAATTGTTGCCACCAGCCGAGAGAGCTACGAACGCGAGGTGGCAGTATGTCAGATGTTTGAAGCGCACCAGGTGTGCGGTGTCATCGTGTCGCAAGCTAAAGACACGGTGAAATATGACCATTTCAAATCTCTGCTCTCAAAAGGCATTCCCATCGTCTTCTACGACCGTATATGCACAGGCGTGGATGCCAGCAGGGTGGTGGTTGACGACTATACAGGTGCTTTCATGGCTGTGCAGCACCTCATAGAGACGGGCTGCAAGCGCATAGCCTTCTACGGCATGGCGGTAAGCACCGAGATAGGCAAGAACCGCTACAACGGATGGCACGACGCGTTGCTCAAGGCAGGCATGCACCCCGACGACTCGTTCGTGCGCTTATGCGACAACCGCGAAGATGCCGAGCGCATAACACCCGAGATGCTTAACCGCACCGACCGTCCCGACGCTTTCTTCTGTGTGAACGACGACACAGCCATCGGTGTGATCTACACAGCCAAGCGCATGGGCTTGCGTGTGCCTGAAGACGTGTCGGTGTGTGGCTTCACCAACGGCCAGCGTGCCGTGGCGTGCGACCCGCAGCTCACAACGGTGGAGCAACGAGGCGTAACGGTAGGCCGTGAAGCCGCCAACATCCTTATCGACAAGGCCGAGGGCCTCATCCCCCCACAAAAGATAGAGAAGCGCGTGATCAGAACAAGACTCGTGGTGAGAGGCAGCTCAAGGTAGATGGGAAGAGGGTAAGAAGAATACCTGTAAGACACATAAGCCTTATAAGACCTGTAAGACACATAAGCCTCTTATAAGATTCATAAGCCACATAAGTCACATAAAACCTATTATAAAAAAGAAACAAAATCAACAAAACCAAATAACAATGAAACAGAAAAAAGATTTAAGCTTCTGGAAGCTTTGGAACCTAAGCTTCGGTTTTTTCGGTGTACAGATAGCCTACGCTCTTCAGAGCGCCAACATCTCGCGCATCTTTGCAACCTTGGGCGCTGACCCCCACTCGCTCAGCTATTTTTGGATTCTCCCACCCCTCATGGGAATTCTTATTCAACCTATCGTAGGCACGCTGAGCGACCGCACATGGTGCCGCTTCGGCCGACGCATACCCTACCTCTTCATCGGCTCTGCCGTGGCTGTGGCTGTGATGTGCCTGTTGCCTAACGCCGGCTCCTTCGGCATGGCAGTAAGCACCGCCATGACGTTTGGCCTCATCTCTCTCATGTTCCTCGACACCAGCATAAACATGGCGATGCAGCCGTTTAAGATGCTCGTGGGCGACATGGTGAACGAGAAGCAGAAGTCGCTGGCCTACAGCATACAGTCGTTCCTCTGCAACAGCGGTTCGCTCGTGGGCTATGTGTTCCCCTTCTTCTTCACAGCCCTCGGCATTGCCAACGAGGCGCCCAAGGGCGTAATCCCCGACTCTGTAATCTATTCATTCTATATAGGTGCCGCAATCCTCATTCTTTGTGTTGTCTACACCACCGTAAATGTAAAGGAATGGAATCCGAAAGAATATGCCGAATATAACGAGGCCGACCCCGAAGCCTGCGAAGGCAGCGCCAACTATATAGACCTTCTCAAGAAAGCGCCAGACATGTTCTGGAAGGTCGGACTGGTGCAGTTCTTCTGCTGGGCTGCTTTCATGTACATGTGGACCTACACCAACGGCACCATCGCCGACACCGTGTGGAACACCACCGACGTGGTGTCGAAGGGTTATCAGGAGGCTGGCAACTGGGTAGGCGTGCTCTTCTTCTGGCAGGCTATCGGTAGCGTGGTATGGGCAATGATTCTGCCGAAGATCAGCAACGAGAAGTTTGCTTACGCTCTGAGCCTCGTCATCGGCGCCGTCGGCTTCGCCATGGTTCCGTTCGTTACTGACAAGTATCTGCTTGTGTTGCCCTTCCTCCTCATCGGTTGCGCTTGGGCAGCCATGCTCTCCATGCCGTTTGCCTTCGTTACCAACGCTATTGAGGGTTATGGTCACAAGGGCGCTTACCTCGGACTGTTCAACGGCACCATCTGCATTCCGCAGATCATCGCTGCCTCCCTTGGTGGCATTATCCTCTCAATGGTTGGCTCACATCAGTATAACATGATGATTGTGGCCGCCGTGAGTCTTGCCATCGGCGCCGCTTGCGTTGGCTTAATAAAGAAAAAATAAGCAACGCAAACGAGATTAACGCACATGAGCAGAAAGCTCATAGCATCTGAACGCTTGGAATAGCATCTGAACGCTCGGAATAGCATCTGAACGCTTAAAACAACAAACAAGAACGATTGTCATCATATCGTCAGAACCGTTTAAGACCCGTTTAAGACCCGTTTAAGTTTTGCTTAAACGGGTCTTTCCTTTGCGCAAACATCTAAAACAAAAAACACATTACGCAAACACAATGTAAACGTTTGCCCAACAAAAAGCATATAAAACAACGGCTTGATATATGACAAGAAAATAATTATTAATAAATTTGCAAGCAAGAAAACAATTAAACCCTAACACGAAGAAACAAACTGCGAAGCAGCAAGCTAAAAAGCTTCTAACGACAAGCCGCAGAAGCTTCGAAACAGCAAGCAAAAGCTTCGAAACGACAAGCAAAGAAAGCATCCATAAATATAAAGATCTATCTTTTTAAAAAAATGGAGCTATCTTAAACGAAACAAGATTTCAAACAATCAACATCTCACATTATATATAATATAAGCAAAATAAAATGAAAATCGTTTTCAATATCCAATACAACACTCGTTTTGGCGAGTCGCTGCTCGTTCATGTGACAGACAGCAACACGGCAAAAGAGCGTGTGTACGGTATGAACACCGTTGACGGAAAAACCTGGACTTGCCAGATTGAAACCGCAAAGGATGAGCACCCCTCAGCGTTAAACTACCATTACAGTGTAGACAACGCTGGAAGGGAAGAGCGTCATGAGTGGAAAACCATCGCTCACCGTCTTGAACTTAACAACGCCAACACCTCTGAGATCACGGTCTATGACCATTGGTCAGACATTCCATACGACTCTTACTTATATAGCTCGGCATTCACCGACTGTGTGAACCGCCGTCCAGCTACCCCCATGGGCTCATGCGACTATCGCAAGACGCTCCGCCTCATTGTGCGTGCGCCGCAGATGCGCTGCGGCCAGCGACTGGCGGTTATAGGACGCGGCAAGGCTCTGGGCGAGTGGAAGCCCTCGAAGGCTCTGCTCATGTGTGAGCACAACTACAACGAGTGGGTCATCGACCTCAATGCCGACAGCTTCGGCAACAACCGTCTGGAGTTTAAGTTTATTGCCTTTGGCGACAAGGGCGAGCAGATGTGGGAGACCGGACTGAACCGCACCATCGACCTGCCCGAGTTTAAGGACGGCCAGTGTGTGGTCATGCAGATGAGCCAGGCGTTCTTCGAGCTTAGCAACGACAAGCTTGCAGGCACGCTGATCCCCGTGTTCTCGCTGCGCTCTGAAGGAAGCTTCGGCATGGGCGACTTCGGCGACCTGAAGAAGATGATCGACTGGGTGGCAGAGACACACCAGCGCGTGCTACAGGTGCTCCCCATCAACGACAGCACATCAACGCACACATGGACCGACTCGTACCCCTACTCTTGCATAAGCATCTTCGCCCTTCACCCACAATATGCCGACCTGCGCCAGCTGCCAGCCATCAAGGACAAGAAGAAGGCTGCCGAGTTTGCTGCCTTGCAGAAAGAGCTTAACGCCTTGACACAGATCGACTATGAGCGCGTGAACAACGCCAAGATCGAGTATCTGCACATCGTGTTTGAGCAGGAAGGCAAGGAAGAGCTTAAGAGCGAGGCTTTCAAGGAGTTCTTCGCACGCACAGAGCATTGGCTCGTGCCCTACGCACAATATTGCTACCTTCGCGACAAGAACGGCACAGCCGTGTTCTCACAGTGGCCCGACCACAACCTGTGGAACGAGACCGACCGCAAGCCGCTCTCAACCTACGGCACCATGGCATGGCAGGAGGTAGAGTTTTTCTACTATGTACAGTTTATTCTCGACCGCCAGATGCGTGCCGCTCACGAGTATGCCGTGGCACGAGGCGTGGTGCTCAAGGGCGACATACCCATCGGCGTGAACCGCAACGGCTGCGACGTGTGGCATGAGCCTCATTATTTCGACCTCAACTCGCAGGCAGGCGCTCCGCCAGACGGATTCTCTGTGAACGGACAAAACTGGGGCTTCCCCACCTACAACTGGCAGCGCATGATCGAAGACGGATGCCTGTGGTGGAAACGCCGTTTCCAGAATATGTCGCAATATTTTGATGCTTACCGCATTGACCATGTGCTCGGCTTCTTCCGCATCTGGTCTATACCTGTCGACTGCGTTCACGCCCTCACAGGACAGTTTGCGCCGTCGCTCGGCATGACACGCGACGAGATAGAGAGCTACGGTCTCCACTTCCAGGAAGACCTGTTCACCCGTCCGTTCATCTCACGCTGGATCGTGAACCGCGTGTTCGGCAAGCACGCCGACCATGTGATAGACAAGTTCCTGATCCACAGCCATGACGACATCTACGAGCTGAAAACCGAATACAACACAGAGCGCAAGATCGAGGCTGCCTTTGCCGGCAAGACCAGCGACGATGACATCTGGGTGCGCGACGGTCTCTACTCGCTTTGCAGCAACGTGCTCTTCGTGCGCGACAATAACGACAGCAACAAGTTCCATCCGCGCATCACAGCACAGCTCAACCTCATGTATGAGGCGCTCTACGACAGCGACAAGGCAAAGTTCAACGCTCTCTACAACGACTACTATTATCGCAGAAACAACAATTTCTGGTATAGCGAGGCCATGAAGAAGCTGCCCACCCTCGTACAGGCCACACGCATGCTCGTATGTGCTGAGGACCTCGGCATGGTGCCCGACTGCGTGGCATGGGTTATGGAGCAGCTGCGCATCCTCAGCCTTGAGCTGCAGTCGATGCCAAAGGACCCGACGGTTAAGTTCGGTCACCTCTCACGCAACCCCTACCGCTCTGTCTGCACGCTCTCCACACATGACATGCCGACGCTGCGCCAGTGGTGGGACGAAGACTGGGACCGCACGCAGGAGTTCTACTCTACCATGCTTTACCGCGGTGGTGCTGCACCTCATCCTCTGCCAGGATGGCTCGCCCGCGACATCGTGTCGCGCCAGCTCACCTCGCCGTCAATGCTCTGCATCCTGTCGCTGCAAGACTGGTTCGCCATCGACGAGAAGCTTCGTCTGCCCGACGCCAACGCCGAGCGCATAAACATACCCGCCATTCCGAAACACTATTGGCGCTACCGCATGCATGTAAGCATTGAAGAGTTGATGGCAAACAAAGAATATAACGACAACATCAAGGAGCTTATCGACGAGTGCGGACGCAGAGGCTGACAAGTGCCGAAAAGCGAAAACCATAGCAAGCTCGAAAAGCTTAAGCATCGGAAAACATGAGAAATCCGAAAGTTATTATAATATAAAGAAAAGAGGAATGGTTAAGGAGCCGTGAGTTACAAAAAAACTACCGACTCCTTAACTCCTGTTTTCAAAAGCCACCTAACAAAGAAGAATTAACCATAAAAAGCCAATGAATATTAACACAATCATCCTCTCATTCCTAACCGCCACAGCGGCACAGACCGTAAAGGCGCAGACCTTCAACGAGGTCTCTTATTCGCCCAAGGCCACAACCTTCAGCCTTGTTACATCACCAGAGGTAAAGAAGGTCAACGTATTGATTAGCGATGCCGACAACAACGAGGCACAGCTCGTTAAGAGCATGAAACGTGTGGGTGCAGGCAAATGGAAGCTCACCGTCAAGAACGACCTCAAAGGCAAGTATTATCTCTTCGGCGTGTATAACAACGCACAGCCCGACCTCACACCAGGCGTCTTTGCCAAGGCTGTAGGGGTGAACGGACAGCGCGGTGCCATTATAGACCTTAAGGACACCGACCCCGAAGGCTGGAGCGAGGACAAACGTCCTGAACTGAGAAACCCCGTAGACCTTGTTATCTACGAGATGCACCACCGCGACTTCTCAATAGACTATTCGTCGGGCATAAAGAACAAAGGCAAGTTCTTGGCGCTCACAGAACCCAAAGCCATTGATCACCTCAAGCGTCTGGGCGTGAACGCCATACATATCCTGCCGTCGTTCGACTATGCCAGCACGGACGAGTCGCGACCCGACAAGCCACAATATAACTGGGGCTACGACCCTCTCAACTATAACGTGCCCGAAGGCTCCTACTCTACCAATGCCGCCGACCCCAAGGCACGCATAAAGGAGTTTAAGCAAATGGTGCAGGCCCTCCACAAGGCCGGCATACGCGTTATCCTCGACGTGGTCTACAACCACACCTGTAGCATCGACGGCTCCAACTTCCAGAAGACATATCCCGGCTATTATTTCCGCCACCGTCCCGACGGCACCTACAGCGACGGCACAGCCTGCGGCAACGAGACAGCCTCGGAGAAACCGCTCATGCGCGAGTTTATGGTGGAGAGCGTGAAATATTGGGTTAACGAATATCACATCGACGGCTTCCGCTTCGACCTCATGGGCGTTCACGACATCGAGACGATGAACCTCATACGCGCCGAGCTCGACAAGATTGATCCCTCGATCTATGTTTACGGCGAGGGATGGAGCGCTGGCTCATGCGCCTACCCGCAGGAGAAGCTCGCCATGAAAGCCAACGTCCGTCAGCTTAACGGCATAGGTGCCTTCAGCGACGAGCTGCGCGACGCTCTGCGCGGCCCCTTCTCTGACGACAGAAAAGGTGGCTTCCTTATAGGCATGCCAAATTGCGAAGAGAGCATAAAGTTTGGCATCGCGGGAGCAATAGACCACCCGCAGGTAGACATGACAAAGGTAAACTACTCTAAGGCGGCATGGACAAACGAGCCGTCACAGATGATTGCCTATGTCAGCTGCCATGACGACTTGTGCCTGACCGACCGTCTGCGTGCAACCGTACCCAACATCAGCGACGACGAGCTTATACGCCTCGATCTGCTGGCACAGACAGCGGTGCTCACATCTCAGGGTGTGCCCTTCCTGCTCAGCGGCGAGGAGATGCTGCGCGACAAGAAAGGTGAGCACAACTCGTACAGGTCGCCCGACTCGATAAACCGCTTCGACTGGAACAACCTCAAGCGCTATCCGCAGGTCTTCGACTATTACAGCAAGCTCATCGCTCTGCGCAAAGCTCACCCCGCCTTCCGCATGGGCAAAGCCGAGGAGGTGAGGAAGAACCTCGTGTTCCTTGACGCTCCCGAGGGTGTGGTGGCGTTTCAGCTCAAGAACAACGCCGGCGGCGACTCATGGAAAGACATTATCGTGGTGCTCAACGCCAACAAGACAGAGAGAGCTATCAACGTGCCCGAAGGACTGTACACCAAGGTGCTCGCCAACGGCAAGGTTGACGAGAACGGACTGGGCATCCTGAACGGCAGCAGCGTCACAGTAGCTCCACAGTCGGCTCTCATCATGCACAACTAAACAATAATCTTTTACAACAGAAACGACAAAATTTATTGACACATGAAAAAATTATTGACCGCTCTGCTTTTAGGAGGAACACTCGCTATGAACGCAGCACAGAAAATTGACCGCATAGAACCCACCAACTGGTATGTGGGAATGAAGAACCCGTCGGTTCAGCTGATGGTGTATGGCAAAGACATCCGCTCGGCCGAGGTGTCGACCAACTATCCCGGTGTGAAGATCGACTCGCTCGTGCGTCTCGACAGTCCCAATTATCTGCTCGTCTACATGAACATCAAGGACGCGCAGCCCGGCACCATGAAGCTCTGCTTCAAGACGGGCAAGAACAAGACCAACGTCAACTATGAGCTGAAGGCTCGCGACATGAAGGGCGAAGACCGTCAGGGCTTCACCAACGCCGACGTGCTCTACATGCTCATGCCCGACCGCTTCGCATCGAGCGGCAAGAACCTTGAGGTCAAGGGCCTCAACACCTATAAGGTGGACCGCTCGCAGCCCTCGCTGCGTCACGGCGGCGACCTTGAGGGCTTGCGCCAGCACCTCGACTATTTCACTGAGCTCGGCGTGACTGCTCTCTGGTTCACGCCCGTGCTGGAGAACAACTCGCCCGACCACGGCAAGAGCAGCTCATATCATGGCTACGCCACAACCGACTATTATCGTGTGGACCCTCGCTTCGGATCAAACGCCGACTACCGCCGTCTGGTAGACGAGGCTCACAAGAAAGGTCTCAAGGTGGTCATGGACATGATCTTCAACCACTGTGGCTTTGAGCACCCCTGGGTCAAGGACCTGCCATCGAAAGACTGGCTCAACACGCCCGAATGGCTCTACCCCGAGAACCAGAAATACACGGTCAAGACACAGACCAAGGACGGCGAGCAGACAACCAACACCAAGTATCTGCAAACAAGCTACAAGCTCACACCTGTGCTCGACCCATACGCATCGAAGGTTGACCTCCACGAGACCGTGGACGGTTGGTTCGTACCGACCATGCCTGACCTCAACCAGCGCAACGAGCATCTCATGACCTACCTCATACAGAACTCGGAGTGGTGGATAGAGACCGTGGGCATCGACGGCATCAGAATGGACACCTACCCCTATGCCGACCGCAAGGGCATGGCTCGCTGGATGGAGGTGCTCAACGATGAATATCCCAACTTCAACACCGTGGGCGAGACATGGGTAACAGAGCCCGCTTACACCGCAGCATGGCAGAAAGACTCGCCTCTGCAGAAGGAGAACTCTAACCTCAAAACCGTCATGGACTTCGCCTTCTTCGACCGCGTAAACCAAGCCAAAAACGAGGAAACCGATGCATGGTGGAACGGCTTCAACCGCATCTACAATTCGCTCTGCTACGACTACCTCTATAAGGACCCGAGCCATGTCATGGCGTTCATCGAGAACCACGACACCGACCGTTTCCTCGGCGAGACACAAGACACGCTCGCCCTGAAGCAGGCTCTCGCCCTGCTGCTCACCGTGAACCGCATTCCGCAGCTCTATTATGGCACCGAGGTGCTGATGAACGGCACAAAGCAGGTGACCGACGGCAACGTGCGCAAAGACTTCCCCGGCGGCTTCCCCGGCGACACCCGCAGCTGCTTCACAACAGAAGGACGCACCAAGGCAGAGAACGACATGTTCCGCTGGACCGCCCGTCTGCTCCACTGGCGTCAGGGCAACGAGGTCATAACAAAGGGCAAGCAGACTCAGTTCATTCCGCAGAACGGCGTCTACGTTGTGGCACGCTCTTACAACGGCAAGAACGTCATGACCGTCATCAACGGCACATCCAAGGCTGCCACCATGAAGGCTGAACGTTATGCCGAGATAATTGGCGACGCACAAGAGGCTACCAACATCCTCACCGGTCACAAGATAAACATCAGCAAAGATGTAAAGCTTGCACCAAGAGGTGTCATGGTGCTCGAATTTTAAAGACCACAAATAAACCCAAATTACAGTTTCGCATGCTCCGGCATGCGAAACTTCACTAAAAACATCACTTTATGCTACTTTCAAATTTTACACACACACTGCAAAATCTGTCTACCTGCATCTGCCGTAAGGGCAGAAGCCATGTGGCAAAGACCACACTGGCTCTTTCGGCGCTCACCATGCTCGCTCCGGCCAACGCCAGCGCACAGGGATGGCCCGCAAACTTCAAGGGCGTCATGCTCCAGGGGTTCTATTGGAACAGTTATTCAGACACCAACTGGTCGGTGCTGGAGAAACAGGCCGACGAGCTGTCTGAGTATTTTAAACTTATATGGATACCGCAGAGCGGCTACTGTGGAGGTAATCAGTCGATGGGCTACAACGACCTCTACTGGTTCAACAACTACAACAGCTCGTTCGGAACAGAGGCTCAGCTCCGCTCCATGATCAAGACGTTCAAGGCTAAAGGGCTCGGAACCATTGCCGACGTGGTGATCAACCACCGCGGAACACTCAACAACTGGGTCGACTTCCCCGTAGAGACCTACAACGGACAGACCTATAAGATGGAGTCGACCGACATCTGTGCCGACGACGATGGCGGCAAATGCAAGGCATGGGCCGACAAGAACGGCTACAAACTCAGCTCCAACAACGACACGGGCGAAAGCTGGGACGGCATGCGCGACCTCGACCACAACTCGTCAAACGTGCAGACCATCGTCAAGGCTTATCTCAACTTCCTGCTCAACGACCTTGGCTATGCCGGCTTCCGCTACGACATGGTGAAAGGCTACGACGGCAAGTTTACAGGCATATACAACAACGCCGCAAAGCCCACCTACTCGGTAGGCGAATATTGGGACGGCAACGCCAACACGGTGAAAAACTGGATGAACAAGACGAAGGTGGGCAACAGCATCATGTCAGGCGCCTTCGACTTCACCTTCCGCTATTCTTGCCGCGACGCTGCTAACGGCCAGAACTGGTCGAAGCTCGCCAACGGCGGCATCAACACCGACGACGCATACAAGCGCTATGCCGTGACCTTCGTTGAGAACCACGACGTGGAGTATCGCTCAGAATCAGAGCCTCAGGACCCCATCAAGCGCGACACCGTGGCGGTGAACGCCTTCATGCTCGCCATGCCCGGCACACCTTGCGTCTTCCTAAAACACTGGCAAGACTGCAAGAACGACATCAAGAACATGATCTTGCTGCGCAACCTCGTGGGCATAAGCAACACCAGCTCTTGGACAAAGAAAACAGGCATCAACAACATCTACGTCGTTGAGACAACAGGCGACAACGGCAAGCTCCTGGCTGCCGTGGGCAAGCTTGCCAACAAATACACCCTTGCGGGCTACGCTCTCGCTGCCGAAGGTCACCACTGGCGCTACTTCCTCCCCGCAAGCAGTGAGATGGCATGGCCATCGCTGCCCTCAGGCACCTACTATGACGAGTCGCTGCGCACAACCCTCCGCGCCATCTCTACCAACAGCTCGGCAAAACTTGTCTACACCACCGACGGCACAGAGCCTACCGCCACAAACGGCAAGAAGGTGAGCAACGGCGCAATAGTGAAGATTCCAGAAGGCAACATCACGTTCAAGGTGGGTCTGCTCTCAAACGGCAAGGTCACAGGCGTGCAGACACGCTCTTACAACCACGCCAAATTTAACGCCTACGACATCAAGGTCTATTTGAATATAGACAAGGTGGGTTGGACAAAGATTAACCGTTGGTCATGGGGTGGCGACGGCAGCCACGCCTCCGTTAAGGCATGGCCCGGCGATCAGATGACAACCACCACGACCATCGCAGGAAAGAAGTGGTATGAGTATGCCACAAGCATCAACACCTCAACCGACGAGGTGAGCTTCGTGTTCAGCACAGGCACTGGCGATCCACAGACCGTGGACGTGCCACAAGTAAAGCACACCACATATCTGGAGGTTCAGAACGAGAAGAGCGGCGACAAATATATGGTTAAGGACGTGACCGAGCAGATAACATCGGGGGTTAACGCCATCGTTGCCGACAACGCCGCAGCCACCGCGCCCACACACGTTGTTGCCCTCGACGGCCGCACCGTGCGCACCTTCAGCAAGCATGTATCTACCGAGGAGGCCACATCAGCTCTTCCCGCCGGTCTTTACATCGTGAACGGCAAGAAGGTTGTTGTAGAATAATCTATCAGCCATAACAGCTTGTCAGACCTCAACAGGTTCACAAACAAGAGTTTTGAATAACACATCATCATACGTTAAAACAATTCGGCCCGTTTCGAGAAGTGATTCTGGAAACGGGCATTTTTTGTCGCAAATCAGCGGCAACAACCTTAGTTTTTGTCGCAAATCAGTGGCAACAAGCCATCATTTTTGTTGCAAATCAGCGGCAACAAGCCTCATTTTTGTTGCAAATCAGTGGCAACAAGCCCTCATTTTGTTACAAATCAGCGGCAACAAGCCTTATCATTAGCTTATCGTAAAACAAAGTTCGTGTAAAAAAGTGTAGACAAGCACCAAAAGATCGTGTAAAAAAGTGTGGCAAAAGTTTGAAAGTTCGTGTAAAAAAGTGTATCTTCGCGATTAAAAGTGAGCGATATTCGCTGTTTCACAGCAAGTTAAACTATAAAACCCCACAAGATGAAGCGAACAATAATATCACAACTAAAAAAATGGAAGGAGAACCCTTTCCGCAAACCTCTCATTCTTACAGGAGCACGACAGGTAGGAAAGACATATATCTTGAAAGAATTTGGAGCGCAAGAATATGAAAACGTGGCATACATCAACTGCGACGGCAACTCAGAGATTGCCGACATCTTTGCCGACGACTACGACATGCGACGCGTGCTCATGGTCATTGGAGCCATAAGCAAACAACCCATCATGGCAGGCAAAACGCTTATTATCCTTGATGAGATACAAGAGCTGCACAAGGGCATAACATCATTAAAATATTTCTGTGAGAATGCGCCCGAATATCACGTTGCAGTGGCGGGCTCTCTCCTTGGCATCGCCATGCACCAAGGCGAGTCAGCACCTGTGGGCAAAGTTGACATTCTGCGCCTGTTCCCCATGACGTTTGAAGAATTTCTCATGGCAAAAGGCGACGACCAACTGCTACAGATTTTAAGGAGCAAAGATTGGAAAACCATAACAATGCTACATGAGAGCCTCACAAAAGCGTTAAGAGAATATTACTTCGTTGGAGGCATGCCTGAAGCCGTTAAGACCTATCTCGCCACCAACGATGCCAACGCTGTGCGCACGGTGCAAGACAATATTCTCTTTGTCTACCGCAGCGACATGTCGAAGCATGTTAGCCCCAACGAGGCAACCCGCATAAGCATGGTGTGGCAGTCGGTGCCGTCGCAGCTTGCAAAAGAAAACAAAAAGTTTATATATGGTGCGATGAGAGAAGGGGCACGCGCCAAAGATTTTGAAATGGCCATACAGTGGCTCGTTGATGCCGGACTGGTATATCGCATTTCAAGGGTAAGAGATGTAGGCATGCCTCTCAAGTTTTACGAAGACTTGACGGCGTTCAAACTGTTTCTTCTCGATGTCGGTTTGTTGGGTGCTCTGAGCGAGATGGAACCGTCGCAGATGCTTATCTCAAACAAGGCGATGACAGAGAGCAAGGGGGCCTTCACCGAAAACTACGTCCTGTGTCAGCTCATGAGCATGGAGAACATGCATGTCTATTATTTCAGCAGAGACGACTCGCGCCTGGAGATCGATTTCCTCACGCAACACCACGGCACCATAACGCCCGTTGAGGTGAAAGCTGAGGAAAACCTTCGCTCCAAGTCGCTCCGCACTTTCGTTGAAGCACATAACGGCATGAAAGGTCTTCGCTTCTCCATGTCACCATATAAAGACCAAGAATGGATGACCAATGTTCCTCTCTATGCCGCAGGGGTGGAATGATGATTATTTGCTGGAAAACAGAGGAAAGACAGGATTAAATGTGTAATTTTGCAGAACGCAACAAATAACGCTCAGCAAAAGAGCTTTGAGATAAAAAGAACAATGAGATATGTAGATGTCATCTTGCCGCTGCCGCTCGACGGACTGTTCACCTACACCTTACCCGACGCTTTGGAGGACAAGGTGCAAGCGGGCATGCGCGTGCTCGTGCCGTTAGGACGGTCGAAGACATACACCGCCATGGTGCTGCGACTGCACGACCAGGAGCCGGCGTTCAAGACCCGTGAGGTGCTGCAAGTGCTCGACACACAACCCATGCTGCTCGCGGAGCAGATGCGTCTGTGGCTGTGGGTTGCCGACTATTATATGTCGCCCTTAGGCGATGTGTTCAAGACGGCGCTGCCACCAGGACTGAAATCGGAGGATGGCTACCGCCCACGCAAGGAGACATATGTGGCGCTGGGCGAGAACTATCGCTCGGAACAGGCGCTCCACATTGCGCTCTCCATGCTGCGCAAGGGCTTGAAGCAGCACCAGACGTTCATAACCTATCTCTCGCTGAGCCACTGGGACACCATTGAAGGCACAGCGACCGCGGAGCCTGTGGTGGAGATAACGAAGGAGGAGCTCATGAACGAGAGCCACTGCTCGGCGGCGGTGCTCAAGGCGCTGCTCGACCGCAAGCTGCTCTACACCTATGAGCGCGAGGTCGGCCGGCTGAACGATGGCGGCGAGGAGCACCGCGAGAACATAAAACGCCTCAACGACGCACAAGAAGATGCCTACAACAAGATTGTGGTGCAGATGATGCGCAAGAACGTGGTGTTGCTGCACGGCGTGACATCGAGCGGAAAGACAGAGATCTACATTCACCTCATAGACAAGGCGTTGAACGAGGGTAAGCAGGTGCTCTACCTGCTGCCCGAAATTGCGCTCACAGTGCAGACGACAACGCGCCTGAGGCATGTGTTTGGCGACCGTCTGGGCATCTACCACTCAAAATATTCGGATGCCGAACGTGTGGAGATATGGAAGAAGCAGCTCTCTGACACGCCCTATGACATAATTCTCGGCGCCCGCTCGGCTGTGTGGCTGCCGTTCCAACGGTTAGGACTGGTGATCATTGACGAGGAGCACGAGTCGTCGTTCAAGCAACAGGACCCTGCCCCACGCTACCACGCACGGTCGGCTGCCATTGTGCTGGCTTCGATGTATGGGGCGAAGACGCTACTCGGCACCGCCACACCATCGGCGGAGAGCTACTATAACGCAACCACGGGCAAGTATGGCTTGGTGAAGCTCACCACACGCTACAAGGGCATTGAGCTGCCAGAGATAAGGGTGGTGAACGTGAAGGACCTGCGCCACCGCAAGATCATGCGCGGGCCGTTCTCGCCCGACCTGTTGGCTGCCATGCGACAGGCGCTGGACGAGAAGAAACAGGTCATCTTGTTCCAAAACCGAAGGGGCTTCGCGCCGATGGTAGAGTGTAACGTGTGCGGATGGGTGCCTAAATGTAAAAACTGTGACGTCAGCCTGACGCTGCACAAGAACACGAACCTGATGACCTGCCACTATTGTGGCTACACTTACGCCGTGCCAAAGATGTGTCCCAACTGTGAGAGCACGGATCTGAGAAGCCGCGGCTTCGGAACGGAGAAGATTGAAGACTTGATAAGCGAACTGTTTCCTGAGGCACGCGTGGCACGAATGGACCTCGACACCACACGCACGCGCAACGCCTACGAACGACTGATAGGCGAGTTTTCGGCAGGAAAGACCGACATTCTTATCGGCACGCAGATGATAAGCAAGGGGCTCGACTTTGACAACGTGAGCGTGGTGGGCATACTGGATGCCGACTCGATGCTCAACTATCCCGACTTCCGTGCCTATGAGCACGCCTTCATGATGATGGCTCAGGTAAGCGGACGAGCAGGACGCAAGGGGCAGCGCGGACTGGTGCTCTTGCAGACGAAGAACGCTGACCTGCCGGTCATTGACCAGGTGGTGAGAAACGACTATGAGGGTTTCTTCCAGGCGCTGATGGAGGAGCGCCAGCTCTTCCACTATCCACCGTTCTACCATCTCGTCTATGTGTTCATGAAGCATCGCGACGACCACACGGTAGAGTCGGCATCAATAGAGCTGGCCGGCCGTCTGCGATCCTTCCTCGGCACACGCATTCTCGGTCCCGACAAGCCCGCCGTGGCTCGCGTGAAGGAGCTGAACATTCGCAAGATCGTGATAAAACTGGAGAACCAGATAGACCTCGCAAAGGTGCGCCTGTGCCTGAAACAGCAACAGGCAGAACTGATGAAAGACAAGCGCTATGGTGCCTTGCAGGTCTACTATGACGTGGACCCGCTATAAGAAAGGGAGGGATGTTGCCCAGACAGCAACATCCCTCCCTTTCTTAATTTCTATTTCCACACAGGCACAACGTCTATACTCAAGCCATCGTGGTCTATGGTGCGCTGTTGGTTGTAAGTCACAATTGTGCAGTTCTTACAACCCGTATAACTGGACGCTGCCACAAGACCCTCCACTTCACGACTGATGTTGTTGTCGTCAAGTTGCCAGCAAACCTGTATGAGTTGCTCAACATGATCGGCCTTCACAACAACAAAATCACATTCTACCGTCTCGTTAAAATAGAACACCTGGTCTTCCTCTCCAAGGTCTCGCTCCAACATCATGTAGACAATGTTTTCAAGCGCCTTTCCCTCATCGTCGCTTTGCGGTAAGAGAATGGCGTTGCGCATGGCAAAGTCGGCAATGTAATATTTTGCAGGCGAGAGGTTCTGCTTCACTATCGATTGTGTGTACTTGGGCACTTTACGCAGCAAGAAGATGTTGCAGGCATAGTCGAGCCATTGATACAAAGAGTCTTTAGAGACACGCATGCCTTGCGATTTCAGTTCATTGTAAATATTGTTCACGCTTGTGGGCTTAGTGATGTTGTTCATGACGCGCTTCAAGAAATAGCGCACCACCGATGGCGAAGCCGAGATGCCATAATGTTCTATCATATCGCGGAACAACATGGTGTTGAAGTAAGACTGAAGAATCTTTATCTTTTCTGTTGCCACATCAGCAAGCACCACCTGCGGGAAGCCGCCCTCCTTACAATAATGCTTAAACTCGCTTGCCAGCACAGCAGCCCCATCCTCCGTAAACCGGTTTGCCTTAACATCCTTAAAATCAAGATATTCGTCAAAGCTAAGAGGATACTCACGATATTCGTCTGGCCAACCACGAAGAGCCGACGCCATTTCGCCAGACAACATCTTTGCCGTGCTACCTGTTATGTAGATGTGTTTGCAATAGTTCTTGAAAACACGCAGCACGAAGAGTTCCCAACCCTCTATGAGCTGTATCTCGTCAAAAAACATATAGACATCCTTTAACGGTTGGGTCGGGTACATCTCGCGATAAGCTTGAAGAATTTCATCAAAGTCGGCTGTCTGCATTGAAACAAAGCGTTCATCGTCGAACCCGATATATAATATTTGCTCTGGTCGAACACCGCTTTGGAGCAAACGGTTAACGGTGAGAGAAAGAAGTGACAACTTGCCGCAACGACGTATGCCGGTCACGGTGACGATGCAATCTTTGTTTATGGGCAGATGCTGCTTTCTGTCTTTTAAGCGTAACGGCAACTCCTCCTGATGAAGAGCTATAACCGATTGAAAAATGCTGCGTAGTTGCATATTGCTCGTTGTTTGATTCAACTGCAAAGATAATACATTTCCTTCTGAAAAGGAAAGAAACCAGAAAAAGTTTCCTTCTGAGAAGGAAAGATTTTGGAAAAGTTTCCTTTTCAGAAGGAAAGACTGCTATTCTGTTGGGTTGTTCATGTCCTCAAGCAAGCCCATATCCTCAAGCCGCTGCTTCAGTTTGCCAAGCAACGACTTGCCCCATGTGGGGCGTTGGCGGTCTGCAACAGAACCGTCGGCAGATGCAGCATAAGCAGAGCCGTCGGTTTGTTCTGTGTTGGTTGAGGGATAGTTTTCAGAAACATTGGTTTCATCGGAAGGAGCTGTCGATGAAGAGCTGTCATGAGCTTCGCCTTCCTTATTATATGTGTTCGCCTTATCGTTTTTGTCTTCCTTATCTTCTTCGTCCACATTATTATATATGTCGTCTGAGGCGGTAGCTGCTGACGAAGAACTAAAACTGTCGGGTTCTGTCGTTGTTTCATGTCCGGCAACGGGTTGTTCTACAGCAGGCTGCCCGGCAGAAGGCCGTTTTGTGTCGAGCCGTTCAGAATAGGGCTGCTCACCAACAGGTTGCTCGGCATCGGGCTGCTCACCAACGGGCTGTTTGGCTTGCGAAAGAAACATCCAGTTGTTCTTCTTCAACGGCTTATAGAGCTTTGCAATGAGGGCGCTGTAATATTCCTCCTCGTGCGACCGGCTCTCTTCATTATAGAGTTTTGAGCCAAAGCCGTCGTCGAAACCTGTGGCAAGAATGGTGACCTTGGCATCGTCTTCGAGCGTGTTGTCTTCTGACACGCCCCAGATGACGTCAATGTCAGGGTTGAGGGCATCCATGAACGCATCGATCTCGTTCATCTCGTTAACATGAAGCGGCGATTTCTCGCTGGTGTAGATGTTGAACAAAATGCGCTTGGCCTTGCTTATGTCGTTGCCATAGAGCAGCGGCGAGTCGAGAGCGTCGACGATGGCTTTCTCCACACGGCGCTCGCCGCTGGCACGCCCCATGGCCATGATGGCACCGCCACCGCTGCGCATGGTCGACTCCACATCCTTGAAGTCGAGGTTGATGTCGCCCTCAATAGTTATCAGCTCCGAAATGCTCTTGGTAGCATTGCACAATATCTGGTCGGCACGGCGGAACGACTCCTTGACCGTGATGTCTGAGTCGGCATAGATGTCGCAGATGCGCTCATTGTTAACAATAAGAATGGCGTCAACGTTCTTGCGCATCTCCTCCACGCCCTTCAGCGCCTTCACAATTTTCCGTTTCTTTTCAAAGTAGAACGGTATGGTGACGATGCCGATGGTGAGCAACCCCATGCTCTTAGCCACGCCAGCCACCACGGGCGCAGCACCCGTGCCTGTGCCGCCACCCATGCCCGCCGTGACAAACACCATCTGTGTGCCGTCGGTGAAGAGCTGCTTGATCTCTTCAAGATGGCTCTGGGCTGCCTTGCGTCCCTCCTCAGGATTGCCTCCCGCACCAAGACTGCCGATGGGCAGCTTCACAGGGATGGGCGACCTTGAGAGCGACTTGCTGTCGGTGTTGCACACGGCAAAGTTGACGTCGACGATGCCCTCGTCATACATGTTGCGCACAGCGTTGCAACCACCACCACCCACACCGACAACCTTAATCAGTCCGTGGGTCTTGTCTTCCACGGGACCAAAGTCGATGGCGGGCCTGTGTACAGGCTGCCCGGCAGAGGACTTGTGCGTGATTTCTGCGGCGGGCTGTTCTTTGTCGGCGGCAAAAGAGATGGGGGCGTTGCCGTCTTGAGTATCGAAAACGTTTATCATATCTTCCATTTTTTCTTTAGCTGATGGGGCACTTGTCTTATAAGCTTGTTTTATAAGCCTGTTTTATAAGCTTATTTTATAAGCTTACTTGAACGCTTCGCTTGGGTGCAGCTTAGGTGCAGCTTATCTTAAAACAATGCAAAGATAACAATGTGTTTCCAAACAACCAACTTTTCGCAAGCCTTGCAGAAAAGAACGAAAAACGTGTCTTCGTTTTGTCGGTTGAAACAATTGTCTTACTTTTGCAAACAGATTTTACGCGATGGCAGAAGAAAACACAGACATGAAACAGATGGCAGCAACGGTTCGCCAATTGGTGAACCAGATGATTGCTAACGGACGCGCCGACTTGGCGCTTCAAGCCATCGGCATGTCCAACCTCGAACTGCTTCGGCTGGAAGCGGCACGGGCACAGCTTAGCCGACTGTTCATAACATCCGATTACCGTTTTCTGCTCCCCGACTATGGCAACAAGGAGGTCGAGATGTCACCCATACACAAAGCTCTCTATCTGCTGTTTCTTAATCATCCCGACGGCATAGAGTCGAAGCACCTGTCAGATCATCGTGACGAGCTGCTCTCAATATACATGCGCGTGTCGTCATGGCTCGACATCGACAAGGTGCACGATGTGGTTGACCGGCTGGTTGACCCACTCGACAACGCCTTCAACGAGAAGTGTTCACGCATAAAAGCAGCCTTCGCAGCCATCATGGACGACTATTCGGCTGCCTATTATGCCATCTCGGGCCATAAGCTGCGACACATCTCGGCCTCATCGAGGGTGTGGTATGAACGCAAGAAGATCATAACGCTGCCTCGCGAGCTGGTGGTGTGGGAAGAGAAACGGTGATGCGCCAACGGCATGAAAGAATAAGTGACGCCCAAAAAACAACTTGGTACGATTTGAGAGAAATACATATCCTATAAAGATGGTATCTGCTTTATCTTTTTGGCTCTTTTCCTCCCTCTCATCGGTCGTGTAGCCCGCTACACTCCCTCTTCGAGTGAGAAAAATAGCTCAAAAATATAAAGCTCAAATCATACCAATTTATTTTTTTACCGTCACTAAAAAGCTGACAATTTGTTTTTCTGATATTTTATTTGTATTTTTGTAAAAAGAAAACCATTATGGAAGCAACATATCTCGATTACATCGTGCGCCTAACCCTCGCCCTTGTGCTTGGTGGCGCCATAGGCATAGAGCGTGAATACAGAGCCAAGGAGGCAGGCTTTCGCACCCACTTTCTTGTGGCCTTGGGCAGCGCGTTGTTTTGCGTCGTCTCACAGTTTGGCTTTGGCATAGACCTCAAAGACTCGTCGCGTGTGGCAGCGCAGGTAGTGTCGGGAATAGGCTTCCTTGGAGCAGGCACCATCATCTTCCAGAAGAACGTGGTGCGCGGACTGACCACGGCGGCTGGCCTATGGGTCACGGCAGCCATTGGCCTGGCTTGCGGCACCGGCATGTTCGTGGCTGCAACCATTGCCACCGTCATGGTGCTTCTCGGCCTTGAGGTCATCAACGCCATCATCCCACAGCTGGGCATGTCGACCGTGGAGCTATCGTTCTCTGCACCGTCGACAGAGAGCGTGCGCGAGTTTATTGCCCACATGAGACACGACGGCATGGACGTGCAGTTGTATGAGCTCAAGGAACGCCGCACATCAAAGGGCGAGTTTCTTGAGGTCAACATTCAGCTTAAGGTGAAGCGCGGCACCACCGACAACCTACGCGTCATCGACTATATGGACCAGTTCACCGACGTGCGCATATCGGCGGTGGAGGGATAGAGATGAACATCAAATAAATTTGTTCAGCTCTTCAACAAGCTTGTATACGGTTGTAGAAGAGACAGCTTGTGAAGGAGGAACGTTTGCAAACTCTGCATGTATTTTTCTTGCTCTTGCAATAGCATCAATCTGACGAGGCAACAACATTCCATAAACTTTAGTCGCGAAATGGTCTTTCTTGCAATACTTAACCTTCAGCAGTTGGCTAAGCATTTGCTCATAATCGTTTCGGTGAATAAAGCCGCGATACATATTAAAATGAAGAAGAAACCAATATTCGAAAGCTTGATTGCTGTAAGCCACAAGAAAACCGTTGGCCTCTGCCAAACGTATGGCTTCGTTAAAATCGTGATTTGAGAAATCATCTTTGTCAAACACGACCCAATAATGGTCATAAACATGTCCTTTTCTGTTTTCCTCATTTTTTATAATCAAAGCTTCTTCAACTAATCGAATGGTGTTGAGACCCTTGCCTACCGCCTTTACTGAGGCTGATGTCAAACGAAAGGCATTAAAATAATCGGGTTCCGTATTTACACCTTCACAGATTATCAGAAACGACTGTTTGGTGCTCCTATACCCACAACGCCGTTTATAGTTTTGTTCATGTCTGGGATTATATTTGGCCATAGTCACTCCTCCTCTTTTGTAAACAATTTCGAAAAATCGCCAATTATAGGTGTTCCACCATACTTGCCTTCAAGATAGTCTTTCTCAAAAGGAGCATTGTTTCTCACCTTATATTCTGAAAGAGAGAAAAGTCTGGTAGCGCCATATACATCCTTCTGAGTGAACCACACTTGGTCTCTACGCAGGATCTTTGCGCTTAGAAGATTGGTGTCATGAAGAGTGAAAATAAGTTGGGCATGATTGGGATTGGTCTTCTTCGAATTGAACAATTCTATTATCTTGCCCGTCAACATCGGATGCATCTTGCTGTCTATCTCATCTATAACCAAACGCTTTCCTTTCTCTAAAGCATCAATGATTGGATAAGCCAACTGAAAATACTTAACAGTGCCTTCCGACTCATTGTCTGCAAAGGGAAACGAAACGGTTTGCACCTCTCTTCCATCATCGTCATATTGTACATGACTGCTCACGACCTCATCATTTACCTTGTAGATATCTTCTATTCCCAAATCGGCAAATTGCGAAAAGGTTACAATAAGCTTACGCATCTTAGGGTCGTCAAGCTTGATAGCTGCACGTTTCCACATAAGCTCATCATCATGACTTGTAATAACCGATGTGTCGGTCAACCAATTAACAATGCTTACAGCTGTCTCGTCATTAAACTGAGCAGCAACAGAAACAAGCAAGGCATTGTCGCGTACCATCTTATTGGTAACAAGATTGCGCATTATGGCACACGAAGGATGAACATTGTATGTAGAGTCCTCACGAAAAAGCAGCTCCACTTCCTTTGCACGCTTCTTGTTGTTTCTTCGATATAACCACTCCTTATGCACTTTTTTGCCGTCAATCTCGCATCCATAACGGTAAATGTAAGCATCATGGCAAAACACAATTTCAAAAAGAGACGGCTCATGGGCTGTCTTAACATTGAGCATGAAGCTCTCCACATTCAGAGCCTCACCTGCTTGCAACTCTTTCATCGAATTGATGACAAGCCATTTGAATGTTGACAACGCTTTGGCAAAATTTGATTTGCCTGATGCGTTTGCACCATATATGGCTGCTCCATGAAGAATTGCAGGTATTGCATCGTCCATTTCGGCCATGGAATCGGCATCTGCTATCGCTGTTTCTTTAAGGTTGGTGGCTACCAGCGAAAGCGTAGAGAGTTCTTTAAACGACAAAAAGTTGCCTACTGAAAATTGTACAATCATAAAGATAACCCTATTATTTGTAATATTTTTGCAAATATAAGAGTTTTCTTTCAAAAACACAAGAGTTTAGCCTATAATTATTTTATCTGCAACAACTTTTGTTTAGAAAAAAACATAACAACATTGTCCCATTTAACCCAAATCGGTCATTAGGCCGTTTTTATGTCGTTTTTTATAACTGCTTGCAGTCTTTTGGTTTTTATAAGTTGTCTTTTGCTTGTTTTTAATTCGCAATAGCTCGCTATTGCTCATTAAAAGCCAAACAAAATCCACTCTTCTAAAAATCCAAAATTCAAGCAAGCCCTAACGACCGATTTTGGTTTAAAAAACAAACAAGCCAAAGGGTGTGGCAAGAGGTGCCGACCCTTTGGCTTGGTGCGTTATGGACAGTTTTTAAACGAAGCGCTGTCTTTAAACAACGACGCTTAAAACGATGCGCCTTATCCGTAGATAATGTTGCCGTTCTCGTCGCGGTTCTCGTCGACGAACGACTTGTTATATTGCGTCATTCCGCGGAGCGACATACCCATGTTAGAGAAGCCGCCGTCGTGGAAGAGGGTCTGCATGGTGACCTTGCGGGTGAGGTCGGAGAACATCACGACGCAATAGTCGGCACACTCGTCGGCAGAAGCGTTGCCTAAGGGCGACATGCGGTCAGAGAAGTCGTAGAGACCGTCGAAGCCCTTGATGCCGCTGCCTGCGGTGGTGAATGTGGGCGACTGAGAGATGGTGTTTATGCGCACGCCCTTCTCGCGGCCGTAGATATAGCCGAAGCTGCGGGCAATCGACTCGAGCAGCGACTTGGCGTCTGCCATGTCGTTGTAGCCGAAGAATGTGCGGTGCGATGCCACATAGGTGAGAGCCAGCACCGAGGCACCCTCGTTCAGGGCGTCGAGCTTCTTTGCCACCTGAAGCATTTTATGGAACGAGATGGCCGAGATGTCGAGCGTCTTGTCCAAGAAACCGTAGTCGAGGTCATCGTATGTGCGTTTCTTACGCATGTTCATGCTCATGGCGCATGAGTGGAGCACGAAGTCGATCTTTCCACCCAGAGCCTCCTGTGCCTGAACGAACAGGTTGTTGAGATCCTCCACCGATGTCGCATCAGCAGGGATGACGGTAGCGCCGGTCTTCTTTGCCAGCTCGTCGATGGTACCCATGCGACAAGCCACAGCCGTGTTTGTCAACACGATCTGTGCACCTTCCTCAACGGCACGTTCTGCCACTTTCCATGCTATGGATGCGTCGTTCAATGCGCCGAAGATTATACCGCGCTTTCCTTTCAATAAATTAAAAGACATAAATTTTCTTTCTTGTGATTATTAATTGAGCCTGCGTTTTTAGGCAGCGACTCAGTAAATTTTTTATTTTCTGCATGCAAAGGTACAAATTTTTGCACACTTACGGGCATAAATGTGCAAAAACATAGTCCTTTCACGGTTCTTTCTTGATTTAAGCCATGATGCCGAATGGGGCTTTCCGCTTTTTTTACACGCTAATGGCCTTCGCCATGACACCAAGAAAGGCTTTTGTCGAAACGGAAACAGGGAAGCACCGTGACCTTAAGAAAAAGGTTGGGCGTTCCCCTGTTTTATACTAAACTCAAGTTTCGCTTGTCTTTGAGAAGCGATACATGCGTAATTTAGAAATGGATGTCGAGACCCACGCCGAAGACGTTGTTGTTGCGGGTATAGTCAGACGAGTAGTTGATGCTTGTCTGAGCATTGAGAGCCACGCTCTCGCTGGTCTTCTTGTGATCGTAGAAGGTGTGGAAATAGGCCACGTTGAGATCCATCTTCTTGTTGATGTGGTAAACACCGCCGACGGCTACCGAGTTGGAGCTAACCACAAACGACTTGTCGTCCATATACTCGTCTGACAAGCCATAGCTGGTTCTCTGCCAACCTGTGCTGACGGTAAACTTCTTGTTGAGGTCATACTCGACACCGGCGTTATACTCGAACGTGCCGCGGTCAAGCTCCTTGTTACGGTTGTTATAAGAGGTGGCGTTCTTGTCGTCAAACCAGTGGAAGCCCACGTTTATGCGCAGAGCGTCAACGGGCTTGTAGCCTACACCCACAGCGAGGTAAGAGGGAATGTCGCCAGCAATATTCTTGCCGTCCTCATACTCGCCGATGGCGTTCTGGAGCTTGGTGTCAAACTGCTGCTTGAGCTGTGACATGGCACCCTTAATGAGCGGGTTGCCAAGGATGGCATCGGCTGTGGCGGCAGGAACATGGAGCTGCTCGGTGTAAGCAGCATGCAGGTTTTCGGCGAGGGCACCGATAGAGGGAGCCTTGTTTACCGACTTGTTCTTAAGGCGCATGCGGGTCTTGAACTCATACTTGGCAGCAAAGTTCCAACGGCCAGCCTTGAAGTCGACGCCGATGATGGGTGTGAAGCCCAGACCTGTCTGGTCGCAGCTCAGCTCAATGTTGGCTGCATCGGGCTTTGTGGGGTCGAGCACCTTGTAGAGGGGCATGTTGCCCACCTTGATGTCCTCAACATATCCGTAATAGTTGCACGAAGCATAAACGGTGCGCAAGCCGGCGAAGGCGCTGAAATGGTCGTTAAACTTATAGGCAGCACCTATAGACAGACCATAATAGTATTGGCGGCCGTGCATGTAGCTGTTGTAAGAATAGCTACCCTTGCTTCCAAACATTGCGTCTGAAGAGAACACCTGTGCAGGCAGACCTGCTGCATGACCCACCTGGTCAACGGCTCCTGCAAGAGCGCAAGCACCCATGGCTGTCTCGGCTACGATCTTCTCAAACGAACCCAGTCCGTTGTCGAACGTACATTTGCCGCCACCGCCAATGAGGTTGAAGTTGGCCTGAAACGACCAATTGCCCTTGTTGTAAGCATACTGAAGAGAGGGAATTACGGGAGCAAAAGCCTTGCCCTTAAATTCGCGGGGAGTAATGGGAGCGTTCACGTTGTTTGTGAACAGCGCATAATCGTTCTTGATGACGCGGTCTTGGTAGGCCAACTGCCAATTGAGGGCAAGATGATGACCTTCGCCCAAGAATGCCACACCGGCAGGGTTGTAATAAACACCGTCTATCGCTATCGATGCCTCACGGCTCAACATACGGTTGAAAGCGATGTGCTGATTTGTGTTTGTCAGCAATCCTCCTGCCAACATGTTGCTGCCCTGTGACAACGCTATTGCCAGGCAGACCATTTTAAATTTATTCATCCTTTTTTTATCAAATTACCTTTAAATTGGTTGCAAAGGTATATAGATTGTTACGTTTTACCTATTTCACACCCCTCCTTTTAGCTTATATTAACAAATGAACACAACGTTTCTGCACAAACCATTTGCTTTGTGCAGAAATTTGGATGAAGAAACGAGAACAATTGACAAAAATCAAGAGCTTAAAAACAAGGGGGAAAAATCTATAAAACAAAGAAAAACAATGGCTGTTGTTTAAGGAAAACAGGGCTGTTGTTTAAGGAAAACAATGGCTATAGTTTTATGAAAACATTGTGCTTGTCGTGTCAAAGAAGCTTGATTGTCATCGTACCCCGACCGAGGTACACATGTACTCCGACCGAGGTACACATGTATCCCGACCGAAACGAGACGACTTTCAAAAATATTTGACATTATGCGCATTCCTTAACGAGCAAATCTTGCTATAAGGATTTCCTTCACGACACACAAAAAAAGATTGTCTCTATTGTCTCTATTGTCGTTTAAATTTCTCTTCCTTTGGTTTCTCCTCCACAGGAGCCTCAGCAGTTGCCGCCTCTTCCTCTTTGGGCTTCTCCTCCTTCTCCTTCTTCAGTTCAGGATATTGAATTCGGGTGTGGTAGATAGCTTTCAGGCGTTCGATGAGCACCAGTTTAGAGACAGCAAGGTCATGGAAGGTGATGGGGCAGTCGCGGAAACAGCCTGCCGCCACATCGCCGTCGATAATGCGGTTGACGAGCTGACTGATGGTCTCCTCCGTATATTTGTCGAGCGAACGCGAGGCTGCCTCTACCCCATCGGCAATCATAAGGATGGCCTGCTCGCGCGTGAAGGGGTTAGGGCCTGGATAGGTGAACGGTGCGGGGTCTACCTCTTCATCAGGATGCTCGTTCTTATAGTTGATGTAGAAATATTTGGCAAGGCCGGCACCGTGGTGCGTGAGGATAAAGTCTTTTATGATCTGCGGCAGGTTGGCTTTCTCCGCCATCTTCACACCCTCGGTCACATGACTGATGATGATGCGTGCGCTCTCCTTGAGCGGCATGTTGTCATGGGGGTTCACGCCCGCCTGGTTCTCGGTAAAGAACACGGGGTTCGACATCTTGCCTATGTCGTGGTAGAGGGCACCGGTGCGCACAAGCAGCGAGTTGGCGCCGATCTTGTTGGCAATCTCAGACGCGAGGTTACCAACGGTTATTGAGTGCTGGAACGTGCCGGGAGCAATCTCGCTGAGGTCACGCAGCAGTCCGCGGTTGGTGTTGGACAGCTCAAAGAGCGTGACGTTCGACACGAAACCGAAGGTCTTCTCTATGACATACATGAGCGGATAGGCAAGGAGCAGGAGCACGCCGTTCACGGCAAAATGGATGTTCATCTCCTGATCCAACTTCATGAAGTCGTTGTCCTGCATCATCTGCAACGACAGGTAGACAACGGCTGAAGACACAGCCACAAGAAGAGCCGTGCGGAAGACCTGGGCACGGCGCAGCAGTTCGCGGAGCGAGTAAATCGCCACGAAGCCCGCCACGAGCTGTATGATGATAAACTCGTACTGATATTTCACGGCAGCCGCACAGATGAGCACCATCGTGACGTGTGTGGTGAAGGCCGTGCGCGAGTCCATGAACACCCGCACAAACATGGGCACGATGGCAAACGGAATGATGTAGACGCTCAGGAAGTTGTGGCGCATGAACAGCGACAGCACCACGGGGAAGAGTGTTATGAGCACATAGAGCATGGCAATGCTTCGCGGTTTCTCAAAATAGTCGCGGCGGAAGAGCACGAGATAGGCTGTGAAGATGATGACCATGATGCCCACATAGAGAATCTGTCCGAGGAGCGTGCTGGTGAGCTGGTTCTCGGTGGCTATGCGGCGGTTGAGCTCGCGCTCAAAGGAGCTGAGCACACGGTAGGTATACTCGTTCACGATGTCGCCGCGGTCGATGATCTTCTGACCGCTCATGACCATGCCGCTGGCAGGCGGTATGCTGCTCAGCAGGTCGTTCTTCTCGGTCTCGCTGCGCTCGCGGTCGTAGATGAGGTTGGGCTCCAGATAGTTGGTGAGGTTACATTTGGAAAGGAGCAGGCGGTGCGGACTGAGCTTCTCGTCGAGAAACAGCTGTTCGTAGGCCGACAGCGTGGAGTAGATACAGCCTATCTGTTCTGACCGCGCGTTGTTGCCGCTCACTATGCGAATGGTCGAGGTAGAGTCTTTGTAAACGTTGTTATAGTCGGGCGTGTACATGATGCCCGCCTGGTAAAGACGGTGCAGGCGGTCAACCACGAGCGGCACATACTGGTAAGGAAGACCGGGCAGACCATCCTTAAAATCGTGCACGAAGCGTTTGACCTGTTGCTGCTCTACATCAGGTTTGTAGTTGTAGTAGGGCTGATAGTTCTCCATCAGCGAGTCTTCCTCTTCCTTTATGGCCTCATCGGTCTTATAGATAGGAAAATCAAACTTGGCGATGAACGACCCGTACATCCAGGGTTTGCCCACATCGTAGCGGAAGCGTTGTCCCTGTTCTCGCGGCATCACCCACACAATGATGGCCACGGTGACGATGACCAGGAGCGTGCGTGTGACGGTGTTGCGCCAAAAATGGCCCTCATTATTATAAAATTCATTCATAAAATAGCCTATTAGTGGTTTACACTGCGAAAATACTAAAAAATAAGCCAAAACTGAAAAAAAAATAGTATTTTTGCAAAAATAAATAAAATATGAATTTAAGGTGGGGCTAAACACCGCCCATCGTTTTTGGTTTTTAGTACGATGGCAACGGGTAAAACCCACGTTAAAAAAACTATTTAACAAGAGATAAAGATGACAGACAGAAGAGTTAGGGTGCGCTTTGCACCGAGTCCGACAGGTCCTTTGCACATCGGTGGTGTGCGCACAGCATTGTATAACTATCTTTTCGCACGTCAGCACGGTGGAGATCTCGTGTTCCGTATAGAGGACACCGACTCTCACCGCTTTGTGCCAGGAGCAGAAGACTATATTTTGGAGTCGTTCAAATGGTTGGGTATCAAGTTTGACGAAGGTGTGAGCTTCGGTGGTGACCATGGGCCTTACCGTCAGAGCGAGCGCCGCGACATATACAAGAAATATGTGAACCAGCTGCTCGACGCAGGAAAGGCTTACATCGCTTTCGACACGCCAGAACAGCTTGAGGCAAAGCGTGCCGAGATACAGAACTTCCAGTATGACGCCCACACACGCATGCAGATGACCAACTCGCTCACGCTATCTAAGGAAGAGGTGGAGCAGCGCATTGCCGACGGCGAGCAATATGTTGTGCGCTTCATGGTGGAGCCAGGCATACAGGTACATGTCAACGACCTCATCAGAGGCGACGTGGTGATCAAGAGCGACATACTCGACGACAAGGTGCTCTACAAGAGCGCGGACGAGCTGCCCACATATCACCTTGCCAACATCGTCGACGACCACCTCATGGAGATCACACACGTCATTCGTGGCGAGGAGTGGCTGCCCAGCGCACCGCTCCATGTGCTCCTCTACCGCGCCTTCGGTTGGGAAGACACCATGCCCACATTTGCGCACCTGCCGCTGCTGCTGAAGCCCGAAGGCAAGGGCAAGCTGTCGAAGCGCGACGGCGACCGACTGGGATTCCCCGTGTTCCCGCTCGAATGGCACGACCCAAAGACGGGCGAGGTGTCATCGGGATATCGCGAGAGCGGCTATTTCCCTGAGGCTGTTGTCAACTTCCTCGCTCTCCTGGGCTGGAACCCCGGCACCGAACAGGAGATGTTCTCGCTTGAGGAGCTGGTGAAGCTCTTCGACATAACAAAATGTTCAAAGTCGGGAGCCAAGTTCGACTTCCAGAAGGGCATGTGGTTCAACCACGAGTATATGCTGCGCAAGAGCAACGAGGAGATTGCCGAGCTGTTCGCACCCATCGTTGCCAACAACGGCGTGGACGAGTCGATGGAGCGCATCACACAGGTGGTGGCCATGATGAAAGACCGCGTGAGCTTCGTCAAGGAGCTGTGGCCTCTCTGCTCGTTCTTCTTCATCGCACCGACCGAATATGACGCCAAGACGGTGAAGAAACGCTGGAAGGAAGACTCGGCAAAGGTCATGGGCGAGCTGGCTGAGGTGCTCAGAGGCATCGACGACTTCTCGATCGAGGGTCAGGAGCCTGTGGTGCTGAAATGGGTCGAGGACAAAGGCTACAAGCTGGGCGACGTGATGAACGCCTTCCGTCTGGCGCTTGTGGGCATTGGCAAGGGTCCCGGCATGTTCGACATATCGGCATTCCTCGGCAAGGAGGAGACCTTGAAACGTCTGGAAAAGGCCATCGAGGTACTGAAGTAATGAACAACTAATCGACGAAAGCAAAAAATCACATTGCTGTGTACAACATTGCCATTTACATTTATCTTATAGGAGTGGCCATAGGAAGCCTCTTCAACAAGAAAATAAAGAAAATGTGGCGCGGCGAACGCGAAGCGGTGGATCTACTGAAAGAAAAGGTGGATCCTACCGCCAAGTATGTATGGTTCCACGCCGCCTCCCTTGGCGAGTTTGAACAAGGAAGGCCTCTTATCGAACAACTGAGGGCTACGCATCCTGAATATAAGATTCTGCTTACATTCTTCTCGCCTTCAGGCTATGAGGTAAGAAAAAACTATGAAGGTGCCGACATTGTGTGCTACCTGCCCCTCGACACCATAAGCAACGCGCGACGCTTCTTGCGTGCCGTGCATCCCGTCATGGCGTTCTTCATAAAATATGAATTCTGGTACAACTACCTTCACATTCTGCGCCATCGAGGGGTGCCTGTTTACAGCGTGTCGAGCATCTTCCGACCAGGACAGGTGTTCTTCAAGTGGTATGGGCGCAACTATGCCAAGGTGCTCCACTGCATAACCCATTTCTTTGTGCAGAACGAGGTTAGCTTGCAGCTGCTCAAAGGCATAGGTATAGACGAAGCCACCGTGGTGGGCGACACACGCTTCGACCGTGTGCTGCAAATAAAAGAACAGTCGAAGGAGCTGCCTATAGTGGAGGCCTTTAAGGGCATAAACGGTAAAGGCGACGCTTGCAAGGAAGATCTCTCTGAGGATGCTGGCAAGCGAGTTCTCTCTGAGGATGCTGGCAAGCGAGTTCTCTCTGAGGATGCTTGCAAGGGTGATTTCTCTGAGGATGCTTGCAAGGAAGATCTCTCTGAGAACGGCTGCAAAGGTTGCAAGGTTTTCGTTGCCGGCTCAAGCTGGCAACCCGATGAAGACATCTTCATTCGTTTCTTCAACGACCATCCTGACTGGAAGCTTATCATCGCGCCACACGTCATAGGTGAAGACCATTTGGCTTACATCCTTGACAAGCTGCAGATGAAAGCCGTGCGCTACACGCAAGCCACGGAGCAGTCGGCAGCCGAGGCACGCTGTCTCATCATCGACTGCTTCGGTCTGCTCTCCACCATCTATCGTTACGGCGAGATTGCTTATGTGGGCGGCGGCTTCGGTGTGGGCATTCACAACGTGCCTGAAGCGGCTGTGTGGGGTGTTCCCGTACTGTTCGGTCCCAACAACAAGCGCTTCCAGGAGGCTCAGGACCTGCTGGCATGTAAGGGCAGCTTCGAGGTGACCGACTATGACAGCTTCAACACCATCATCTCGCGCCTCATCTCTGACGACAAGTTCCGTCACCAGTGTGGCGAAGCAAGCGCCAATTATGTGAAGAGCCGCTCGGGAGCAACCGACATCATCATGAAAAGCGTGGCGGGAAAATGAAAGCTTAACAGACATCTTGAAGCTTATCAGACATCCTGAAGCTTAACAAGCCCCAAACAATTGGTTAGCATAAAAGAAATTGGAAATGCAAAAAGCGTATGGCCTTCACCGGTCATTCGCTTTTTGTTTAAAGGTCCTTAAACAATCTTGACAACTCCCATGAGGTAATCAATGCTGTCTGAAATCCTTCTTTTGAAGGCCTTTAGACACGTTTAAATCGACGTCCAAGTAGATTTGCTTGCAGAGAATACACAGAAAACACAAAAGCTCTACATTTTTTCATGTTGCAACACATTTTTCTAACAAAAGGTTAGATATATTAACTTTTTTATGTAATTTAGCAATTTATATTAGATATCGGCTCAAAAGAACAAAAGAGTAGAGAAAGAATAAGCAGATTTCAACTCATGTAATACACGGAATTTAACTCATATAATACACCGAGTTTCTACTCACAACAGCATACAGAATTTTAACTTTTACATTATTATATATGCTTATGAAAATCAACATCAGACAAATGATGCGCAAGACGGTAGCCCTGGCGCTGCTTCTCGCAGCCACCTACGGCGGACAGGCTCTCGCGCAGGACGACACCGTGATATACGGTAGTGTTGTGTCTTCAATGAACTGGGGCGCAGGTGGTGGACCGGGTATCTACTCGTTCGGCACAACGTCTACCTCTGGGTTCACACCCGTGAAGATCGACCAGCGACTAACCGCACAAGGCGGTGGCGTGTATGCCAACGGCAAGTACTACTCTATCAATGTAGACAAGATGCTGCTGAGCGTGTACGACGCCGACACATGGGAACTGCTCTCGGAGAAGACGATGGCGCATGCCGCTCTCGACCTTGCCTACGACGCTACTACCGACAAGATTTACGCTTGCTACGTTGACGACGGCATTTGTCTCGGCACGCTGAACGTAGAGAAGGGCGACTTCGACCGCATCGCCAACTTTGACACTACGTTCTCTGCACTCTTCTTCGACAACAGCGGACAGCTCTACGGCATAAGCATGGAAAACCTTGTGAAGATCAACAAGAACACGGCGAAATTTACGGTTGTGGGAAGCACAGGCATCATGCCGATGTACGCGCAGTCGGCTACCGTCGACCCCACCACCGGCAAGTGCTACTGGGCTTCGATGAAGTCTGACTTCACGTCGGCGCTCTACGAGGTGAACATGCGGAACGGAGCGCTAACGCTTTGCCGACAGTTCACGGGTATGGAGGAGATAACCGGCCTCTACATTCTGCCGCACGTCGACAAGGGTGCACCAGCAAAGGTGAGCGACCTGAAGGCAAGCTTCAGCAACGGCAGCACCACCGGAAAGGTCAGCTTCACCATGCCTTCCGCAACAAAGGGCGGAGAGACGCTGAGCGGCAACATTAAATATAAGGTGTATCTGGGCGACCAGAAGAAGGAAGGAACGGCTGCTGCAGGCAAGACCGTGCAGCTTGATGCCACCCTGCCCGAAGGACGCTGCAAGATTGTAGTCACGACGTCGAACGTAAAGGGCGAAAGCGAACGCGCTGCCACCTCGCTGTGGATTGGCAAGGACGCTCCAGCAACGGTGAGCGGCCTCTCGCTGAAGCGCACGCTCGACAAGGGTCTGCAGTTGAGATGGGACGCCGTCTCGACGGGTGCGCACAACGGATATGTAGACCCGGCAAGCGTAACGTACAAGGTAGTGAGACAGCCCGACGCCAAGACCCTGAACGAAAGCACCACCACTACCATGCTCTACGACAACGTAGAGAGCGGCAAACTGGCTAAATACTGGTATGAGGTGACACCTTCAGCCTACGGCAAGTCGGGCGAGACACTCGCTTCGAACAAGGTAGTGGTTGGTCCGGGCAAGGCTACGCCGTACAGCGAGAACTTCGAAAAGAAGACAGCATTCGACTACTTCACCGTGCTCGATGCCAACAACGACAGCAAGACATGGAGCTACAACGAGTACTCGCAGACCGCTGAATATGCCGGCGACGCTAAGGTGAAGGCAGACGACTGGCTCATCCTGCCGCCGCTCAAGCTCAACAAGAGCGGTTACTATAAGGTGACGTTCAACGTGCGATGCAACTCGCAGAACAAGCACCTCCTCGCCGTGGCTCTCGGCAATCTGCCCGAGGCTGAGAACATGACGACCAGCGTGATGCCCGCAACAGAGTTCAGCACGCAGTTCGAGACGCAGAAGGTAGAAGCGAAGTTTCTCGTGCCTTCTGACGGCGACTACTTCCTTGGCTTCCATCTGCTGAGCGACGCCCTCATGCACTCGTTCGAGATACAGGACATCAGCGTGGAGCAGTACACCACGACCGACACGCCAGCCGCAGTAGCCGACCTCGCAGTGAAGCCAGCCGCAAAGGGCGAACTGAAGTCGGAGGTATCGTTCACGCTGCCTTCAAAGACCATCGGCGGTGCGGCTGTAGGCACACTCACTACAGCCGAAGTGTACAGAGACGGCACCCTGCTGAAGTCGTTCGCAAGCGGCGATAAGACCCTGCAGGCGGGAAAGAGACTCACCCTGATCGACAACCAACCGCAGAACGGCTTCAATACCTACAAGGTGGTTGTGAGCAACGCTAAGGGCAAGGGCGACGACGCGTCGCTGAAGGCATACATAGGCGTTGACACACCGGCTGCGGTAGAGCACATCACGCTAAGCGAACCGGTTGACGGCACCGTAGTCGTTAGCTGGGAGGCTCCTACCAAGGGTGCCAACGGCGGATATATAGACCCGAAGGCGCTCACCTATACCGTGAAACGCAACGGCTGGATGGCGCTCGACGTTAAGGACGGCGAATGCTCGGCAACCGATGTCATCAGCGACCTCGGTAACAAGCAGGGCTCGTACATCTACGTTGTGAACGCCGTATCGACAGCCGGCACAAGCACCGACGCCACATCTTACGCCATCTCTGCCGGCAAACCGTACGAGACGCCGATAGAGGAGTCGTTCAGCAATGCGGTTGCCACCTACTCTGAGTGGGCTGCCGTGCCAAGAATGGGCGAACGCAGCTGGGGCGGCACCACAAGCGAGTCGCAGGATGGCGACAACGGTTGCGTCGGCTACACCAACGTGGGCAGCACGGGCGAACTGCTGCTCGTATCGCCGAAGATTCGTATTGACGACACGATGAAGCCCGTCGTTTCGTTCTGGGTGAAGCATTCTGCTATCGACGACAATATTGACTTCGAGGTGCTCACACCCGACAACATATACCACAAGGTGGCTTCCGTCGACCTCAGCCAGAGCGTAGACGGATGGACCGAATACAGCTACGACCTCTCGGCGTTCGCCGCTAACCGCTTCGTGCAGCTGGCGTTCCGCACCGACAACATCAAGTCGAACGAGAAGCTCTATATCGACAACATCCGCATGTCGGACAACCTGCAGCACAACCTGAAGATGGCAGAACTGAAGACTCCGTCGAGAATGAACGTCGGAACGGAGAAGACTGTTTCTGCCTTCGTGAAGAACGTAGGCTCTAAGGACGCCGCTGCTTACGGCGTGAAGCTCTACGCCGCCGACCGACTGCTGGCAGAGAAGCAGGGCACGGCATTGAAGGCTGGCGAGACAGCCGAACTCGAGTTTAGCGTAACTCCCGAGGTGCGCGACCTTCCGGCTATGCAGCTTAAGGCTGTTGTGGAATACAGCGCCGACGAGAACACGAAGAACGACACCGTGAAGACCGTAGTAGACCTCGTGGCGCCTACCTATCCCACGGTAAGCGACCTCAGCGGCGGCTGGAACGGATCGGCAATGAGTCTGAAGTGGTCGGCTCCCGACCTCAGCAGCCTCACACCGCAGTCGAGCGTTGAGAGCTTCGAGCAGTACGACGCGTTCACCATTACCGACTTCGGCAAGTGGAAGGTGGTAGACGTTCAAGGCAACCAGTACTCTATGGAGTTCCAGACCAACGACGGCAGATGGATAATCTACCCGAACAGCGGCGAGGGCATCAGCTTCCAGGTTATCGACCTCACACAGATTATCGGAACCGAGAAGGACGGATGGTCGAGCGTGAGCGGCGACAAGATTCTCATCTCGCCATACTGCGGCAGCAAGAAGCAAGACTGGCTCATCTCGCCCGAGCTGTACGGCGGCAAGCAGCGAATCACCATCAACGCTAAGAGCCTCAACTATCGCATGGAAGGACTCGAGGACTTCACCCTGCTCTATTCGACAACGGGCAACAAGACAGCCGACTTCATAAAATTGAAGGAAGTGACCGACATACCCGAGCAGTGGACCGAATACTCGTTCGACCTGCCTGAAGGCGCCAAGTATTTCGCAATCTACGTTGAGGGCATCAACACGGCTCTCTTCCTCGACGACATCAGCTTCGTGCCGGCGGGCGCTCCGAAGCAGGAACTCGCTATCAACGGATACAACGTATACCGCAACGGTACGCTGCTCAACGCCACTCCGCTTTCAGCTACCTCGTACGACGACACCAAGGCAAGCAGCACGGGCAAGTACACCTACCGCGTGACGGTGGTTTACGACAAGGGCGAGTCTGACTTCTCAAACGCTCTCAGCGTCAACTCAACTTCTGCAATCACCGAGACCACAGCGTCTGAGGGCAAGGTTTATGTAGCGGGCAGAACAATCGTTCTTAGCGGAATCGGCAGCCACACGGCAGGTGTTTGGACCGTAGACGGCAAGTGCGTATGGCGTTCAGCCGGCGAGAATTATGCCACAGTCGGCGTTCCAACCGGATGCTACATCGTGAAGGTGGGCGGTCGCACGGCGAAGGTTCTCGTGAAGTAACGTTAATTCCTACAATTATTAGATTTAAAAAGGCTGCACACGGCGAAGTGTGCAGCCTTTTTGTGTTTATACTTAGCCCTTAATATGTTTTAGTGAGCCTTTAATATGTTCATGCAAAGAACCATGATGGCTCAGTGGAAATTTAGTGGGGATAAGCATAAATCTTTGCAAGACTATACAGAAAGAACTTTTCATCAACGATATCTCTTAGTGATGCTCTGAATGCTTTGATTTTCGCATTAAAGGATTCAGCTGCAGCATTAGATGATCTATTTGTATAAAAGTTAAGAATATCATCATAATGTTCATAGAATGTTGCAGCAATAACATTGAAAGAACGGAAGCCAATTTCTTCTACTTTGTTGTTCCATTTAGCCATAGAAAGTCTTGCTGCATCCTTAACGGTATTTTTAGAGAAAATCATTCTCAAAGAATGCTAGAGTCCATAAGCTGTCTTCAAATTTGGATATTCTCTAAATAGAATCTCTGCTCTCTTGCTTTGTGACAGCGTCCATTTCTCTCCTGATTTGAAAAGAAGATACCTACTCCTTGCTAGCAATTCCTTTCTCGTATCTCCGTTCTCATATCGAAAAGGCACATATTCGCGTCCTTCAAGTATTGCATTCTCCATGTCGTCATTGGCCTCTTATATAGCATCCCAACGATGCTTAATGCGCATTTCTTGCACAGCATCGCAAGCAAGCTTCTTTATACGTACAGCGTCCATAAAATCTTTGGATTCGTAGTCCTCAGATTATTGGAGATAAGCATTCATACGCTCGTCTAGATGGATGGTCAGACTCATTGAAACAATATCAGACTCATCTGTTTCTATCTTAACGATATCGAAATTGTCTGGTGTTTCTTTGGGAAGAACTAGACGGGCTAATTGTTCAAGCATGTTCATAATGCGAAGATACAAAATACTATGAAACAAAAAAACATCCCCAGTACTTTTCCACTGAGCCTAAAAATTGTCCCTATTGTCTCTATTGTCTTTAAAAAACGCAAGCAAAAAGGCGTAATGTTCTACAATAAAAAATGAGGATTGTCTTCTTTTAAAAAAAAGGCATAAAAAAAGAGTCCCAAGACTTTCGTCTCAGAACTCTCTTCTAAAAGAAGGCGG